>Ga0208784_1000153_pt1 | contig 34697 bp, 51 predicted proteins | sample DEB19_08_DNA_FD_184531 | JGI IMG/M metagenome (GOLD analysis project Ga0208784, IMG submission 184531) | Aqueous microbial communities from the Delaware River and Bay under freshwater to marine salinity gradient to study organic matter... | ecosystem: Environmental > Aquatic > Marine > Coastal ... | reverse complement strand
TAGAATTTATTGATGATATGCGTAAAAATGGTTATAAAGCAGAAGTGATTTGGGGTGCTGATGAAGCAATCAAACAAATTCAAGAATATCTTTTGAGCTAGAAGCCGTCCTTGAGGAGTGCAAAGACGGCTAGATAGAGAGCGGACGTTTTACCAGGGGATGTCATCATCGAGTAGCGGCCCTGATGTTTTTACATTACCACTTTTTTGATTTGTTTGTACAGCATCTTCTTGAGGTGAATTATTTAATATTTTAAATTCAGTAGCGGTAATGCTTTGACTTATTTTTTCTACACCTGATTCGTCTTTATATTTGTTTTGATTAATTTTGCCCTCGACATAAACGATATCGCCTTTTTTAGCATATCTAGCCATAATTTCTGCCAATTTATTAAAGCCACAGACATTGTGCCAGATAGTTTTTTCTTGTTTTTCACCATTTTTATCTTTCCATTTTTCATTCGTTGCAACAGAAAGTTTGGTATATTGGATGCCATTATTATTTTTACTTTCAATAAAACCGATACGCCCTAAAATAATTACTTTATTTATCATTTTTTTTGCCTATTTTGTTGAGTTTGGTTATTAAATCCAATCTTTGGTTTTCTAAAACCAAATAACTTTTGATATCTTGTACTCGAATTATAGCTTTAGTTAATTTCTTTAATTTACGATTAATAAGATAACGTTTTAATCTTTTAGAAAATATCACGTCCCTGTGCCCCCATTAGTTAGATTTGAGTTTATTAAGTTGATAGATAAGTATTTTGGCTTTGGTTTCAGTAAGCTCTTCAAGACAACTAACTTCATGCGTAATTAAAGCTTTTGTGATTCTATCGTCTGTTAGAGCAAGTTCTGTAAACAAGCCTTCTATTTCTTTTAACTGTTCATCAGTAGCTTTTGGATGTTCAAATGGTTCTTCAATAATTGTGGGTGTAAATAAGTCTTTTAATTCATCATTCTGTTGAAAGGCGGGACGAGGCGACTCCGCTTTTTTCTCGCTTTTTTCTTCCCACTCTTCTTCTTCACCATAGGTGCCACCTAACAAATCTTGGAAGCAAGCTCTTAAACATTGGCTCTCCGCGACCTTTTTGATCATAGTCGCTGGTTTTCCTGTTTGTGTATTCCACAAGCTTCTGCCAGTTGAGTATTCACTTAATTCACAATATACATAAATTGGGCGCGATGATTTATGACGTTTAGCCACGCAATATGCGCCAACCAATTTGCCACGGTTGCTTAATTTATATTTGTGATGAACTACACCATTCACAACTTCATATTCATCGTTTTCATAAACTGCATCAGCCTGGTGAAAGTCATATTCAGGATGTGCTTGAGCTGCTTTTCTATAACCGTCTCGGCCAATAAATACTTGAGCGGGCTGTGAATCTTGATATTTAACAGCCCAAATTTCTTTAGTAAATGGATTTAATCTTGATGCCTTACCAAGACCTATAAAAAATTGAAATTCGGTGTCGCTTAATTTAGGAGCAAAAAGTTTTCTAATTTCTTCTAATTGTTCTTTGTTATCCCACATCATTAAAACATCATTTACAGTTGTCATTGCATTACTCATTCTAATTACTCCATTTTTAACCAAGCAGGTATTGAAAGTGTTTGTATTCCGTAGTCTGGAAATTCATTTTTTTGTATGTATTTATTAAGCTCAACCATGAGCGTGTCAAATTCATTTACACCAAACTCTAAAGCTTCATCATCAAGCTTATAGATGCCGATAGCATAAGGAGCTTCCTTTTCTACAACAACAAAAATAAAGTTTTTAATGGGCTTATTTAAGCTCTCTAAGGCGCGTTTAATCATGCCTGCTTGTAGATAGTACCCATAGTTATATGCGCTTGACTGAAAGCTTCTAAATGACGCATCAGCAGATGTTTTTAAATCGATAACAATATCACCAAGCCACGCATCAGGACGAACTTTGCATTGCAAACCAGTCAATTCATGTCGAAAAAAGATAGAATTTTCGACACGATAACCTTGTGATAGGTATTGCTTAAACATATGATTGTTAACAGCGTCAGCCATTTTGCTGGCTTCGGTAAAATGGTTTGCTTCTACGATACGTTTTCCTTCGCTGGCAATCATAAATTCTGCGTGCTCAGCTTTGCCTTCTTTGGTGCGTCGGTCAAAGCCAGGATTGACAATGTATCTATCATTAAAGAAATGTGGCTCAAGCACTAATGTATGGACTAATTCGCCGATAATTAGTGATGGCGTTTCTTTAAGGGATTGTTTGTGTTTAAAATGCATGGGGGATTTTTTAAAGCGCATTAAGTCGCTTCGTGAGATACCTTCTGAGCTGTGATATTGCTCGTTAGTAATTGCATGTATACCGTTTTCAAATTTCATTTTATGAACTCCGCTACTCGTTATTAACAAGACAATTATACTTAATATATTTTTGTTCGTCAAACTATATTTGACGATGAATATTTATTATAATATAGTTAGCTAAAGGAGGTACAAAATGACTATAGATGAAGTTTTAAATCATTTCAAGAGTGAATATAGAGTCTGTCAATTGCTAGGAATAGGAAGGCAGAATTTTACTTATTGGAAAAAGAAAGGTTACATTACTTACATGCAACAGCTTGAGCTTGAAAAGTTATCAGAAGGCGAGCTTAAAGCAAATATTCAAGACTTATACGATAGATATTCAAATCATAGCGTAAAAACAAAACAGGGTTTAAACAAACGAAAGGAAGTAGCAAATGATTAAAGCGTTGAGTTGGGCATTAAGACAGCATCCAGATAAAGTAACAACACATGAAAAACTTGTGTTAATTGGAATGGCTGATATGTGCGATGAAGATATGAATGTAAGGGTTTTTAAGTATAGACTTGCGCGTTTTGCTGGATTAGATCTATTTGAAATCACAGAAATATTACGTCAGCTTGTTGATAAAGGCTTTATCAAAGAGCTAGAAGAAGATACAGATGGCGCTGATACATCAATTGCATATAGATTAATTGCATCTTAATAAGGATATTTTTAATGGATATTGAACAACGTATTAAAGAAACACAACAAGGGTTACTTGAAAAGCATGATTTAGTTTTAACTGAAGAAGAGACTAAAGAATTAATGGATGAGATGTGTTCTAAAGCTGAGTTTGGCTCAAATGACTTAGAGAAAGAAATTGTACGCATGCTCATGGCTCTACATACATTAGATAAAGATGATGAGTGTAATCAAGTTTATTATGAAGTACAAGAGCGTTTAGATGAGTTGAGATTAAGCGAAGGCATGGAGCCCATTAAAGACAAAGTGTTTAATAATGCAATTATAAATTTACTTAATTTAGGGTTAGTTGAAACTGTTAAATCTTTGAATTACAAAACAAAAAGATTGCAACATGGCATAAAAATAAACTTTAATTATAAGATGGATTTACACAAAATGACGCAACGTGTTATTCAAGAATGGAAATTGAAAAAAAGCAACTGATTAAATAAATGTTAATTTTGATCTACACAAGAACAATTTACTCTATAAATTAATTTTAAGTTGACATAGAATGAAAAGCCTCAGGGAGATGAGGCTTAAGGATAAACAAAAATAATAAGGAGTTTTGAAAAATGCTTATTTTAAGGAATATAACAAAAGGAGTATAACAAAATGCAAAAACACGATAAAGAGTTTTTTATAAATTGGTTTGAAGCACATCTTGAAGGCGATAAAAACGAATTTAGAGTTTGGGTTGATAGTTTTAAAACAACTAATAATCTTGATGATTTACATAAAGTAGTTAATTACGCTAATTCAATTTGTTTTAATACTGATTTATTAGATGTTTTAAAAGAATAGTTGTAAGAATACAGCTTCCATGCTTTCCCAGCGCCAACTGGGTTGCATCATACAACAATAATAACAACCAGAAGGTTGATACAAACAACAAAAGGATTTTACCAATGATTGGTCAAATTAGCAACAAAAACTTTAATCATCCCGCCTATATTAATGTTCAATATTTTGTACTTAAAGATAAAAACTTGAATTTACTAGAAAAATTAATTTTTTCTGTTTTTTATTCTTTTTATTTTTCTGGAATGCCTATCAAGATGTCAGATGCTTATTTAGCTGAGATGATTTCATCGTCTGATGGTGACTATTCAGTACGACATATGAAGCGCGTTATAAATTCTTTAGAAGAAAAAGGATATATCAAACGATATAAAAACAAAAAAGGAAAAAGGCTAATTCAGGTTACAAAAATTATACAAACTCCAATAGAAATTAATGATGATGAAGATAATTTATACACAGATGCTGATGGGAAAGTTATCCACATTAGTAGTACAAAAATTATACCAGAGGGACATCCTTGTCCCCATGAAGGGACATCTATGTCACCAGAGGAGGGACATTCTTGTCACCCATATAATAAAGAAGATAATAAAAAAGATAATAAAGTGTGTGATAAATCACAACGCACACAAAAATTTGATATTAAAAAACATAACCCCTTTGGCTTAAGTGATGAGACGCTCAAAGGTTACATTGAGATGCGAAAGGCAATAAAAAAACCTTTAACTGAGCATGCTTGGAATTTATTAACCAATGAAATACAAAAAGCGGTCGATTTAGGATATACGGCTCAACAATGTATTGATGAAGCAATATTAAATACTTGGCAAGGTTTTAAAGCTGAGTGGATCCAAAACAGATATGCCGATAAAACGCAAAATAAAGCACCTAGAAGCGATTATCCAACGACAGCAGCACAAGAAGAACAGTATAGAAAAGAAAAGCAGCTAAGAGCTCAGGAAGAGGCTAAGGCATTTCGTAATTTAAAAGAAGTAGTTCACACACAAACAAGTTTATCTAATATCGCTAAAATGCGTGAAAGTTTGAAATGAATCCACATCTGACGCACATAAAATCCATATTGGACGGAACTGCTACGGTAAAAGATGCTAAATGGGAAACTAAAAAAGCCGTGGATTTGGCAAATAAATCATTGCCGAAAGACAAACAAACGAATTTGCGTGAAGTGCGTGAAAACCTAATAGCTGATTGTGATGTAGAAGATATTAAAAATGGCGAGTACACCACTGAGCAACTAGCTTTTCATATACAAGTTTGGGCTGAATCTGGTAAGCTTTGTTGCATTAAAGCTGGGGAAAACAAATAAATATGCCAAAACTTTTTTATTACTATTCTGCGATGAATGCTGGAAAGAGCACTAATCTTATACAGGCTGCGCATAACTATGAGGAAAGGGGTATGCGTGTACTTACGCTTATTCCTGCTGTTGTCGGAAGAACAAGAATAGAATCACGGATAGGATTATCAAGAGATGCAATTGTGTACGATGGAAACAGTTTGGATGCTAGTTTGTTTGATGGCGTGTCATGTGTCTTTGTTGATGAGTCGCAGTTTCTTAACAAGAGCCAGGTTATTTTCTTGGCTGGTGTTGTCGATATTTTTGATATTCCAGTGCTGTGTTATGGTTTGCGCACTGATTTTATGGGAGAACCTTTCGAAGGTAGCAAGTACCTATTGTCATTGGCAGATGAAATCATAGAGATTAAAACAATCTGCTCCTGTAGTAAGAAGGCTACGATGAACATCAGAATAGACACTGATGGGAAGCGTATTGACGAAGGCGACCAAGTACAAATAGGCGGCAATGAGAGTTATGTTTCTGTATGCCGCGCTGATTTTTTTAAGATGACAAGGTAGATTAATTAGGGCGATACATGTATTCTTGTTGTGAGCCATCACTGTTGTTGATAATGATGTTCCCATGCCCATTGTCAATTACTTGTGAACGAGATCCATCTGAATTTTCTACAAGATAATCGCCATTATCAAGTTGTGATATAGATCCAAGAGCATAAATTGGGCTAAATGCTATTGTCATAAGTATAAATACTAGTTTTTTCATTTTTTACTCCTTGGTTAAATAAAAAGTTTTGTTATAATGCCAGCGCTGACGGCCCAAATTTGGTAATGGTATTGTCATGTTTTGGTAAACCGCTCAGCACCTAGATTTGATTAATTATTTTTGATTAAGTCGCTCATAACTTGTTAAATAACGCCTGCAAAAATCTGCAAATCCGTCTAGAACGCACATATTGGCTTCACTATTTTCTGCAACAACTTCATTTTGATAATTTTCAATAGTAATTGTGTAATCGCCATTACTGTTTTTTGTAATGTAGGGATAGTAATCATCGCCCATTAAATCATAAACAGTCATATCTTCAGTGGAAGGGGGTGTTGGTTCTTCTGTGCTACTATCATATCTGTCATTCAATAACATGTTATCGTAGTAGTCACGCAATCTGTCTTCGTTAAAGTTGTTCATTATGTTCTCCGTTACTCGTTGTTAATGATTGAATTATAGCAACTTAGTTATATACGTCAAGCTTTATTTTACTAAATAATATCTATACTGTTGTGTTTGACATACAGCAACATGTTTGGTAAGTTATCATTTTAACTTGCACCCGCAGAATCATTGGTTTGCAAGGCTTTTTTTTGTAATTATAAACAACTTTATTCACAGATTTTGGGGATAACATGCATCAAAGATGTCAACAATGTAGAGGCCAAAAGTACGCAACAGGTTTAGGTGGTATGCGTAAAAAATGTTATGTATGTAATGGTGTAGGCTATATTGACATGTCTGAATTCGAAGAGCATGATGAAAGTTATGTTGAAGATTCGGCAGACATCGATGAAGAGCAAACAGAAATGGAAGAACAGGAAAGAGATGTTGAAGAAGTTTCTATGCCGCCTCAGAAGAAATCTAGAAACCGTCGTAGTGAGTAATTAAAATGGCGATGGGTAGACCTTCTATTTATAGTGAAGAATTAGCTGACCGCATTTGTGAATTAGTTGCAACTAATACTGACGGTTTGCCTAAATTGTGTGATTCCCATAACTGGATGCCAAGCCATGATACCGTTAACAAATGGCGTTATCGTTATCCTAACTTTTCTGCTAAATACGCACAGGCTAAAAGGTTTCAAGCTGAATTAATGGCTGAGCAAGTTAAAGAAATTGCGGCTGAAAAAGCTTATTATATTGACGCTGAAGGCAATCAAAAAGTTGACCCTGGATTTGTAGCCTCACAACGTTTACAAGCTGATACAGTTAAATGGTTGGCTTCTAAATTAGCACCTAAGATTTACGGCGACCGCCAGACAATCGAACAGACAGTCACTGTAAAACATGAAGATGCGTTGAAAGAGTTAGAGTGATTTAGTAAATGGCCTTAATCTGGTTCCGAATCTTTTCTCAACCATTGTTCTAAATTCAGCATGACCTTCTTCAGTTGGCTCCATGCGCTCACATTCATAACCACAATTTTGACATTGAATTCTTTTTCCTCGGTCTAATAAAGCTGGAATCCAACAATCCTCGCAAAGCATAGGGTCGTACTCTATGCAAAACTCAACTGCGTGTAGAGCATCACCAAAATTTTGAAACTCTGGTTGTATGTGTGAGTATATATAATTAAGCACTTCTTCAGACAATATTCTATTTTTGTGCAATACAAATAAATTACCTTGCACTCCACAACCAAAACAATAAAAATCACCAGTTTTTTTGTTATACATGAAAGATGGTGTTTTTTCTTCATGCATTGGGCATAGCATTGTTATAAATTTCATTCTTTCTCCAAATATCGAACTAAAGTCATTTGACTTCTAATAGCCTCGTAAGCATGTTTTGCGCCAATTAAATATTCAAAAGAGTCTGATACAACACCTTCTTTTAGTCTTTCGTTAATATCATCAAGTTGGCACGCGATCCAATAATCAAGTTTTTCTAAATTCATATTTAACATCTCCTCATGTGCTCATTTAACATCTCATCGCGTATAACCCAGCTATTCACTGGGTTTTTCATGTGATTGGGTTGCGCTAGGATTTAACTTTTCCATTTGGGAATTACAAAACCATGTTTAGTAAGTTCATCAGATAATAAGTTATAACTTTTTTTGCCGAAATTCGGAATTCTTTGTAACGCTCTTTTGTCGCCTGTTTTGAAGGCTAAATTTAAAATATCTTCGATTGTGTGCAAGCTATCGGCTAATAAGCAATTCTTAGTTCTTGCATTTAAATCTAAATCATTTATTAATGTGTTTCGAGTTGCCTTTAACTTTTGCTCTTGAACGCTCTTTATAAGCTCATTTAGATAAAATTTAGCTTTATGCAAATCTTCAATTCCGTTTTTTTGTCTCCAGCGCCAAACATATTTAATTATGTTGCCATCAACAAATGGTAAGTTTTTTACAATATCTAAGCATTCTATGTTTTTACCGCATTCACAATTAATATCAAGAGAATAGTGTTTGGGATGATTGATATTATTCATAAGACTTTAACATCTCCATTGTTTTAGCTTGTGAAATAAATCCACGCAAGCCTGGCGCGATGTTTTCTGTAATGTGGGTAATTATAAAATCAATGTATTGCGGCATCTCTGCGCCATTATAAAGTGATTTAAGGTTGGTGGCTGTGTTTTCAAGCTCATTGATGTGTGCGACCATTTGATCTAATAAATTTTTATTTTCCATTGGTTTATCCTTAATTTCTATGTTTGCAAATCGCATGTTAAATCCTACGATGCCAAGTATATCACCAATTTTGCGAACGTCATCTATACTTTGACAGTCAAAAGCAATTTGACCAATTGTATAATCTTCACTAATATCAAGTTTTATTCCCATGTTTATATCCTTATGACCAAGTTATCTGAACGTGAAAAACTAATAAGACAAAAATTAAAAGATGATTTTCCGCATTTTGCTAACAAATGCCTTAAGATTCGCACAAAAGAAGGGCAGATTCTACCGTTCACACTTAATCGTGCGCAACTTTACATACACGCCAAGCTTGAAGAACAAAGAGCGATGACTGGTAAGGTGCGTGCGTTGATATTAAAGGGCAGGCAACAAGGATGCTCTACTTATGTTGGCGCTAGATACTACCATCAAGTTATACATCGCTTTGGTACACAAGCATTTATCTTGACTCACGCCTTAGATGCAACCAACAATCTTTATAAAATGGCGCAACGATATTATGAAAATACACCAGAATTACTTAAACCGTCCGTTACCACTTCGAATGCAAAAGAACTTATTTTCGGAAAGCTCGATAGCGGATACAAATTGGGTACTGCCGAAAATCAAAGTGTCGGTCGCTCGGCGACAATCCAGCTTCTACATGGTTCTGAAGTTGCATTTTGGAACCATGCCAGCGAACACGCGAAAGGTATCTTTCAAGCAGTTCCTAACGCAACAAATACGGAAATTGTGCTTGAATCTACAGCAAATGGCGTAGGTAACTTTTTTCATCAGCAATGGCAAAAAGCCGAGGCTGGAGAATCAGAATACATTGCTATTTTCGTACCTTGGTTTTGGCAAGAGGAATACCAATCTGACATTCCGTCAAACTTTGTCATGACAGTTGACGAAGAAGATTTAATGCATCAATATAGACTGACTATTAATCAGATTGCTTGGCGCAGAAACAAGATAACAGAATTTAGCGTCAATGGCACTGACGGCGTGAAGTCATTTATGCAAGAATATCCTTGCAACAGTGCTGAGGCTTTCCAGTTAACTGGCGAGGATAGTTATGTCTCTAATGAGCTTGTGCTTCGTGCTCGGAAAACAGAGCAAATCGATGATTATGGGCATCTTGTTGTCGGTGTTGACCCTGCTCGGTTTGGCTCTGATAGATCAGCAATTATCAGGCGGAAGGGAAGAAAAGCGTTTGGTTTACAAACTTATGTCAAAAAAGATACGATGGAAATCGTTGGAATTGTCAACAATATCATTGTTACAGAGCAACCTACCAAAGTTTTCATAGATATTGGTGGCTTGGGCGCAGGGATTGTTGATAGACTAAAGGAGCTAGGACATGGGCAAGTTGTCATCGGGGTCAATGCTGGCTCAACACCGCTTGATGGTCGTAAATACAGTAACAAGCGGTCTGAGATGTGGGGAGAACTTAAATCCTGGCTTGAAGATGAGCCTTGTCAAATACCTGACTCTGATGAACTCCATTCTGACATTTGCGGAACACGTTACAAAATTGATAGCAACTCACGATTAGTTATGGAAAAAAAAGAAGAAATGAAAAAGCGTGGAATACGTTCAAGTGACTGTTCCGATGCCTTATGCCTCACATTTGCTTTGCCAATAACACAGATAACAAATAGTAGCAAAACAAGCCAGACTGCTGGTAAGATTATGGGTAAACAAAGAACGTTGCTCAACGCTAAGGGACAGCTCTATGGTAACAGTAGCTAAAAGTGCATCTGATAAGCTTGCACGGATTAAAGAAGATGTTTCTACGTCTTATAAATATTTTCAAGATAACTATAAAAGATTTCACGAGTTTCGAAAATATATTTTTAAAGAATCTATAACTGAGCAGCAAAAAGCAGCTATGATGCAATTGCATCGTCCTGTGCTTGAGTTTAATATTTTAGAAGCTTACATATCACGTCTTCTCGGTGAATTCGCACAACAAGAGCCAAGTATTTGTGTGACCCCCGCTGAAGGCGTACCTATACCTTATGAAGTTTTAAATGTGGTAGAAGGGCATATTAGACACATACTTCATCAAGCTGATAAAGATTCTTTCAGTTATGAGATTTATAAAGATTTGCTATCTGGTGGTTATTCAGCTGCAAAAGTTTGGACTGATTACTCAAGTCCGATGAGCTTCAATCAACAAATTTATCTTTCACGCGTTTTTGACCCAACATTATGTGGTTTCGACCCAGCCGCTCGTGCGTCTCATAAGGGTGATGGCCAATATTGTTTTGAAGTTTTTCCTATGGATGTAAAAGATTTTGAACGCGACTACCCCGATGTAGAACTCAAAGGAATCAATTACGAAAGGGACTTCGAGGGGTTTAATTGGTCATATAAAGATGCCATGGGCAAAAAACTTATTCTTGTTGTCGACTATTTTGAGAAAAAGAAAAGACGTACTCGCATTGTAAGACTTGCTGATGGTCGAGTTATGACAGTCAAAGATTATGAGCGAATGCAAGCATATTGGGAAGAAATGAATTTTATTGAGCAGCTTCCAATTGTAATGGGCAAGCCGCGTTGGACAGAACTTGAAACAGTTTGTCGATATCGTTTGATTGAAAATCAAGTGCTCGAATATGAAGAAACAGATTATACTTTTTTGCCTTATGTATTTATTGATGGCAATTCAATCAATTTGACCCAGGGCACATCGAATACAACTTACCAGATGACGCGCCCTTACGTTTATCACGCCAAAGGTATTCAAGACCTCAAAAACTTCGCAGGTATTAGTTTAGCAAACTACTTAGAAAACCAAATACAATCTAAGTTTATTGTGATGAAGGAAGCTATTCCCCAGGAAGACGATTACATTGAGGCGCTAACTGATATTCAAAAAGCCAATACAATTGTAGTGAATGCGTTTTATGAAAACGATCCAAACAAAGCAATTCCGCAACCTATTAGGGAAGTGGTTAATCAAGGCGCACCACCTGAAATTATGGGTGCATTCCAAGTTACCGACCCCACTACGCAAACTATCTTGGGTTCTTACGCTTCTAATCTCGGTCGAGACGACACAAGACTGTCTGGTAAAGCTGTTATTGAAACAGCATCTCAAGGAAACTCTGCCGCAATGCCTTATATTGTCGGTTACTTACAGGGTTTAACACAAATCGGAAATATTATTGTTGACTTAATGCCAAAATATTTAGTTGGCAAGCGCACAATTCCTTTAATTGATAGTAATGGCGAACAGTCTTATCAAGAAATTAATATGGAAGGCAAGCCTATACTTGATTACAAAGATAGAGCAATTAAAGTCAATATTGATGCTGGCGTAAATTTCCAAGTGCAAAAAAACAAAGCATTAGAACAAATAGTGGCATTGATGCAAGCTAGTCCTCAATTTGGTCAGTTTATGAATAGTCCTCAGGGCCTAAAAATCCTTGTATCTAACTTAACTGTTTACGGCGCTGATAGATTACAAGAATCGATTGAACCATATTTACAAGAACAACAAATGCAACAGCAACAAGCAATGCAAATGCAGCAACAAGCTATGTCGCAGAACCCGCAAATGATTCGTGCGCAAGCTGAAATGATTAAAGCTCAATCTGATGTACAACAAAATCAAATTGAAAATCAGTTTGAATTGGCTCGCTTAGCTACAGAAAAAGAATTAGCTGATGCAAAAATACTTGAAGCCGAAGCAAAAATATCGCAAGCTCAAATTGATAGTGCTGTGCGTTTGGAAGAGTCACAAACCAGCCTTGAAGTACATGCGCTGGAGTCGGCGGCAAAACTAGCTGAAGTGCAACAACGCGCTCAGGCGCACGGCTTAAAAATGAATAAAGAACTTAAAGATTTAATGCAAGGAGCGGAAGAAAATGAGCAAATATAAAATCACTGAACATCACATTACCCAACCTGGTGGCGTGGAAAAAATGAAGCGTGATGGTTATACAAGAAGCGAAATCATGCAAACCATGTATAAAGTTACAAATGGCGCATCTAAAGATGAAAGAAGTAAAATTGTTTCTGACCTATTCAGGAAGGATTAATGAAGACTTTGCTCAAAGACGAAAGCGGCTCTGATGTTGTGTTGCCACGCGTAACAGACGTACAGCCTGTTGCTAATTGGTGGATATGGAAACCAAATGGCATGTTTGAACGAGCAATTGCGCTTGTGATATTTGATTATTTTGAACCAGAAATGGAAGTCATTGAGCAATCTACAGCCCTGATGGGTGTTTCTGATTTAGGCTTGGCATCAATGGTTGAAATTTTAAGCGAAGAGCGTAATTATATATATTCTGAAACTTATCCTGGAAGCTAATCATGAAAAAGAAAGCACCTGCAAAATCAGCAAAACATATGGATGTAGCACAAGACAAAAAACTTATTTCTAAAATGATTAAAAAATCTGAAAAGAAAGATGTTAAAGAAGACAAAGCCATGATGAAAAAAATGATGAAGGGGAAATGCAAATGAAACAAGTAAAAAAAGAAATAAAAAAAGGCATGCTTGTAAAAGGGAAAGCAGCCGCCACCCCTAAAGGTATGTCTCATAATGTAAAAGTTATGGAAAAAGCTGGTTATTCGAAAAAGAGAGCAGTAGGCACAGCTTATGGCGAAGTTGGGATGGAAAAGAAAGCTCGCAAAGACGAATCTAAAGCCATGAAAGCTAAAGGAAAAAAATCATGCCGCTGAAATCAGGTAAAAGTCGCAAAGTTGTATCTGAAAATATAAAGACAGAAATAAAAAGCGGCAAGCCAAAAAATCAAGCCATTGCCATAGCCTTATCTAAAGCAGGCTTATCTAAAAAGAAAAAAAAATAACATTCACTGTTCGCGGTTTGCGAATCACGAACAGTAGATGTTTCACGTGAAACATAATTGTGAAACCATGGATAAAAATTTAATTGATTTAATTGAGCAATGCGAAGATTTGTCATATCTGAATAAATTTGCTCCCTATCTTCGAGAAACAGAATACCGTATTTTATTATTAATTTGCGGCCATACGCGTCATGGAAAAGTTTCTATTTATGAAGTGACAAATTTTCTTGGGGAATACTGGGAAATTTATGGTAACGAAAATCATATAAAAAATATTACATATCTAATTAGACAGGCATTAAACAACATACAGCGTGCTAAATTGTTTCTGGTTTCACGTGAAACATTCGCAAGTGCTTGACACAAAATGTTTCTATAGTGAATAATTAGGGTATTACGTCCCCAAACGGCATCCTGGGCGCAACCTTACAGCGAAATGTATTGAATCACGGTGACACCGACAGAAAGTCAAACGAGGGTTTTAAATGGAAGAAGTAGAGAATATTGTTGATACTGAAATCACTAATCCTGAAGCACAAGAGCAAGAAACTGCTCCTAATGACGATTTGCAAGCGCCTGTGTTCAATAGAATTCAAGTTGCCGATGTCGTAAAAAGGGAAAAACAAAAAGCTTTTGAAAAAGGGAGATTAGCAGCTATGCAAGAATTACAAGCTCAGCAACAGCAACAACAAGCAGCCCCACAACAGGCTCCAAGCTTAGGTGGAATGGCGCAATTGTCACAAGCTGACATTGAGCGAATGATTCAAGAGCAAGCGACACGTGCGACACAAGAGCATATTCAAGGCCAACTTGCTGAATTAAAACAGCAACAAATGGTGAATAGCTTTGTGCAAAAAATGCAGGTGGCAGAACAACAATATCCTGGACTCGAACAAGAATTAAATCAGCTTAATTATAATGACCCCAGAATCCATAGCTTTATTGGCATGGTCAATGACATGGAAAACACTGGCGACATTATGAAAGAAGTTTTGGATAATCCGCACAAGCTCTCACAAATCTTGTCCGATATTCAAGACCAGCCATATCTAGCTCAGAAAAACTTGCAAAAGCTATCTGCAAGTATCAAGCAAAATATGTCTGCAAAAGCTGAAGAAGCTCAAGCTCGTGACCCCTACTCTCAACTGAAACCTTCACCTACGGCTGGAATGGACAATGGCTCTATGTCGGTGAGTGATTTTAGAAAAATGTTTAAAGGCTAAAAAACTCGCTATTGTCCTTCCAGTTAAGAAGATTTTTTTTATTAACTGGAGAGACCAAAATGCCTTCTACACCTACTAACGTCTTACAGATAGTTCAAACCTATCAAAAGGCTGAATTGGCTTGGCTATTAAATAGCTTTGTCGGTATCAGCATGTCCAACAAAAAGTTTAAAGACTTTAATACCACAGCTCCTAGCAACTTGGGCGATACTGTAACCTTTGACACCACCCCACGGTTCACATCTTACAATGGTCTTGTGATTACACAACAACCATCTGTACAACGTGTACAGTCATTAGTTTGCTCACAAGCATCTAACGTAAGTGCTGGATATACTGACCAACAATTCATCTTCAACGTAAGAGAATATATGGACAGATTCGGTATGGCCGCCATGAAAGAATTAGGCTCTAAAATTGAAGCTGATATTCTTAAAAACTTCGTGTCTGGCGTAACTGTTAATGATCCACAAGCAGCTACTTTCGGAGCTACCCAATATAAATCAGGTCCTTTCCGTTTCTATGGGGACGGAATCACACCTATTAATAGTTTTACACAATTAGCACAATCAGTAGCCAATTTTGAAGATTTTGGTGCAGCTACTCATAAAATGATGGCAATTTTACCAGTTGCAAACATTCCTGCGATTGTTGGCTCTGGTTTAAACCAATTTGCAATGGACCGAAACAATGAATTAGCATCAAGCTGGATGTTAGGTCGTTTCGCTAACTCTGACTGGTATGAGTCAAACTTATTACCTGTTCATGTATCTGGTGCTGTTGCTGAAGCTGCTGCTCCTGCTAACGTGTTAACTGTTGTTTCTACTAATGACCCAACAGGCCAAAACGTAACAAGCATTACTTTTAGCACTGATGCTTCAGTTGGTAATAGTGCAGATGCAATCAAAGCTGGCGACTTATTCCAGTTTAACGATGGTGTTTCTGGTAAACCAAACATGCGTTTCTTGACCTTTATTGGCCATCAACCATGTCAACAACCAGTACAGTTCCGCGCTATTGCTGATGCTGTAAGTTCTGGTAACAGTGTTACAGTGCAATTACAAACCATCAATGATGTTGGTTTAGTTTCAGCCGCTAACCAAAACCAAAACTTGAACAACGCTATCCAAGCTGGCATGACTGTTACTCCAGTACCTTCACACCGTGCAGGTATCTTGATGTCAGGCGACCAGTTCTATTTAGCGATGCCACGTTTACCAGACGAATCACCATATACCACTGTTACCAGTATTGATGAAGATTCAGGTGCATCTATTCGTCACTACTTCGGTTCTCAATTCGGTCTTAACAATCGTGCTTATGTACGTGACTGTATTTGGGGTTCAACCTTAGTTGCTGAAAACTCATTACGTTACTGTTTCCCATTATAAGCGTAGGGCGGTGAAAGCCGCCTCTTTAAACTTAAGAGGATAAAAATCATGACTGTTTACAAATCATTTAATCAGGCGCTCTTCCCTTATGCTTATGGCTTAGGATTGAGTAACAATGCAACCACTCCAAACACTCAATTAGATGTTGCAGTAGGAAGCATTTTAGATTCAAGCAAAACCTTCCAGTTAAACTTAGATGTTGCAGTTACAATTAATGCAGCAGTAAATGGCTTGAATGGATTAGACACAGGCGCATTAGCTGCAAGCACTTTATATTATGTTTATGTTGTAGCTGACCCACAAGCTTACAATGTAACTGGTGCAATAATTTCTGCTTCTAGCACACCTTTGCTTCCTTTTGGCTATGGTGCTTATGCTTTAATTGGCTATGTTGCAACAGGCGCAGGTTCTACATTCTTGAAAGGCTACTGGACTGACGACAAGTCAAGCTGGCGTACCTTCATGTATGACGCACCTCAAGCTACTGCAATCACTGCTGGTAATGCAACTTCTTACACAGCAATTGATTTAAGTGCTTTTGTTCCTGCAGTTGCAAACACACCTGTGTTTATCAGCTCTGCATTAACTCCAAGTGCTGCTAGTCAGACATTGAAGTTACAACCCGCATCTGGTACTGGCGATATGGTTACTATCACTGGCCAAGTTGCCGCTGTTGTTGTATCTAGCCAAGACTTGTGTATTGCGACTTTAGCTTCTGGCGATCCTAAAGTTAATTACAAAGTGAGTGCTGGCGCTGCTGCTGCTGCAATTAATGTTGGCGGTTATCAGTTCGCAATTTAATCTATAGGAGGCAGATATTATGGCGTATACAGCTCGAATGCTTATAACTCGTGCGTACTATCTGTCTCAGATAGTTAGTAGACAATTACAGACCGTCTCAGGTGAACAAATTGAAGACGGTTTGTTTCTTCTAAATGCGCTTTTGCAATTCAAATCGACTGACTTACGCGAAATTCCGTATTTCAAGCGCGACGCAATAACTTTAGTTGCAGGGCAAGAAGAATATTTTATTGAAAAACTACTTTATGTAGATGCATTAACTTACAACATCGGGGATGTGCGTTATCCTATGCGACAATTAACCCGACACGAATTCTTTGATACAGGCCGAATTGACGGCATACAAGCCTTGCCATTTTCATATCGCCCTGAGCGTGAAAAAGGTGGCATGAGAATTTACTTATACTTTTTGCCACAGGGCAATTATGTTATGAAGTTAAGTGGTAAATTTGGGCTAGATGAAGTAACACTTGATACAGATTTGTCATTAGAATATGACCCTTACTATATCGAATTCTTGCGTTATCAATTAGCTGAATATATTTGTTCAGACTATGGCGCAACATTTCCAGATGAGTCAAAAGCAAAATTACGGGCTTATGAAGCAAAAATACTAGATGTTAGCCCGCCAGATTTATCTATTAGTAAGACAACATTCTTCCCAGGAAGAAGCCCATTTGACTGGCAGGCTATAAATCTGAGCAAGGGATGGTTCCCATTCTAATTATTTAGTATTAATTATTTACTATAAGAGAGTAATATGCCCGCACCTAATGCCATACAACAAATACAAGATGTGCCTCTCAAAATAGTAGGTGGCTCTAATTTCGGCCGCTATCCAAAAATAAGTCAAGAACAAACCTGGAACTTTATTGTAAGCGATGACTTTCTTGTGCCTTACGCTGGTTATGCTACAGCTGTTGTTTTAAATAGCTCTGAAAAAGGAAGAGGGATTTATACGACATTCAATGGCGAATTAATGGTTGCTGTTATAGGTAACAATTTTTACAAAATAACTCAAAATACTACAACAGGACAACTTCAAGCGTTTTCTAGGGGAAGTTTACAAACTTATGATGGTGATGTTTACATAGCAGAAAATAATAATGCAGAAATTTGCATTACTGATGGCGTTTATGTTTATGTTTATAATTGGTTGACTGACAGTAATATTGTGCAATTAACAGCAGCCCAATATGATTACACAATTTATAGCAACCCAGGATATATATCATTTCAAAATGGTCGATTTATTTTAGCTTGTCAAAATACTAACTATTGGATTCTTTCTGGTTTTAATAATGCTTTTAGCTGGCCTATTGGCGCATCGAACCCCGAGCTTGTAGGCTCTATTCAAACAAAACCAACACGCGCACAAGCAGCAATACCTGTTCCTGGAGGCGGTAACAATCTTTTAGTGATGGGTACAAACGTGACTGAAAGCTGGCAAGACGTAGGCGCGGCATTATTCCCTTATCAGCGTGGAACAACTTACAATGTGGATTATGGTTGTTTAAATGCATCTAGTATTGCTGAGCTAGACAATTTAATCGTATGGCTTGCTGTTAATGAGCAATCAGGTCCGATTATTATGTATGCGACCGGCAGCCAAACTAAAATGATTTCGACAGATGGTATTTCATATGTGCTTGCCAATTTAACCAATCCATCGAACTGCACTGGATTTTTGTTTCGCCAAGACGGACATATGATATACCAATTTACATTCCCAGATGACAATATAAGTTATGCGTATGACTTTAATACAGGTTTGTTTTTTAACGTATCTGATGAGAAGTTAAATTATCATATTGCAAGACAAGTTGTTTTATTTGGTAATGATTATTATTTTGTTTCATTAAATGGCGGTGATATATATCGATTTGGAACACAATATAGTGACGCAATTTACACCATCAATGGCGCGGCTACACCAAAAGAAATACCACGCATTAGGATTACACCGCCTGTAAGACTTCCAACACAGCGCTATTTTATTGCTAAAAGTTTAGGTTTTACCATTGAAAATGGTCAGAAAAACATCAAGACATTATTGCCAGTTCAATCTAACACCTTAGGCCAAATACTTGCTACTGAATCTTATGTGGACATCACAACAGAATCTGGCAACCCTATAGGCATTGAGGCAACTACAGCGCAAACTGAATATGTTGTAAATTATTCTGAAGCTGTTGACTTAAGCATTTCTCGTGATGGTGGCGAATCTTTTGGTTCAAGTTGGCGTTTAAACATGAATCCAACAGGGCATCGCAAGTCGCGTTTCATTTACCAACGTTTAGGAATAGTCAACGATGCTACATTCCAACTTAGATTCAGTGGTTTTGGTCGTTTCGTTTGTACTGATGGAGTTTTGGAGGTTTATCAATGACAACCGTAAGTGATAGAAATGTAACACGGATACCTAATTTACACATGGGCGAAATGGTTGATGATAAAGGTTTTCCGACTGATGATGAACTTACTTTTCGTCAAGTTTTAATAAGCAATTTGCAAAGATTATTTGGAAGTGAGGGAGTTGTTTTGCCATCACTTACCACCGCTGATATATTAGTAGTACAAAACAATGTAGATATACAAGGACGCAAAACTTGCGCTTATGGCACAATGGTTTATGACACAACAGTTAATCAGGTTAAAGTTGCAATAAACGTTGGCGGAAGCCCTGTATTTAAAGTTATACCCTACACCCCATAAGGAACCATCATGGCACAGAATTTTTCAGAACTTACACAATTACTTAATCAACTGTCGATGGGCTCTGGAATTGCTGGCCTAGGCGGCGGTCTTTACAATATTTTTGGCAAACAAAAAAGCCCTTACGATGCTGCAAGCAAAATATATGGACAAATACCAGGAGCCACTGAAAAGTATTTGAGCCCTTACATGCAAGCAGGTCAATCGGCACTTGGTGATTTGATGGGCCAATATGGCCAACTTACAGGATCTACTGGTGATGTTTACAATAAACTTGCTGGAGGCTATCAACAAAGCCCTGGATTTCAATCTGCGCTGAAACAAGCATTGGGCGCGGCTGGAAACCAAGCGGCAGCAGGTGGCATGACTGGCACGCCAATGGCTCAATTACAATCTGCTGATGTTGCTGGAACCCTATCACAAAAAGACTTTGGCGATTACATGGGTCGCATGATGGGATTGTATAACACTGGCCTTCAAGGCATGGGCGATATTGGCAGAATGGGCTATGGTGCAAGCACAAACTACGCTGATATGCTAGGAAACATCATGGCGCAGCAAGGTGGCATGGCTGGTATGTCACAAGCTTTACAAAACCAACAACGTTCTGGCGGGATTTCACAAGCTCTGCAAGGTCTGATGGGCATTCTTGGCGGTTCAGGCGCATTTGGCGCATTAACAAATTTATTTAAATAGGTGACAAAATGGCGATAAATTTTCCTACAATGCCTAGATTTACACCTGAAGAAGCGGGTGCGATGCCAGATTTGCAGCAAGCTATTATGCAAGGACTGGGTAACTACATGCAAATGCAGACCCAACCTAAACAAATGGCTCAAGATTTTTTGGCTAAACAACTGTCAAATAAAATGTTAGGCACGCAAGTGCAATATGCTGAACCAGAAGCACAAGCAAAATTAAGATTATTAGAAGCTCAAAGAGCAAAAGCGATGCAACCTTCAATGACCGGTTTAAGTCCTTTAGAAAAAGCTTTTATGGGGCAAGAAAGAATTCAACAACGTTATGGCGCAGAATCACCCCAAGCAAAACTAGCACAAGATTATGCTTCAAGGCTTGCTGCAGGTCCAGCAGGAATGAGTTTTGGAGTTGATAAAGAAGGTAACATTACATTTAGCCAAGGTGGTGCTGTAGGTGGCGCAAAACTAAAAACAGGCGAAAGCTATGTTACTGATGAGCAAGGTAAGCCTATTGGTATAGCTGCTCCCCCAACTTCTGAAGAAGCCAAGGAAATGAGCGGGGGCGCATCATTTAATTATGCATTGCCAAAAATGAATACAGGGTCTGCCCCATATTTAGGCAAAGGTGGTGCAACACAATTAGCCCAGGATATTTATAACCAAGAATCTAGCCCTGAAGCAAAACAAAGATTGATAAATTTGATTGTAGCTAAAAAATTATCATCTGCAGCGGCTATTAAAGAAAATGCAACACTTGGTGGCTCTAATACACTCGGCGCATTAAATCAAATTAAAAAATCATTTTCTAATATTGGAATACCAGAAAATCTTGATAACTTTTTAGGTAAATATGCTTTTGCTAATGATGTATTAACTGAAGCGGACAGGCAATTTGTTGATGTTATTAATCAAATGCGCGAAGCATCAGCCTCGGCAGTTCCTGCTAGAAAGGTCAAATATTTTGAAGGTCTTTCCCCTAAAGCAAAACAACAAGAACAAAAAGAAACAAAAACCGATTTATCTAAAATACCAACAGCGCAATTAAAACAAATGTTGCAAGAATTCGGGGGCTAAAATGGCAAAGTCAACAAAAGAAGACATAATAGCAGAACTACAACGTCGTGAACGCATACAATCAGAAGTCTCATCACGTGAGCCCCAGCAACAAATTGCACAACCTGAAGCTCAAGGCTATCTACAAAGATTAATGCAAATGCCAGGCGGTCAAGCATTATCTCGCGCAGGTCAAGCTATTAGTGGATTAGGTGATATTGGACTCGTTAAGGGTTTTGGCTATGCCTACCCTCGTGAAATCAAAGAACGATTTGGAGGTATTCAACAATTATTTGGCGGACAACCAAAAGAATTACCGCAAGAGACACCAACCACATCATTTGGCGAAACTGTTGGTCGCGGTTTAGGTAGCTTAGCTGGTAATATCACTGCTGCCGCACCTATTGTAGCCGGAAGTGTAGCAGCTCTTCCCGAAATGGCTATAGCCGCACCATTATTAGGAGCGGGATTTGCTGGCGCATTAGAAAAAAAAGGCGGTCTTGGTGAAAGAGCATTATCAGCAATTGAAGATGTAGCTTTCACTGGCGCAGGGCTGGCTGCAAAACCATTATCTCGTTTAACAAAAGCATCTTTTATAACCCCTACAAGCGAAGATGTAGGAAAAGTGCTAATGAAGAATTATGGTGCTGCAAAAAATTATGCAACTGGGTTATTACAACAAGCAGGAAAAGAAGCAAAAGAATTAGGAATTGATGTTTTAAAAACAGGCAAAGGAACACCGCTAGACAAAAGTTTTTGGTCTGAGCTTGCCCCCAAAGTAGAAAAAACAGAAGCGGTACGAGATTTAGTTAAAAATGCTAAATCTGGCAATTATGAATCATTGAGAAAATTACAATCTTATTTGGGTAATCGCGCTAGAAAATTAAATGCAAGCCAAAATATAGCTGAACAAGATATGGGCAAAGTTGTTTCACAACAAAGAGACAAAATCAACAATTATATCGAACACCATTTTAATAAAAGCGGTGTTGAAAGTATTGCTCAAAAAATACGTGAAGGTATGGGCAAATATAGAGAGCTAATGGAAACATATTCTGATCCATTAGTTATGAAAGCAATTGGCCCCAATAAAAAAATCTCTAAATCTTTGCTTGAAAGAACCATGGAATCCTCTGAATCTATGAGAAAATTAAGGTCAGCCAATCCAGAGCTGCAGCCTTTACATCAAATCATAAAAGATAAAGGCACCTTGAAAAAACTAGAACGCGCTGGAAAAGGTGTATTTGGCTTTGAATTATTAAGATCGCTTTATGGGGGTAACAAGCAACCTCAAAACGAATTTGAACAATAAGCTAATTGTAAATCTAGCGAACTAATAGCATAATGATGTAATAAAAAAAGGACTTAATATGGCCACACCTACACCCAATCCTTTGTACTTTGCTTGCTTTCCTTTGCAAGAGTACTTTGTAAATAAAGACACAGGCTTTCCATTGGCTGGCGGCTATGTTCAGTTCTTCAGCGACCCTGCGTTTACTGTACCTAAAGACGTCTATAAACAATCCCTTGTAAACAATACTTGGGATTATACTAACCTTGGTTCAACGTTAGTTTTATCAAGCGTTGGTACATTTATAGACGACACTGGTGATGACATCATACCGTTTTTATATCCATACGATGCGCAAGGCAAAGTAGAGCTTTATTTTGTGCGTGTTTGGAGTGGCGACCCTAGCGTCCAAGGCTCTGTCTTGCAATTCACGCGCCAAGGTTGGCCGCCAAACTTAATTCAAAGCACAAGCCCAAGTGATGTATTTGAAAGTTCATTAAATTTATTTACCAACCCACAATTTTCTATTGTTAATTTTGTGAACACCGTCGGGCAAACATATTATGAAATCACTGTATCAGGTGCGGGAAGTGTAGAAATAGCGCCTGGCTGGTCTATTTTTTATGCGGGCACTGGTAGCCTCAAACTAAGTCAAGGCGTTATTTCAAGCGATGTTACCACGAACCCTAGCTATTACTTGCAAATTGACAGTGATGCAGGTGTTACGCCAATAAAATTAATACAAAGATTAAGTTATTCACCACGTGTTTTTGAAAACAATTATTTAAGTGTTGCTGTTTTAGCTAATTGCACTGACAATATAGCTGAAACAATTACGATTGATTACACGACAAGTTCAGGCTCATCAAAACAAGTTTTAGCAGGTCAAGTTAGTAATAACAATCAATTTACTTTACTTGCAGGCGTAGCTGGTGCCCCGGTTTTAATTGACGTTACAAATAATGTCTCTCCAGAAACTGGCTATATTGACATGGTAATTAATGTACCATCAAATCGCACTCTTCAATTTACAAGCGTATTTGGCGTAACAGTACAAAATGCTACATCCCTGGTTTCTAGCGTACAATCAACAGATGCTCAGCAAACAAATGCAACCTTTTGGTATTACAAGCCAGAATTAGAATACAAACCCATTCCTAGTTATACTTTAGGATGGAATTGGACAACCAACCCTTGCCAAGAGCTTGGCACCACAGTTGCGGCTGCATCAAATACACCCGGATTATCACGTTATGTTGCAGATGAAACAATTATTTTTCAAAACGTTAATAGCTCTATTGCATGTGCATTTAACAATGCTGGAATGGGAATAACACCTTCTGCCGATACTAGTTTTGCTATTGTTAAATATTTTAGCGGCGCGGAAGTTCAAAATATTTTATCTACGCCTTTGTGTGTACAATTAAAAGCAGGTGGAGCACTTGCATCTACTGTTGATGTGATTGCAAATGTAAGTATTTGGTATACTTTTGATGCGAATCTTCCAGATTTAAAAGCATCAAATTATTATAGCTTAGTTAGCGCGGTGGATAACACAACAGGCGTTGCTACAGTTGGTGGCGGCGGCGTACATGGTACATGGTATCAAGTGCCACGAAGTGGGCTTGGAGCCGCAACAGCCAATTTAAAAACGGCAAATGTGCCAGTTTATAATTTCAATGGCTGGGAATACAATGATGCCACTCCCGCTACTTCAGTAAAATATTGCGCTATTTTAATTAGTGTTAGTAAATTAACTGCTGGCGTAGGTTGTACGTTTGAGTATTGCACATTGCAAAATGGCTACATATCAACACGCCCACAGGCGTCTAGTTTTGGCGAGAATTTAACAGCACTTCAGCAATATTATGAAAAATCGATGCCAGTTAGTGTATTGCCTTCTGCTTCAACAGATGCAGGAGCCTTAATCCAGCAACTTAGCGGGCAGATGATTTATACAGAGTTTTTTGGCGGGAATAATAATTCTAAGCTGGTATTAAACAACAGTAGTTTTGGCTTAAGATATGTTGTTAATAAAAATTCTAATAGTCCCATCGTTACCATTTATAATAATGCTGGCACTGCAAACAACGTATATGCTACAGGTTATAATCAAGGGGCCTTGGTTGTTAATGGTAATGTAGGAATAGGCACTTGGACGCAAAACGGATTAAGTAGCACAGGCGTGAATTATATAGCCCCAGCATTAGGCCCGCTGTACAGTGTAACTTATGGCGCATCTCCACCCAATGCAACTATCAATGGTTATTTGAAATATCATTACACTGCGGACGCTCGTTTGGGTATAGCTTAATAAGGAATTTAAAATGTCTACAAAATACAATGTTATAAGAGATATAAATGGCACTGTTGCTGGAATTAATGGTTTTGGTTTACAGCCAAGCTATGATATTCAAAATGGCTTATTAGCGGCAACTGTAGCCCAAAGCATTACTGTGCCTGACAATTTTCCCAAATGGATTGCTATATTTAGTTATCAATCGGGCAAAAATGTGTTTGTTAGCACGACCGCAACCGCGGCAGTTCCTGCTGGAGCTTTTGCTAGTGCTACATCAGTTTTGAATCCTCCAGCTTTGCAAGTAAAGGCGGGTGATACAATTAGCTTAATTACTAACGATACTGGGGGCGCGCTTGTGTCAGTGCAATTCCAAGTGATACAAAACTACCAAAATTAAGGGTGAGACATGTCGATTCCTATTAGTCAGCTTGTCAACGGTGGGTTGCCGAACGGCGACATTGAAATACCCGCTACTAATCCGTTAAATACAACGCAATCTATTAACGGGACAACATTTAAATATATTCTCGCTGACATTTTGCAATATATTTTAATTGCCCAAGGTTTTACAACTTACACAAGTTGCCGTGTTGCAACAACTGCGGCATTAACCGCAACATATGCGAATGGCGTAGCAGGCGTAGGGGCAACCCTTACAAATGCTGGAGCACAAATAGTATTAAGTATCGATGGCATTACTTTAGTTGCAGATGATAGAGTTTTAATCAAAAATCAAATCAACACTTTTGAAAACGGAATTTATGTTGTAACCAATATCGGAAGTGGAACAACTAATTGGGTTTTGACAAGAGCTGACGATTATAATCAGTCATCTGAAATTGTTTACTTAGGTGTTATTGCAATTACCCAAGGAACACAAAATGCAGGTCTTGTATTTCAAGAAAACTCGCAAGGTCCCTTTGTTATTGGAACAAGCCCAATTACATTTCAGCAGTTGCAAATTGACATCACTTTATTGCCTTCTGCAAGCCCAGCTAATAAGATTTTAAGAAGCGATGGAACTTACTGGGTGCAAAGCACAAATGCTTCTCTTGACTCTTCCGACAAGCTTTACAACATATCTGAGTTGCAAGTTGATAATATCAATATCAATGGCAACACAATCACTTCCACTAACGTGGGAGGCAACATTGTCATTACACCTAACACTGTAGGCAGCATCGTTTTAGACGGTTTAAATTGGCCCCAAGTTGATGGAACATCTAATCAGGCTTTAGTTACAAATGGTGCTGGTCAATTATCTTGGGCAAGCTTTGGTTCTCCTTATACACCTTCAGCGCTTACAGAAGTTGATGATGCTAACGTAACTATGACGCTTGGTGGATCACCCAATACAGCATTATTGCAAGCCGTTTCAATGACTTTAGGCTGGACTGGGCAATTAAGCATATCGCGAGGCGGTACCAATACCAACACATTAGGCTCTAGCGGACAGCTAGCACAATCTGACGGCACAAAATACGCCTGGACTACTGCAACCTATCCTGCAACTGCTACAGCAACTGGTACGATTTTAAGGGCTGATGGCACTAATTGGGTTGCGACTACTGCAACATACCCAGCAACAACCACAAATAATCAAATTTTTTACAGCTCAGCTAATAACGTAATTGGTGAAATTACTACAGCCAATAGCGCTGCTTTAGTTACAAACGCTTCAGGAGTTCCAAGTTTTACTTCGAGCATGACAGATGGTCAGCTTGTAATTGGAAAAACAGGCGATAAACCATCTACTGCGACTATTACAGCTGGAACAGGAATTTCTGTAACAAATGGTGCAGGTAGTATTACAATCACAAATACAAGCACCGCAAGCGGCCAAGTCAATCCAGGTGTAGCAAATCAAATCACTTATTACGCAACCACAGGAAGTGCTGTAAGTGGATTAACTGGAGCAAATGGCTCCGTATTAGTTACAGATAATACTGGTGTTCCAAGCATGCTGGCTAATCCAGCTGCAAATTACAGAACTTTGATGTCACAAAATGCGGGCATCCCTGTCTGGTCTACTGCTGCATATCCTAATACCGCTACAGCAACAGGCACAATTATTAGGGCTAATGGAATAAATTGGGCTGCAACTACTGCAACCTATCCAGATACCACTACTATTAATCAGCTACTTTTTAGCTCTGCAAATAACGTTATTAGTGAGATTACCACAGCTAACAATGGAGTGTTAATTACAAGTGCTGGCGGCGTTCCAAGCATTAGCTCCACGCTACCTACAGCAGTTCAAGGGAATATTACAAGCGTAGGTACAATTGGCTCAGGTACATGGCAAGGTAATACTATTGCTGTTGGTTATGGTGGCACAGGAGCAACAAGCATTGGCGCAAATGGCACTTTAGCACAAAGTAATGGCTCAATTTATACCTTCACTTCAGCAACTTATCCAAGCACAACAACAGCCAATCAATTGCTTTATAGCTCTGCAACAAATACTGTAGGTGGTCTTGCAACTGCCAATAGCGCTACATTGGTTACTAATAGCACTGGCGTGCCAGCTTGGACAAGTTCAATGACCAATGGCCAAGTATTGATTGGTTCAACTGGTGCAACTCCAGTTCCTGCAACAATTACAGGCTCTGCGGGAATTACTGTTACCAATGGTGCGGGCACAATTACGATTAGTGGTGGCGGTGGTGGATATACCTGGACTGAAGTTACAGGCACAAGTCAGGCTATGGCGGCAAACAGCGGCTATATCACAAATAACCCTGCCTTAGTCAGCTTGACCCTCCCGACCACAGCGGCCTTAGGCACAACATTGTCAATAGCGGGCAAAGGTGCTGGTGGATGGAAGATTGCGCAAAATGCTGGGCAAGAAATTTTCTTTGGGTCAAGTGCAACTACCATTGGAGTGACCGGATATCTACAAAGTACACAGCAGTTTGATAGTATAGAGTTATTGTGTATCACGGTTGACAATCAATGGACAGTCATTACAGGACCCCAGGGCGCAATCACTGTAGCATAAGGAATCGATATGGCAACTAATAATGCAGTAAATACAAGTCTAGCAGGCCAAACTGGCACAGGGAAGTTTGTTGGTGATACCGCTCCGACTATGACTAATGTAACAATTAATGATATTAACATTAACACGGACACAATTAGCACTATTACAACTAACGGCAATTTATACCTGGAGCCAAATGGCACAGGTCATGTTGATGTTGGCGACCCAGGTCTTGAAGTAGGAAATATTTTAATTGATGGCGTGGCATTTAATTCCCGATTCCGTGTCAATGATATTGGCAATACTGCTCCTGCGATGGTCACAATTCACAAACATTCAACCACACAAGAGCCATTGCAAATCGCAGCTAGAAGTAATTCTGACACTTCCGCTCATGCAACAGTAACGGCGAATATGCCTTTGTATAGCATGTATGCTACGGGTTGGTTAAATAGTTATTACGGTATTTTTGGTCAAATACGCTTCAGTGCTGATAGCACTGGAACTTTGGCTGATGGCTCTGCTCCCGGAAAATTGGAGTTAATGGTTACACCTAATGGGGCGGTGATTCCTGTAACAGCATTAAGCATTAGTAATGCTGGCGTCACAACCCTTGCAAATGCACTGCCTGTAGGTTCGGGAGGGTCTGGTAGAACTACAGCAACAGCCTATGCGGTAATTTGTGGTGGCACTACTAGTACGGGTGCGCAACAAAGTATTGCTAGTGTTGGCACAGCAGGGCAAGTTTTAACGAGCAACGGTGCTGGCGCGTTACCAAGTTTCCAAAATGCTGCTGGCGGCGCTGATGCAGCTTTCTCTTTCCTTTTGATGGGTGGTTAAAATGGCAACAACTTACAAGATTTTAGGTCAATCGAAACCAAGTGCTGCAACTCTTACAGCAGCTTATACTGTTCCCGCTTTAACAACGGCAACAGTTTCAACAATTACTGTGGCAAACCAAAGTTCTACTGCAACAAGTTTTAGAATTAGTGTTGCAGTAAATGGCGCTGCTGATACTCCTGCGCAATACTTGTATTATGATATTGCAATATCAGGCAATAATAGTTTTGCGACCACAATCGGCATAACCTTGGGCGCTGGAGACATTGTTAGGGTATACAATACTTTAGCAACTTGTTCATTTAATATATTTGGCGTAGAAAATACTTAAGGAATAATTATGTCACAAGGTTTTGTTAATCCATATACATATGCAACAAGTGCCCCAACTATAACAAAATACACCTCTGGTTCTGGAACGTATACTACGCCAGCTGGGGTAAAATATTTAGTTGTTGAATTAGTGGGTGGCGGCGGTGGTGGTGCAGGTGGGGGTTCTACAGGTGCGACGAATGGCGCTACTGGAGGAACAACAAGTTTTGGCTCATTATCTTCGACAGGCGGGGGTGGTGGATTAGCTGCACAAGTTGGAGGCGGCTATACGGGCTCAACCGGCGGTGTCGGCTCAGGTGGTGATATTAATGGTTATGGCGGAACATCTGCTACAAACGTCCCGGGAAATTCGAGTTTAGGCACCCCAACAAATAATTATGCACCATGCGGTGGAAATTCAATTTATGGTGGGGGCGGACAAGGTGGTGTTAATGGCGGCGGTGCAGGAGTTGCGGGTTATGGTTATGGCGGCGGTGGTGGTGGCGCTGGTGGTACTAATGCGGGCGGGGGTATAACTGCATCATCTGGAGGCGGCGGTGGGGGTTATTGTCAAAAAGTCATATCAAACCCATCTGCAACTTATTCTTATGCTGTTGGCGCTGGTGGCGCATCAGGCACTGTTGGCACAAATGGAGCAGCAGGTGGCGCGGGAGCTGCAGGCATTATTATCATTTACGAATATTATGAAGTTTTAGGCATTCCTACGACCTTAACATTGCCTTTGCCGATTAGTAATGGCGGGACTGGAACGTCGGTTGCTCCAAGTACATTTTATGTAAACACAGCTAATACAAGTATCGGCTCCATAGCAATTGTAAAATATTCAAATGTCGTTAATGATTCAGCAAGTGCTTATAGCGCATCAACGGGTTTGTATACTATTCCTACAACAGGTTGGTACACTGTAAACGCTAACATTAAAACAACATCATATAATTTTGGCGCAAGTGCAATCATACAAATTGATATTCGACAAAATAGCACGGTTATAGCTCAGCAAATTATTACGCCTACCGCTTATAACTCTACATCTTTATCTCTTAATGCGGGAACTGTATACAAGTTTACAGCAGGTGATACAGTAAGTGTGTATGGATTTAGTAATTTAGGTGGTGGCGGTGGAACCACGCTTGACAATAGTGTCACAAACTTTTTAAGCATTAACTTTTTGCATAGCTAGGAGACAATAATGTCACAAGGATTTACTAATCAACAAACATATGCGGTCTTGCCTCCTACAGTGCAGAAATTTACATCTGGAAGCGGAACTTATACTCTGCCTTCAGGAGTGAAATATATTCAAGTTTTAATGTGCGGTGGCGGTGGTGGCGGGGGCGGCAGTGGTAACAATAATAATGGAACCACTGGCGGAACTGGAGGTACAAGTACTTTTGGGTCTTCGCTGCTTACTTGTACAGGCGGAGTCGGGGGCGCAGGAACAACCGGAACTTCTGGTGGTGCTGGCGGTACTTTTACTTTGAATTCTCCTGCGATTGGTTTTGGATGCATCGGTTCTACTGGAAATGCTTCGTTAGAAGGAGAAGGGGTTCTTACAACCTTTTTATTTACTGGTGGCGCAGGTGGCCAATCAGCTTTTTTTGGCGGCAATGCAGGAGCCACGGCATTAGGAAATGTCGTGGGTATAAGCGCTGCAGCTAATTCTGGCTCTGGTGGGGCTGGAGCATCAAATCCAGGAGGCGCTAATAGTCAAACAGGACGCGGTGGTGGCGCTGGAGCTTGTATTAACGCATTTATAACATCGCCATCATCTACATATAGTTACAACGTAGGGGCTGCAGGGACTGCTGGGACGGCTGGTCCTGGAGGTCAAGCTGGTGGCGCTGGCGGGTCAGGTATTATTATTGTTTTAGAATATTACGATTTAATAGGCATACCCACTAATCTAACTTTGCCAATTCCCGTAAATCAGGGTGGAACAGGTGTAACTAATAGCAACTGGACAGCTGGGAGTTTAACATTCAGCCCTACTACGCAGGGGATTGTAGGCACAACTACAAATGATAATGCTGCTGCTGGGTATGTTGGAGAATATGTTTCATCAAATGTTCCTCAGTCTTCAGGCGTTTCAATAACATCCAACACTGATACTAATATAACAACCATATCTTTAACGGCTGGTGATTGGGATGTAAATGGTAATGTTTATTTAGAACCTACTAATATTGCTACATTTTCAGCTGGAAAAATTTGGACTAGTACGACTTCAGCAACTAAGCCTAACGACTCTAGCGTTACTGGAATTTTAGGTTCAACTTCGATATTTTTTAATGCGATGTCTTTTAGTGCGCCCACAATAAGGGTTAGTATTGCTAGCACAACAACAGTATATTTATCAGCTAGAGCAACTTTTTCTGCTGGTACTATGACTGGATATGGAAACCTTGTTGCAAGAAGGAGAAGATGATGAGTATGAATATAATTGATGTTGTTCAATGTAAATATCCAGGTCAAATTGAATTAGGTAATGTTTCCTTCAGAAAACCTGAAAATGAAATTTTAATAAATGAATGGAATGTTCCAAACATTGAAAGACCAAGTGAATTAGAACTTGAGGCAGAAATTCCTCAATATCAACGACAGTTTGATGTAGAAACCTTTAAGTCAGATATTGACAGAAAAGTTGGTGCATTACTTGATAGTACTGCTCAAAGTCGTGGCTATAGTAATTCTCAAAGCATTGCGAGTTATGTTAGTTCCTCTAACGTGCAATGGCATTCTGAAGCTGAAGCATTTGTTGCATGGCGCGACCAAGTTTGGGAACATGTTTATATTGAATATATGGCAATTGATGCAGGGGGAGATATTCCCAACGAAGATACATTCATGGCTTCTTTGCCATTAATCGTTTGGCCAGGTGCATAATGAAAAAGAAACCATCCGTGGTAATGACTAAAAAAGACAAAAATCCTTCTGGGGGATTAACCGCTGCTGGAAGAGCTAAATATAACGCTGCCACAGGTGGAAATCTTCAGGCGCCAGTAAGTGCTAAAGCTGCCGCTAAAAGCCCAAAGAAAGCTGCTAGACGCTCATCTTTTTGTGCTCGTATGTCTGGAGTTAAAGGACCTATGAAAGACGAAAAAGGTCGTCCAACCCGAAAGGCTTTAGCATTAAAAAAATGGGATTGCAGATGAAAAAAGAAATTTGGGACAAGCCAAGACCCTCTAAACTTGGCAAACCAAAAGCATTATCACCTAAGAAAAAATCGGCCGCTAAAGCTATGGCAAAAAAAGCGGGGAGGCCTTATCCTAATTTAGTTGATAATATCCGTGCGGCACGAAAAAAAGGAAAATAAATCATGGCAATTTTAAACATTGTAACATCTGTAACAGGACTGGTGGGCGTGACGCCTCGTGTAGTCTACATTGACACAAATGACACTTTGGCTACTGTAACTACAGCAGGTTATTTGAACAAAGCACAGCAAGATGGCGCAAGCTTTAAAGAATCAGACATGGCGCTGGTTACTATCAAGTCCTCTCCAAGTGCTATAAGTGTACAAGTAGCTTGGCTTGAAATCAGTTATAGTTCAGGTAATTGGAGCTTGGTTGCTTCTAGCACTACTCTACCTTTAGCTACTGCTAATATTTTAGTGGGAAACGCAGCGGGAGTAGCCACAGCAGTTTCAATGTCTGGGGATGCGACAATAGCATCATCGGGAGCATTAACAATTGCAGCTGATGCTGTGACTACAATTAAAATCATTAATGCTGCTGTAACCAAAGCAAAACTCGCTACTGCTTTGCAACCTGCGGCAGTTGTTAAGTTTGCAAACAAGCATACAGAAGCTGGTGGCTCTGCAACTGTAACTATTACAGCAACTGGTGCGGCTGCTACAGATTTAGCTTTCGTTGCTATTCAATCGAGCGCTAATGCTGTATCGATTCAAAAAGTAACACCTAGTGCTAATACCATCACAGTTCTTTGCTCTGGCGACCCTGGGGCATCGGTCTTTGCGTGGCAGGCGCTGACGCTAACACCATAATATAAGGCCCCTTAATTGGGGCTTTTTTTTAACTTTAGTTTGAAATAAGGAGATATCAAACTATGTTTTGTCATGCCTATAATAATTATTTGTCAAAAAAATTGATTGTTTTATTATTTTTTATACTAATTTGCCATGCTTATTTTTACACAGTCTTGTTACAATTAGATGAATTAGTTAATCTAACAAAAAAACATGGATTTTTTGGTAATGGGTATCGACGTAAAATTAATATAGAGTCTATAAAGGGATGTTATGAAAGTAAAAGATATATTTAAAAAATATGGTTTAATAGGTTTTTCTATTTTTGCTATTGTTTTTTTCACAGGAACCATAGCTTTAAATGAAATTGAAGAATATAACGTAGATGTTATGGAAAAAAGCCCTGTGTTTCCCTACCAAAATTATGATTACATGACAACTGAAGATACCTTTTACTCTATAGATAAAGAATATTCTGTGGTTCCATCATACTTTAGAACTGATTTTGCAAGCATTCCCAGGGTTTTATGGTTTATTGACGCGCCATACAAAGCATCTTTTATATATCCCGCCTTATGGCATGATTATAATTATAGCTGCCCAAGCAAAAGAACAAGAAAACAAATTGATGATATCTTTTTTTGGTTATTACGAAACGAACAAAATTCATTATATACGAGTTTAAAAATGTATTTAGCGGTTCGTATATTTGGAATGTCACATTTTAATGAGAATGGTGTATGTGAAGATATTGTTGTTCAAATGGAAAATGATGAACAATATTACAAACAGGAGAATATAAACCATGGCTAACTATGGCAAAGCATTTGATAAAACAATCAAGCACGAAGGCGGGTATAATGATATACAAGGTGATAATGGAGGCCCTACGAATTTTGGCGTTAGTTTGCGTTTTCTTAGTTTACTTTACAAAGATTGTGGCATTGGCGATTTTGACAATGATGGCGATGTTGATAAGGATGATATTAAAAAACTCACCATTGAAAATGCTAAAGAAATTTACTTTAAAGCTTTTTGGCTTAAGCAAAAATGTGATTTGATTGATGACGATGAAATAGCCGCTAAACTTTTTGATTTATCTGTTAATGCAGGATTGATGCAAGCGGCAAAACTCATACAAAGAGCGTGCAATCAGTTTGGCAAAGATTTAACAGAAGATGGCAAGCTAGGCCCTAAAAGTATTATAGCTATTAATAACATTAATCCTGATGAGCTTTTAATTGCATATCGTTATGAATGCGTACAATTTTATTTGAAACTTGTAGAGCAAACACCAAGCTTTTCAAAATTTATTAAAGGATGGTTGCGTAGGGCTGTAAGTTAATGTCTGAGCGTGATGAGCAAATTAAACTGTTTCAATGGATTAAATTACATCCGTTGCTCAAAAGACATTCAATTTATATACCTAATGATGGCAAACGTAGTCCGCACCTAGGAGCGATTTATAAACGTATGGGATTAAGACCTGGCACAAGCGACATCTTCATTGCTGTAAGTAGAGGAGGATATCATGGTTTTTTTATTGAACTCAAGTTTGGTAAAAATCAAGCTACCCCCGCGCAACTAGAATTTATTGATGATATGCGTAAAAATGGTTATAAAGCAGAAGTGATTTGGGGTGCTGATGAAGCAATCAAACAAATTCAAGAATATCTTTTGAGCTAGAAGCCGTCCTTGAGGAGTGCAAAGAC
>Ga0208784_1000151_pt1 | contig 34726 bp, 49 predicted proteins | sample DEB19_08_DNA_FD_184531 | JGI IMG/M metagenome (GOLD analysis project Ga0208784, IMG submission 184531) | Aqueous microbial communities from the Delaware River and Bay under freshwater to marine salinity gradient to study organic matter... | ecosystem: Environmental > Aquatic > Marine > Coastal ... | reverse complement strand
TTCATCCAGTGATCTGGGTCAAGTGCGTCTCTCATCCCTGCACCTCCTTTTCGGTGGCGTCACCGACATGCTTCACCTTCTCGCGTTTGAGTGAGGCCTTGTAAGCACGCCAGAGATACCTGACCAGACTGTCGTAGGAGATCAGGCGTTGGCCAATGGCGCGGGAGTTCTTGCGGTGCGAGAAGCTCTCGACCTTGCCCAATCGCAGCAACTCGTAGATCGAACTGCGGCAAAGGCCCGACACTCGCACTGCGTCGTGGATCCGGATCCACTGCGGCTTGAGGTCCGGAATGTGCACTTGTTTTTTCGTCGTCTTTTTCGTCGTCGTCTTTTTATTTGGCGTCATATATATTTTGGTTGATTGTTGGTTTGGTGGTTGTCTCTGAGAGAGTGTTGGCCATTGGGTGCTGAGTGCGTTTTCTCGATTTTGATTCATTCGCCGAATGGCCGAGAATCGAACATAACGGCCCCAAATCGGCGTCCTAGACCGTTCCGAGGGTGGAGGTAGCGGAATGGGGTTTTTCTTGTCTTCTCTCCCCTCTCTCTGCCCTCGCCCCACCCCACCCCACGGGAATCCCCACCGGGGTCCCTACGCCACCCCCCCCATGAAGGGGGGTGGCTATGGGCCCCGGGTGGGGTTCCCGATGGGGGGGTGGTACGGGGCGGGGGGAATAGGTATTAAATAAGAGCGGATTATTCATTCGCCTTGCTCCTTCCGGAATCGTTTAGGTACGGGACTTTTGAGATCTCGATTTGCTGTCCATTCGCCATCCTTTTTTCCCTTTTTCTCGGGCTCGGAATCGGGTGGCAATGGGGGTGCATAGACCCACCAAATCCCCTGCGTCGAGTGGTCGATCCGGATCTTCGGTTGGCGGTTTCCTTCCTCGTCAACCATCCCCGAGCGGCCAGCACGTTTGCATAGGGTCAAAGAGAACGCGGCCTTGTTTCCGTCCTTCCGGTCGGGTTCCCGCTGCAGAACGGCCACCTCCCTCGACCAGTTGGTCAACTCGCTCGACCCCGCGCCCAGATAGGCCACCTCGCTCGAGGACTGCGCCTTCTCGGCCTTCGGCTTGGCCGTGTGGTGGATGAGCACCACGACGCATCCGGTCTCCTCGAGGATCGGTTGGAGGGTGTTGCGGAGAAAGACCGACATCCCTTTTTGGTCGTTAACATCGCCCCCGAAGAACGCCATGAGCGGATCGATGATGACGACCTCGAGCCGGTGCTCCTTGATGAGTTGGCGGAGGATCCCGAGGAACACGTGCCCCGTCTTGGTGTTCTCCCTGAACAGCTTCAGGTTCTCATTGAGCAACTGCCCTGCACCGACCGTCCCTCGACCGGCTGACAGGAGCCACTGCACCGATCCGAACATGGCCTCGAGCACGTCGCCCCAGTCATTCTCCGCTTGGATGATGCCGACCCGCAACGCTCGGCCCTCAGGGTGCGCAATGCCGAAGAACGGGGTCCCTGTGGCCATTGCGACACCGAACTGGAGACAGAACGACGACTTCCCGACGCCCGACGAGGAGACAATGGTTAGCGAGCCACCCTTGCACAACCATCGCTCCCCTAGGATGCAGGTGGGGTCAGGCATGATGGGTATCTCCTTGAGCGTGTCCCATGTCATCACCTGTGGCAGATCGCGGCGTCTCAGCCACACCTCGAACTCCTCCCACGTCTCTGGTCCCTCGCGGAGTGAGACCAGCCTTTGCCACTGGTCGCCCCGCTTGCATCCCGGCAGACGCGAGAACCTGCCGGGGTTTTTATTGGCAGGACAAGGTCCAGCATCCTCTAGGTACTGGTACACGAGGTCACGACGGGTCTCCCACGTTGCCTTGTCGGGTGCGTCAACGCGCACCCACCCGTGAAACGATCGGCCACCGCTCGAGATGATAGCGGTGAGCGGCAGGTTGGACCCTTTGAGGGTGGCCAACTGGTCAGCCTCGGGAAGGTCGTCGAACTCGATGAGGACGTGCCTGTATGCGCTGACGTTGGAGTCTGCGCCCGTCGTGCTCTCGCTCCGGTAGGGGTTGATGCGTATCCATCGTCCCGAGGCCGAGGAGCAGGTGAACGGGTTGTCTCCCTGCTCGATTTGGTCGATGAACCACTCGAGCGGCTTGAAGGTGCCGTGCGATCCAGGACGGTGCTTCCCGTCCTCGCCCTCGAGAGCCTGAGTGCAAATGCACACCAGCTCCCCCGGCATGAACGCGGCGCGAAGGAAGCGAATGGTCGAGGCCGACGAGTCATCTCCCGTCAGGTCAACGGGTGCCGCGTTTCGGTTGACGATGAACCTCCCCGTTGGACTGACAGTCTGGTGCGTGTCCAACTTCGACCCTCGCGGGTTGTTGTGTGGCTTCGTCGCGGCTTGTCGGACCTTGTGCTCGAGTTCTTTTCGACTCCACGGTGGCGAGCACCGCTGGTTCCACTGTTCGAGGATCTGGAGACTCTCGGCCTCGCTCAACGCGAAGTCGTGAGCCAGTACTCTGGCAAGGTCGTAGGTGGCCGAGTGGCCTCCCTGCCCGGAGATGGCCCCGGGTACCTTGGCCGCGTAGGATGCGGCGCGTTCATACGGTGTCAGCATGGTTGTTTTTTGACCTGCTCCGAGGTCAGTTCTTCAATCGTTTGATCTCCTCGAGTGCTGCGTCGTACATGGTTTGCAACGCCTTGTGTTTGCCCCTCTCCACGAGGGTCATCGGGTTGGCAGCATCATAAGCCTCCTTCAGCTTGTCGTGCAGTTGGGCGTTGTGCTGTTGTAAATCCTGACAGGTCCTAGTGAGGCGATTAAAGGCATCCATCAGGCCCCAGTAGTCCTTGTTTGCTGCCTCGAGGCGTTTAACGACGCTCGCCAACTCGGCCACCAGATCCTCGATGAGTTCCGATGCGGCCCCATTTTCCAAGAGTTCTGCGTTCATTCCTCGTCCTCCTCGAGTTCCGCAAACTCCTCGGCGTGATAGGTTTTGAGGCTTTCAATCTGCTCTGCTGAGAGGTAGAGCGAGATGCTTCCCCACAGTTCCGCGAATGCCTCGCGGAGGTCGGCCACCTGTTGCTCGAGCCGCTCGATTTGGTCGCGCATTTTCATTGTTCATCTCCAATGGTTGGGGGTTTTGGCATGGCTGCCCAATGGGTGACGACGCTCGGCGATTTTATGCCTGACCACGCAAATGCCATGCGGTGTGACGGGGTGCAGAACGTGCGCTTTCCATCTCGAACGAGGACTATGACCGGGATGTCGCGCTTGGGCATTTCGACGTTAGCGTCGACCCAGAACAGCATCGACTTCGGATCGGCATAGAGTGTGGATTTCATTTTCTTTTTGAGGATCCCACCGCCACGAGGCCAACAAAAACGGTGACAAGAATGACGGCCATGATGCCAGCCCCGAGGCGATGGATGTTGTTCATTTGAGGAGGGTTTCGAGGTGCGCGGAGAGTTGATGGAACTCTGTGGGGTCAACCCACTGTTTCCTTGCGCTCAACAGGATGCTCATCAGTTTGTCGACGGTCTCAATGACCTCTGGTTTGTTGATGAACAGAGCGATGGCCGTCGCTTGATTGGTGCGCCATGTTGCCCACTGCTCGAGTTTTCCGATGCGGTTAACCAAGTCCCAGTACGCGACGTCGTAAGATACGTCCCGCACTTGTTTGTCGTTCACGATGCGGAACACGTTGTTCAGCATGTCCGCATACACTGGCCTCAGTTCTCTAAGTTCTTGATTCATTGGATCGTATTGATGGCTGCGAGTTGCTTGGTCATGGCTTCGAGTTCGCGGCGGAGGAATCGGATTTCGAACGCGAGCGCGTCGGGGTGCTTCCCTTGGTCTCGCAGTTCGTCGGCCAGTTCGTCCCTCACGATCTCTCGCAGTTGATCTTGAAACTCTGAGGAGAGCATCACGGCTCTGACCTCGGTCTTGATTGCTTCGACGGTGCTCATGGCTTGCCTGATTAGGTTGTCAAGTTGTTGTGGTTGCATGGGTTAAAACGGCACCTCATCCGGTCCCTCGGCCTCCTCCTCGGCCTTTTTGATCTGCTCAAGAGCCTTCGCTGGCAGTTGCGTTTTGCCCTTCCTCGGGTCCATCGGCCTGAGCCGTGTGGCCGTCCCCTGCGATCCGTCCTTTTTCTGATACGTCTCGAGGTAGATGGCAAAGGTCACCCAGAGCCCATCAAACTTCCTCACGAACTCGATGAAGTTTGAGTTTTTCGAGAAGTCCGCTGACTGCCCGTTCGGGATGTTGATCTTGCTACCGTCAGGGTCAGCCGCGGCGAGTAAGACGTTCAGCTTCCACCAGAGCGACTCTGCATTGATGATGTCATCGGTGGCCTTCGCCCCCGACTCCGTCACGAACTCGAGACGGATCTTCGTCTCACCCTTCGGGGTGCATTCGATTTCGCTCGGGAACTTGATTGTCCCCGAGTAGATGCCCGGTGTCTTGATCCATGAGGATTCAGGTGCTGCGTTTCGGTCGACTTTGAACATGATGGTTTAGAGTTTGGAGATGAGGTCAGCGGTGCGGGTCCGGATGTCCTTTTGGACCTTTGCCGGGAGGAGCGTGAGCAGGTCGGTTTTGAAGAATGACAGGGCCGAAGTGTAGTGCTCGCCGAGCAGGTCTCGGAACTCCTGCTCCGGATCTTCAGCGGGTGGCAATGCCTCCGGCTCGACGACGTGCACCTGCGCGGGTTTCTCGACCCTCTCAACGGGTCCGAAGTCGCTGACTTCCTCGGGGGTGTAGATCCCACTCACCACTTCGGGTGCGAGGAGTCTGACAGCCTCGGAGATGAGTCGAGCGGTCAGCATTTGGCGCGGGTGCCGCTTGTAGTTCTCCTTGAGTTCGCCCCCCTTGCCGAGCGCGACCCCGTTGGCCACCAGCTCCTGCATCGTGACCTCCATCTCGATGTCGTTCTCTCCGTAGACCCACCGAGCCTTGACTCGCTCGGCCGTTCGCGTCCCCCAGATCACCTTGCCCCCTGCCGCTTTGTAACGTCCGAGCATGGCATCGGCCTTCATGGACAGTTTCCCGTCCAACAAGTGATAGGTCTGCGTGACCTCGAACGGCGTCAGCCCCGAGGTCAGGCATTGGAGCGCGAGGATGGCCCCCTGCGCTGGTTTGTTGCATCCAAACATCCCCGAGGACGCGAAGGCTTCTCCGAGTTGCATGGCGGCCCCGACGGGGTCTGAGACTCCCGAAAAGAGAGCCAGTGGTTTGTTTTCGTTGTTCATGTTTTTACTGTCTGGTGTTGTTTTGTGCTGCCAACCCGGCAGCGAGGATCAGCACGGCATCCGCCGTTGCTAAAGTGATGTGGAGGTTTGGGAACCTGCGTTGTGCCTCCTCTTTAAGTCTGTTTTTCCACTTCCGTTGCTCCTCTCCGGGTCTTTTGGAAATGCCGATGACCTTTTGCCACGCCTTCGGTTGGACGAGGAGAAGACTGAAACCGATGGCCATCGCCACCCCCTGAATGAACCCCACGTTCCGATGGAGCACCGCGAGTGAGGAGTGACCAGCACCGAAGATCGCTTTTGCGGGGATCTCCATGCGGATTTCTCGGTGACCAACTGCCCAGAGGTTGCGGAGTCCCGTCAGGATGTCCCCGTCGGTCTCTGGCATCCGGCAACACTCGATTGCGCCATGCTCGATGTCGTATGCCCATCCGCCGGCCACCCCGGGGTCAATGGCGATCACTTGCCCCTCCTTTGCCAGTATGCCCTCATGCACTCCACTCGGCTGATTCGCGAGCAGGCCGAGCAGTAACGCTGGCCACGCTTGGACGGCTTGTCCCCGTTGCATCGGCGGCACCGTTTACTCGGCGCGAGCATCAGGTCCCCGTGCGGGGTTTCGATGCGCTTGGTGATGAGGAGCCGCTGCGCGATGCTCAGAGCGGCGTCCTTAGCCGAGATCAGGGTCGCGTGGTCCTCAGGTGAGACGAGGCACCACTCTCGGCCCTCGTGGTAGATGGTTTGCGTGCTCATTGCCCTGCCTCCTCTCTAGCTGCCTCGAGGACGTAGGTGATGCCGATGGCGGCCGACACGAGGCCGAGCACGCCCACTGCGGCTGTCCATGCGTCCCACTCGAGGGTTCCGAGCAGGACGAAATCGATGGTTGAGAGAGCGAGGAGGACCTCCCCTTGGATGGTTTTTGCTTTGGTTGTCATGGTGTTGAGTTGGTTAGGAGAGGTGCGCCACAATCTCTTTTGGGGTCAGCTGTGGATTTTTGATCCCGTGCTCGTCGAGTCGGTCTTGAGCATCGCAGATCCACATGACCACGTTGTCCCGGATCCACTCGGCGATGCCGTGCGGGTCGATTTCTTCCTCCGCGCAATGAGCGGTATGAATGATGTCGTTTTTGTAGACAATCGCGATCTCATCCTCGGGGTTGATGTCCGATGCCTGAAAGGTGGCGCACCAACCCAGATCTCGATGGAGGGTGATGCCGGTCGTGTTGGTGTTAGCAGGGCCGTCCATCATGTCTGCAATCGCTTGGACGAGTTGAGCAAATCCTTTGGTGGTTGTCATGGTGTTGAGTTGGTTAGGGGTTGATGGGGTTGGATTAGGCCATCGCTTCGGTCTCGAAATACGCGAGGTCAAATACCTCCTGCGGAACGTCGCCGACGGTCACGTCGTTTCCGTCGTTGGACGAAAATGATGCTGCCCAGTTTTCACCTAGGACGATGATCCACCCGTCGCGGGTGACGTGGGTTTCAAATCCTGCGGCGGTGAGTTCGGCTGCGGCGGTTTGGATGGTGCGGGTGTTGGTTTGCATGGTGTGAGGTGGTGTGGGGTTGCGTTATGCAAACTTGACTCCGCCTTTTGTGAGGAGCATTGCCGCTGCGCCGTTTGCTGCCTCCTCGATCGTCATCCCCGGCTTTGGATTTTGATGCGACCACTTGCGGTTGATGCATTGGACAAGGTGCCCATCCACGATTGCGATGCCGATTTGACGGTCTCCGATGATTGCCTCGACGTGGAGGGTTGCTGGTTTGCCTAGGTTTGTTGGGTCGATGCTCATTTTGTTATCTGGTTGGTTGTTTCGTCTTGGGGTCTCCGCCCCTCAACTGCAACCATCAAACCACAGTTGTTTTTCTCTGTCCAACAGTTTTTTCATCTTTTTTTATGCCTTGCAAACTCGTTGAGTTTGAGGTGGTTACCGATGCGGGAGGCCCCATCCTCCCGCACCGGAGCATACCAGACACCCCGGCAAACATACCGGATGAACACGGAAAATCGTCCCACACGAAACCAAGCCCGTCAACGGTGCTCTAAATCATTGCTCCTCTAGGCTTTGCGAGAATAGGACAATCTCCGAGAGGGAAGCGATGATGCGTTCCTTTTGGTCTACTGTAAGTTTCTCCACATCAACACGTTGAACCCATCGCCGAAATGATTGTGCCACCCTCTCCACTGTCGGCATCTCCTTGAGGATGGGCTGGTTAGACTGCTTGAAGCGATACTTGGTTTTGTTCCACTGAGTCTCCGGAAGTGCCAGCCACGCTTGGATTTCCGTCTGCAGCTTACTCAAGTTGGCCGACGTCATCCCGAGATCCGTCGCGGCCTCCGAGAGGTTGTGCCACCCGATGAGGGGCTGGAGGTCGGCAGCGAAACACAAGGCCACTGCCTTGGCCTTGGCGTCCCCGGGGCCCAACATCCAAGCTAGGATCCGGTGCAGGTGCGCGGCTGATGCGGCTGAGGACGTCCTCTCAACGTGGTTGGCCAGTTCGGCTTGGTGCCAGTCGGCCATCCTCTGCGCGGTTGCCACCGGAACCCCAAATCGTTCGGCGAGTTGTTCGGCGGGGGTGTCGAGGTCTTCCGGTGTCCAGTCGGCGGGTTGCATTACACAACCCTGTACCACTCAAAGATTCACAACGCACTCTCAAACAGGTCAGCCTCGGCGTCTCTGCGCTTTTGGAGCCCTGTGGTATTTGGCCAGAGTCGTTTCATCGAGCGGAGCAGCTGCGGGACGTCGTGGGTGCGGCCATCGCGGAGAGCGTTTTGGATCCCGAGCATCTCAGCCCGTCGGTCTCCAGCCAATGCGGTGCCGCGATTAAACACGAGCGAGAGCAGTGCATCGCGAGCAGGTTCCGGTAGCGTCTCCGCTTGTGGGTAGATCCTCAAAAGTTGCAGGTAGAACCTCGGCACGGTGATCCTCTCGAACACGTCCAGAGCCTTTTCCCACGGGACTTCGATGTCGCGCACCATTGGCCTTGAGGACAACCACAAACGAGCACTCTCTCCACGGATGCCGATTGCTCCCATCAAGAGTTCGAGGCTGGTGTTGGACAATGTGCCCCACGCCTCGGAAACTTGACTCTCGGAGTTATATCCGAGGTCAAATCCGACGCCAATCGTCACACCTGATTGCTCCCCCGGCCACGTTGGCCGAGATAGAAATTTCCGGTAATACGGTTCGCCACCGCCGACTTCGTAGTCGAGCAGGAGTTTGCGGCCTTTGTCTGAAAGGGTCATTTTAAGTCTCGGTAGAGTTGGACGATTTTCAGCACCGTATAGACCAGTGCTGCCAATGCGGCACCGATGCTGACCAGCTGATGCACCTCAGTCAACCCGAGCATCAGCGCGGCGAGATTGACGCTTGGCACGACGAGCAGGTCGTGCGGGTTTGAGTGGTCGAAGTTCATCGGTTTTCGTAGGTTGATTGTGACGGACAAAAGTTTGGAAGTGCCAGACGGCAGCTAGGACGAAGGTGAGCCCGAGTCCGAAGTTGAGAATGATCTCCGAGATCGGAGGCGTGGAGAATGTGACGATGTTGAGCAGTGCTCCAACCGACACGAGCGAGAGCCCGAGCTTCATCAGCTTCGCGATCTTGGGCGACTCGTAGATCTTTGACTCGGGACGGCCAAAGACGAACAGGACGAACGCAATCCCGCCCAACGCGATCAGCGCGTTAGCGGCTCCGTTTGCGAGGGTGAGCAGGTTCGGGTTCATGGTGTTCGTCTGTGATGGAGTGCGGGATCAGTTTGCGGCTCGCGAACTCGACGGCTCGAAGACCAACGAACCCGAGTAGGAAGGCGATGGCGTACTGCGTGCGCTCCCCCTCAACCTTGACCAACTGCACCACGACAGGTGTCAGGTAGTTCGCAGCTGCGGCACCGGCCACGAGTGAGGAGATGGTGCTCCCGAGGTTGCGTGCAGCGTTCTTGCCCGTCGTCAAGACTGCCCCGAAAAGGCCAGCGCACAGGAACGCGATGTCGATGCCGTACTCCTTGAGATTCATTTCTTTTCCGGTGGCCTCCCGCCAATGTTCGCCGCTGACCCATAATAAAACGAGACGACCATCCCCCACGAGGTGGCCAGCGAACCGATGAGCATGGTGATCCCCGCGTTGTCCCAAAGGTCGAAGTGCCCCGTGAGCAAACCAGCGAGCACTCCAAAGAATCCGGCGGTGATGACGAGAGCCAGCACGGCAGGCACGCGGCTGTTGAGTTTGGCTTGCATCGCCCTCGCGCTGTCTCGGTCCTGTGTAGCCAGTCTCTCGAGGTCGATGTCGAGTTCCCGCATCCGCACCTTCAGTTGAGCGTCGGCCTCGCGCAGTGCCACGATCTGCGCGTCGGTGAGGGTATTTCCGTCGAGAGCATCCTGCACCTTGGCACTCGTTGGCTCGCTGATTCCAATGGCCTTCCCGACGGCCTCGACGGCCATCCCAGCGAGTGGGCCACCTAAGGCCCGTCCGATCGTCGGCAGTAATGATTTCCAGTCCACACCCTACTGTCCGCCATCAACTGAGCGGCGAGTAGTCGAGCCCGTAGCCGACCGTGAAAGGCCGGTTGTGATCCTCGTACCATCCCGCGCCGCTGAACACGTCTCGGAAGTCGGCAAACGCTCGCTCGAACTTCGGCCTCACCGCATCGAGCGAGAAGTTCGCCTGAGCAAATGCCACCATCTTCGAGCGGTCGATGCGGTAGCCGATCCGGATGGCTCGCAGGATGTCACCCATCGTCGAGCATCGGAACCCGTTGACACCATCCACGATGTATTCGGTCATGGCTCCCATGTCCGAACAGATCGGCACGCACCCCGAGAGCATCATCTCGACTGCTGTTCCGCCAAACGGCTCCCAGTAGGTGGACAAAAGAAACCCGAACTGAGCTTTGGCCATCAACTCCTTCCGCTCCTCAATGCCAGCGTATCCAACAAAGTCGACGTGCTCCGGCCACTCCTTTAATCCGATGCCCTCGGGCCCTCCTTGGCCAGCCACCTTGAGCCTGATCCCCATCCGCTTGCAGGCGTCGATGGCAATGTCCAAGCCTTTGTTGGTCCCGAGGCGGCCGATGAACAGCGCGTAGTCCTCTCGCTCTTGCGTCGGGTCGAAGTTGCGGATGTCGAAGTAGTTCGGCACGACTCTCCAATACCACTTTGGGTTGCAGTAGGAAACGCCCTCAGTGCCCACGAATGCTGACCTGAGAGGATAAGACTCGTAGCACCGAAACGGCGCGAAGGCGTGGCCACTTCCGATGCCCGGCTCCACGACGATCAAGTCTTTGTCAGCGTTGGCAATGTGGGTCGCCTCTTGTGTCCCGCCCCAGAACGCGAGCACGATGTCGCCTTTCTTTTTCCGTCGCTTGATAGCCTCTCCAGCGATGAGATTAAACGCCTTGTGAGCAAGGTCTTGCGAGGAGTGTTTGAACTGGTTTCGTCTCCAGTCGTAGTCCCCATAGGTCTCTTGGAGGATGTCACGAGAGGTGACGTTGACGTGCTCGTGAGCGGCGGTAATGGAGTCAGGATGTCCATAGTGGATCGTGCGGTACTCGCTCGAGTCCTTGAACATCTCCAAGAACTTCAAGACTTTCTGAGTGAATGCGCACGCTGAGTAGTCGGGATGGGTCACGGTATGAGGAACCCCTAGGCAGTGGAGAGTTGTCATGCTCTCCAGCCTAGGGGTTTAGCCTCAACTCACGCTAGCTTTAACCTCCAGCGGGACCTGTCGGGCCTGTCGGCCCAACCTCGCCCGTAGCACCGACTTCGCCCGTGGCTCCAGTTTCGCCTGTTGGCCCCGTTTCGCCTGTTGGTCCGGTAGGTCCGGTCGCTCCACTTGGCCCCGGTTCGCCAGCACCTGATGGTCCAGTGGCACCTTGGATCCCAGTTGCGCCAGTTGGTCCAGCTTCGCCTGTTGCACCCTGCACTCCAGCACCAGTTGGTCCTTCGGGTCCAGTTGCACCGCTCGGTCCCGTCGGACCTGCGGGTCCAGAGAGCCCTTGAGGTCCACTGATTGGCGTCCAATAATTTGTTTGACCGCCAGTTGATGCCTCATTCCACCCTTGCGCCATATGCGCTTGCAAACACCTGTAGAGAGATCCATCAGCGGCAATCACGATCGATTTTTCGTAATAGTAAGCACCCTCAGTCCACGGCTGCACCGATGCGTTCATCCACGTTGTCGACCCGCTAGCGGGTGGGATGTCAGTTCCAACACCACTTGCGCCAAGGAGCACATAAAGCAGTCCTTTCTCACTCACAAAGTCGCCCGTGCGGTACATGGTTTGAGGCAGCACGCGGGAAGCTCTGTTGAGCAACTGCCATTTTGCTGTGCTTTGGTACGGTTGCTGACTCTGGCTGCCTTCCAATGCGACGTAATACTGCCCAAGGTCAGACACCAAATCCCCTGCCGAGTAAGATGTTCCGCTGTCCCATGCGGAGATTCCTCCACCGCCTCCAGATCCAGCGGGACCTGTCGCACCCTGCACGCCAGTGGCTCCTTTAGCACCGGTCACCTGCACCGCCACCACGTCGATCACCACGTTGTTTGCGGGGGCCGTTGGGAAAACGATCTTTGAGTTTCCTTGAGTCGTCCCCGTGATCGAGAAGCCACCGTTGGTTTCGTCGGGACGTTGGAAAACCCCGCCGACATAAACGAGGTAACCAGCTTCGTCATTCTGCGGACCATCCCATCCGCTGATCGGCCCGAACTCGGTCGTGCTCCCGTCGCCCGTGAATCGTGGCGAGAGGATTCCGCCTCCGAGCACAACGCCAGTCGGCCCAACGGCTCCAGTCGCACCAACCTGCCCGACGGCACCATCAAGCGAGATGGCCCATGATGCGTAGGTTCCAGTGCCCTCGAGCACCTGCACTACGTCAACCTCAAGCGCTCCGCTGTTGGACGTGTAGGAGTTCACGATGCCAGTCATCCGATGGTCGACGTCGTAAGCGAGGACGACGTTCTGACCGACGGACAACGCGAGGCCAGTGGCCACCGTTAGGTTTTTGACTCCGGTTGTCAGCGCGAGTGAAGTGGTTGAGCTTGTCGTGTATCGGTCTCCAGCTGCGCCAGTTGCGCCTGTGGCACCGAGGCCTGTGGCACCCTGCACGCCCTGCACACCCTGTGGTCCGGTCGCACCGACTGGCCCGACCTCGCCCTGAATGCCCTGTGCACCAGATGCCCCGCTTGGACCTGCCACGCCCTGAATACCTTGCTCTCCCGTAGCACCTTGCAATCCAGTGGCACCGACGTTGCCCTGCACGCCCTGCAATCCACTCGGCCCAGTGGGTCCCTGAATGCCGGTAGGCCCGACGCTGCCCTGTGCGCCAGTCGGCCCGACTTCGCCCGTGGCACCTTGCGGCCCAACGTTTCCGGTGGCACCCTGCTCGCCTTGCAACCCAGTCGCACCGACTCCCCCAGCAACTCCGCTTGATCCGGTGGCACCAGCAACTCCGCTTGCTCCAGTGGCCCCCTGTGGACCAGTTGGACCGACGGCTCCGACGACCCCTTCAAGGTTGACCGACCACGAAGTGAACGTGCCTGATCCCGTGTGGTTTGTGACGTCGACGACCAGTGAGCCCGTGCCCGAGGTGTAGCTCGTCACCGTTCCGTGCATGTGAGCGGTTCCGCCCGACTCAGCCACCACGACGGGTTGTGAAACTGTGTAGCTCAGCCCCGTTGCAACCGTCAGAGTCTTCGCCCCGTTGCCTGTGAGCAGCGAGGTCGATGACGTCGTGGCGTACTTGTCGGATTGCCCCGACGCACCAGTCGCACCTTGTGGCCCTGTCTCACCCGTCGCCCCCTGCGTTCCGAGGCCGGTGGCTCCTTGTCCCCCTGCTGCACCGCTCGGCCCAGTTGCACCGACGTCGCCCTGTGCCCCTTGCTGTCCGGTAGCCCCTTGCACGCCTGTTGCACCAGCCAATCCGCTTGGACCGGCGACGCCCTGCACGCCTGTTGGACCGACCTCTCCGGTGGATCCTCGCTCACCTTGTGGCCCAGTCGCGCCGATGGCACCAGCGTTTCCCTGCACGCCCTGTTGACCAGTCGCGCCGACTGTGCCTGTGGCACCGATGGGTCCTGTAGCACCGGCCCCACCAGCGACTCCCTGCGGTCCTTGTGCACCGCTTGGTCCGGCAACACCAGTTGCCCCTGTTTGCCCTTGCAGCGCGGTCTGTGCCGACGCTGCAATCATTGCAAGTTCGATTTTCGTTAGTTGTTGTGGCATAGCTTTTTAGATGACGATTGTGATGGTTACAGCGTAGCCAAGTGGGATTGGCTCACCGAAAATGATGGTACCTTGTTGGGCATCGTCGCTCGGCCCAACGTCTCCAACCAAGGTGAACAAAATCTCAAACGACGTAGGACGCTGAATGACTCCTCCAACTGAAACGGTGTATGGGACGCTCGAAGTTGGAGGGTTCCAGCTTTCGCCGACAACATTTCGGATGGCTCCAATGCCCGATGGGAAAACACCGTAGAAAACACTCGTTTCATCATCCCCTTCGAACGCGGCCTGACTGTAAACAGGATCCCTATAACTGCCTCCGCCACCCGAAGGTTTGTTGAGCAGGTCGTTGTAGTCGCCACTGGAGGCCACTGTGGCGAGGCCGAGAGTCGTCCGTGCAGCACTGGCTGTTGTCGCCCCGAGCAGAGCCTTCCCAGTCGTCCCAGCATCCTTGAGTAAGTTGTTTGAGACGCGAGTCATACGGTGTAAAATGGCACCAACTTCCCGTTACCAGCGTCAAAGTAACCCGCTGGAACCACGGTATTTGATGGGGTTTCCTCTGAGACGGTCCAGTTTGGTCCTGTTGCGCCTGTTGCTCCTTGGTCGCCGGTGATTCCTGTTGAGCCAGTTGCGCCCTTTGCGCCGTCGGGTCCAGTTGGACCGACTGGACCGACTGCACCGTCGATGCCATCGATGCCAGCTGGTCCTGTTGACCCAGTTGCTCCTTGCGGTCCAACTGGTCCGGTTGCACCTCGCGGTCCTTCTGGCCCTTGCTCGCCGGTGTCCCCCGGAAACCCAGGGGGCCCCTCTGGACCCTGCATCCCGCTCGGTCCCGGCATTCCCGGATTCCCCTCGGGCCCCTGCATCCCGCTCGGTCCTGCGGGACCGGGAAAGCCCTGATCCCCCTTGGGTCCAACATCGCCCGTCGCACCAGTGGCACCGCGGCCACCGCGCATGTTGAGCGAGGAATTCCACGAGTTGGATGCCTTGACAAAAACCGACACAGTCTGCACGTCGTCGTAGTTGTCGGACTCGGGCATCTCTTGGAAGTAGACGTCCCCATCCTTGCCAAGCGAGGGAGATGGCGCATCGGTTCCGCCGTAAAAAATCGTGCCTGCGATACCGGTCGCACCAGTGGATCCTCGCTCGCCAGTGGCCCCGTCGTAACCAGCTGGACCGTTGGCTCCTCGACTCGCGATGAGATCCCAAAAATTGGAGAGCGTGCTCGGGATGTCTCCAACGTTTCCGCCGTTAGCGTTTTTCCGATACCAGAGGTTCCCTTGGTACGTCGCCAAATCTCCGACGGCGTAGCTGATTCCGAGGTCGAATGCTCCGGTGTAGTTCCAAGCAACCGATGGCCCAGTCGCGCCGGTCGGGCCTTGTACGCCAGTTGCCCCGCCGGGAGTCCCCGGAATGCCCGATGGACCAATCGGACCAGTCGCACCAGTTGCCCCTCCGGGTGAGCCGGGCTCACCTTGCAATCCGGTTGCACCGACGGGTCCTGTGGCCCCGACTGCTCCACTCGGCCCAGCAACTCCGGAAGATCCGCTCGGTCCGACGGCACCGCTTGGTCCGGTTGCGCCGCTTGGCCCAGTCGCACCGCTCGCACCGACCGGCCCTGTCGCCCCTCCGGGAGATCCTGCGGGACCTGTGGCACCACTCGGTCCTGTGGCACCAGTTGCACCGCCAGCTGGTCCAGCTTCTCCCTGCGCCCCCGATGGACCGCTTGGTCCAGTCGCACCAACTGCTCCAGCAACACCTTGTGGCCCACTCGCACCGACGGGTCCGGTCGCGCCTGTAGCACCCCCCGGCGATCCTGCTTCGCCTTGTGGGCCAGCTGGACCAGTCGCACCAGTCGCGCCTCCGGGAGAGCCTGACGGCCCCTGTGGTCCGGTCGCACCACTTGGACCGACCGGCCCTGTCGCACCGCTTGGACCGACGGGTCCTGTTGCTCCAGATCCAGTCGCACCAATCGGCCCTTGAGGCCCAGCAACTCCGCCAGACGCCACGAGGATGTTGACCTTCTCACCGCTCGGCGGTGCGCTCGTAAACGTCACAACGCCAGCTGTGACCGTGTAGTCATCGCCAGCGGTTTGGAAAACACCTCCGATGGCCACGACGAAATGGTCGTCCGTCGAGTCGGTGGACGTTGTGGTGAAGACTGTCTGCGATCCGTTGCCCGTAAACGTAAACTGCTGGAGCGCAAACGATGGAGCCGACGCCCCCGCTTGAAACGTCACCCAGCCATTCCCTGCTGCATTTGGAAACGAGAGGGTCTGGTCGGCTGTATTGACGATCAGTACGCCCGACGGAATCCCCTCGATTGGAGGGGTCCCCGACGTGGCCTTGCGGAGTTGGCGGATGAAGTTCGGCATCCGTCGAGATTAGAGGTCGCCGCAATCGATGGAAATCCCTGCTGAAGCTGGAATCGAGTTTGTTGCACTCGTGATCCGTCCGTATGTGTCGACCGTGAAGAGCACCTGATTCGACGCGGCGGTGACGCCCGAGGTGGCCAAGTCGACCCCACTCGATGAGACGGCGATGCGGCTTGAGGATGCGGTTTTGACCGAGAGCGTTGTGCCGCTCTTTTGCAAACCATCCCCAGCGTCAGCCACGCCTGCACTCGAGAACTGTGTGAACGTCAGAGCAGTCGTTCCGATCACGATTGCTCCCGATGTCGAGAGCACCCAACCCGTTGACCCGTTGGTCGTTCCCTGTTCGATGAAGACAAACGATCCCGCGCTCAACTCCGTTCCACTGTCGGAATCCGTGCGGCGAGTGAGGATGAAAGGAGACTCGGAACTGCCGACTGCGGTGACTTGGTAAATCCCGTTTTGCAGTGCGCTAGCCTGATTTTTAACGAGTACCGACTCACCCACGGCCATGTTGTGACCGTCGATGGACAATGCGACGTTGTTGTTCGAGGTCAGCGTGGCACCAACACCGCTTGAGCCGTTGTTGTACGCAACCGAAGGCAGTGCTTCGGTCGTTGCAACATGCGCTGAGGCTTTGACATCAAGCCCTTGTGCAACGTCATCGACGTACTTCTTGTTCGCCAGATGAGCGTCATCGGTCGGCACTCCGGTCGTCGAGATCAGCCCCGCACCGAGCGTCAGGTTCTTGGACGCGTCAACCACGAGAGCCTTGCTCGCGCTCGCTGTCCCAGCCGTCACACCTGCGACGGTGTTGAGTTCAGCGGTCGTTGCATTCACTCCGTCGAGCTTGTTCAACTCGGCGGCGTCCGCGGTCACCTGCGTCCCTGCGATCTGGATTTGGCCCGTGATGTTCAGTGTCCCCGAGACCGTCTTTGTGCCTTGGATTGTCTGGTTGCGGTTGGCCGTGGTGACCATCCCTTCGGCGGTGGCAGTGCCCTCGCCACCGACCGGAACGATGTCCCCGTTCGACTTTTTAATGAGCAGCTGGTTGTCAAACTCTTGAAAGAGTAGCTCACCAGTCGCGAGCGTGATGCCTGACACGCCCGTTGAGGTCGTGCGGCGTTTAAGTTGGATCGTGTTCGGCATAATCTCTTGATGTTGTTAAACTTGTCCCCCGTCGACTGATGCACCCAAAGCGGCCAGCGTCGTGTAGGTCGTCACCCCACCGACGACACCGACGATGTTACCTTCTGCGCCTGTGCCAGCAATCGCGGCTCCGGCACCAATGTTGGCTCGGGCCTGAGCTTGTTGGGGTGCTGTCAGGCTCTGAGCGGTGAACAGCACCACTGAACTGGCGATGTTCGATGAGTCGAAAAAAGGGAGCGAGACGGGTTGCGATGCTCGGCGGTTCGTATTCTCGACCTTCCATCGAAGAGCCCGGGTCGTCGTCAGATTGCCAGAGTAAGCCCACGCAATCTCCGCTTGGAGCACAACGGACGGGAGGTCTGTCACCGTCTCATCTCCGCCAGCCACGAGCACTGTGACACCGTAGCCAGAGGATCGGCAGTGTGGGGCCTGACGTTGGCCAAATGTGGACGCGGCCACGGTCACGATGTCAGCAGAGGATGATGCAACAAAAGCCAGATCGGCATCCAGAGCGGTCGCAATCTTCGCGGCCATCGCTGACGCATTCTCGGTCCCGAGCGTTGTGACCTTGATGAGACGGCCATCAGCGGGTGCCTCCGGCCCCGTCGAGGACGAGGTGCCCATCCAAACCCGCACCGGCCCCACCGAGTCGGCAAGGTCAAAGTAAACTTCGTTTGCCGTCGTTGCCGTGGTCTGGATGGCCACGACTTCGGCGGAGTCGTAGGGGTCGATGCCGAGCAGTCGGTCAATGCCGCCTGATGCCGTGTTGAGTGTCGCTCGGTAGTCAACAGCGGAACCCGTCACCGTGCGGGTCCAGCTGGAGAATGCGAGGAGAGGATTGGCATCGAAGAGACCCTTCGGCTTGACGCTCAATCGGAGCCCAGTGGATGAGCCCATATCGACCGTTGAGGTGCTGGAGATCGTGCTACGGAACTCGATGGCGGTCGGAATCACGTCCCCGTTGCGGAGCAACACCTCCTGATCGTCAGAGCGGCGGAGACCACCAACGTAGACGAGTCCAGAGTCGAGAGCGACGGTGAGCGTGAGCATTCACTCATGCGGCCGTCATCAACTGTCATGCACCGTAGAGACCAATGATTTGATGCCCCCCCGTTTGCTGCGAAACGGTAAAGGTCCCGTCCTCTTCCTGCATGATGTAAGCCAACACGATTTTGTAGTTGATGGCTCCCCCGACCTCACCGGCCACGAGTAGCGCACTAGTGTCCTCGATTGCAATGGATGGATTGGAGATGCCCGTTGATGCCGTCGAAGAGAAGTTACCGACCACGTTGAGCACGACCCGCTTGCCGTCAGCAGCCGTCCCAACCTCCTCCTCTGGGTACGTCATGACGCTCTGCCCGTTGACCGTTCCCCATCGCACAAACACTTTGTAGGTCGGGCTCGGTGATCCGGGATTGTCGGCTCGAACCGTCACCTTAAATGGGAAGCTGGTCGTCGCCGATGGTGCGCCCGTCTGCGTCGTCCGACGGTTCTTGAGCGACACCAGCTGGCCACGCGGGGTGACGGTCGCGGTGATGTCAGGAGTCGATTGGATGGCCAATCTCGGGAGATAATCGATGATGGCGTTGATGGCAGAGGCCAACTGGCCACCGCTTTTAAGACGTGGGATCACAGGCATGTTGGTATTTCTCGGAGGTCGTTGGTCACTGTCTGCCCTCGGAAACTCGATGAGAGTCCGCTCCCGCCAATACCTCCCAAAAGTGGAAGCATGAAAGCGGATTGTCGCTGGTAGTTGTTGCGGAGTGGGTGCACCTGATCACTCCCCGGGTACTCGCTCCCCGGGATGTAGCCGTTCTCGTCGCGGTTCCGAAGCATGAAACCAAACTCCTCGACGGGTTTGGAAAACGTCTCCTCAGGATCGCAACTCGGCACCGTCACTCGAGCCTGAAGCTCAACCTCGGCGTGCCAGCGCGGGTACGGTTGGTCGTTCAGGAAGTCCTTGCCGCCCGTGATTTCGGTTTCCTCCGGCATTGCTGCCATGTCGCTCCCGAACCCGTCGAGCACGTAGCCACTGGTTGAGCCAATGGTTCCCGTTTGATGGATGAACCCGACCAGAACGTCGACCTCATACTCTTTGACGAACTCGGTCGGATACCACGGGTTGTCCTGCTCGCCCGGCTCGAGCGGAATCTTCCGATTTCCACTTTGGACGACATCATCGGCGGAGATGCGAGAAGCCGGTTCGTTCCAAGCGTCGACCAGCTTGACGGGGAAGAACCAGTTCTGCCCTCCGAAGTTGAGCCCTTGAAAGCCCGTCAGCGGGTCAAACGAGGTCTGTCTCGTCCCGAAACTGACATCCTCCGTGTGGATGAGGTAAATCGAATTAAGGATCGCGTAGGTTTCTGGATTCGAGTTCTCGGGGTCGTAATCCACAGCGGCGTTGCGTGTTGCGGTTGCTCGCAGCATCACGGTGGCCACGATGCGTTTGGATCCTCCGGTCAAAGCGAACCCCCGATACTGACGGTCGCCGATTTGGATGATCGGTCCCACCAGTCCGTAAGGCCACGGTGTGACGAAATACCGAGTGGATCCCTCGCTCAGAAAAGGCTGATAGCGTGGGCCCTGCGGCTCCCCTTGGGTGATTGTCCTCGGTGGAGCGACATTGAGAAACGTGCCTCTTGGCGTTTCGTTGGCAGTGAAGTCTTTGGTCTTTTGCACCTGCAATCTCACCAACTCTCGACGGATGGCCGAGAGCGTGCGCCCGATGGGACCCGGTGTTATGACCGTCGGGATCATGAGTAGATGAGGGACGACCATCCCGCGCCCGTGTACTGCCCGTAGTTCGCCGATGCGTTGCGATACATGAGGGTGATCTTCCACCGATCTCCAAACGGCTCCGCGGTTGCCCCAGCGAGAAGCCACGATTGAACGCTCCCCCAGATTGCAACGGGTGGAAACGAGATTTTTCCGATGTCGTTGACCAGTAATGCAAAGGCGCTCCAAATGTCAAAGTAGGTCACCTTAAGGGTGCAACCGTTTCCGGCGATGTAGTTTGAGACACCGACCAATCCCGGCTTTTTGAACTCGACGAATCGCTTGGTTGACTCGGTGTCGTTCGATGCAACCCATAAAGCGTTGGTTTCGTTTGGATTCTCAGGTGTTCCCGCGAGGTCTTGGAATCTCGGGTTGGCGGTGATCGGCTCGGTCCCGCTGTTGGCATCGATGCTCAACCGTTTCTTCGCGGCTGATGCGTAAGCGTAGATGCTCCTTTGCTCAAGCATCGTAGTCTGTGAGCCCTCGTCGAACGTCATCGAGCGCGAGATGATGCTTCGCTGCGTGTCTGCGCCCATGTCCGGTAAACCAGTCGGACTGAGGATGGTGTCGATTTGATTGTCTTTGAAGATGTGGACCGACGTTTGAATGACGTTCCCCCACTCGTCGGTGTCGAATGAGTGTGAGGTTTTGACGGCGGTTTCGCCCTTAAAGATTCGAGACATTTTAGGTGTAAATGTCGGACGACCATGCTGGTGCGCCGAGGAGTTGAGCGGTGATTTTCCAAGAGGCCCCGTTTTGCTCCTGCGAAACTGAAGTCCCGAGGAGTGATAGGCCGTTGAACATCGCGAAGTTGGGGATGGGTGGGAGCGCGTAGACCTGCCCCGGCACCGTCGCGTCGTCTGCGTTAATGGCCATCCACGTGAGGTTGAATGTCCACTGCGGCGCGAGGTATGTGGTGATGCCAGCCAGTTCGAAGTCGTCGCGAAACTGAACAAACCGTTTCGCGCCGTCGTAGTCCTCCCAGATGGCGTTGCTCGTGTTCGGCGTCTCGGCATCTCCCGCCCATGTGGTGAAGTCTGGGTGTGCGGTGATGGGTTCGTTCGAGATTGTCCCCTCGACGGTGACAAAGTTCTTCGTGAATGCTGCGCCTCTGTAAGTCCCCTCCGAGGTTCCGAGGCTGTCACTGAGCATCTCGACGTTTTCCTTCGCCCCAACAAGCGCCAACTGAACCGAGCCGAGCGTCTTGGTTGCTGGCCACTCGAACGGCTCCGTGTTCGGTCCAGTGCGCGCGTAGCGGGTGCGGAAAACAACCTCAATGGCACCTTGCTCGTCGACCTGTGCGGAGATGGGGAACTCGGTGTTTAGACTCATACCACAGCAACGTTGAGAGACCCTTGTTTTGAGATTGCGGAGACCACGTTGTCGAGCTTTCCGGTGACCGCTTGCTGCCAGATCTGGATGGACCGAATGACAGGATCTGTTTTATCACCCCCGGGAATAGGGAGCGGGAACGGCTCAGCAACGATGTCGGTGGCCTGTTTAAGGTTCTCGCGCTGAATCCTAAAGAACTCCTCGGCGGGTGGCCCTTGAACAGGGATCTTCGCAATCTCCTCGCGTTTCTTCGCGGCGAGAAATGCTGGTGACGCTGCGAATCCTCCGCCCAGATCCCCAGCCCCTCGAAGTCCGGGTGCTCTTCCTTCGATCCCGATCATCTCGCCCCGAGGCGCGAGGTTCATCATCCGTCGTCCCCCGCCGATTTTCTCAAGCGAGGTGAAGAAGTCTCCGGTCTTGGTCACCTTGCTTTTCTTTTCTTCAGCCTGAGCAGTCTTCGCGGTCAACTCCGTCTGGTTTTTAAGGGTGCTGGACTGCTCGCGGATGGCTGTTGCGTTGCGAAGCGCGGCCTCGGTGAGCTTGGCCAACTCGGTTTTGAGTCGCTCATTCTGCACTTGGAGTTTCTCCGTGGCTGCTGTCTGGCGGGTAAATCCTCGCTCGAATGCGGCGATCAGTCCTTGCCCCGGCGTGCCCTCAGCGTAAGCGTCAGCGTTGCTCGGAGGCACGATGACACCGTTCGAAAACGACTCCTTGGTGTTGTACGTGATGCGCTTCCCGTTCGCAAACGTCTCGCGCACCTCGCCCGGGGTGAGTGGCGTCGGATAGCCTGCTGCCTGCGCTGCGAGAATCTCCCCTGCCTGCGCCGAGGTGACGCCACCGGAGGCAAACCCAATCGGCCCCTCGAGCCCGAGGCCACCCATCCGCATGCCTTTGCCCGTTGTCTCGTTCCGCGTCGGCGAGATGAAACTTGGAAGCGCGATGTCAGCGAGACCTGCGACGGCAAACCCGATCTGCTGCTTGAGATACGAAGCAAACGCATCGACTGCGCGGATGAATGCCTGACCAAGCGGAGACTCAAGAGCGGCCCCGATAGCCGGTCCCGCGTTGACAATTCGGTCGATGAACGAGTCAGCCACTGGAGCGAGAGCCCCGATCAGGTCAGCCCCAGAAAACACCTCGGTGATCCCCTCGAGTGCCCGAACACCGAATGCTTGCACTTCAGCGAATGCAAGTTTCCCTGAGACCGTCAGGATATCCCAGAGCGTCCCGTTTTGAATGGCTCCCTCGATGATTTGAAACGCTCGCACCGCCGTGTCAACGGCCCGACCGAAGCCTGCGCTGAAGTCGTTTGAGAACTGTAGAGCCTTTTTCGTGGCCGTTGAAAAGATGTTGCCGAGAGCGGTGCCGATGGGAGCAAACTTCCCGACGAGGTTTTGAGCAAACTCGATGAGCGGCTTGAGCCCCTCCGACGCTGCGAGGCCGAGGTTCCGCTTCACCTCCTCCACGTTGTCCTTGAGCGTGGAGATGAGCCCGTTGAGCGTCTGGCCTTGATTTGCTGCGGCGCCCGAGAAAAGACCCGTGGTGGTCATGGCTTGCAGCGCGTTCACCATGTCCTGCGCCGAGATCTTACTCTTCGTCAGTGCCTCTTGGAGACCCGCATCACTTAGGTTGAGAGCCTTTTTCAACTCCTCACCGATGGGGATTCCTCGCTCAAGGAACTGCAGGAAAGTCTCGGTCTGCATCTTTCCGACCGAGAGCGTCTTGACGTAGGGCTGGAGGATTTCAGCCATCGGCTTTTTCGTCGCGGCAGCGATGTCCCCAATCACTCGAATCGACTCCTTGAGTTGTTCGGCAGGTACGTTTGCAGCGGCCAGAGATGCGCCAGCGTTGGCCACCTCGCTCAGTTGGAAAGAGGTTGTAGCAGCGTATTTGGCCAACTCGGAGACGGCCCCCTGCGCTGTCTCAGCCGACTTGTAGAACGTCGTGAACTGAGCCACCACGGCCTCGAACTCTCCTGCCACTGAGATGCTTTCGGCGAACGTCTGACCGAGTGCGCGAAATGCACTCCCGACGGCACCAATTCCAGCTTGCAATCCCGCGAACAGAGCTTGCCCACCAGCGACGGAAGCGACTGAAGCGGCGAAGGATCGGAGTTGAGACCCTGCCTGCGTGAGCCCTTGTCGGAAGTTGCTCGTGTCTGCACCGATGCGGATTGTTGCTGTGCTCATATTGCGATCCCAAGTTTTCGGTAAAGATACTCGGCCATGTCAGCGGCCACTGCTCCCAACGCCTTTTCGACGTAGCCTTTCCGGTCAACAAACGAACTGATTCCGGGACGTTTGTTTTGAATCTCAAGGTAGGTCTCAAGGAGACCATCGAACTTTCGAACGACTGCGGCGGGGTGCTTTGATTCGATGGTGTCAAACTTGGCTCCTTTGACGAGCCAGCCCCACGCCCCTGCTCGACCGGCTGCGTCTTGTCGCTGCTTGATCTCGAGGCCCCAGCGATCCTGCTGCACCGTGCGTTGGAGTTGTGCGGCGGCCATCATCATTTTAACTACGGCCATTTCCCCCCGCTTTCCTTTCTTCCCGATGTACTTCTTTTGCTTTTCCAGTTCGGCTTGGAGTTTGGATCGGCGAGCACCAACGCGGTCGATGATGCGCTTGGAGATTCTCAGGTTCCCGTCCTTCTTTCGCCTCTCGATGGCTTGGAGCGTCTCCGGCCGAGTGTCCATGTGGAACTTGCCAGCGCGGAGAACGACGTCGCGAAACTTCCTACCGACGATGCTCTTCACCTCTTTCCGCGAGTTCTGGATGTAAATCCCGAGCACTCGGTTGAAGTTCGTGAGGTCCATTGAGAGCGTCAGTTTCATGCGTCACTTAAGCGCGGGTCATCCACTATCGGCCTAATCCGATGACCCTGAGCCTCAAGTGAGGCCCCGAACAACGCGTTTGCGTCCTGCATGGAAAGGGCAAGGATCTCGCTCGGAGTCCATCCGTAAGCACTCGCGAAGTGGTGGATGTACTTAGCGACCATCCCTGCCCGACTCAGTTTCCCGGTGTGGCCTCGGACCCTTCGATGACGACTTGCGAACCTGTGGCTTGCTCGATCATCTCGCGGATCTGGCGAGCGATGTCGGCCAAGTCGGCGAGCGGGATCGATGGAAGGTTGAGCGACTCTTTGAGGATCCGCGCCTTGTCACCGGCGAGATAAGCGGCAGTTGCCTCGGCGACCTTTTCTTGAGGTGCCGAGTGGAGGTAGATGAACCCCAGGACATCGGCCATGCGGGTGCTCGGTGCGGTGAGGAGTTCGTTCCCCGTCAACTCCATCAGCGCGAAGGTTTGGAGCGTGAGTGGTCGGCATGGGATTCCGGCCACGGTGGCGGCAGCGTTGGACGTGCCCGTGATGAGGTGTTGGATGTCAGTCAGCATGGTTATGGCTAGGCGAAATGTTTAAAGGTTTTGAGCGCGTCTTGGAGCGTCTCCGTGGGAGCGTAAAGGATTCCTCGGCGGAGCTTTTGACGAGTCAGTTCGTGAGTGGCATTCACGAATGAGGCGAGCGTGGTGGCGTTCTCGCAGATCGCCACGCCGATGTAGGACTGCTCAGGGTTTGCGGCTTTTCGTACTCGGTTGATTTCGTCGCGAACCTCTAGGCACGCATGGATGATTTGCAGTTCAGCGAGGATTCGGAAGTCGAGGTTCTCGGGTCTTTTGCCTTTGGTCAGAGCGAAGTATGCGCTCGCGATTGCGTCTGCTTTGATGGCGATCTGAGGTTCTCCGCCGAACCCCTTCCACGTTCCAGCGACCTCGAAGTGAAAGGTCGTGCGAACTTCTGCTTCTCCGTTTGGGAGCGTTCGACGCTCAACAGTGACGGGGTTCTCGGCGTGCGGAGGAATCCCGATGGTGGCCAGTGCGACGGCCAGTCGCTGGTTCCCCGTGGTGTAAAAAGAGGTGATCATGACAAGGTAAGAATCCGGTTTTGAAAGGAGACGCGCCTTTGCCCCGACGCTCCCGGAAACTCCTCAGGGGTTGATGGATTAAGAGATGCCGTCGTAAGCGACCGCCTGCACGTTCGACTTGGTGAGATCCTCGGAGGATTCGACGACCTCCGATGAAGTCACGAAGACCGCACCGGTGACGAATCCAGAGATGAGGCTCGGGAGTGTTGCGGTGTCTCCCACGTTTGGCGAGGTCGCTTCGTAGGTTTCAAAGTTCACTTCGTCTTTAATGGCAAAGTAAACGACAGCCCCGAATCCCCCGTTGCCGTCAGGGATTTCCTTTTTGGATGAGGTCTTGTTGACGGTTGCGGTGGTGAGGAGCGTCGCGGATGACCCTCCGGTGCCGAATGTTACCGCTGTGCCTTTGATGATTTCAGCCATGATTTTGAGTCGGTTGAGATTAGGTCAAGCCAGCGTAAAGGGTCTTCGAGACCGTGAGCTTCGCCACGTCCTCGGCTGAGAACGAGCGGTTGATGGAGTCGATGAACGTGTTGGAACCGGCTGCACTACCAATGGTTCCGGTGAAGGAACCGCTGATGTAGCCGTCGATGGTGATTTCCGTTTTCAGGTTGTACAGCGCGACGCTCTGCACGTCCCCGGTTGGCCCGATGATTTCTTTGGATGCGGAGGATTTCTTGGCGTTGTACTGCGTAACGAGCATCCCCGATTGGGTTTGCAGCGTTCCAAGTGTGCCATAGTCCTGCCCATTGTCGTGGATGGTTGCCATGTCGTTATTGTTGAGTGAGTTGATAAGCCCAGAGTTTGAAAGCGAATGTGTCCAACTGGACCTCCTCGGCGAATGTTGTGTTCTGCGTCCCGAGCACAAACCCGAGCACCTTGGCCGACCCAAAAGAGAACTGGTCAAAGTCTCCATCGGCCACGGGGTTGAGCATCGCGGCCAGCACGTTCTGCTTGATTTGCCCGGCCTCGTCCGCGGTGTAAGCGGAGCGGTTGATGCGGAGGATGGCTTGGCCGTCGAGGATGAAGACTCGTGAGCCAGCGACGAGTTCACGGTTGATCTCAACGCCGACGAAAAAGGATGCGGTTTCGCGTAGCTCGTCAGTGTCGGCACCGAGCACCTGTAACGTCGCGAGGTCGTCATCCGCTTTGACAGCGGCGACGACTCCACCAGCGACGTCGGCGAGAAAGTTGGTGCTCATGAATCCTGCTTAACTTCAAACTCGAGAATGGGGTTTTCCGGAAGACTCTTTACGTTCACCACACGGTATTTCATCCCGTCGATCGTGAACTGGTTCCTCCTCGGCTCCCCACCCTTACCGAACTCATCAAACGATGCGCGAGAAATGCGGATCGTGAGGTTGCCCTCGTTGTTGACCCCAGTCTCCTCCGGGATCGTGTAGTACTCAGAGTTTGAGACGACAGCCTGCACGCTTTCCCCGTTGAGCAACACCGTCGCGCCCATCGTCGAAGCGGCGTGATTGAATGCTCTGAGCAAAGCGTTGGAGAAGGCCAGTCTCATGCGTAAGCAATGAACTCGAGGCCCTTGCCTTTGATGGTCGGCAGCATCCCATTTTCGTCGTAAATCCCCGCGCCTTTTGGGACAAGCGGAGCGGCGGTGATGGGTGGCGGGTTGACTGCCTTCGGCCCCGACTGGAACGAGACCTTGGCCAGCACGGCGAGCCCCCCGGGGGTGTCGAGTCCGGTGTAGCGTTGAACCTGTGAAATCGGTGGAACCATACAAAAAAAGGGGAACGGGGCTCGCCCGTTCCCCCTTTGGCATGCAACGGATTAGGCGATCGTGAGCAACTCCCCAGAGGTCGAATCAACGACCTTCTCCGAGGTGTGCTGACGCACGCGGACCACACCAGAGCGGCGTGCTTCGTCGCGGTACGTCTCAACGACGAACAGGTCGGAAGCGTCTCCGGTCCACGTCAGCGTGCGGCCTGCGCCACCCGCCACGAAGTCACCGGATTGGACGTTCCCGATCCATGCGCGGTTCGAGCCCCAGATGAACGAGCCCGAAGCGGACTGCCCTTTCTTGGACGAGTCGTATGCGGCCGAGGCGACCAGCACTTTCTCGATGCCGATGTTGGCAGCGATCAGCGCGGCGTCCACGTTGCGGAGGTCTCCGGTCCCGACGGACCCGAAGATGTAGCTCTGCATCTTCGCGTTCTTCCTGAGCGCGTTGTACACGTCGAGGTTGACCACGAGGGTGTTCGCATCCACGCCCTTTTTCCGAAGGCGGGAGATGGCATCCTGCAAGTCACTCACAGGGTCTGCTGCGGAGTTGCTCCACACCGTTCCCACCGTGGTGTTGTTGAAGTTGCTCGTGTTGAAGATTGCAGCGGCCACACGGGTTTCGTGAGCCAGCTTGATGTTGCGGAGCAACAACTTTGCGATCGTCGCCTCGGTGTCGAGGAACCGCGAGATGTCAGCTTGGCTGGAGTCGTCAATCAACTCTTCCAACCCGCGATCCTCGCAGAGATAGGTGTCGGACGTGAAAGCGCGGCTCACGCGGCTATAAGAGCCGTCAGCGTTGCGCTTTGCTGCGTCAGCGTCGACTCGCATCAGGTGACCCGTTGCGATGTCGATTTTGAGGTATTGCCCCGCCTTGGTTGCCACCGAGAGCGGAGGCATGACGAGACCACCGATAAGACCGTTATCGGCCCCACCAGCTTGAATGACAGCCTGTTGGATGTCACCGCGTAGAACTGCGCCTGTGTTTGCGTACATTGTCTAAGTTCCTTTCGATTAAGAGTTGGCGTTCACACCCAACAATACCTCGATCACATCGTTGGCAGCGGTTGCTGCTTCGAGTGCGATCCCGATGGTGACATTGCTTGAGGCCGTTGCGGAGATGTTCCCAGAGGCTGCAGGGAAAACTGCTGCACCTGCCGTGATTGCTCCAGCTGCGCGCATTTCGAAGGTGCCGCTTGCCGTGTTGAGTTTTACGGTGACGATGCCGTTTGCGGCGGCGTCAGCCAGTGCAACGCCGATTGCGCTGCCGTTTGTTGCGCCAGCTGCGACAGCCAGCCCAGATGAGAGTGCAACGCGCTGACCGACCGAGAGAGCCGAGGCTCCAACGGCGAACGCTTTGAACCCGGAGTCGTTTTGTGCCATGTGTGTTTTTCTTTAGGGTTTGAGGATTCCCTTAGCGATCAGGTGGTTCCTGTACGCTTCGGGGTTTTTCCGGAGTTCGGAAAAGTCGGTAGGCTGGTCAGCCTTTGCTTCGGTCGCCACACCGGGTGCGACGGGTGTGCCGAAGGATTTGATGAGAGCGGCGAGTGCTTCAAACTTGGTTTCCACGGCGCCGAGAATCTTCTCCTCGACTGCCTCGAAAGCAGCACCGGCGACCTCTTCGGCCTTTGCGCTCATCGCTGCTTCCTCGGGCATTGGCTTGCCCATCTCTGCTTCAGGTGCCTCGGTCGTTTCTTCGGTGAGGAGTGCGGTCAGCATCCCCTTGATCTCCGAGATCGATGCTTCGACCGTGGCGAGGCGTTCCTCGACGGTCGGCGCGGGTGCCTCGGCCATTGCTTCGGGTTTTGGTTCTTCCTTCATTGGAGTCTCACTTGTTTGTGCGTCATCAACTGGTGCCTCGAAAAGGCCGTCCGGATTGGCTGCTGGCTCGTCAACCAAGTCCACCGAACGAAGGCGCGTGCAACGTGCGTAGGCGGCCCCGTTGACGTCCTGAGGCTTGCCTTCGAACGAGATGGAAAGCCCGAATGATTCAGGGGTTTTGGTGGCCAACTCGAGGATGAAATCTCGACGCGGCGAGGTCTGGAACAGTTGCAGGTCCGCGAGCACCTTCTCGTCCTCCACGCGGAAGTTGACCAGTCTCCCAACGATCTCCTCAACGCCTGACTCGTGGCCGACCTTGACCTTGATCCCACTCCTTGCCGCATTGCCGCATTTGACGACCTGCGAAAGGGTTGTCTCGTCGATGAGGAGCCCGTGCCCCTTGGCCACCCCGAGAGTGATGACGGAGACGCCAAAGATGGTGTCAGCGTCGATGCTCGCGGGAGAGAGTGCTTGGAAGGATGTGGTCTTCATTTGCTCATGCGGTTCTGGAGTTTGCGCTTGTTGGCGTAGTAAGCGCGGATTGCTGCGATGGCATCCTCGCGGGTCTTGTGGTGAGAGACGATCGATTCCTGCCCCGGGTAAACTTTGACCTTGGCCCAGCCCGTCGGTGTTTTGCGGATTGCGTAAGGCATCAGGCAGTCTTGTTGAGTCTCTCCACGATGCGGTTTGCCCACGCTTGGCCAGCGTCCCCGCCCCATCCGTCCCACGCCTGACGTCCTTTTCCGTAGTCGTCCCACGTCGAGCCCTGCTTGTCGCTTTGGTGCCGGTCGAAATAGGCCTTCATCCGCCGCACGGTGTCGGCGGAAACTGGTCGCCCGTTGGCCAAGTCGCGAGCGCGAGCGATCCCGACCGGAGTCATCCCGCGTTGGGATGCTGGTTTCTTCGCACGCTCACGGAGTGCTCGAGCAGCTGCGGCACGCACGGCCTGAGGCGGCTCAAACGAATCCTCGGCGAACTGTGTTGAATCCTCGGCGGAACTCATGCCCGGCTGAGACCCTCCAGAATCAGGTTGGAGGAGCAACAAAGGATCCTCAACACCAGCGGCGGCAAAGATCTCCGCACGGCGTTTGCGTTCGTTTGCAGATTGGATGAACGCCTCTTCCCAATCCTCGCCCTTGCTCGCGTAGTACTCCGCAAACGTAGACCCACCCTGCTTGAGTTCGGCCAGTTCGGCGTAGGTCTCTCGCCCGATGTCGGTTGATGGCCACGGCGGAAACTGCCACCGGTGAGCCCTCCACTCAGCGGATTGCGGGATGTCTCCGTTCGAGATCCCGAACGCGATGACGGCCTCAAGAATGGGGTCGAGGATTCGGTTTGTCAGGATGCGCTGGTATCGTCCGCAAACGCGAGCGGCTTGCTGCGAGTCGAGCCGAGCGGTCACCCCACCGAGATCCGAAGGGTCGATAAAGAACCCGTACGGTAAGCCGAGAGCGTCGGCGAGGTGGCGTTGCAATGACTCAAGGAAACCTTGGAATGTGACGCTCGGACGGTTGGACATGAACCCCGTGACCTCCTCGCCCGGCTTGAGATAGTGGATGGTTCCAGGGGTGATGCGCTCGATGGAGTCTCCGGTGGTTGTCTGCTCGTCCCATCCGAGCCCCTCGCCCGATGGTGTCTTCACCACGCCCGTCTGTCTACTCGCCCACTTCACCGCGTCCTTCTCCCCCGCGAGGATCTCCACGATGTCCTTGCAGGTGGCAATGGCCGGTGCGAACGCAGACACCCCGCGGTAGGAGTCGTGCCGCTGCGGGTCGAACAGGTGAAGGCACCGCTCGGCGGGAACCTCTTGCTCGTCAACGTAGGAGGCTCCCATGCTGCGGCGGGTGATCTGATAGGCCACTGGTCGGCCTGACTTCACATCGATACGGATGCCCCCGATGAGGTCGTCGGCGACCGTCGAGTGGTATGGGTTGCCGATGCGGTCGGCCTCGATGAGTTGCAGGCGCGGTCCATCCTCGGTGAGGCTTTTGACGAGCAGACAGTCACCGTCCCGCACGAACGAGACGAACGCCAGCTGCATGAGGCTGAGGAAGTCGAATCGGCCCGAGAAGTCAGCACGCTTGCACCAGTCGGCGAAGTAGGATTCATACGCTGAGTTCACCGCGGGATCGCTTGTCCTCGCTTGGTAACGGAGGGATCCGAGCGTGTAGAGCGTCAGCTTGCGCAGAATGCCCGACACGAGCGGGTGATTGTTCTCGAGGTCTCGAGCCTCCCAAATCAGTTGCACGCGGCCTCTGTTGGTTGAGGCTGACTCGGCGTGATTTGAGTAGTTCGAGGGAGTCTGTGCTCGGCTCTCGGTCGGCTCCGCGCCCTCCCAGCGAAAAGCCCTGACAGCGTTGCGGATTCGTCGGATGAGTTTCATCTGCGGAAGGATGCTCGCACGCGGTTGTGAGGAGTCGAGCGTGAGCGTTCAGTGACAATCTGAGCGCACGCGGCGAGTTCTTTGGCGATCTGCACGCGGTCGCGTTGGGACGATGTGCCAGCTGACGACACCGAGGTGTACGGGTCCGCGAACTCGGCCTTGAGGCGAGCGTATGCTTCCGCCAACTCGGCGGCAGTCATCGCTCGGAAGATCCCTTGGTAGTCAATCTCGTCGGCCATCACCTGAGCCGTCCTCATCAACCAGCGGCCCCGATGAAGTTCGTGGCCAGTGCTGCGAGAACTTGGAGCACCTCGCAATCAAAAAGGTGGTTATCCTTCCGGATCTGCTTCCAAATGTGGCTCACTCGCCCGTGCGCGTCGACCCTCTCCTCTCGTCGCTCGGAGGTCACTTGAGCGAGGTAGATCTCACCGGCCTCCCTCGAGAACTCCCATGACGGACCCTTGCCTGACATGAGATGAGCCAGTGCGTCCTTGAGCATCGGGTTTGAGAACACAAGCAGGTTGATGGTCCTCTTTTGACCTTGGCCGAGCATTGCATCGGCTTTGCTCCACATGAACGGCCTTCGGACGTTGTTGACCATGTAGCCGTTGACCGAATCGTGGCCTTTGCTGGCCTTCCACTTTCCTCCCCGTTTCGCGATCTCGGTGTACACGGTTTGAGTGTCGAACCCCGAGTCGATGATGACATCGCCCGACGCGATGCCGTACTTGGTCACCACCTCATCCATCATCGATAGACTGACCGCGCTCCCGAAGTCGACGAGGCGAGAGGTTCCCCCGGGATGCCATTCTCGGACGACGAACCAAAGCCCGTAGGACTGCACGTCGATGGAGAGAAAGACACGGCCTCCGGTGGTCTCCTTCAACTTGTAGTCGGTCCCTCGCAGGTCGTCCCCGAACTGCTCGGCTTTGAGATCGCTGACCCATGGCTCACCCATCGTCTCTCGCTTCCAAGTCTGCATCGGGATCACGTTCCCGAATGTCATTTGACGCTTGGCCACCAAGAACTCCTCGACGGCCTCGCGCCATGGAATCCACCACGGTACGAGGGAAGACCAGGTGAAGCTGACCTTGTGCTTCGGTGCGATGAGGTTCCCCTTCTCCCATCGGCCATTCTCGACGAGGGTGCGGCGCGTCACGGGGTCGTCGGTGTGCCCGTGACCGCACGATGGGCACTTCAGCCTGATGCTTTCCGCCACCTTCTCGAACAACCACTTTCCCTCCGGCGTTTTGGTCTGCTCCGACTCCTCCCACTCAACATGCTCCCAGAGTGGTGAAAAGAACATCCCGCACGCCTGACATGGCCACTCGAAGCGTCTCTGGTCCCCGTCGAGGAAGGATTGATGCACCGCGTCGTTTTCGAACAGCGGGGTGCTGATCTGCACAATCCGATAATTCCACTGCGCCCTGACCCGCTTCCGCACCATCTCCAACGCCCCGGGTGGGTAGTTCCTCACCTCGTCGAGGATGAGCCATCGCACCGGCACTGATTGAAGTTTCGAGGGTGAGCCAGCCCCGCGGACCATCAGCGTCATGGGTGCAAAGTCGATGGTGCCCTTCCGTTTGCCTGACCGCTCCTTGGGCATCATACGCTTGATGGTCTGGCAGTCCATCAGTGTCGGAAGCAGTCTGGTCTGCATGAAGTCCTCGGCCTCGTCCTGAGCCGCGAGCACCCACATCGCGGGTCCGGGATCCTCAGCGATGGCCCACGCGAGGAGGATCATCATCGTCTGGGTTTTGCCAGACTGCGCGGAACACATGATGGAGATTTCACGGATCGAGTCGTCGGCGAACACCTCCATGATTTCTTTGGTCCACGGCGCGGTGTTCGCGCTGAACTGACCCGGCATCGACGACTGCTTGTCGATGATGATGTGATCCTCGGCCCATTGCCAGGGGTGCCGATAATCGCGGAGGGTCGCGATCTCTGAGATCGTCTCAAAGAACATCTGATTCTCTGGTGGCTTTTTTGCCTGTCAGTGTCTCCCACCGTTTAATGATGACGTCACAGTAGGCTGGACTGATCTCCATGCCGTAGCAGCGGCGGCCCAGTTGCTCGGCGGCGATCAATGTGGTTCCCGAGCCGAGGAATGGATCGTAGACGACTGTCGCTTCGTGATTTTGCAGCGGCCTCGCCATGCACTCCACAGGTTTCTGTGTGCTATGGCCCGTCTCCGACTTTCGAGGCTTGTCGATAGACCAGAGCGTGGTCTGCGTTCTGTCGTCTGTTCGTCGGCCCGGCTTTCCGTCTCGGACGCAGTACCAGCACGGCTCGTGTTGGTGGTGATAGTCGCCTCTACCAATGACCATGCTGCTCTTCGCCCAGACGATTAGATTCCTCAAAACAAAGTTGCAGGATGTCAAACTCTCGGCGACTTCGGGCGACTTCGTGTCAGCGTGCCAAACATAGGCGATGTCACCTCCAAATAAAGCCCACGACTCACGCCAGTCTGCCCGGTCATCGTTCGACACCTTGCCGACCGCCGTCGCACCGTATGGCGTGCCGTCTGGACGCTTTGCCTCGTTCCGCCATTCGGCATCGTAGTCGACACCGTAAGGAGGATCCGTCACCATAATGTCTGCCTTTGCCCCATCCATTAGCCGCGCCACGTCCTCGGCCTTGGTCGAGTCGCCGCAGAGCAGCCGATGTTCCCCGAGGATCCACAGGTCGCCCGGCTTGGTGATCGGGTCGTCCGGTGTCTCCGGCACCTCGTCGGGGTCTCCGTTGAGTTGATTGGTTTCCGCGAGTAGCTCGGCCATCTCTTCATCCGAGAAGCCTGTCAGGAGGTGGTCGAGGTCGCTTTCCTTGATGGCTTCCAACTCGACCTTGAGCATCTCCTCGTCCCATCCTCCACCGAGTTCCGCGAGTTTGTTATCGGCCAGAATGTACGCCCTGCGCTGCGTCTCGCTTAGGTGCGAGAGTCGGATGACAGGCACCGACTCGAGACCCAGTTTGATGGCGGCCATGACGCGACCGTGGCCAGCGATGATGCCGTTGCTCTGGTCGATGAGGACCGGGTTGTTGAATCCAAACTCACGAATGCTTCCCGCGAGTTTTGCGACCTGCTCCGGATCGTGTTTCTTCGCGTTTCTCGCGTAGGGTATCAGGTCCGCTGGGTGCATCTGCTCCAGCTTCGGCTGCGGCTTGTTCGTCGGCCCATCTTTGGATTTCGGCATAGCTGTTGCGGATTGCGGTTGTTATTTCAGCGGAGATTTGGGTGGGGGTCATCCCCGAGAGTCGGCCAGCGAGCGAAGGCCCGATTCGAAGCTGGAGACGCTTGCAGGTGTCAAATGTCTGGTACAGCTTTTTCCGGATCTCGTCACGGTGCATGACTTCGCCTCTGGCCTGTTGGATTTGCAGTTCGAGGAGTTGGTTGCGGAGGTGAACCTGACGAGCGGTCAGCTTACTCTTGTCGAGATCTTCACCGTCACCCGAAGCACCGGCCCCGTGCGCCTCGACCCATTCGCGCCATTCCTCGATCGGGTAAAATCCCGAAGCGTTGGCGGCTGGTGCTCCGCGGGTGATCCAGCTTTTGCACGCGGCCCGAGTCACCCCGAACATAGCGGCCAACTCAGCGAGTGACTTCGCCCATGTGCGCGGCTTTTCCTCTTTGCCAGAGAGGTAGTTTTCCACCTGTTGCAACTGAGCGCGGGTCAACGGCTTCCCCGACTTTTGCTTCTCGATCAGGAGGCGGATGTTCTGCGCGGTGACCTTGCTCAATAGCCCGTCAGTCTGCGATTTCATTTTGTATATTTAATAAACAGACTTCAATCACAGTTTCCCCGAGCCCGACCCA
>Ga0208784_1000148_pt1 | contig 35011 bp, 60 predicted proteins | sample DEB19_08_DNA_FD_184531 | JGI IMG/M metagenome (GOLD analysis project Ga0208784, IMG submission 184531) | Aqueous microbial communities from the Delaware River and Bay under freshwater to marine salinity gradient to study organic matter... | ecosystem: Environmental > Aquatic > Marine > Coastal ... | reverse complement strand
AGAATTCTAATAAGAGGATTTCTGTGATGCAAGGAGGAACTCGTAGCGGTAAAACTTACAATGTTTTAACCTGGTTTATAGTAAAACTACTCCAAGAGAAAGGCAAAACCCTAACTATCTGTCGTTCATCCCTTCCATCCATCAAAGGATCGGTCATGAGGGATTTTATTGAGATTTTATCCAAGTATAAGCTCTATTCGGAGGACAAGCACAACAAATCGGAGAATTTATACTTTCTGAACGGAAATACGGTGGAATTTGTGTCTACCGACCAACCGCAGAAGATTAGAGGTCGTAAAAGAAACTATTTGTTCATCAACGAGGCAAACGAGGTCAACTACGAGTCTTGGATGCAGTTAGCCCTAAGAACTACGGATAAAATCGTAATTGACTACAACCCTTCCGATTATTACTCTTGGATTTACGATAAGGTGATTCCTAGAGAAGATACCGACTTTACCATCACAACCTACAAAGACAATCCCTTCCTAGATAAAAATATCGTAGCGGAAATTGAAAGGCTAAAAGATGCCGACCATGAATATTGGAGAGTCTATGGACTTGGGGAAAGGGCTATTAGTGAAGCAACCATTTACAGCCATTGGAGAAGAAGAAGGAGTTTTCCTGAAGGAGGAGATGTGTTTTACGGACTTGACTTTGGTTATAACAACCAAACAGCCCTTGTTAGATGCAAAAACTTCGATGGTGACATTTATGTGGAGCAGTTGATATACGATACCAAAATGTCTACATCCCTACTTATAGACAGATTAAAGTCTATGGGGTTATCTCGTAGAGATGAAATATTCGCAGATGCTGCGGAACCTAAAACCATAGCCGAAATCAACAAAGCTGGGTTTAATCTAAAACCTGCCATTAAAGATGTTTTTGCAGGAATCAACAAGGTCAAATCGTTTCCAATATTTATCAAATCAGAATCTTTGGATTTGTTAGATGAGATTAAAAACTACAAATGGAAAACGGATCATGATGGCAATACCATGGATGAACCTGTGAAGTTTCGTGACCACTTAATGGATGCCATGAGGTATGCCATATACACAAAATATGCGAAACCAAAGAGAGGTTGGATTGTTTAGCTTAAAAATTTGTTACTTTTGTAAAAATATCATATAGTGAAGTTAACGGACATATTATCTTCGATTAACCCTTTTAGTCAAAAGGCATCATCGCAGAACGCTACAAGCAATCCACTTCCAAATTTTGGTGGGATTATCGGTGGTAGACCAATCTACCCTAATTTAGATTATCAGAAATTCGTACAAGACTATACACTTAACTCTGAAGTTTATTCTGTAGTAAAGCGTATCTCTAAAACAGTTTCTACTGTTCCGTTCTATGTTTACAAGATTAAAAGCAAAAAAGAACTGAATAGATACAAAGCAACGATGTCTAATGTAGAAAGTCTTGCTGATGTGGCTAAAGCGGAATTAATCAGAGTGAAAGCAGTAGATGAGATTGCAGATTCTCCCCTAAACAGACTTTTAGAATCACCTAACGAATATCAATCATTTTCCGAGTTGTTAGAAAATGTGATTGGCTATAAACTTATCACAGGAAACTCTTACATATGGGCGAATAGATTATCAAACGGAAAGGTTAGCGAATTAGTTACACTCCCACCTCAATGGATCGCAATTATCAGCGATGGTACAATCAATGGGGTTGAAGGCTATCAGTTTACTCTAGTTGGGTGGGATAAGTTAGCAAAAGAGGATGTTATTCATCTAAAATACTTCAACCCCCTATTTAATACGAATGCACAACAATTATATGGCTTATCGCCTTTACAAGCTGCTTATAGAACTATCCAACGTAGTAACGATGCTAAGGATACCTCTGTAGGTATGTTGCAGAACCAAGGACCGAAAGGTATCTTGTATGCAGACGAATCAAATGATTTCGGACCTGAACAAGCTGGTAAATTAAAAGAAGATTTTTACAATCAATACGGAACTAAAGGCAGAATCGCTAAGAACGCAGGTAACATCTTAATCGCAGGTGCTAAATTAGGATGGGTGAATATGGGAATGAGCCCTGTTGATTTACAAATCTTAGAATCAGAGAAAATTACACTTAGAGAACTTTGTAACGTATTCGGAGTAAACTCAGCGTTATTTAACGATCCTGATAATAAGACTTACAACAACATGAAGGAAGCTAAGAAGGAAATGTTAACCCAAGTGGTACTTCCTGAATTAGTATTGCTTCGTGATGCTTTCAATAGATTCTTTGCAAACGAAATGGGTAAAGATTACTATATCGATTTTGATATTACAGTATTCCCTGAATTGCAAGAGGACATGAAAGAATTAAGCGGTATCTTATCTCAATCATGGTGGATTACACCTAACGAGAAAAGAGCTGCTATGCGTTACGACACAGTTCACGATCCGACCATGGATGAGATTTATATTCCTGCTGGTTATTTACCGATTGCAGAAATTACCATGCTTCAAGATCCAACTAACGCACAACAACAAGGAGATTACAATATTCCACCAGTAAAATAATAATCATGGCAACATTCGTAGAGTTTATCTCACAATTACACAGTTCTAAGCAACAAGCCATCGTATGGCATCATCAAACTGATGATTTAGCTTGTCATAAAGCCTTAAATAACTTTTATGACGAAGTACAAGAGTTGGTAGATGGTTTAGTAGAAAGCACAAGCGGTGTGTATGGTAGACCAACAGGATACTCTGTACAAACCTTAAAAGATTATGTAGATTGCGACACAGTTATACTTTACTTCCAAGATTTATACAACTACATACAAACTCAAAGAGCAGGGGTTTATCAAGAAACTTGGATACAAAACCAAATAGACGAAGTAGCACAATTAGTGGCAGAAACAATTTACCTTTTAACTTTAGATTAATGGAATTTAAATCATTTGAAGCTTTGGCAAAAGCCCTAAGCGAATTAGAACAAAAAAAGACAGACAAGACAAATTCAAGCGGTATTGCTCATGCAAATTCATTAATCGCTAGTGGAGATGTTATCAAATTAAGCACATGGAATCATCCAACTTCACAAGAGGAGAATGATTACATCGATGCTAATGGAATTGAAGCTTATGGTAAATGGCATTTAGGAATTAACAGCCAAGCTGATCCTAAGACTAAAGACCACTTCCATTATGTGTTTACTTCTGATTTTAAGAATGTAGACAGAGCAGGTTTGATTGCTATTAGACAACGTTCAGCTCAACAAGGATTAGATGCGGTGTTTACAGCAGCAGGTAAAATGCTTGAGAAAATAGATGCTAAAAGTAATGGTTAATGTCAAAAATCATATACCCATCACAACAGTTCAACTTGCAACAAAAAATTGCAAGGAAATCAATTACTGAGTACCGACCAAAAATACAGGAGGCGCTTCAGCATGATTTTAATAAAGCTGCACAGTTGGTACATGAATTAGGGGCACAACAAGTAGTAAATCAACGAAAGACATTCTTTAGCACAGGCAAGGTTTCAAATATTTTACGAACTTTGTACGAAGGAGTGGGTGGATATACCGCTATGAGGTATGAGAAGATTTTTGACAGATACAAAAAAGATGACTCGATAGACTTTAATCTTGACGGCATTTTTAAAGATTGGTTAGCTTTTATGCTTTCATATTGGACTGCTTATAGCGGAACAAAAATGTACGGCATACAAAACACAACTGATAGCGAGATTGCAAGGATACTAAATAACGCAATCCAATACGGAAGGGAACACAATCTTTCAAATGATGAAGTTAATAAAATGGCTATCGGACTTTTGAAAGACGGAACAATAAACAACGCAAGGAGTTTGTTAATTGCTAGAACGGAATCACATCAAGCTTTAAGCACAGGTGCGATTGGGGCAGCACAAAAAGTTAACATACCTTTGCTGAAACAATGGGTTGCTGCTGAATATCCTACAAAGAGTGGAGTACCAAGATATTGGCATCGAGCTTTGGATAATCAAACCAACCCAGACACAGGCGGTGTAAGATTAGAGGTCAACCAACCTTTTTTAGTAAACACCCCTGATTATGGTGTAATAGAAATGCAATATGCACATGATGCAAGTGGTGGAGCAAGGAATAACTGCAACTGCCGATGCTGTACGGTGTATATCGCTTAAAAAAATAAATATGAGCAATTTTTATAACAAAAAGTCTTTAGACGCAGCTCCAATAGATATGGAGGATAGCAGTAGAACCATTACTGTTTATTATTCTGCTTTTGGTAACGTAGATAGCGATGGTGATATTATTACTCCAGGTGCTTTTACTAAAACCCTAAAAGAAAATGGTCCACAAGGTAAAAACAGAGTATGGCATTTAATGAACCATTCTACTGATAAGCCTATTGCTAAACCATTCTCTATGCAGGAAGATGCTTTTGGCTTAAAGGCTCAAGTTAAATTACCTAATACTACATTAGGAAACGACTTGTATGAATTATACAAAGCAGGTCACATTACAGAACATTCTATTGGCTTTCAAACTGTTAAAGCTCAAGCCAAAGGTCAGTTCAATGAAATCACAGAAATCAAATTGTATGAAGGCTCATCCGTATTATGGGGAGCCAATGCTAATACTCCAACAGTAAGTGTTAAATCTGAAAGCAAGGCTGATATTAACGAGGAAATCAATAAAACGATTAAATCATTAAGAAGCGGAAACTTTACAGACGCAACATTTGAATTGTTAGAGTTAAGGCTCAAGCAATTACAGCAATATCTATCTGAAATCGAAAACGGAAATTCAATTAACGAACATTCACAACCGTTTGAAAAAGCATTGGAAGAAGTCGATAATCCGAATGTTAAGGCTGAGATGGAAATTGTCAAATATTTACAATCATTTAAAATCTTTAATTAAGATGTTAGAAGAAATCAAAAGTGGTTTCGAAAGCGTTAAAACCGAAGTAACTGAAAAGTTTGAAGGTGTAAACGGATCAATCGAAGCACTAAAAAATGAAAACGCTGAGTTAAAATCTCAAATCTCAGTTGTTAAGGATGAAATCGAGAAATTAGAAGCAAAAAGCAATCGTAAGACAATGAATCAAAATCAAGTAAAAGGGTTCAACGCAACTCTTGCTGAATCTATCGAAAGTAACGTAGATAGTTTAGCGAAATTAGCTCGTGGAGAGCAAAAAAGAGCTGGATTTATCATGGACACTAAGACTGTAGGTACTATGTTAGAATCTACAAACTTAACAGGTGATATCCCTCGTCAATATGCAAATCAAGTTTATGGCTTACCTTCTCGTAAGGTGCATTTAAGAAGCTTGTTACCAATCGGTACAATCAATCAAGGTTTATTTACTTTCCCTTATGAAAGTGGTGGAGAAGGTGCTCCAGCAGCTCAAACTCAAGGTAGCTCTAAAGCTCAAGTTGATTTTGATATCACAATGGCTAATGCTCCTGCTCAATACATCGCTGGTTATGTTCGTATCTCTCGCCAAATGTTAGATGACATACCTGCAATGACTTCTTTCTTACAATCTCGTTTGTTAGAAAAATATTTAGTTGCTGAAGATGCTCAATTATTAAGTGGTGATGGTACTTCTCCTAATTTACAAGGTATTACAGGTGTAGCTGCTGCTGCAACTGGTGCTGCTACTGTAGATGTTGAACAATTAGTTCAAGCTATTGCTCAATTAGAGAATACAAACTATTCTGCTACAGGTATTTTAGTTAACCCTACTGACTGGGCTGCTATTATGAACACAAAGAATACAAATGCTGCTTATAGCTTACCAGCTTCTACAGTTGTTACAACTGATGGTAGCGTGTCTATTGCTGGTGTTCCTTTGTACAAATCAACAGCTATTGCGGTTGATAAGTTCTTAGTAGGTGACTGGGCTATGGGTGCTCAAATTATGCAAAATCAAGGTATTTCTGTTCAATTCTCTGAATTTGATGGAGATAACTTCACAAAGAACTTAATCACAGTTCGTGTTGAAGCTCGTATTGCATTCCCTATCTACTACTCTGGTGCATTCGTGTACGGAGATTTTGGCAATGTTGCTTAATCTTTAATTAGATTATAATATAAGGGGTAGCTAAAAACTACCCCTTTTTGTTTACATTAAATTTTAAGTATTTTTGTAAAAATTAAGCATAATGCAAATAGTTAGAGATATTTCGACAATAGTTGAACCAACCGCAACCCTTGTCACATTAGCAGATGCTAAGAATTACCTAAGGGTTGACTTTAGTGAAGATGATGCTTTGATTCAAAGCCTAATAGATTCTGCAATAAAAAGACTAGAACAATATGCTGGAAGTGCATTTTCTCCTAGAACTTTAAAAGTAGTCGCCTATGTAGATTTCTTTATTGAACCACCCTACGCACCTATAAATACTATTACAAAAGTTGAATATTACGACAATAGTAGTTGGGTAGAACTGACATTAGATGGCGATTATTATATTTTAGGAGATGTTTATAAAAAGGTGTATATGGTAAGCTATCCTCAAAGAGAATATAGATTTACCTATACTTGTGGTTTTACCACACTTCCTGATAGCATCTACAATGCCATTTTAAAGCTTGTGGCTGACCTATATGACTACAGAGCATCTGAGAGTCCAAACGACAAGTTAAACGAGCTACAAATGACCGCATATGAGCTTGTACAACCATATAAAAGAATAAACTACTTCATATAATGATTAGTCAATTTAGACAAAGAATTACATTCAAAAGCAAGACTGGTGTATCAGATGGTGCAGGGGGATTCGTGAATACTTTGTCTGATTATTACACTTCATGGGCACAAGTAGTTGTAGATAAAAATAGTAGGACTAATATAGCAGGTAAAGATAATTTGAATGATGGCATTTTGTTTAGAATTAGATTTACAGGACAAAAAACATTTACCAATGCTCTTATAATTACTTATAAATCAAGAAATTATATGATTAATTCTATTATAGATGAAAATGACGAGCATCAATATTATTTAATTTCTTGTTCTGCTTTAAAATAATGGCAAATTTTGATGTTAAAATAACAGGTTTAGATAGTTTGATTAGCAAACTACAAAAAGCTCCTGATAAAATAATGTCAGAAACCAAGTCTATTATAGACAATACCGTTCTTGAAATACAGTCAAAAGCAAAGGGATATGTACCTGTAAAAACAGGAAAATTACGATCCTCTATAACGCATAGAAATTTTGATTTAAGACAAGGAGCCACAATTAGTGCAGGAAATATTGGTGTTAAATATGCTGCTTATGTTGAATTTGGAACAGGAACTAAATTTCAAATACCTGTTTACCCAAATGTAAACATGAATGACCTTGAATCATATGCAGCTACTTTTAAGAGAAGAAAAAGAGTAATAGGTGTTCCTCATAGACCATTTATGTTTTTGGCTTTTAATGAGGAATATGGCAAAATGCTTTATAGAATACGAAAGATAGGTATATAAATATATTTCGTTAAATTTGTAAAAAATGAAGGACTGCGGATACGCTATAAGAAAGGCTTATTTTGATAAGATAACAGGAGCTTCTTACGCATTAGGGGTATATGATACCATAGCACCTGATGATGTAAACCCACCTTTTTTAATAATCAGCAGTCAAACTTCTGAAGAGGATAGCGACAAAACAAGTTTTAACTTTAATGTTACCATCCAATTTGACATAATTTATACAACATCTAAAGCAGGTGAAGTAGGGCAAAAAACAGTAGATACTTATGCTAATAGTTTATTAACTATTATTGGTGTAGGAATGGAAAGTTACCCTAATACAGCACCTGACTTTAATATTGTTACTCGTAAAATGACCAAAAATGATGCAATTTTTGATTATGTTGACGAGTCTTATGTTTTTAGAAGGGTTATCATAATGGAACATTTTGTAAATCAATTATAAAAAAAAGTAAAATAAAATAAAATGGCAACAACTGGTGTATTTAATGGTACTAACCTCGTAGTTATGGTAGGAACTGAGGTAGTAGCACACGCAAAGAACTGTTCTTTAAGCGTAAAAGCTAACTTACCTGATGCTTCAGACAAGGAAAGTCAAGGATGGGCACAACACATAGGCGGACAAATGTCTTGGTCTATTAAAACTGATGGTTTAGCAACTGTCGTTCCAACTGATGCAAAATATGTAGTTGGCGATATCTTTACTGCTTTAACTGCAAGAACTACAGTTACTGTTAAGTTTACAACTTATAGCGGTGGTGCTGTGATTACAGGTGATTTATATTGGTCAGGTTCTGCTTTTGTAGAAAGTTTAGATATGACTGCCGATATGGAAGCTCCTGTTACTTATTCTGCTTCTTTCACAGGAACTGGAGTATTGACTCAGGCTACTAACTAATAATAACCAACCAAAATAAACCAAAATGAGAGGACACTTTGAATTAAATCTTTCCGATGGAAAGGTGATACCATTACGTTTTTGCACATGGAGTCTTAAAAGATTCTGTCAATTACAAAAAATTGGACCATCTGATATTGGGATTGCTTTGAGTGGAGAAGGATCGCTAGATGCTATCGTTAATTTATTAAGAGCTGCTGCTGAATATCCATTGTACAAAGAAGGAATTACTCCGACTTTTACTGAAATGGAAGTGTGTGATTGGATTGATGATTTAGGAGGAATGACAAGTCCTAAATTCCAGGCAATATTAACGGCACTAGGAGAAAGCATGAATAGTGGATTAGACGAGAAACCAACAAAGAAATCTAAAAAAGACGAAGTAAAAAAAAATTAGAGTGGATTGATATAGAAAAATATACGATGGGGGAGTGTCAAATACTTCCCCATTTGTTTTGGGATATGACGATGGCTGAGTTAGATTTTGTGTGGTATGGGTATAGGCATAAGGAAGAGCAAGAATGGGTAAGAACAAGATGGTTGGCTACTTTGCTAATAAATATTCAATTACCAAAAGGAAGTAGCGTTAGTCCTAAAGACCTTATTGAATTAGATTGTGATACTCGTAACTTTGTGAAACAAGAAGTAATGACAGATGAAGAGTTACAAAATATTGTCAAATTATACGAAAATGTTAAACCTATAAATAATGGCAAGTGAAGAAATAGTTAAAATTCGGATTCAGGCGAATGCCGATGATTTCAAAGCAGTATCAGATGCCGTACAAAAATCCCTTCAGGATATTGGTAAACAAGCAGAAATAACTTCAGGCAAAATAAAGTCTATTGGTGCTGGTCTTAATAACACAAGTGGAGTTTTTAATAGTTCTACAGATGCTTTAAAAAAGAACAACCAACAATGGACAAACTTGGCATTAGTTATTCAAGATTTACCATTTGGTTTTAGAGGTATTCAAAATAACTTACCTGCTCTTATGGGAAGTATTGCAGGTATTGCTGGACCACTTTATTTTGTAGGTAGTGCTGTTATTGCTTTTTTCACAGCTTGGGATATGGGTGCTTTTGGTGCGAAAAATGCAACAGACGCATGGAGAGAAAGTATTAAAAAAACTAACGATGAAATAAAAGGAACTTTAGATTATTCTAATCAAGAAATATCTAAACTTCAAAGTCTTATATCTATTGCTACAAATTACACAAATGCGGAAAGTCTTAGGTCTAAAGCTTTAAAAGAAATAAAAGAAGATTTATCTAAAGTAAATAAAGAGGAAGCCGATAGAATAAAAAATATAGGTCAAGCTATTATTTCTGTAAATCTTTATACAGAAGCATTAAGAGCTCAGCAATTAGCCGAAGTTACTGGTAAAAAAATAGCAGAACTTCAAATGCAGGTTATAGAGGATAGAAATGCTTTAGAGATTGAATCAGCTAAATCAAAAAGAGAAATACATCCATTAGACTTTTTAGGTATAACAGATTCTGATGCACAAAAGTTACAAAATAAGATAATACAAACTGAAGGATTTATAAGAAGGCTTCAAGACCTTAATGAAGGGGCTGTAAAATCTTCTTTGTTAAATCCATTTGGTGATAAAAGCGATAAAGTAGGTAAAGAAAAAGTAGACAAATCTTTATTAGAAAAACTTACTGCACAATACGATTATTATAAAGACAATTTGTTTTTGGCTGGTTATTATGGCAAATTAATGATTGAAGAAGAAAAAAGAGTTGCCTTAAAAGAAGCTGAAATAAATGGAGCTAGTAAAGAAGTTTTAGATAATATAAATCAAACATACAGATTTAAAGAACTTACTCTTTTACAAGGTGTTGAAAATCAAAAATTAAGAATAAGACAGCAAAGTGCTCAAAGACAAAAACAATTAACAGATCAATATAACAAAGACATTTATGATGCTCAAGTAGAATATGCTAAGAATTATACCAAAATACTAGATGCTCAATTAAAAATTGAGATGAAAAGACATAAGGATAATACTTCTTTGCAACAAGATGACATAAATCAAAAAATAAAAATGCTTCAATTTGCATTGGTATTTGCTAATGGAAACGAAAAAGCAACCAATGTCATTATTGAATCAATTAAAAAATATAAGTCTGAATTAGAAGGATTAGGAACTGTATCGACTACTATTAATGAAATATTAAAAAATACATTAGTAAAGGGGTTTGAATCAGTTGGAGAAACTTTAGGAAATTTAATATCAAAAGGAAGTTTAAGCTTTGATTCATTGGCAGGAATATTGGCAGATGCTCTTATAGAAATTGGTAAGGCTCTTGTGATGTATTCTTCGTTAGTAAAAGCTGCAAAGGCTGCTCTTGAAAAAGGTGAATGGAAAGCAGGTATTGTTATAGGTATTGCAGCAATAGCAGCAGGTTATGCTCTTAAAAATTCACTAGGCAATACAGGTGCGTCAGGAAGTAGTCCATCAATGGGTAAATCATCCAATCCTGCAAAAAGATTTGCAGATGGTGGTATTATTAGCGGACCTACATACGGATTAATGGGTGAATATCCTGGTGCTAAAAACAACCCTGAAGTTGTTGCTCCTTTAGACAAACTTAAAAATTTAATAGGAGGGGGAAGCGGTGGAACATTCTTATTAAGAGGACAAGACTTACTTTTGTCTGTAAACAGAGCACAAAAGGCATCAAATCTTAAAGGACAAAACATTAGTTTAGCATAATGGCATACGGATTAAGATATACACTAACTCAGAAGCTTCGTAATGAAACAGATTTAATCGTTAAAATATACGAAGATAGTTATACTGGCGATATTAAAACATATGAAGCCACTAAAATATCTCTTTCTCCTAACTCTAATGAAGAAGAACCATCAGCAGGTGTTATAACATCTCAATTAAATGTTTCATTTATAGTTTCCATAGAAGATGATTATAATAACTTTCCTGATTTATTAAATGCTAACGACAGAAAATATTATGTAGAATTGGTAAATGTTACTGATAGAAGTAATATAAAATGGAAGGGATTTTTATTTAATGATTATATAAATATTGGTTATAGCACAGGAACTCAAGTGGCTAATTTGGTATGTGTAGATGCCCTATCGTTTCTTAAATATTACTATTATAGTGCTTCTGAAGGAAATATCAATCAAACAACAAGTTTGCTAGATGTTATTAATTTAATTTTAAATACATTAGGATATAGAACAACATCTGAATTTTACTCATGTTGTTCTTATTTCGCTAGTGGCATGAACGATAGAGGAATTAGTTTAGATAATGAGCCATTTAGCCAAACATATCAATTTAGAAGAGATTTTATAGGATTGGATTATTATACTATTTTAGATAACATATGCAAATCTTTTGGTTGCAGATTGTTTCAGTTTAATGGAGATTGGTGGATGATGGCTATTAACGAAATGGCAGGTGCTACTAATTATTATACCAAATATACTATAGGAACAAGTCCAACATTAACAGGCTCAGGAACGATTACGACAGGTGTTAATATACAACCATATTCAAATGGTGCTATTCACTTTATAAACAATACTCAAAATAAAATAATTAGAAAAGGATATTCAAGGGTTAGGCTAACATCTAATTATAAATTTGCAAACAATTACATTAACAATGGAACGTTTAAAGATTTTTCAGGTATTCATACAGCACCAACAGGCTTTACATCAACTTTAACAGGTTCGGCTTCTATAACTGTTTATGATTATCCACTTGATTTATATAACGATGTAAAACTTCAACAATCAGGAAGTGATATATCATTATTTCAAATGACAGGGAGTTTAGCATCACCGCAATATCTTCCAAAAATGGGAGATTATACAGGAACTTTATCTTTTAAATACAACTTGTATTCAACATTAGGATATACTATTCAAGGTATATGCAAATTAATTATTAGAGTGTTTGTGGGTTCAAATACTTATTATTTAAACTCAAATAAAGAATGGGTTACATCTATAACGACATACATAACAATACCACAATCTGATCCGCCAACTGGTGTTGTTACAGATAGACGACCAAGACAGTCTTATTCAATAGATATACCATTTGGAAGCAATACTTTTAATAATGCAGATATTGCTACAGGATATGTAAGTATAGCTTTTGCGGTAGATTCTAATTCAAGTGTATTTAGATTTAATGACCTTAGATTAACACAATCTCAATCTCCGTTTACAGGATTGCAAATAGAAAGACAATTAGGAGATAATATAGCTTTATTAAAGGAAATAGATGTTCCATACGGAGCTAATTATCCTGAATTATTGGTATCTAATACCGTAGGTTCTTTCTTTAGTAGTGGTTTAGTTAGATTGCAAAATTGGTATAGATATGGGAAAAGTGGCACTTATTCTGATTTAATGGGCTTACTATGTAGACAATATTCAAATATTTTTAATAAAAATCTAGCAGCCCTAGAAGGAGATTTAGGTGAATCTGAAAATGGAGATGATTTTGTTTATTTAGATAAAAAATATACTGTAGAAGATAGTTCAACTAATTCATTATCTTATAATGGAAAAATATTTATGGCTAATAGATTAACATTAGAACCATATTACAATCAAACAACATCTTTGCAGTTATTAGAAATAACCGACTCGGATAACGAATCAGTAGAAACAATAAAATATTTAGGATAATAATAAATTAAGATATGGCATCAGCAATTAATGGAACAAATATAGTTTTATATGAATACGAAAGTAATGCTATTTATTACTTTAATGGAGGTGTATCTGAAGGAAGTATAAGCGGAACTCCGTATTATCAAATGAGTAGAACTCAAATAACAGGCACTCCAACCAATTTTACTAGAAGTGCTGATGGTGAGATAGCTTGTTTTATTACAGATATTGGCGATCCTAACATGGCAACAATTCCATCAGGAATATGGGTGTTTAAAAATTATATGTCTATTACGGATAATGTTACAGGTGGACCAAATTTTGCTATTGTTTTATACAAATACAATGGAAGTTCTTTAACATTTATTGCATCTTCTGATTCTCATACTTTAACATCTACTTCAGCAACTTTATATACTACAAATATTACAGTTCCAACTACTACTTTAACTTCTACAGATAGAATAGTAGTTAAATTTATAATATTGGGAGCAGGAAGTAGAACAATTACATTATATACACAAGGTAATAATTCAGCTTTTGTGACATCTAGTTTTGCGTTAGGAACGCCAATGGGTGCATCTACAAGTTGTTCTTTTGATGTAACAACAGATCAAGTAGAGGTTACATCGTCTAATTCTGCATGGTTTCGACAATATAAAAACGATATATCAACCTGGAAGGTTTCATGTGATGGTTTTATAGCTTTAAAGGGTTATTCTTATTTAGCTTTAATGCAAAAACAATTAAATAGAGAAAGTATAGCTGTAAAATTTTCTATTAATAACGATAATGGAGATGGTTCAGGAACTTATGGATATAGTATAATAAGCGGAACAGCTAATATCACCTCCTTAAGTTTAAGTGCTCCTGTTGAGGGAACTTCTACATATTCTTTGTCTTTGCAAGGAACTGGTGCTTATAGCATAAGTGGAACTCAAGTTATCGATGGTGGTACTGCGGTATCTACTTCAGGGGTTACTTCAGCTCCATTTATTGCTTCAGGAGGAGAATACACTATCACATTTGTGGGTGGTATTGGTAAAGCTTTAATATCCCTTACAAGAGGTGGTATTGAGGTTAGAACCATTAATACTTCAGGTGCACCAACAGGTGAAGATGTGACCTTTAATTCTTTAACAGGAGTGCTTACCTTTGCAAGAGCACTTGAGGCTGATGAGTTCGTAAGAGCTACTTTTTCATAATATTAACTTTATATAGATGAGTAATCAAATACAAATAACAGGTGGTGCAAAAGTTAGGTCATTAGAAGGTGTATTAACAGGTACAAGTGGAGTCTTAGGTTCAGTTCCTTTAGGTGCTGCCAATGGGGTAGCAACCCTAGATAGTGGTGGTAAAGTGCCTGTATCTCAATTACCTTCATCGGTAGTAACTTATTTAGGTACTTGGAATGCTGCTACGAATACTCCGACTTTAACCAATGGTGTGGGCGATGCTGGGGATATGTACATTTGCAATGTTGCTGGAACTGTGAACTTTGGTGCTGGTCCTGTTACTTTTGCAGTAGGGGATTGGGTGTTATACGGAAGTGGAACTTGGCAGAAATCTAGCGGACAAAATGGTACAGTTACAAGCGTAGCTGCATCCATTACAGGAAATGCCATTGGTTTAACAGGTTCGCCTATAACAACGGCAGGAACTTTAGCTTTTGCCTTTGCAGGTACTTCAGGTCAATATGTGAATGGTGCTGGAAATTTGACCACATTTCCGACTTTGATTACGAGTATAGGTTTATCTATGCCGAGTGCATTTAGTGTCGCTAATTCGCCTTTAACGGCTAATGGAAGCATAAATGTAACAGGTGCAGGAACTTCAGCACAATATATAGATGGAACAGGTAGTTTACAAACCTTTCCTAGTATTGTTAGTCAGGCTCAAAACTTGGTTACGGAAGTTTATAACGAATCAGGAGCAACTTTAACAAAGGGAACTGTGGTTTATATCAACGGAGGACACGGAAACCTACCAACCATAACAAAGGCTTTAGCTACTTCGGATGCTACATCAGCTCAAACTTATGGTGTTGTTCAAGCGGACATCACTAATAACAATAACGGATATGTGGTTGCAGCAGGTAGATTGTTAGATTTAGACACACAAGCATACGCAGCAGGAACTCAATTATATTTAAGTTCTACTACGGCAGGTGCTTGGACATCAACTAAACAATATGCTCCTGCACATCTAGTCTATGTGGGTATAGTAGTTAGAAGCCATCCTACTCAAGGGGTGGTTGAGGTTAAGATTCAAAATGGATATGAGTTAGATGAGTTACATAACGTATCTGCTCAAAGTCCTTCAAACGGAAATATTTTACAATACGTTACTTCAACAGGATTGTGGACTGCAGTGGCAGGTACTACAACCAACATAGCGGAAGGAACGAATCTTTATTATACGGATGCAAGAGCAAGAGGTGCTTTAAGTTTTACGGCAGGTAGTGGTGCTTATAACTCTACAACAGGGGTTATTACGATACCTACTAATACAAGTCAATTAACTAACGGAGCAAACTTTATTACTTTAGCTAGTTTATCAGCAGGTGCAGGAATAAGTTATAACAACACAACAGGGGTTATAACATCAACGATAACTCAATATACCGATGCTTTAGCAAGAGCAGCCATTAGTTTAACAACAACAGGCACTAGCGGAGCAGCGACTTATAATTCAACAACAGGGGTATTAAATATCCCACAATATACGGATGCTTATGTAGGAACTGTAACTAGCGTAGCTTTATCAGCACCAACAGGCTTTAGCGTAACTGGAAGTCCTGTAACATCAAGCGGAACATTGGCTTTAGCTTTTGCAGTAGGTTATTCATTACCTACAACGGCATCTCAATCAAATTGGGACACCGCTTATACAAATAGAATCACAAGTGCAACAAGTCCTTTAAGTATTACTTCAAACGTAATATCAATAAGTCAAGCGACTACATCAACAAGTGGTTATTTATCAAGTACCGATTGGAATACTTTTAACAATAAACAAGGAACAATCACTTTAACCACAACAGGAACAAGTGGCGCTGCAACGTTTGTAGGAAATACTTTAAACATCCCACAATATCAAGCAGCTTTAACTAACCCTGTAACAGGCACAGGTACTTCAAACTACCTACCTAAATTTACAGGTACAAGTGCAATAGGGAATAGTAGTATTCAAGATGGTGGTTCTTCTGTAACATATACTTATTCAACAAATCCTGTATTTAATGTTAGCGATGGTACAAATGTTACAAGATTGGGAGTTGCTACAACGGCAGGAGCTTATGTAAATATCGCAAAAGCAAATGATGGTTTTATTCGTGTTAAAAACGGATTAGCAATAGGAACTTCTGACGGTTATTATGGTACTTATTTTGACGCTTCAGGCAATTTAGGTCTAGGAGTTACACCGAGTGCGTGGTTTACAGGTTCAAGAGTTTTACAATTTGGTGCAACTGGTGCCTTATGGAACAATGGCACAAACAATACTGCATTATCACACAATGCAATTTTCCAAGATGCATCAACATTATATATTCAAACAGCAGCAGCATCTTACTATAGACAATTAGATGGTCAACATCAATGGTTTAACGCTCCTTCAGGAACGGCAGGTAACGCTATAACCTTTACCCAAGCTATGACATTGTTTAGTGATGGTAATTTACTTTTAACAAGTGGAACAGTATCTAACGCAGGATACAAATTAGATGTTAATGGTACAGGAAGGTTTAGTGATTATCTACAATTAAACTCATCTACTTATGCAAGATTAGATATGTATGGTGCAAGTGGATATGGTAATCAAATTAGATTTGGAGATGGTACTACACTTAAAGCAGCAATTAGACAAAATTATAATGTAGGAGAAGGATTAGAATTTTATACAGGCGGAACGGCATTAGCTAATTTAGCTTTATATATTAATCCTTCAGGTAACATATCAATAGGTAACACAAATAATACTTACAAACTTGATGTTAATGGTACAGGAAGGTTTAGTAGTACGTTGACTTTAAGTGCATCTAATTTTATTGCAACTGCAAATTTAGGCACAAGTGCTGCATATATGTCTATTCAAAATTCAGGTGGTACAACATATATTGGTAGAGAAAATAGTGCAGGAACAAATTTTGGTGCTACCGCTTATTCTACTTTTATTTATTCAGGTGGACCATATCCATTAGAGTTTTTTACAAATGGAACAAAACAATTATCAATAGCCTCTACAGGAGCAGCTACATTCTCAAACTCGGTACAAATAGGTAATAATAGTACAACACCTGCTATTTTAACTTTATACCCATCAGCATCAGCTAAAGGATGGCAAATAACTGCAAATAATTATGTAGCAAGTGCATTAGAATTTACCCCCGCAACCACAAATGGTGGAACTACATTTTCTACTCCTGCAATGTTAATCACTTCATCAGGTAATGTAGGTATCGGCACAACAAGTCCTGCTTATCAATTACAACTTACAGGTACAGGAGCAGCAACAACATTCAGAGCAAATTATTTTGATACTCCTTCAGGAACAGGATTTAATTCATTTCAAATGGGAGTTGATGGTTCAGCAGCAGGTTGGTATGTTTATGATAATACAAACGGAGTATATAGATTAACTATTAAAAATAATGGTAATGTATTAATAGGAACTACAACAGATTATGGTTATAGAACAAGTATTGTTCACGGAGGAGATGGTTTATATATAAGAGGTGGCTCAACATCAGGTAATAATGCTTTAGTAATAGGTAATAGTTCAGGAACTACAGTTGCATCAATTAACGCCACAGGAGCAGCTACATTCTCAAGTAGTGTAACGGCAACATCCACAACTGCAACAGGAGCAGCAATGGAAATTCAAGGTTCTGTAAATGCAGTAAAAACATTGTATATAAATAGATATGGTGTAGCAAGTGGTTCTCAACATAGATTAAGAGCAGAAAATGCATACTTTGAAATAGCATCAGCTAATAGTGAGCCTATTGTTTTAACAGGAGGTAATGTAGGTATAGGAACAACAAATCCAACATCAAAATTATATGTAACAGGTGATGGTATATTTGAAGGAACTTTAAAAACCGCTCCAACAGGATTTGGTTCAGGTGCATTTAAAATTGGAATTGTGCAATCAGGTTCAGCATCAAGTGCAGCAGGATATTTACCAATAGTAGTAGATGGAACTCAATATTATATTAATTTATATAACTCAACCCCTTAAAATAAAATAAAATGAAACAAATCAATGCAGTAACAAGTTGGATAAACGGACAATCAGTTCAAGCAACAATCTTAAACGCCTATGCTATTAATGTAGCATTAGGAGTATCGGCTAGTTTTTACTATGCTCTTTTAGATGAGAATTTAGGAATGGTAGCACAAGGTAATTTAACAATGACAGGCGAAGCGTATCAACAATGGACAGTAGATAGCTATGCGTGGGATTGGATTGCTGAACAACTTAACCTTACAATCGTAGGCGATTATGTTGCTCCTGTTCCTGAAGTAGTAGAAAGTGTTGAACCATTAAATTCAATTTTAGCAGATTTAAGAAAAGATGCACCTATTAATGAAATTGTAAGCGAATAGTCCTAATTTTGGCAAAACCAATATTATGAAAACACCAATGCAAGAATTAATTGAAGAATTAGAATCAATTAAAGATTATAAATATAAAGAGTTAACTATAAGATTAGTAAAAGAAAAACTTGAAAAAGAAAAAGAGCAGATAATGAATGCTTTTTTACAAGGCAAAGTAAACAAAAGTAAAGATTGGGCAATAGAATACTACAACCAAACTTATAACAATTAACCTATATTTGTATAAAATAAACCAATATGAAGTACAATCAACTCAACCAATTAGTAGCCAACCTTAACGCAGTTATTGGCTCACAGGAAACAAAAACGGCTAAAAAGCTCTTAAAAATTTATGAGAAGGTAAAAAAGCATCACGAAGACTATCAAGCAAAAGTAGAAGAATTAAGACTTGATAATGCAGCAGTAGGGGAAAAGGATGTTTTATTACTTGATGACAAAGGTTCTTATAAATTTACTAAAGAAGGCATTAAGAACTTAACCAAACAAGTTGAAGAATTAGGAAACAAAGAGTTTGAGTTTAAACCTATTGAGGTGTTAAATCCGAATGGGTTAGAAAACTTTAACTTTTTAGCCGATTGGACAACAGGTATCACATTTGTTAAAGAAGAAGAAGAAGAATTGTAAATGTCGTTCGTTAAGAACAATATCTTATTCATAGCCATAATGCTTTTAGTGTTGTGGCTATATTTTTTGCTTAAACCCAAGCAAGTAGATACTACTTTTGATCCATCTAAATACAAAAAGGTAATTACCTTACACGATACCTTGTACACAAATGTGTACATAAATAAGTACAAAAAGGGGGATTCTATTCCTTATAAGGTTTTAGATACGATATATGCGCATATATCCGATACGATACGCATAATATCCGATTACAACCAGGTTAAGGCTTATTCTGACACTATTAAGAAAGATTCTAATATCTTTGTGATTGATGATACTATCAGCCAAAATAGGATCATTTCAAGAGGGTTTCAAGCCAAAATAACCACAAAAACCATCCTAACTAAAGAGTTCTACGCTGAAAAACCTAGATATACCCTTTTTTGGGGTGTTAGAGGCGATTTTAGACCATCTAATGGCTTGGAAGTACTAAGTCCTTCCTTGATGCTAAATGCCAAAAATAAGGCTCTAATAGGCTTTAGTGTAGATATTAGTAAAAATTATAATGTTGGCTACTCGGGTAGCGTATATTTAAAGTTAGGAAAATGATGCAGTTTGTAAAGAAAATGTTTTCAGATGACAAGGAGGTTTCCTCTAAAAGGGTGGCAGGATTATTCTCATTATTGAATGGAGTAGTTTTAGCTTATTTGTCTATTAAGTATGATATTAAGGAATGGGCTTTTAATGGCTTATTGACTTTTTCAGGTATAGCACTTGGTTTAACCACAATTAATCAAATCTTTGAAAAAAAGCCTAATGCATAATATTACAAATTCGACTGAATTATCTTCAGTAGGTATAGCGTCTACCACTATCTCTTGGCTATCTTTTATGGAAGTAGTAAAAGTGAGTCCTTACACACAACTTATCGTGAATATTCTTTCCATAATTTGGTTGTCATTACAAATCTATAATTTCGTAAAGACAAAGCTTTTAAATAAAGCAACTAAAAAAAGAAAGAATGCAAATCACAACTCACTTTAGTTTAGCAGAGTTCACTCGTTCAGAGTCCGCTAAAAGACATGGGGTATCTAATGATCCTACTCCTGAGCATCTAATGAACATTACAGTTTTATGTAATCAAGTGCTTGAACCAATAAGAGTAAAATTCGGTCCTTTAAACATTTCATCAGGATATAGAAGCAAGGTATTAAACCATTATATAGGTGGAGCATTAAGCTCACAACATTGTGAAGGAAAAGCTGCTGATATTGACCAGGATGATATGCCTAATTCTAGCAACGTAGAAATATTCCATTTTATTAAAGATAATCTTGAGTTTGACCAATTAATATGGGAAATGGGTGATACAAGTAGCCCTGATTGGGTTCATGTGTCTTATAATGATGGTAAAAATAGAAAGCAGGTTTTAAGAGCTTTAAAAGTAAATGGTAAAACAGTTTACTCAGCATTCAAATAACTAACCAATCCAACCAATATGGCATATGTTTATAGACATATCAGATTAGATAAAAATGAACCATTTTATATTGGTGTAGGATCTGGTGGATATAGGAGAGCCAATAGTACCAAAGGTAGAAATAAAATATGGAATGGTATAGTATCAAGAACTAATTATGAAGTCGAAATAATTTTAGATAATTTAGGGTGGGAAGAGGCTCGTGAAAAAGAAAAAGAATTTATTTCTTTATATGGTAGAATTGATAAAAATAATGGTTCTTTATGTAATTTAACTGAAGGTGGTGATGGTACACTAGGTGTTACTGCATGGAATAAAGGAAAAAAATTAAGCAAAAAACATATTAATAGTTTATCAAAAGCACAAACAGGTTTAAAACGTTCTAAAGAAAGTATACAAAAGGCAATAGAAACAAAAAAACTAACCTTTTCAAATAAAGGAAAAATTGTATTAAATACTCAAACAGGTATTTATTATGTTTCGGTTTCGGAAGCAGCAAAATCAATAGGTAAACGACAAAGTACATTAAGTAAAAAGCTAAATGGTGAAAGAAAAAACAACACACCATTTATTTATGTTTAATAAAAACCAACAACCCCACATATGTCTAAAAACAAAAACGTTCTTGTAATAGGCGACACGCATTTTCCTTTTTGTCACCCCAGGTATTTAGATTTTTGCTATGAAGTAGCTAACAAATTCCAATGTTCTGAAATCATACACATTGGAGATGAGGTGGACAATCATGCCATCTCTTATCACGAACACAACCCTAACGGAGAATCAGCCTCCAAAGAAGCACAATTAGCTCTACAACAATTAAATGTTTGGTACAAGCGTTTCCCTAATGTAAAGGTGTGTATCGGTAACCATTCAGCCCTACACAAAAGAAAGGCTATTACAAGCGGTTTACCGAGCCGTTTTATTAAATCCTATGAAGATGCTTGGGAAGCCCCTAGAGGCTGGAAATGGGCTTTAGAATGGGAAATAGACGGTGTTTTATATACCCATGGTACAGGAAGTTCAGGACAAGCAGGTGCTATCAATAGAGCAAGGGATTGTAGACAATCTACAGTCATAGGTCATATCCACTCCTTTGGGGGAGTATTATACTCTTCAAGTGATAAGGATATGATATTCGGTATGAACGTAGGTTGTGGCATCGATATTAACGCTTACGCTATGGAATATTCTAAACCTTTCCCCAAACGACCAACACTTGGTTGTGGAGTAGTTTTAGATAGCGGAAGAATTGCTATATTCGTGCCAATGCCACTAGGCAGTAAAATCATTCGACTACCCAAAAAATAGAGAATAGTTAGTAAACACATAAGTGTGTATTGTATTGATAATCAATATGGTATGCACTTTTTATTTCTATAACAATTAAAATGTAAATTTGTATGAGCAATCAGCACCCTGACGAAGTAATCAAAAGCTTGAAATTAGAACAAAGAATCTTAGAACAACGACTGAATGAGGTGATGATGAAGCTGAGATTAATCATTATAAAAGAAAGTGCTAAAGATGTTAATGCACATCGTTCAATTAACAGAGGATGATAGCTACGAGTATGGAGAAAATGTAGAGCAGACAGACTCTTACATCAATATCCACTTAGTAGAATCTGTTACCAATGATGATGAATATGAAGATAGATGCTTTGTATATATGCAATCCCAAGACTACTTCTATATAAACGAGAGCTCAGATTCATTTATAGCTAGGTATCAAGCTACCCTTTACGGAAGCATCCTTACCAAGTTTTACGATAAGACAAATAGGCAATCATAAGAAGCTCTCATAGTTGGTGGTTTTTGGTTTACCTACTCCTTAAAAAAGAGTAGGTTTTTTTTGGTAGTTATATGAAAACTATTACCTTTGAGTCTTGAAGGACATACGCATAATAAAGGAAAATCAAGCCTGGGTTTCTACCTGGGCTTCTTTATTATAAAAAACCCCCACCTTATTTAAGGGTGAGGGATAACTATTAACACAAAACACAAACTATTTTTTTCTATACTCTTGAATAGCGTAAGTCATCAACGCTACTAACGTAAGCACATATAGTGCTCTTGATATCCAATGCCAGTTGTTTGGGTTAAATTCACCTAATACAAAAGCATAAGGCAAATATACTACTACCAACAATACTAACAAATTTAGAGTGAAATCTTTTATAGTTTTCATTAGAATGGCAATTTTTCCTTTGGTTTACCATCAGCCTTCCAAGTATCAAGCTCGATATAAAATCCAGCTTCACCAGGAGTAGCTCCTTTCTTTTCTTTGATTAAGATATTGCACCAACCATTGTTAGTTCCTGCAAAATCATTCATCTTTTTTAAATCGTCTGGTCCGAATGAAACTTTCTTAAATTCACCGAACGCTGTTTTCATAGTCTGTGATCTGCCTAAGAAAACCTTTTCTTTACCTGCTGCCATGTTGTTTATTTTTGATTATTAATTACCTTCCTTGCCCTCGATAATCCTTAGGCTTGGGAGAATGTTTGTTATAACTCTTTTTTGCTTTACCCATTTTTCGTTTTCCGAAGCTCTTTTTCGTGGTATTCCCACTCTTCACTTTCGCCATTGTCTTTAAATATGTTTATTATGATTCTTTCATCCCTTATCTGCTTACATAACATCGCTATTCCTCCTGCATAAGCTAACTCATTTAAGAACATTAATTGCTCTGATGATATTTTATCTCCGATAGCTTTTATTTCACAAGCAATAAATGTGCCATACTTTTTACTATAACCAATAATATCAGGTACTCCTTTTCTTCCTATAAACGACCTACCTCTAACGGCAAGGTTGTTATTCCTCCATACATCATTACCATTATCCTTTAAATACTCCAACATTATTTTGGTTAGTTCACTAGCTGTGTGGTATGCCATAAGTTCAAAATTACATAATATATTTAATATATAGTTAGTACCAACGTATCAGTTCCTCAGTTGGCATCTTAACATATTTGATTCCTTCCTTCTCTAAAACATCACCTACCCTCCAATATCTCCTTGCTTTTACTCTTAAAAACTCTGCTCTAATAAATACGATTCTATCTCTTAAATCTAAATTAAACGCAAAAAACTCAGCTCTAGGATCAGATATACCGCTAGGCTCACCATTGTTCTCATACTCTAACAAAAAATACTTTTTCTTTAATGCTTCTGTTTGATGTATTACAATAATCTTTGTATTCTTTGCGAATAACTTAATGGCTTGATATGTTCCGTCTTTAGCTTTAGCTTCCTCTATGGCAAACTTCCGTCTATTTCGGTAACCCCTTCGCTTCCCCATTTTTTAATAGTTTTAGATTCCCTAATTTCAAAGTAGTCTTCATCGTTTAAATCAGATGCTATCAAGATTTTTAGAACTAGGTAATCACAAAAGTCTAAATCCATTACTTGTGTACCAATCCTAATTTTAACTCCGTCGCCATCTTCTTTTATTAAACCATAAACGGTTCCTTGCATATCCTCAGCCCAAACAGGGTTATTAGAATAAAATGCAATCCTTTTGTCATCATTATACATAATGTCATAATCATGTTCTAATGGTTTTTTTCTGTCGTTTTGTACATAAACTTGTTTCATTTGAATTTTTTTATAAGTAGTAAAACAATGGCAATTAAAGCTAATGTTCCTAATAGGAATATGCTTAATAAAGCACCTAGAAATAGTCTAGTAAACTCTATCATTATCTGTATCAATTCTTTCATTGTTAGTGGTTTGATTAATTTCCGTAATAGTATTTGGAATATTATTGTTAGTTAACATATTTGAAAATATTTCAGCAAGTTTAAGTACATCTTCAGCATTATCTAATTGTACTTTTATTTTTTTTTCTTTCCAACTAAATGTTACACTAAATGGATAATCTGAATTTAATCTTAATACAGGCTCATTGTATGTGTCAATTTTTAATTTGTAACCATTGTCAGGTTGTGATGGGAATTTCATAAATTATTTGTTTTGGTTTCTTTTTTGATTTGTTGTAACTGGTTTAAATATCTTATCCTTTCTTTTTTTAGACATCTTAAGCATATCGGTAATATACCCAAATTCCTTTTTGTCTTGGGGAGTTAAATCAGGATGTGTTTTTAGTCTATTTAAAATATCCTGTATGGGTATATAGGTTTCATTAATCATAATCTTCAAATTTCATTGTTTCAGGTAAAAATCTTAATGCTATATTCTTCGTTTGTCCATGACGATTCTTCTCCACCTTACATACCACTAAATCCCTTGGAGAATATTCTTTGCCTCCTATTTCAATAGCTTCAGTCATCTCATAGTAAGCAGGTCGCATAAGCATAATAACCGCATCTGCGTCTTGTTCTATTGATCCTGATTCCCTTAAATCAGATAATTGAGGCATCTTATCTGCCCTTTCTTCTACCCTACGAGATAATTGAGATAGGGCGATAATAGGCACTTCCAACTCTTTGGCTAGGGCTTTTAGGCTTCTACTTATGTAGCTGACCTCTTGCTCTCTGTTTTGGTTTGATTTTCCTGTTCCACTCATAAGTTGGAGGTAGTCTATAAAGATTACCTTGATTCCATACTTTTGTTTCAAAATGGTGGCTTTGGCTCTGAGTTGGGTTACACTTATACCGCCCATATCTTCAATATGTATGGGGGAAGTTAATAACAAGTCATCTGTCTTTAAAAGTATCTTTCTTTGGCTATCATCCAAATTATTCATTCTAAGCCATTTTAAGGGCAGTTCTGAGCTGATTGACTCTAACCTTTCAACTAACTGCTCGGAGCTCATTTCAAGGCTAAAAACAGCCGTAGAAACGTTATTTACACAAGCTAGTTGGTAGATACTAGAAAGCATAAAGGCTGTCTTACCCATTCCAGGTCTTGCAGCTACGATTACTAGGTCAGGTTTAACCCAACCACATAAGGTATTATTTAGCTCATTAAAACCTGTGTTATAGCCCAATAAATCCCCTTTTTGAGCCATATCACGAGAATAATTGATGGATAAAATAATATCCTCCATCATTTTTTCGTAGATATTGCCATACTCTTGGAGTTGAATCAGTTTTTTACTCATCTCAGCCATAAAGTCTATGGTTTCTACCTGACCGCCAACCGCCCCATTCACGAGTTCCCTGCCCATCTCGACCAAGACTCTACGCTTGTATAATTCTATTATTAACTCTATATGGGTGTTTAGGTGAGCAGTTGTTACCACATCTTTAGTTAACTCAGATAAGTAATAAGCGTTTACTTGATCCGTTTGTTTACTATCTACTAATCTTTGGAATACAGTAGTTAAGTCTATTTGAATATTCTTATCGTACATATCCTTTATAACTCTAAACACCAGTTGGTGCTTATAGTCATAAAATATATCCTCTTTTAAGTAGTTGATTACCAATGATAAAGACTTTTTGTCTATCAGTAGTGAACCTAGGATATTCCTTTCTACTTCTATGTTTTTAGGTAGGTCTATGACTTGCATTATAATTTTTCTATTTCGTTTTTAACATCATTAATTATAAATCCAACTGAATTAGGTTTTAAAAACCCATTTACATTCATTTCATTATACATTTTTATCATTTCATCTACTGCTATTAATGCAAATTTTTTACATAATTCATGATTAAATGCTAAAAATATTCCAGGTTGAACTTCTTTTAGTGTAATTGAAGTATATTTACTCAATAATTCTTCTGCTTTTTCTTTGGGTGTCATTTTACTCGTATTTTAACTTGTTGTGAAATTTTGTTTTCATCCTTAAACCATACTCCAATCATCTTTTGTTTCCAGTTTTTAACTTGTCTACCTTGAGTATCTTGCCAATCAGCAGTATTATAAAAATTAAATGCTTTTCTAGCTACATCATCTTTATATCCATTTTCTTTAAAATACAAAATAACTTCATCTAAAGTAGGAGCTATAAACTTCTTTTTTGTATAAGATATATTATCTAATACAGTATTGTTTCTTTGTATAGGGGTAGTTTCCCCGATCTCGGATAAAACCGATGTCGGATTTTCTTGATGTCGGTTAGCAAAATCTGGAATCGCATAAACTATATGATTCCAACCTTTAAAATGCCCCTTTTCGTTAACTACTTTATATGATAAAATATAACCCGCTTTTTGTAACCCTTTAAAAGCTAAATCAACTTTATTTTTTTTATCACCTAATAACTCATGTAAATTATCTTTATAAACAACCCAGTTTTTTGGTAAACTTAAAAGAAACGCCATTAATCCTTTTTGTTCAAGAGTTAAATCCTTAGATTGACAAATATCATTAGGAAGTTTGGCATAATTATCTTCAACCTCTTGTTTTTCAATTCTTCCTGTATTCATTTTATTTATCATTTTCATTTATATATTCCCATTCAATACCTTTTCTATCTAATATTTCAGTGCATTTTTTAGTTATTTCTTTTAATTCTAATTCATTAAAACAACTTCCACATACAATTATATGAGATAAATGTTTTAATCTATCATATCTATAACCACGTAAATATTCTTTTACAATATTTATTCTTTCGGTTTCTATGCGATGACATGAAGTACACAAAGTAGATAGTGCATTATCGTCATAATCCCATAATTCTTTGTTATAAACATAATAATGATGATGCACGTGTAATTCTGTTTCATCATCTCCGCATTTTGTGCAAGTAAATTGATCTCTGTCTAATATCTCAAGGCGTTTTTTTTGCCACCTTGGATCTTTTAGTTTTAAGCTATAGCTCATAAAATAAAAATGCCCTCAGATTTGCTGGTAGGACGAGTACCAACGCCTCTTTGGGCTAAAATTTTTAAAATGTCATCTCGTCCATGACAAAGCAAATATACTAAACTTCTTTAGCAATCCTAAAAACCACCTTTCTATTTTCCACTATGAATCTCTTACGAGCTAATGGGTTAAGTGATTCTCTTATTACCTGAGCAGATATTTTAGTCTTACGACTAGCTAATGCTGCTGATTTAAAAATAACTTCTTCTCTAGTATCAGTATATACCATTCTTATGGGTACTGAGTTTTCTAATCCTTTAATCTCACCTGGCATCTTCAGTTGGTTTAAAATGGTTTTTTAGTCCTTTAATAAATGATTGATTGGTTTCATGAAAATCCCTTTTAGAAAAATAATTCTCATCTATTTCCCCACCATCCATGGAGTTGGGATACACGAGAATGTCGTCATCGTAAAAATTACGCACTCTACCTGTTTTGTAACACACCACTTTCCATATGGTGTTTGTATCAGTTCCGTAATCAATCCATGCGATGGCTTTTCCATATCCTAAAGGGGTTAATACATCAATGGTATTTTTTAATTGGTGTATCATTTTTTCAATGATATTTTAAATGTAGTCGTAGATATTCTTGGAGCAGGATGTACCATTTCTCCTGTTTCAGGATCAACCACAGGTGATGTAATCGACCTTAACATCTTTTCCCTTTCTTTAAGGGCATATTTAAGGCTTTCTACTTCCTTATTTAGCTTATCCCAAGCATAATCCTGTTCGTAAATATACTTTACTCCTGATTCAATCTTAGAAACCTCGCTACCTAATACCTCAGCTTTACCCTGAGGATACTTCTCAAGTTCGCTAACTACTAAATCACGAAGGTCAGCTCTAACCTCATCAAATAGCTGAGAGATAGCATCCATTCTTACTAGGGTTTCTAATGGGGATTCCCCTGTTTCTTTAAAGTGTTCTACGATAGTGCTTTTAATCACACTATTGTTAAATTTACTAGGCTCGTAGGAAGCCAATTCTATTTTTGGTAATGATAATTCGTTCATTTTATTTCTTTTTACTTGTAAGTGAATCTTTTTTACTTTTCATAAGCATCATTAAGGCTTCATCACTTTCGATGTACTCTTTATGTGCAAAAAATATTTCGGTTAAGTCTTTCATCCTAGTAACCGCAGTAATATCCTTAATCAATTTAGTTCTGTCGATTTCAATAGGAATCTCCTCGGCTACCACTTCAACCACATGGGGTTTTTTAGGGGTATCATCCTTAGCGAAGTCCATTTCTTCAGCAGGTGTCGCCTCAAATCCAGCAGCTTTCATTAACCAGGCTAAAAGGTTTCTATATGCTTTACCAATGGCTCTAGTTTGTGCCATAGATAGGATAGCATACTCATCAAAATAACGCTTGGTTTTTTCCTTATTAGAGCATAAAGCGATACCTACTGCCATAAGCTGACCTGTGGTAATGTTACGCACTTCGCACTTAGCTTGGTATCTAATTTCATCCTCCTTGGACATATCCGTAGTTTCTGTGATAATCGGCATCAGTCCTAAGGAAGCCCCAGCAAATTGCCAACCTTCAACGTTGACGAATTGTTTGCCTTGGATATTAGAGGATAATCCTTTTTCCTTAATTAATCTTGATAAATCTTTAGATAGGTCAAGCATGGATTCTGCATTGACAATATCAAATTTGGGTTTAGTTTGAAGTTCCATACTGTAAGGTGTTTTGGGTTTTTAAGTTATTGGTAAAAAATACGGCTTGTCTAATGGGGTGTTCATCCCAAAAGTTTACGATGCTTTGCATCATTTCTAAACTACTTTGTGAGTAGTTGATGTTGTGGATCACTTTAGCAATAAACAATCTTTGTTCTTGCTCGGACCAGTTTGAAAAATCACTTGACATAATTGGTGTTTTTTTTGTTTGAGGTTATTGTGTTAAGTTCGAATTTAATAGACTCGTAGCGTTCGGCATATCCATCTAGTAACTTCATATCGTTATTGTGCATATTTAAGCCATGTATAACGGTAGTGTGGTCACGCTTGAAGTATTGCCCTGTTTCTACTAATGTGGTAAAGGAATGCTCTCTAATTAAAGCGTAACAGATGTTTCTAGCTTGTGCTAACTTGCGACTCCTAGATGGGCTAACTAGCTCTCTGTGGGTTATGCCTAATCTATCGCAAACAAGTGTTACGGCATCGTGTGTTTTGAATGTTTTATCTCTCATAAGTCCTGGCATAACGTAATAGTTAATTTTCTTGGTATTCATAGATGGCATTTTTAAGCTCTTCTATCTTTTTTTGGTAAAAGGTTTCTACAATTTCTATCATCTCTTCATCTTGTTTTTTAAGACGAGTTTTTACTAGGTAAGGGCTGAATCCAGTTGCCTCACATATTTTCTTTAAGTCGCCATATTTTAACAAAGCGAAGTAATCTCTAATCAGCATTTTTAGTTTTTTTAAATAGTTTATAATGTCGGTCAATGGATCGCATCGCAGCCTCAATAGAGGTAAAATACGAAGCTCTCCAATAGTAGAACTTGTCTAAGGGCTTTTTGTTATCCCAATGGATAAACATTCCCCTATAAACAAAATCCTTTTTGATTCTATTAGCGTCAATAGTAATCATAAAATAGTCTTTAAGACCTTTTTGTTTTAGATGTGATGGGGTTGGGTGCACGATTCAAATTTTTAGGCTAGTTTATAAATGGTTTCTAATACCTCCTTTTGTGGTGTATTTTCGATACCAGACGCTATGTTTAAAAACTTTTCGTAAGCAGTTTCCTTATTAGCGGAAATGCTTTCAGAAACATATAAGCCATCTTTTTCGGTAAAATAAACCACTTTGTCGGTGATAAGATTTTTTTCTGCGATAAATTCAATTTTTACTGACATAATTAGGGTTTTTGTATTTTGTTAAGTTTTTGGTGTCTTTGGAAATAGGATTGCATTCCATTAGTGTTGATCTGACTCATTACATTCTCGTAATAAGTAGGATGGATGCAAGTTTTTGTGATGTAGTTGTAATAAACATCATCACCTTGCTTGATAAGTGTGCCAGTCAAACTACAATGGCAGTCGTACTTGGCTGTGATTAATTCAAAGGACATAGTTGGGTTTTTTGTGGTTATTAATTTGTGCTCTTAGGTGACTAATAAGATTTAATTGCTCCTGATATAAAGAATTAACTCTATTATAAGCAAGATCCTCGGTTTCGTATCCTGATAAGCAAATCCTATTTAGCCATATACAATATTTATAATCAGGGTTTTTGTTGTAAGTAACCTCTGCAAACTTTTTGCGACCATCCTTAATAATGGTACTTTTTTCTGTTTTAATAAATTTAAGTTGGTTCATGTGTTTTTAGTTTTGTTGTATTATTTGCTTTAATTTAACGGCTACATCTCTATATCCAATCATAGATGGATATTTTTTAATTACATCTATACAAGCATTGTATAAAATTGTTACATCGATTAAGGGTAATTTTAAATCAATAATTTGATCCCTGGATTTTTGTTTAATTTGAATGTGTTTCATAATAAAGGTTTTTGTGGTTATTTAATAATTTTAAACGAAGTTAAAGGTTTTTTGTTATTATTTAAGATTTTTATAGGGTTTTTTGTTAAAGAAATCATAAAAGATTTTTGCCTGTGGGATTTTTAGGGGATTTTTAGCAGGTTTTTGGCGTGGAGTTTTTGGGGAGTTTTTGCCTATTTGAAATTTTGTTTCAATAGTTGCATATGCAACCAATGTTATAACATTAATGTCTAAACTTTGAAGCATGACAAAGTAATAAGCTTACTACAGTATAAAAATACTATTTAAAGCTATTTTTGTCCCTAAATTTAGCCTATCTTTTTTAATTGATATAAGGATACCAATAAAAAAAATAAAGCCTTTATTTAGCCTTATTTTGCTAAATATTCAAGCCAATTTTTTGCAATCTCTTTGCAGTGCTTTCTAAAATCTTTTTTTGCCTCCTTAATTGAGGTAAAATAGTAGACTTTTTTAATAAACTGGCTATGAATAATGTCAGTAATTAACAAAGATCCGTTGGGCTGTTTTTCGATTATCATTTTTGTGCTTTTTATGGTTAAAAAAAAATAGAACCCTTGCTAGTAGCGAACTAGATAACCTCTAAAGGTTCAAGGGTTGGGGGTTTTAGTCTCTTGTTACATCCACTGGCATAAGAATACCAAATGAAAGATTGGTAGTATTTCTTACCTGTATTGTCCTAAGCCTACCAAAAAAAGAATAAATAAATCTATTTTCATCCCCTCCCATAGCCTCGCAAAGTGTCGAAAGTAAAGATGGGTTAAAAGAAATTTGATCTAAAGCCTCCGTTGGTTGCTCACTTGAATAAATAACACTATCACAGTTGGGATAATTACCAATATTTCTAAAGTCTATTTCGTTTACTACTTTGATAGTGCCTAACTTGTTGCCCTTATGGTCTACCGCCTCTAAATAGGCTCCGCCATCTAAAATAAATCTAGATCCGTTATAAAATTTGTTTTTTTGCCACTCTTTAGCATCTATGTAAAAATGATAGTTTTCGTTATTAAGTTCACTTTCTTTTCCAAATAATTCACTAAGTGGCATTTTTACTAATATGTGGCAATTGGTAGCGTAAGCAAAGCCTTCTTTTATTTGGATGTATCCTAAATGAGGTCTAAAGCTGTTTTTTTGCTCGGTTGCTAAGTGTATCTTTTTCATTGTTGTGGTGTTTTAATGATTTTATGAATTTATTTGTTCTTGTTCGTTTATTAAGTGTTCCGCAATTTCGTACCAGTTCACATCGCTAGTAAAGGCTAAAGCATAGTCAATAACGATTTGGCTTTGCGTTGTTGTTTCCTCTAAAGTATCCTCAACATAGCTTTGTAGGAGTCTTGAAAGGTTATAAACATCCGTTTCATGTTCGTGCGGGTTAAAATCATCGAACCACTCTAAAGCAATTCTCCATGTCGCATAGTTGTGCCATCCGTTGTAGGTTTTTCTTTCTTGTTGTGTTGTTTTGTTTTCCATGTTATTTTGTTTTATTGTTTTGTAAAATTGTTTTGATTAGGGTATAAATAAGAACGAAGCCTAAAAATAAGGCAATCAATTCAATTAAATTAATGTTTCTCATTTAATCCTGTTTTAAAGTCTTTAAATAATAGTTCTAAAATCAATCTGAAATAAGATCCTACAAAGTAGGTAAGTAAGCAACCAAATAAAATTGGTAACAATGTTTCTGTAAAATATAACATAATAAAGGAGCCAATTGGTTTTATATTGGCACATTAAAAGTAAGTAATTAAATAATACAAAAGTGAAATAATATTAAAAATAATTAAAAGTATTTAAGTAATTAACAAGGCTTTAACAATTAATGTGTACTTATTACACTAAGGTATTCGGTAAGGTTTCCGTATACATCTTATTAGTATATGATATATTAATTCATATATGATATATTATATAATATAGGATATATTGTATAATATAGGATATAATATATAATATAATATTGAGTAATACATGGATATATTTATACCTTAATTGTATTGATATATTTTAGGCTATTTGTTAATCTCCGCATAAGACTGAGTAAACAATCAATACATAAAACTACATATCTTTGCCCTAAGCATGAGAGCATAAATAGGATAGGGGCAATGGCTCATAATTTATATTATGTTAAATAGGAGAGTAGCTTCTCCCCTACCCTACCCCCTCCCCTATTTTTTCGTGTAGGAAAGATGGATCGCCCCTTGTGCCCCTCAAAATTCTGATTTCATCCAATAGCATTATAAAAAAATATAATATGTTCAAGTGTAAACCTAAACCAAAGAAATAATGAATGCTCAATTCAAAGACATCACTAAGGAAGCTTTTATCATAGCTTACAAGGAAAACTTCGGAAACATCACGATTAGTTGTGAGGCTGCTGGGATTAGTAGGGCTGCTTACAGCAGTTGGATTAAGTCAGACGAAGAGTTCCGTAGACGACTAGCTGAAATAGAGCCTGAAGAGATTATGCTTGACTTCGGTGAGCATAAGTTGATGGAGAGAATATCCAAAGGAGATACTTTGGCTACTATGTTTCTGTTAAAAACCAAAGGTAAGCGTAGAGGATACATCGAAAGACAAGAGGTAGCTCATGAAGGAGATGTGGTTAAGCAGATTACTGTCAATGTCTTAAAGGCAAACCATGTAGATGATGCGCCTAAATTAGATGGTGACGAGAATCTTCAATTAGAAGATAGCGGTATGGTAGTTCCTGCTAGTATGGCTGACCAGATTGCTGAGATTCCACTCTATGACCATGACAAAGGGCAAGTTTTAGATGTAAATGAAGAAGGAGAATATGAGGAATAAAGCGAAGCGGATGACGAGAGAATCGAGGAATGGTCATATTTCGCATTTTAAGTCGATTCTAAGGCTTATCTACCTATTAGTAGTACTATCTATCCAAAATGTCACAGAACGTCTTAAATGGGCTGTAAATCATTTTTAGGAGTATTGGTGTTTTTAGAAGTATATTTCTAATTTGCATGAATTTTTCTAATTTTTCATGCAATATTGCCTAAATTGGAAATATATGTCTAGTTTATAACATAAAAAACTGGACAAGTAAAGCTATAGTTTTACTTTTTGTAAGTTATTACTTTACTTTTGCGTATATTTGCTAAAAAGTAAAGCTATGATTTACATTATTAAACAATCTGATTATGTTAAAATTGGGTACACAAGCAGATTTAAAAAAAGATTATACCAATTACAAAATGCAAGTCCTGTTAAGCTAGAAGTATTGGGTTTAATTAAAGGGGATAAGGTAGATGAAAAGAATTATCACGATGCCTTTAAACATCTTTCATCTAACGGAGAATGGTTTTTTTATAATGATGAGATAGAAAGATTTGTTGAAGCATTGGATAAAGATTTAATGTGGAAGTATGGCTTAACAGAAGAAAAGACAAGTCCAATAGGATTAATCAAACAAACTAGACTTGAAAAGAATTTAAGTATGGAAGAACTTGGGGAAAAACTTGGTGTAACAAAACAAGGAATTATGGATATAGAAAGAAGGGATGCACAAGGAAGAATAACCATCAATGCTTTATCAAAAGTTTTATATGCTATGAATTCTAAATTAGGTATAAGAGCAATAGATTTATAGTCCATAACTTGACTTATATGGGACAAAAGCGTGTCAAAAAGTGCATTTTATGACACATTATGCAGTTTACAATGTGCAAAAGGGTATACCTTCCTATAAAACGAAAAAGATTAGCTTTGCTTTGAGCAAACCAAAAATTTAATTTTTTTCCTATGAACGTAACCACCAACGTAGTGTTTGAAGTATTGCAGAACTCTAACAAGAGGATTTCTGTGATGCAGGGAGGAACTCGTAGCGGTAAAACTTACAATGTTTTAACCTGGTTTATAGTAAAACTACTCCAAGAGAAAGGCAAAACCCTAACTATCTGTCGTTCATCCCTTCCATCCATCAAGGGATCGGTCATGAGGGATTTTATA
>Ga0208784_1000147_pt1 | contig 35106 bp, 27 predicted proteins | sample DEB19_08_DNA_FD_184531 | JGI IMG/M metagenome (GOLD analysis project Ga0208784, IMG submission 184531) | Aqueous microbial communities from the Delaware River and Bay under freshwater to marine salinity gradient to study organic matter... | ecosystem: Environmental > Aquatic > Marine > Coastal ... | reverse complement strand
TGGAAAGTGTTCCATCGAAGGGCGAAGAAGTCATCGTTATTGACCAATTGATCAACGTAAAAAGAAACGGATGAATCTCGTCCCGTGAAAGAATAGTTATGAACGTCACTGAAATCAGGAGATTCTAATGGCCGAACAGACATTCCTCTCGCCGGGATTCTTCGAGCAGGAGATCGAGCTTATTGCCGGCGCAGCCGGACCGCAGGGAACCCCTGCTGGACTCATCGGTCCCGCTGAGAAGGGTCCGGCATTCGTGCCCGTCACGGTGGGCAACTTCACGGACTTCACATCAAAGTTCGGAGGCCTCGACCCTGACATCGCAGCACCATATGCGGCACGCGAGTGGCTCAAGCACAAGGGAGCACTCACCTACATTCGTACACTTGGGGCCGGAGCAAACAGCTCACTGGCAGACATAGCCGACACTTTGGCTAATGGCACTGTCAAGAATGCAGGCTTCAAGATCACGCCCGGTAATCCAACAGATCCTGCCAATGCAGCCGTTGCATCACTAACACATGTTTCTGTAACACCCGCCGATTATAACACAGGCGAATATACGATCGTTTCGACAGATGGCACGACTCGCAATTACGCGTTTGATGACACAGGTACAAATCCCACAGGCACAGATCTGGGTTCTAACCGAATTGTCGTTCAAGTCCAGGGATTGTCATCTGTTACAACAATAGCGACAGAAACCAAGAATGCAATCGAAGGTGCCACAGGCCACAATGGGAAAATCACTGTTGCAATTGCACTGGGTGTCCTCACGCTTACACAGTCAACCGCAGGTGATGCAGGCAATACAACAATCACACCAGTTAGTGCACTTGCTTCAAGCGTGTTCACAAAGACTAACTTCTCTGGTGGTGACAATGTTGGACATCCATGGACCGACAGTTCTGTCCAGTTCATAGTTGCCCAGCACTACATCTCAGCATCATCTCCAAGTGCAGAGAACGGCCTGCCTATCTTCACTGACAACCCAAGCTTTGATGTGTCATATGGTGGATCCACACAGGTTGACCTTGTGAGAGCCGTAACATTTGCAGCCTCAGGATCTCGTGTGCAGGTGATGCCATTTGCAGGAACTTATAGTTCCACGATGGATGACACCGCTTACATCTCTGATGAGGATTCATCAAGCCCATCGACATCAAGAAAGTTCAAGATTGTAATCTCGTCTTCAAATGCGGACTTTGCTACAAACGTCACTGATGGCTTCGTAGGCGTCAGGATTCTCACGGCATCCCTCGATCCAAATGACGATGCTTACATCTCAAAGGTCCTTAACACGGATCCTGACCTCTTCTCCGAGAAGAAGCACCTCCTCTACCTCGACTTCTCAGTCGACCAGGAGGTCTCACCTGTCAGGAAGAGTGGTACCACAGAAACGATCGGTATCCTCTCGGGTTCCGGTGCTTTCAATACCAAGTTTGGTAGGTACGACACGCGCTACACCACACCTCGCACCACAGCCTTCATCTCCCAGCCATTCGGCAAGATGGAGTACGATCTCTTCCACTTCGAGACGATCTCTGACGGTGCATGGGGCAATGACAAGGTAAAGATCTCTGTTGCCAATGTCAATGCTTCAACTGACAAGTCAAACCCATACGGAACCTTTGACATCCAGGTAAGACGTTTCCTCGATGACGACATCCAGGCGGAGATTGTAGAAGCCTACCCAGGCCTCTCACTCAATCCAAAGGCAGACAATTACATCGCCAGGGTGATTGGTGACAAGAAGGTCTATTACAACTTTGACGCTGATGATGGTGACGAGCGTAGGCTGGTTATCACAGGAAAGTATCCAAACCGCAGCCCAAGCATCAGGGTGGTCATGAACCCGGCTGTCGAGACAGGTGAGGTCCCATCTGATGCTCTCCCCTTCGGCTTCCACGGTATTCCTGCCCTGAAGACTAACGACTCGCTCTTCGATGGTGGTGGTAACCTCACCTTCGACGGCAAGACGTTCGTTGCTGGAACAAGGCTGCATGGAAGGGGTGCAACCACTGACATGAAGCGTTCACTCATTCCACCCCTTCCGCTTCGATTCAAGGTGACGAGGGGTGAGATGAGCACCACGGACGGAAATATCGGTTCACCTGGTGTCAATGAGAGGGCAGATTCAAGGTTCTACTGGGGCGTGATGGGAACATCCGTACCCCTCACAGGATCGGTTTCAAATGCCATTCTCAACGCAAACCTCGGCGTGATGCAGAACCCCATCGTGGCGGCATACACCAAGTTCCAGGGTATTGCACAGCAGGATGTCCTTGTGACAGGATCCGCAGCGGACGTGCTCAATGCAAACAAGTTCACGCTTGCAAGGGTCGCCCTCTCGAACCAGACGTTCACAGACGTCACAGGAACTTCCGATGCACACATGAGGGAAGCCGCTTACGTACGCGATGGAATCAACGACGCCTCAGACTACAGGATAGTCTACGGCAGCGCCACCAACCGCGTAACGATGGCAACGCTCATCCACTCGTCCTCGGTGGTCTTCAATAGGTTCACACCCTACATGAAGTTCACCAACATCTTCTACGGCGGCTTCGACGGCCTGAACATCCTCGACAAGGACAACAGGTTGATGAATGACAGGGCATCTTCAACTGAGACCTCATCGACTGCCAACGGTGGGAACGGAAAGGCGCTCGGTGCTGTGGAGGCCGGTCTCCAGACAAATGCCGCAGGCATCGGAAATGACAATAACATCGTTGCTTCTTACAAGGCTGCGGTTGACATTATGACCGATGAGTTCACGACCAACGTCAATGTGTTTGCAATCCCAGGCATAAGGGACGCACTTGTATCGAACTATGCCGCCGACAAGGCTCGCAACAATAGCTTGGCAATGTACGTCATGGACATTCCCTCTTACGATGATAATGGCTACAGGCTTTGGGATGGAACTACGACAAAGCCAAGTGTCAGGTACACATCAGAGACATTCATCGGCAGGGCAATTGACAACAATTACGCCGCAACGTACTTCCCAGACGTCCAGGTCAACGATGAAGTCAACGGCAGGAGGGTCATAGTTCCTTCCTCGGTTGCCGCTCTCGGTGCAATGGCATTCAACGATAAGGTCACGTACCCATGGTTCGCGCCGGCTGGCTTCAATCGTGGTGCCCTGGACTTCGTTGCAAACGTCAAGGTTCGCCTGAACTCAGGTGACAGGGACACACTCTACTCAGGCAGGATCAATCCGATCGCTGTCTTCCCAACGGGTGGTTTCGTCATCTTCGGACAGAAGACACTTCAGCTTGCCAAGTCCGCACTTGACAGAGTGAATGTCCGCCGCCTGATGATCGAAGTGAAGCGCACAGTGACAGATATTGCCAACGGCATCCTGTTTGAACAGAACACACCCGCCACCAGGGCAAGGTTCGTCAATCAGGTAACACCGAGGCTAGCCCTCATCCAGGCACAGGCCGGTATCGAGAAGTTCCGCGTGATCATGGATGATACAAACAATACGCAGACCGATGTTGAAAACAACAGGGTCAACGGCAGGATCGTGGTCGTTCCGACCAGGGCTGTTGAGTTCATCTCAATAGACTTCGTCATAACGAACTCCGGTGTGCAGTTTGAGTGATAGTTACAAGAGACAGGAGCTTGACAAATGGCTGAACTCACTTTCAAGAGCGCTGGTGTAGGCACAAGGGAGATTGACCTCTCCGGACCGACATCAGTGACGCCCACCGGAACGCCAGCCGGTGTGATCGGCACCGCGAACCGTGGACCTGCATTCGTCCCCGTGACGGTTGCAAACTACCAGGACTTTGTGAATAAGTTCGATTCTGCAAGTGGCCAGTTTGGACCACTAGCACTTTACGAGTGGCTAAAGAATGCCAACGCAGGAACTTACCTCAGGGTGCTTGGTGTAGGAGATGGCAAGGCAAGGACCGCGGGCGGCATCAATGCAGGAAAGGTCACAAACTCAGGTTTTGTGGTCGGTGACAAAATTGTGCAGTCAACTGGCGACATTGGCTCCAATGCTTACTCATGGGGTCACGATACGCCTGGAAGGACTTACTTCCTCGGCTGCTTCATGTCCGAATCGGCAGGTTCGACCTATCTGTCTGATGCAGGAATCCAGGCCTCAGCCAAGGCAGCCCCTATCATCAGGGGCGTCCTCATGGTGCCATCTGGTGTCATACCAACACTCTCGGCATCAGTTGCTGAGGCTGGTTACACCAACAACCTGAGCATCTCAAGTGCACCTGCCAACAAGGTTGGCTTCACAACTGGAACCCTTGACATCTCGTCTGGTAAGCAGGAGTTCGTCCTCTTCCTCTCAGGACACAAGGCAAACGATGCTTTCGGAAACACCGTTTCTGCAAGCTTCGATCCAAGTGCTGCAAACTACTTTGCCACCCTCTTCAACACTGATCCGACTCGCATTGAAGAGGCAGGTCACTATCTCTATACGGCATACGATGTGTACTCACAGTATGCAGTTCCAACAGGTTCAAACCTGAATATGGGACCCTGGGCAGGCAATAGCACAAAGCAGGAAATTGCATTCGTACTAAAGTCCGCTGAGAGCCACAACTCAGGAACTGCTGTAGTTCCCAACTATGAGGGCTTTGAGGACAGGTTCCAGACAGCCTTCTCACCATGGGTAATCTCCCAGCGCTTTGGTGACCCAACAGGTGTCAACCTCTTCAAGGTTCACGCACGTGATGACGGCGCTTACGCCAACACAAAGGTCAAGATCTCAATAAGGAACATTACGCCTTCCACTGACCCAACTTCCGAGTATGGCACATTCGACCTATTCGTTCGTGAGTTCGGTGACACCGATGACAATCAGGTCGTTCTTGAGAGCTTTGTTGGGCTGAGCATCAATCCGAACAATCCTAGATTCTTCGGCAAGGTGATCGGTGACATGAAGGTCTACTTTGACTTTGATCGTGCCGTTGGATCTCAGAAGCTTGCAATGGAAGGCCTCTACCCCAACGTGTCAAGCTACATCAGAGTTGAGATTGCAGATGATGTGATGAACAAGGAAGTACCGGCATCTGCACTCCCAGCAGGTTTCCGTGGACTCTGGCACTTGGTCACATCGGGCAGCGGTTTCCTTGGCACTGTCGGTTCAAACAGCGCAGAACTCCTAAAGGCCGTCCAGCCACCAGTTCCTTTCCGCAAGTCGGTATCTATCGGAGTTGGAAGTGGCAAGAGGACTGCTCCATACCTTCACTGGGGATTGCAGTTTGAGGCAAATGACAGCATCACAGAGCCGAACAAGAACTCTTATGCCGATTATACTGTTGAGTCTCATGTCAAGTACTTCCCCAAGTACCACACGGACTTTGCCAATGCATGGGTTGGTGACAACAACGGTACACCCAATGCAAATGGCGCAATCTACGATGCCGACGTGTTCAACAATAATGCGTTCACGATCGAGAGGATTCAGGTAATCACGGCATCCTCTACAGGTCTACCCAATCCAAACCTTTGGACATCGGCTTCGTACCTTCGTACAGGTGGCCCCAGCGCAGGATACAGGTTCCTTGCCGTGAGTGACCTTGCAGACAGCACATCACGTAGGTTTGTGAAGTTCACATTCCCTGTGCATGGTGGATTCGATGGTGTAAACATCTTTGACCAGAACAAGTCTGCGCTGAATGATACTGCCGCTGTTCGTGAGATGCTTTACTCAACGAACCAGTTCGGCTCAAATGGACCGACAGTCGCTTCCTACAGGAAGGCAATAGACATCCTCGCTGAGACTTCTGATGTCGACATCCAGATCCTCGCAATACCGGGAATCAGGGAGCCAGGCATCACAGACTACGCAGTGTCGGCCGTTGAGTCAAGGTTCGATGCACTCTACATCATGGATATCCAGCAAAAGGACGTCAATGGTGCGGTGATAACGGGCTCGACTGAGGTTCCATCCGTGACACAGACGGCAACGGCCTTTGCAAATAGGGTGATGGATACATCATTCGCTGCAGCCTACTATCCTGACCTTGTGATGACTGATCCGGGCACAGGTGCAAACCTTGTCATTCCCCCATCAGTCTCGGTCCTTGGTGCCTTTGCACTGAACGACAAGGTTGCATACCCATGGTTCGCTCCAGCAGGCTTTACACGTGGCGCACTCAGTGATGTCATTGAGGCACAGGTGAAGCTCAATAGGGTCAACCTGGACACCCTGTACTCAAGCAACATCAACCCGGTCACAACCGTGCCCGGTTCCGTGTCACCTGTCGTTTATGGACAGAAGACAATGCTTGCAAGGCAGTCTGCACTTGACAGAGTGAATGTCAGGCGCCTTCTCATTGAGATTAGGCGTAGGGTGAGGGCGGTTGCAAATACCATCCTCTTCGAGCCGAACCGTGAGTCCACGCTCGCAAGGTTCTCGTCACTGGTCGATCCCATCCTCAAGCAGATCCAGGCCCAGTCCGGTGTGGATCGTTACAAGGTGAAGATTGACACCACTACGACGACGCAGGCAGACGTGGAAAACAACACAATCCGCGGAAAGATCTTCGTCCAGCCGACCCGTTCCATCGAGTTCGTATCTCTCGACTTCGTTGTGACAAATGCTGGGGCAATGATCTAAAGCTCATGAATAGATAAGGAACAAGGAGTCAATATGGCAGAAACCCTTTCAGTCACAGACATGCTGCCCAACAGGTTCGAGCCGAAGCGCAAGTTTCGATGGATTCTTGCCATTGAGGGCATCGACTCGTTCCTGGTAAAGACGACGTCAAGGCCACAGATGGAAATGCAGGCAACTGAAATCCACTGGATGAACACGGTCCGTTACGTTGCAGGCAAGGCAAAGTTCAGCACAATGTCCGTCACTCTCTACGACCCAATTGCACCCTCAGGTGCACAGCAGGTCATGGAGTGGATTCGTTCACACAATGAGACAGTCTCAGGCCGCGCTGGCTACGCAGACTTCTACAAGCGTGACATCCAGCTGAAGATGCTCGATCCTGTCGGAACAGTCGTTGAACTTTGGGACATCAAGGGTGCCCAGATCACTTCTGCACAGTTCAATGATCTCGATTATGGAACTGAGGATGCAGTTGAGATTGCGCTCACCCTGCAGATGGACAACTGCGTCCTGCAGTACTGATCCAGGATCGAACCGGCGTGGCCCGAACTTTGTTCGGGCCATTGCTTTTTTGTTTACCTTTCATCGCGATTGTCGATAATCCTAACAAGCAATTTGTAGGAGATGACATTGTCTGATCGTGGTGATAGGAACACAGTGTTTGGTGGCGGCGGCGGTTCAAGTCCGATTCCTGCTCGTGATGTGATGAAGGATGATTTCGGCTTTGAGATTCCTGTTGAGGCCATTCCACTTCCATCTCATGGCGTGGTTTACCCGACAGATTCAGCACTTCATGGACTTGAGACTGTTGACATCAGGGCCATGACTGCCCGAGAGGAAGACATCCTCACCTCCAGGGCCCTCATCAAGAAGGGCACAGTCATTACTGAGCTTATCAAGTCCTGTCTCGTTGATAAGAGAATCGATGTCACAAAGATGATATCAGGCGACAGAAATGCCGTAATGGTTGCCCTTCGCATCACAGGTTATGGTTCTGAGTACACTGCTGAGGTTGATTGTCCTGCCTGTTCAACTAAGTCCAAGCAGTCCTTTGACCTATCACAGCTTCCGCTAAAGTCACTTGAGATACAGCCGGTTGAGGTAGGACAGAACATCTTCGATTTCACGCTTCCTGTGACTAAGAAGAATATCAAGTTCCGTTTCTTGACCGGTTCCGACGAAGAGGAGATCCTCCAGATCCAGGAGAGGAAGAAGAAGTCAGGTGCAGTTGCAGACAACCTTGTGACAACACGCCTCCAGTTCTCTCTAGTGTCTGTCGATGGAAAGACAGACAAGGCCGCAATTTCATCCTTCATCAGGAACATGCCTGCTAGGGACTCACTAGCGCTCAGGCAGTTCATTGACAAGAATGAGCCTGGCGTTGAGATGAAGAGCTACATGGACTGTCCGAACTGCAATGAGACTTCGGAGGTAAAGATGCCCCTCGGGGCGTCCTTCTTTTGGCCTGACGCCGGCTGATAAGGAGATCTATCTCGAGCACTCCTTCCTGCTCATGTATTACATGGGCTTCTCATACAAGGAGTGCTATCACTTGCCTGTGCAGTATCGTGCTTGGTTCTTGCGCAGGCTTGGTGAGGAGATCAGAAAATCGAATGAAGGACAGGGCGGCCAGACGAGGGGAGCCCACGATAATACGCCTGACGCCAGAGCAATGATGGAAAGATCAAGGTCTCAAGTACCCGCAAAGCTCAGGCGCTTCACCTGATGAATAGTTATCTGCATGGACAAGAAACTAAGAAGCACAATTGCGGAATTCATCCTCGGCAAGAGAAAGTCCCTAACGCTTGAGGGTAACCCACAGGTCATAGCCGTCATATATGAGGCAGCAATGACAAGTAGGCACCTAATGCTGGCGCTTGAAAGCACAGACCCTGACAGGTTGCAGGAAGCCCTTGTCAATAAGCGTACAGCTGTTGAAAGGTTCAGAAGATTCACTGGAAACTCCTGGGATCTCTAACCTCATGTGATTCGTGAACTTCGGCTCATGAATAGGTAATCAGGGACCAATAAGGATAGATGGCTGACGAAACCGGTAATCTTGAAGTTCAAGAGGCTATCAACAAGGCAATTGCTGCGCGTAGTGCCTTGCTTTCGAAGCAAAGTGAGATACTTCGGGGTCAAATACAGCTTGCGGCAGAATTCGCAAAGGCCATAAAAGAGAATGGTCTGAACGACGCTGAAAAGAACCTTCAGGCTATTAATGCGGGCCTGAGGAACACTTCTGCTGCGGCCGATAATGCCTCGTCTGCTGTCGGTGGAATGACAGGCTCAATCAATGACGCAGCCTCTGCCACCGCCGACATGAATGATGAGATGAAGAACACCAAGAAGGGAACCCTTTCTCTTGGTGGAATCTTCAAGAGTGTGTTTGGCGGAGTCATAACACAGCTTGGCGGAATCTTTGATATTCTTGGTTCTGTGGCACGTGGTTTCGTTGGTGTGGCAACAGCCATCATCTCGATACCCTTCAAGTTCTTAGATTATCTCATTGCAGGCGCAGACGAGCTAATGCAACGGTCAGCAGCATTGCGTGAGGCTTATGAGAACTTACGAGACACATTCGGTGACTATGCAAAGAATGAAGGAAAGGCAGTAGTCGATTCTTTCAATACTTTGCGGACTTCGGCAGGTGGACTTGCAGGAACGGGTCTCACCATGGCGAAGGTCTTTGGCCACGGTCCTGAGGGTCTTGCAAAGGCCCTTACTGAGCTCACTGAGACTGCCGCTGCGATGGGGCCAGTATTCAGCGTTCTTGAGCAGAGCTTTGCTGCGAATGCCGACAAGATATACGTCATGTCAAAGGGCATGGGAATGTCCAATGAGGACCTCAAGGCCCTCGGCTCAATAGCAATAGCTACTGGGCAGGACATGACCCAGATGCTCGGTGAAATGGGCAACCTTGCTGTCCAGATGGGCGAAAAGTTTGGGATATCATCCAAGCTTATCGGCAAGGACCTTGCCTATATGACTACAAACATGGGTAAGTTTGGGTCAATGACCAAGACACAGATGGTGACTTCTGCTGTCTACCTGCGAAAGCTTGGCATGGAACTCAAGGACATTGAGGGGCTGATGGGTGCCTTCGATGACTTCGAGACTGCAGCGACAAATGCAGCGAAACTTGCCCAAGGCTTTGGCATAACTGTCGATGCCTTCAAGATGATGAAGGAGCAGGACCCTGCAAAGAGGCTAGACTCTTTGAGGCAGGCATTTGCTGCAACAGGTAGGTCAATAGAATCAATGTCCAGGCAGGAGAAGGCACTCCTTGCCCAATCAGCGGGCCTCGACGAGAACATGGTGAGCCTTGCCCTGTCAAGCAAGAACATGGGCAAGTCATACGAGCAGATCCAGAGAGAGGCCGACAAGAGCAGCAAGAAGCAGCTCAGCCAGGCTGAGGTGATGGACAAGCTATCTGACAATATCAAGCGACTTGTCGAGACACTTGATGGTGGCGGTGGTTTCATGGACAGGTTCTTCAGGGGCTTTGAGTGGGGCCTGAAGCACTCGGGCCCCATGATGAACATCTTCAGGAATCTTGGTCAATCACTTCGTATTGTTGAATTTGCAGGAAGAAAGGTCGGTGACATGTTCGTCAACTTCTTTCCCGGCATGAAGAAGATGTCAGAAGCCATCTCCGAGTTCTTCAGCCCTGAACGTTTCTCGGCTTTGACAGATGGCCTTCTGGGTGACTTTAAGAAATTCTTTGAAGACCTTAACAAGGATCCTGTAAAGGCTGCCACGGAGTTCATGCAGAACATCAAGAAGAAGTTCCTAAACTTCTTCGACCCCAAGTCTCCTGAGTCATCAAAGTTTATGGAAGGCCTCGGTGACTTTATCAAAGGCATGAGCGCGATAATCGGAGTCGCCGGCAAGTGGCTTATCGAAGGTGCGACAAAGGCAATCACGGGCCTTACTGACTACCTAAAGAATCCTGCTGGACTGACTGAAGGTGCGCAGGATGGAATCATGGGCATGATAGGTCCCATGGTTGAAGCCATTGGAAGTGCATTGCCTGCACTAGGAGATGCCTTGCTGGGCCTGTTCGACCAGCTGTTTGAAATGGCAAAGCCTTACCTTTGGAAATTGGCAAAGTATCTAATACTCTTTCAATTAGGCAAAGCCTTAGTCATCAATCTCACAACTCTTGCAGCAAGTGGTTTAATCAAAGCTGCCGTAATGGGGCTTGCATCTAAGCTTGTCCCACCTGCCACGCCTGCCGCATCAGCAGGTGCATCAGCAGGCGCTTCACAAAATGTGAATTCTACGGGTGGAATAATAAAGGCTCTTGGAAAAATCAAAGATCCTGAGATCAAGCAAGCGTTTAAGGTCGGAATGGCCCTAGTTGCATTCATAGCAATAGCAGTGGTAGCATTCGCTGGTGCCGTATGGGCTGCTGCTAAGATTCTAAAAAATGTTTCATGGGAAGACATGGCAAAGGTGTTTGTCAACACCGGTGTCGGGTTTATTGCAGCAATAGCGCTTGTTAAAACTGCAGACAAGGGACAGGCAAAGTATGAGCAGGCCGGAAAAAATCTTCTTAAGGCTGCGCTATTTGTTGCGGGTTCAGTCGTCGTGTTTGCTGGTGCTGTAGCTGCGGCAGACTTTGTAATGCAGCAAGTCTCTTGGGAGGACATGGCAAAGGTTTGGGTGAATACCGGCCTTGGCGTTCTTGCTGCCTGGGGCCTCTCAAAGATAGCAGGGAAGATAAATCCAGGTGCTGTTGGCCAGGGAATCTTGGGCATGTTGGGTGCAGCAGCATTCCTCGCAGTAGGAATGGTTGCATTTGCTGGCGCTCTTCGTCTTGCACTTTGGGCAATGGGTGATGATGCGCTTGGAAAGGCAGGACAATTTCTCATGATCATGGGTGGGGCAATGCTCGCAACCCTTGCCTTCGCCGCCATCGCTGCAGGAGCTGCTGCCCTATTGGGAGGACCGCAGGGCCTTGTACTTGTCGCAGGACTCGTTGGTGCCGCTGCATTCTTCACTGAGGGTGTTGTCCTCTTTGCTGGTGCGCTAGGGTATCTCATCCAGAAGACTGCAGATATGGGTCTCGACTTTGACAAGGCTGACAGAGTCTTTGGAATAGTAATGAAGACAGCGGAGGCCCTCAAGGAGATGGCCTCAGTCGCAATGATGTTTAGCATCTTTAACCGTTCGAGGGGCAAGCTTGAGGATGGAATCGAAGCGGCAGGCCAGTTCCTTGCAACGACGGCATATTCCATACGCAGTATCATCCAGACAGTCATGAACATTCCGATGGCTGATCCTAACACAACATACAAGAAGGTTGATGTGCTCTCAAAGGTCATCGCATCAGTCTCAAGCTTTGCTAGCCTTGCGACGAAGGCAGGTGAGCTTGGTGCTGCTTCCGAAGCCCTTGGCGGAACAACAATCGTTGCGGCTGTCAACTCGATGAGTAGCTTCCTGACAAGTGCCTCGGCCGCAATCGTGAATGTCGTCAAGACTCTTGCAACCATGGCCGTAAACTGGTCTGAGCAGGACCTGACTAAGATGCAGGCTCTTGCCGGAATCATTGAGGCAATTGCAGGTCTATCAGCAAGTCTCCTGGCACCAATGACGACCCTTGCAGGAGCCGACACGAGTATATTCTCCGAGAGCACCTACATGAAGGTGAATGCCATCACCCGGGGCATGACACAGATGATGAAGACGATGGTCGAAGATCTTCCTGCCCTGGTACAGGCTGTGATAAGTGTCGCAGACACTACCCTCACGGAGGATGAGGCCAAGGCGGTGATTAGGACGATCAACGCTGCACAAACGATAGCAGGTGCACTCTCATCAATGACCAAGGACTTCATGGCGATGGACACGGGGTGGTTCTCTGACAACTCACAGGAGAACCTAACGAAGACCATCGTGGGCATGGAACGGGGTCTTGGTAGAATCGGTCGAGGACTCAGTTCAGGAGGTTCACTGAGGCTTGCTGTCGATAACATGGTCAACTCTCCGCTGTCAGACAAGGAAATGACAGCATCATTGCTCAGGTCAATGTCATCCATCGGCTTTGTTGTTGAGAAACTTAGCAGTGTATCAGGCCTCAAGCCGCCTGACTATCTTGCTCTCGCAAATGTTGCTGACGGCGTTGATTATGGAATGTGGAGGATGTACTCCATGGCAAACGGCATTGCTGACACTGCAGGCATACTGTCAGAGCATGTCGGTGCACAGTACTCCTCCATCGTACAGGCGGTTGTTGACGATATTCGTGCCGTGAATGATGCGCTTGCTGACCTTGGAGATATAAACATCAACTCTACAATTGACAGAATTGGTGATGGACTCCAACTGAAGAAGGAAGTCCTCAACATCGAGAGGAAGCCAATACAGATGACTGTCAACTTGAACCTCGCCATGAAGGCCGAGGACATTGCCAAGGAGATCTTCAAGGTCGCCGCCAAGCTCTCTGAGAAGGAGAGCGAGCCAGATAACAAGGCCATCCGCCAGGCATTCGGGCTCCCGGTATGATGAAGGCTGATCTCATAAAGCAGGCAATGAACAACCCAATAGTCAAGGCATTAATGGAGAGGCTAAGCCCCGATGAGAGGCTTCAGGCCGAGCGTTTTGCTGAGGAGGTGGCTCAGATCGCCGACGATGCAATTTCAAAGTCTGCTGTCATTATAGATAATGGAGAGATGCCCACAAAGGGTGAATCAGACAACAAAGGAGGCTAGCAGTTGCCGTTCGACTCCAGGCTCTACATCATTGACCCGGAGACGGGAGATCTCAAGCCTAGAAATAGGAAGACCCTTGGACAGTATCTGTCAAAGGCGACTTCCATGTCTGTCGACTTGGGCTCAACAACGGGTGGGCCTGATGACTACACCTATAGCCCACCCAAGCCGAATGCCTTTCCCGTTTCGCCCAACTCTTCTCTGACGCAGGGGGCGACCATAATCGATCCTGCATCAAATGGACAGTCAACATTCGTCGCAGATCAAGATGAGCTCAAGGCCTTTGCAGGTGGCAGGACACTGCTCAATATCAATGGTGCAGAGAGAATAGACCAACATAGGGCGCTTCATGATTACAACAAGCGTACAGTGAATCCTGTTACTTCTGAAGTCGAACGTAGAGTGAGTAGCGTGCTTTCTTCTAATAGGTTCACTTCTGATCGTCCTGCAACTCCACGTGGGGGTGACCCAAATCCTGCTTTGGCTTTAGTAGAAAATGAGGAGCTAGTAGGTGGAGTAGGCCCGAAACAGGGTATACAACGATATCGAGACCAGGATCCGTCCGTTTATGAGCAGATGCGTAAGGAGGGAATTGCATCCGTCCTGAGGGCTGCTGGCATTGCCGTTGATGAAGTTTCCAAGGTAGATGACATCAACAGCGACAAGGCTTTCCTCAATATTGACACTGCTGTCGCAACTAACAAGTTTGACACTGGTGGCCTTCGAGCTTCAAGGGCCAGAAACAACAGTAGGCTTACATTCGACAAAGATGATGCCGAGGTCTTGGGAGATGTAGCCGACCCGGTAAATAACAAGACTTACGGCCAGATGAATACGAACCTCTCACCATTCGCAGGTCCGTTTCCGGCGGCAATGATACTCAACGCAGTCTTGTTTGCAATTGCTGCGACTATCGCAGGTGGCCTTGTAAGCGCCATATTCGGTCTGCTTTTTAGAAGCACAGGCAGATTTTCAATGGCTACTAACTCAATAAAGAACGTAGAGTTCTTTGATGCCATGATACCTGACGCTGCAAGAGCTAGTCCTAAGTTTAGCAAGCTCATAGACGGTCTTTATCATGAAAACGTTATTGGCAAAATGGGAAGCTCCAGGATGCCAACAAATGACTTTGGAACGCAAGTCCTCGATTTCATAGCTCGAGCTTTAGAGGCAACTCCTCCTTACGGTGCTGACAATAACCTTGGTCCCATGATTGACCTGATCAACTCGATAAAGGACGCCACAAGCCCAGAAGATGAGTCGGGTTACTTCAAGAACTTTCTTCGAGGCATGGGGGCGATCATCGGCATCGATGGCAAGCTTGACGTAAAGGATCTTGGAAATGCTGCACTAACACTTGCAATGTCACCTGGCTACTACGTTGTTCTCATGCGAAACATTGTGAGGAACTTGGAGACATTCCTGCCTGAGAACAACTTCTCCAATGGAGGAGTAACAGGCGGCATTGAAGGAGTAATCTCCTACATTATAGCAATCAAAGAAAGCAAGATCTTTAAGTTTGTCGATACTGTAGCAGGTATCGGTCTTGCTGAAGACTATCGAGGCAGGTTCGGTATATCAAACGCTGACCCCAACCCCGACATTGTCCCTGTGCAAGGAAATCAGAGGGTCTCTAAGAGCAGGGCATTCGCAAACAAGCGGACACTTGCCTGGTCATTCAGGCAGGCACATGAGCTGAGCATGTATATTCTTCCTGGTAAGTTTATAACAGCAAAGTCTGCAGAACTTGGAGAAGAATTTAATGTCAAGGGAAGCCTCAACATCGTTCACAGAGATGACGAAGGAAGAATCCCAATTGACAGAGTTCTAGCGCTTGAAAAGACACTAGATTCTGAGTACATGCCTTTCTATTTCCACGATCTTAGAACAAATGAGATATTGAACTTTCATGCATTCATAAGCGATCTTACAGATGCTTACACACCGAACTATAATCAAGTAGACGCATATGGCAGAATGGACCCAGTGATGATATACAAGAACACGACGAGGTCCATCAGTCTCGGTTTCACAGTTGTTGCGACAAACCCAGGTGATTTTGACACAATGTGGTTTGCTATTAATCGGCTCACTGCAATGGTCTATCCTGAGTGGTCAAAGGGCACTGAGCTAAAAGAGAATACAAACACAGGAATAGCGGCAAGGTTTACACAGCCGTTTTCACAGATACCGACTTCGTCGCCTATGGTAAGATTACGAGTGGGTGACGTGATTAGAAGCAACTACAGCAGATTCAACCTTGCAAGAATCTTTGGCTTTGAAGACGCGGCTGCCGAAGCATACGGTGACACAAAATTTGTAAAAGACGCAATTGCCGAACTTGATGCAAAGATAGCAGAAAACATTGCTGATATGAAGAGATATGAAAATCCAGAGTCCATCAAGATACTAGAGAAAAGAAATGAAGAAATCCGCAGCGACATTGAAAGTCATATCAAGCTATTGAAGACTTTAGAGAATGCGTCAATGGAAAAGTTCAGGCCTGATAAAAACTCTGTGGTACGTAGCTTTGAATCTGCTGAAGGTAAGGGTCTTGCAGGATTCATCACGTCTTTGTCATACACGTGGTACGATGAAAATACAACATGGGAGATTACGCCTGGCTCAAAGGCACCGATGATGTGTAAGGTCACAATGCAGTTCAGCCCTGTTCATGACATTCCAATGGGACTTGATCACAATGGCTTCATGCGAAGTTACCCATACCCTGTTGGTAAAGTCATTGGCAGCCTGCTCGCAACACCAGAGGATGAAGAATAGTGCGCAGGTACGAGAACACTCAGAAGATTATGGCGGGGCAGGCATACGCTACACCGAATGCCGTCGCAATGATCAGGCTTGGCATCTCAAATGGGACGATTGCTTTCAGTGAAAGGATACTTCAAGAGTCGCAGAGGATCGATATGCTTGCCGGAATTGAGTACGGTGATTCAAAGCTCTGGTGGGTGATAGCTGCGGCATCTAATGTTGGATGGTCACTACAGGCACCGCCAGGAACCCTTATTCGAGTTCCGAAGCTTGATGATATTGCGCGTGTGATATGACAAACGACAGGCGCAAGAAATCATTCGACCAGGCAGTTGGTCTGCTCTCTGCTTGGACCGATGGAGTTGGTGAGAACAAGCTTGTGAGTTCCCTGCTTGTGAGTGGTTCAAGTCCGCTTGCCTACAAGAATGACGACTCGGTTGACGCACAGCTTGTCATACTGGCACAAGAGCTGCTCAGTGTGATGAAGGGTGGGACGACCATCATGCCCATAGGAAACCAGAACTCACTGCATGAAAAGATCAAAAACTTCCTCAGCGGTGAGGAAGTTGACAAAGCTGCAACTGAGAAGCTCATAAGTCAGTTCATGAGAATCACGTTCACGGGAAATGACTGGGGAGACCAAGAAACGACATCTTTCTTGAACTGGTCAGGAACCTATGACACCAGCGTCACGAGCTTCAGCGAGGGCACAATGTACAGCATGCTGGTTGCAGGCATCCTCGACCAGGCGAATGTCGCAGTCAACACTTCTAACATGAGCCCTTCGCCAGGTACAAAGAAGTTGTATGCGATTGAGATGCTGAATCCTCGCATTGGAAGTCACACAAGGGACACCACACCCTTCGGTATCTTTACATCGATCATATCACCGATTGAAATGTCAAGATGCGTCCCATACCTGAATGTCTCAATAGGCGTATCAGGAAGTTCAGGAGGAATCAACAGCGCAGGAGACATCAGCGGACTCTCCATCCTGAGTTACATCAACGGAATGGGAAAGAACATATCGGACTTCAGCGAGTCTCTAATGGACAGCACGATAGCATTCAGCAGGTCGGAAACCAGTGATGTGAGCAGGACCGCAGGTATGGAGATCTTTACTTCGCCCCAGACGATGGTCTCACCACTTGACTCAAACGCTTTCAATCCGACCAAGGGGCATGAAAGGGTCCTTGACAGGTTCAGGCCTTTCATGTCTTTGAAAGGACTCGACATTAGTGTCACTCCTACTGGCGGATGGTTTGCATATAAGTCTGCCAAAATGTCGCTCACCCTTCATGACAGAAGCAGGCTTGCCCAAGTGACACAGTTCGTCAACGCATCAGTCTACCAGAAGACAATACTTGACATTGAGTACGGTTGGAGCCATCCATTCGGTAATAACGTCACTAGGAATGCTACAGACAATCCTATGGGTGCCTTTCTTGATGGACTGAGAGTCCGTGAGAAGTACAGCGTTGTGAACTCATCCTTCAGCTTTGATGACTCGGGTCAGGTAGAGATAAACCTCACACTTGCAATGGTTGGTACTCCTGCACTGAAGACAACAGACATCTCAATGGCAAATAATCAACAGCTTGCAAGCTTTGAAGAGCAGTTGGGTGAGATCTCTAAAAAGATTCAAGAGCTTCGTGGGGGAAGTGAAAAGTTCAAGAAACTCTGCGATGAGACTATACTGAACGCGGTTTCAAGCACCGATTCCGCATTCTCACTCGATGCAGAGAGCTGGAAGGAATTTAAAAAGAGTCTAGACAAGCTCAAGAAAGGCGGCGAGGCAAATGCAGAACTTGTAAAGAACATAGAGAAACTTCTCGACCCTAACAAGAACTCGGTATCTGCGACGATTAAGAAGAGCTCTGACAAGGCTGTTACTGATAGCCTCGATGCAATTGGTAGCGGTATTGAGATATTCCCATGCACTGATGCACAGATCGGAAGGAATACCGCTTTCACCATCAGCGCACTAAGTGCAGGAAACAAGACAATCAGTGACCCAATCTCTTTGGGCAAACTTCTGCTAGCTTTCGTTGGACTTCCACTTGCAAATACTGGGGAGTATGAGGAGGTCCACATGATCTTCCACACCTTCAATGAGTACGCGAGCTTCGTTAGAGATCTCTCGATTGCGAAGTTTCCCATCAGCAAGCAGGCTGTCGTTAAGAGGATTCAGGACGAGTTCAAGCAGAGGACAAAGGTGAGTTGCCTTGAAATGGCAAGAATCCTTCTGTCTGACATGGTCAGCAGTGCAATATACGCAGTGCCATACGGTTTCAATAGCCTCTATGAACAAAAGACTGAGAATGGTAAGACGACTTATGTTAAGAAGTCAGCTTCCAAGAAGGAAGATGCACAGACAAAGGCACTGGCGGACGACGCCGAGGCCGAGGCAAAGGCCCTAAGGGAGGCTGGAATTCCAAGCGGCAAGTTCACAAGCCCAAAGCTCAGCCTGTATCCTGAGTGTGTGCCGGTCAGTGGTGATGAGAGGAAGTCAATCCTGAGGCTTCATGTCGTGGATGAAGCATGCTCATCGTTCACGACATACCACGACCTTTTGAAGGCAGCGAGATCCGGCGATATCACAACCTTCGGAATAGACAACTCACCCGATCATAAGCTTCTCACAAAGGCACCTGAGACAGACGCCAAGACAAATGCCGCAAGGAGAAAGGCGATCATTAAGGAGCTTGTTGACAATGGAATCGTTGGACCATACAAGACCTCTGATGATGGAACCACAGGCACAGTCACAATAGACGCAGGCAAGGTGCTTGAGACGAAGAAAAGCATTGATGAGGTGAAGCGTTACGTATCGACTGGACTTCCTACACTGCTATATGGTAGGTCAGGTGGAATGATCAACAGCATAGGCGTTTCATCGATGAATGATGCCGCACTTGCAACTGCGAACATGATGAGGAATGCGCCTGAGGACGGTGCAAAGCCCGATGCAACGAAGACGAGGGGCATCCCAATGCGGATCATTCCAACTGAGATGACAGTTGATATGATGGGAATGCCCACGCTGCAGTACATGCAACAGGTCTTTGTTGACCTGAAGACCGGCACCACAGCGGACAATATCTACGCCATCACAGGCATTGACCACAAGATTGGCCTTGACGGTTTCACTACATCTTTCAAGCTGGTATCACCAGGCGATGCTTACGCTTCTTACGAGTCACCAATCACCAAGGCGGGCATCGCAATCGAAAGCCTCAAGTCAATTCTTGGCATACCGGAACAGTCGGGACAAGACTCCACAGGAGCTTCAAAGACAGCCAAAAAGGCGGGCACACGCGGATCTTTCTTGCGAAAGCTTGTCATATCAACCGAACAGAAAGCAAAACTCAGAGGGAAGGTAGGTCTAATCTCTAAAGCAACAGTGTATAGTTACACTCTCATGCTTGAGCTTGCACCTGACGGTAAAACGCTAAGAAACTCAGACTCCTGGATTGACAACAATCAGGCTCTTACACCTTCACTTCGTGCAGGACAAAGCGATTCATGGTACTTGGTTATGGAGGGTTTGACTAAGAGCAGCAAGTATGGATACGCTCGTGTTTACAACAACTTAGGCGCATCTTCGAGTATAGGCTCTTCTCTTGTAAGCAGTACTTTAGGATCTTCAAAGCCAGGGTATGGAAACATGTTTTCGTTGTACTTCGCAAAAACTTTGGAAGAAGACTGGAAAGACGTTCTTACTTGAACTTCCTACTAAAGTGATTAGCATTTAACATGCTAAACGTCTTCCTGTCAAAGGATTCAACCGGAACACAGGCATCCTTCCGAATTTCAGGTACTGTCTTACGAAAAGCTGATGAGCCTTTGGACGGTGAGTTTGTTATGGGTTCAGATGCTGTTTACCCTCTTTGCATCGAAGACACGTTTCCAATCTTCGGATGTCAAGTGCCGAGCCTTGTATCCGACCCATTGAGGCTCTCATATGAGACGATCATGGGAGGAGAAAAAATTGATTGGCATAAAGCGTTAGGAACGGCAAGGTTTGCCAAGATGCTCAAGAGGCTCTATGCAACTGTGCACGATGATGCAACGCAAATAGTCAATCACAGGTATATCCCGCACCTACAGGAATCGAGAAAAGTCCTTGGTAAACTGCAACCTTCACTCATCGATGAGGAAGCCCTGAAGAAGGCCTTGAGCCAAGGCAATACAGCATTTGCCGAATCCTTCATGCCAACTGCGGATGGATTCACAAAGAAAGTTCGGTACTCTCACGCAACAACCACAGGACGTTTGACAGTCAGGTCTGGGCCGAAGATTCTCAACCTCAACAAGGAGCATAGAAACATACTTCGCTCTAGGTTCAAGAAGGGCGCCATTGGAATCATCGATTTCGTTTCCCTTGAACCGAGGACTGCACTGCTTCTCACTCGTGGTGAGGCACCATTCGATATCTACGAGGCAATGAGAAGTGAGCTTGGTTCACAGCACACCAGGGCCCAGCTGAAGGTTGCGACAATCTCTGCACTGTACGGTCAGCGGGGTGAGACATCAATACCACAGTCGGTCATATCCAGGTTCTTCGGGTTACCCGAGATTCATCGAAGACACTTGGGAGGTGAGACATATGGTAACCTATATGGACGACCACTGAGTTCTGGAGATGAACGCCTGAGACTCCCACACTTCGTCCAGTCGACCGCTGTGGACGTTGCCTTGAAGGGATTTGGAAAACTGTGTGACACTTATCGTGAGATGGTGCCGCTCTTCATCATTCATGATGCGATTGTGGTCGATGCTGAGAGAGACTTGCTACAGAAACTTGGAAAGACCGGCCTTGAGATTGATATTGAACCTCTTGGTAAGTTTTATCTCACCGTCAAGATGATCGATGAGGACAATAGTTAGGAACATGGATGATGTAGAGTTCATAAGAGAGCAGATCAGGGCTTACCTGTCCGAGGAAAAGGGCAAGGAAACAGTGACAGGCCGTGCCTCGAGGTCAGCGGTGGCACTGAGTGGCAGAGCTGCTGAACGACCCAAAGAAGTGTTGACAGCATTTGGGCTGACAAACTTCATTCCAACGGGTAGCACAAACATTGAAAAAGCGGCAAGTATCCTAAAGTTCCTTCGAAACTCTGACAGGGCGATAGGGGCCACCGTAGACAAGTTTGAGGTCGTTGGTAACGAGATACACGTCTATCCGAAAATGATTGAGATCGCTGAAGAGGGAACGACTAGGGCTCTAATACCAGTTGGTAGGCTTGCAATATACACGAAAACTCTGTGTATAGCATGCTGGAAGGGTGGTAAGATTGAGATGGAGTACGCTACAGGAAAGCAGGTAAAGGACCAGTACGGAATAGTTCGCGGATTCAAATGAACACTTTGGTGCCTCCATTACAATCAATCAGGAGGCAAAATGGTACAGAATCCCTGGTCCGGTCGTCAAATTGGCCTGAATGCTGACTGGTTCACGCAGGATGATAGGCAACGTTTCGCTGCCTGGAATGCCAGTGCAAAGCCTGACAAGCAAGTCCTCCTCCAGACAAGTGCAGGACCTGCTATTCCGTCCGCATGGGCAGGCGATCCATGGAATGCAAGCGTCATCATCCTCTTGAAGAATCCTGCATTTGGACCGAACTCCAACCTACAGAATGGTCCGCTGAACGATTCGCTGGCTCGTCGCTACATGGAGGAGATGGCCGTTGGCAAGTTTGATCCTGCATTCCCCAATGCAGGCCTTCGACCAAACTTCCAACCATTGCGTGGGAGGAAGCCCACCAGAGGAAAGGCTCTTGCCGCATGGAATGCCGCAGGCGGTCGTGAACAGTGCAACTGGCATGCCGGTATCGTCTGGAAGGATATCCACAAGGAGCTTGTGGGAATGGGAATGGCACCACAAGAAGCTTGGAAGCGTATCTCGCAGCGTGGTTGCACTCTTGACCTTTCCCCCTGGGGATCTGCCTCTTGGACTCCTTCCTGTATGAGTTCTGTGTCGTATGATGTGTGTGTGCCCCTTGCAAGAGAAGCGCACAGGCAGGGAAAGGTCGTCATCGTTGCATGGGGTGCCGACCTATGGCAGGTTGCAGGGTTCTACCAGGCAGGAAACCTCGAGTCCAGTGCAATGAAGGGTGTAAGGCACACTCCCCGTATCAATAAGAATAACTTTCCAAAGACCTGGTCTGCAGTCATGCAGGCAATGGTTTGATTATGGACACAAAATTGCAAGATCGTGACCTCGAATCCCTGTGGGGCAAGTACACAAAGTTGGCGTCAAAGGTGATGAGGCCAGGTGTGAATGAGCTTGTCACTTCACTTGGCGAGCGGATCATAACCTGTTCTGCATCTATCGATGTGCACAATCCTGGCTGTGGTCCGGGCGGGCTAGTTGAGACCACACTTGATGTGACACGTCGAATGTCGCAGCTTTCCAAATCTCTTGAGGTCACAGTACCAACTGAGTCACTCATCCTCGTTGGTCTATTCCACAATGTTGGAATGGTCGGTGACCTGACTACACCCTACCTCGTGGAGCAAAAGTCCAACTGGCACGTCGAGCGTGGGAATATGTACACATACCACGACAAAATCGCAAAGATGCCGGTGGCCCATCGAAGCCTGTTCCTGCTCCAATCGTTCGGTGTCCAGCTGGACTACGATGAGTGGACGACGATCATGCTGTCGAGCGGACTCCACCGTGAGGAGAATCGCTTCTATGGTGGTCACGAGCCCAACCTGGCAATCCTCCTCACCCAGGCAAGGCAGTGGCTTGGTCGTGCATCTTGAACAATAACTGACAAGTTTCTACAATCTCTATGTGGATTCCCCACATCGAGGTCTTGGAAGGGGGTGACGCCTTCCTGGACTCAAACAACAACAAGCAAGGAAAGAACAAACATGGCAATCGACTTTGAAGCACTTCGTAAGAAGCTGAACAACCTCTCTGGACAGAACAAGAAGTCCACCATTATGTGGCGCCCCGAGGAGGGCAAGGACTACAATGTCCGGATCGTGGCGATCCCCAACAATGACGGTCAGCCGTTCGTTGATCGCTGGTACTACTACGGCATCGGTGGTGACAAGGCCGGTGCGATCCTGGCTCCCCACCAGTTCGGGAAGAAGGATCCGATCCAGGACCTCATCAACAAGCTCCGTGAGGACGGTTCCGATGCCAGCCGTGAGCTGGCCAAGAAGCTCTACCCGAAGATGCGCACCTATGCTGCCGTCGTGGTTCGTGGGGAGGAGGACAAGGGAGTTCGCCTCTGGGCCTTCGGCAAGATGATCTACCAGGACCTCCTTCGTCTCATGCTTGATGAGGACTACGGTGACATCACGGACGTTGAGAGCGGTCGTGACATCAAGGTCTCCGTGACCAAGACGCCAGGCAAGCAGTATGCAGACACCAAGATTCAGCCTCGTGCGAATCCGTCGCCCCTTTCAAAGGATGCCGCACAGGTGAAGTCCTGGCTCTCTTCGGTTCCAAAGATTGACGACTACGAGGAGACCCTTCCGGCTGAGGACATTGAGAAGCGAGTGAATGACTGGCTTCGCGGTGGCAGCAGCGAGCCAGATGTGAAGACTGAGTCGGTTGGAACCCTTCGTGGTGGTAAGACCGCCGACAATGAGGAAGACCTGAAGTCCTTCAAGAAGACGAATGGTTCCTCAACCAAGAAGTCGATGGATGACCTCGAGGATGCTTTCGCAGACCTTGAGTAACCTCATATGAGGCTTTGGCCGGTCCTTGTGGCCGGCCATTGTTCTTTAAACATCCTGACATGAAGTCTAATATTGCACAGGAGGAAAAGTGGCAAAGAAGCGTGTAAGCATTGATTCGACGGACGGTATTAGCAGCGTCAATGAGGACTTTACTTCTGACCTCATCAATTCATTGAACCGTGACCTCGGTCACCGTGTGGCATACAACCTTGCATCAGAGACTTCACCTACTCATGTGAAGCGCTGGATCTCGACGGGCTCAAAGGGTCTCGACTACATCATTGCAAACCGTCGGAATGGTGGCCTTCCTGAGGGTCGAATTGTGGAGGTGTTCGGCCCACCGTCCATTGGCAAGTCACATCTCGCAGCCCAGATCTGTCGTTCTACCCAGAAGATGGGTGGGATTGCCGTCTACATCGACACTGAGAACGCTACGAACCCCGAGAACCTTCAGGCACTTGGGGTTGACATTGGCAAGCGTTTCGTCTATGTGGACACACACTGCACAGAGGAGGTCTTCGATATCGCTGAGAAGACCATCCTGAAAGCGAAGGCCCTGAGCAAGGATGTACCGATCACAATCATCTGGGACTCGGTTGCAGCCTCCTCACCAAAGGCAGAGCTTGAAGGCAACTATGACAAGGACACGATAGGCCTCCAAGCACGAGTCCTTTCCAAGGGCATGCGTAAGATCACAGGTGTCATTGGTGACCAGAGCGTCCTCTTCGTCTGCCTCAACCAGATTCGAACCAAGATCGGTGTGATGTACGGTGACCCGACAGCGGTGCCGGGTGGCAATGCCATTCCGTTCCACTCGTCAGTTCGCATCAAGCTCGGTGCAGGCCAGCAGATCAAGGGTGCCAACGATGAGGTTCTCGGCATCCACGTCTCGGCCAAGACAATCAAGAACAAGGTGGCGAAGCCATTCCGATCGGCAAACTTCCGAATCATCTTTGGCCAGGGAATCGAGGAGCATGAGGAGCTCTTTGACATCCTCCGTGACCATGGGCCTGATATGGTGGAAGAGCACCAGGTAGTGATCGAGGGTTCAGGTTCCTGGAAGGTGCTGCGAGTCACCAACGAGCAGAATGTCAACATCATCGAGAAGAAGTTCTATAAGGCTGACTTCGGTGAGATTATGAACACACCTGAGTACAAGCCTTGGGTCGATGGACTCCTTGAGAAGGCGATGGTTCGACTGGCGGCAAACCCCGCTGCTGTTGACATCGACCCTGAGTCCTATGAGGAGGTGAAGGCAGTCTCAGACCTCCTGTCCGATGATGGCATGGTGTCTCCGGAGTAATCAATGTCAGGTGAAGGTCCCGTACTTGTCGTAGACGGCTTCAACCTATTTGTCAGGAACTTCATTGCGAACCCACTAATGGCCGAGGGCCAGCATGTTGGTGGGGCCATCGGTTTCATGAAATCGCTCGGCGCACTGGTTGATGCTCACTCTCCCAGTGAGTGCATAGTCGTTTGGGAAGGTGGCGGTTCAACTCGTAGACGTCAGATCTACCCACAGTACAAAAGCAGGAGAAAGCCTGTGAAACTGAACAGGTTTCATGAGGGTGACATTCCTGACACTGTGGAGAATCACAACTGGCAACTGAAGTTCCTTGTTGCGTGTCTGAAACAGGTGCCAGTCAGGCAACTGTACATCACGGACTGTGAGGCTGACGACATCATAGGATACCTTGCAAGGCACACCCTCAGGGACAGAAAAGTTATAATCGTTTCATCGGATCATGACTATGCACAGTTGGTCAGTGACAGGGTAAGAATCTGGTCTCCGACACTGAAGGGTTTGGTCTGTGTTGAGGATGTCATCAAACGATTTGGCGTTCCCCCAAGGAACGTCTGTGTGGCAAGGTGTTTCGCAGGAGACACCTCGGACTCAATTGAGGGAATCAAGGGCGTAGGCATCACAACCCTTGTCAAGCGCTTTCCAATGTTGGCAGAAGATAGGGACATTACTGTCGATGATGTCTTGCAGGCTGCCAATGCTCACCCAAGCAAAAATCGCCTGAAGGCTCTCAAAGAGATCACACAGAACGCTGATATCGTAAAGAGAAACTGGAAGTTGATGCACCTTGACGTATCAAACCTCAGTGGCAATCAAATTTCAAAGCTCAACTCCTCATTCGATATTGAGCTTCCTCGTTCCAACAAGTTGGAACTCATGAGGCTAATGATTCGTCACGGTGTAAAAACTTTTGACGTTGATAGATTCATACTACAAATCACCGCAAACATCAGGAACTAGAATGTCAGAGAATGGAACTGAGGCCCTCTTCAAGTCTTATGGCAAGCACTTTCAGGAAGGAATCTTTTCTGGGTTGCTAACCGACCACGAATGGGCTGCTCAGATCTCAGAGGTGATGCAGCCGGATTACTTCGACCTGCGCTACCTCGCGTATCTCAGCGACAAGTACTTCAAGTACCACCAGAAGTATCGCTGCTTCCCGACGATGCAGCTCCTAGTCTCCATCATCAAGGACGAGCTCAAGGCAGACAATAATGCCGTCCTTCGAGAACAGGTGGTGGAGTTCCTCAGCCGCCTGCGCTCCAACCCCAACTCCGGTGATCTTGAGTACATCAAGGAGAAGAGCCTTGACTTCTGTCGAAAGCAGGCAATGAAGGAGGCGCTTGAGAAGTCTGTTGAGCTCATCTCAAAGGACAAGTATGATTCAGTCCTTGACCTGATGAAGAATGCTGTGTCAGTCGGCCTACCCGTTTCCGTTGGGCACGACTTCTTTGAAGACATGGAGGCAAGGTTTGTAAAGATCAATCGGCTTGCATGTCCAACAGGTCTTGACCAGATTGATGAGAAGACTGTTCTCAATGGTGGCCTTGGAAGGGGCGAGCTTGGTGTGGTTGTTGCGCCAACCGGTGTGGGTAAGTCTCACTTCCTTGTAATGATCGGTGCACATGCACTTCGAATGGGAAAGAACGTCCTTCACTACACGTTTGAGCTCACAGAAACTGCCGTCGGCATTCGGTATGATTCCAATCTAACGAACATCCCCTCCAACGAGATTCAGGACTCAAAGCAGGAAGTCTTGGACAAGTACAAGGAGATGGAACTTGGCAAGCTCATCATCAAGGAGTATCCGACCGGAAGCTGCTCGGTAGCGACTATTCGTAATCACCTTGAGAAGCTGGCGCTTCGAGGCTTCGTTCCGAACGTCATTGTCATTGACTACGCTGACATCATGCGTTCAAGTCGAGAGTATGATGCTCTTCGAATGGAGCTGAAGCTCATCTATGAGGACCTGCGAAACCTTGCAATGGAACGTAGTATTCCTGTATGGACTGCATCACAGGCAAATCGAGATGCCTCGGCAGCGGATGTCGTTGGCCTTGAGAACATGAGCGAGTCCTATGGCAAGGCAATGGTTGCTGATGTGGTCCTTTCAATCTCACGAAAGCCGACTGAGAAGGCAACAGGTGCAGGCCGACTCTTTGTTGCAAAGAATCGAGCAGGTCGTGACGGAATTCTCTTCCCAGTACACATCGACACATCTCGATCTAAGATACAGATTCTTGATGAGAACAGTCTCACCCTTCAAGAGAGTATCGAGCAGGATGAGAGTGATCGTAAGAAAGTGTTACGCGATAAGTGGAACCAAGTTATGGGAGCTAAGTGATGAATGACGTAACAAGGCAGATTGCTTTGAGGGAGACCTCGACATACTTCGAGGGAGATGAACTTGCTCCCGATGTTTTCATGAAGTATGCGCTTCGCGACTCCAATGATGACCTCTTGGAGACCAATCCCAACCAGATGCATCGTCGTCTTGCGAGGGAGTTCGCTCGTATCGAAGCGAAGTATCCCAATGCAATGGGTGAAGATGAGATCTATGAGCTTCTGAAGGGCTTCAGGGACGTAGTCCCTCAGGGTTCTCCGATGTCTGGTATAGGAAACTACTACCAACTACAGAGCCTGTCAAACTGTTTCGTTGTGGAACAGCCTCATGATTCATACGGTGGCATTCTCTTCACTGACCAGGAGCAGGTCCAGATCATGAAGAGACGTGGCGGAGTCGGATTCGATGTCTCTACCATTCGACCAAAGGGTCAGCCAACCACCAACGCTGCCCGAACCACCGATGGTATCGGCGTCTTCATGGAGAGGTTCTCCAACTCCACTCGTGAGGTTGCGCAGGGTGGACGTCGTGGTGCTCTCATGCTCACCATCGACTGTCGTCACCCTGAGATCGAGTCTTTCATCGACATCAAGAGAGACCTGAAGAAGGTGACCGGTGCCAACATCTCCATCCGATTCACCGATGAGTTCATGCAGGCCGTGGAAAACAACACCGGCTTCTGTCTTCGCTGGCCTGTGGAGGCCCATCCTGAGGACGCTGAGATCGTCAAGATGGTCGATGCGAGACAGATCTGGGAGAAGTTCGTGGACGCTGCGTGGTCCTCGGCTGAGCCTGGTGCTCTCTTCTGGGATACAATTACCCGCGAGGGAATCGTAGACTGCTACCGTGACGTCGGCTACAAGACGATCTCGACGAATCCCTGTGGCGAGATTCCACTAAGCCCGTACGACTCCTGCCGACTGATGGTTGTCAATCTCACCTCATTCGTCAACAATCCATTCAGCGACAATCCAACCTTCGACTTCGGTCGATTCAATGATGTGGTCATGAAGGCCCAGCGCCTGATGGATGATCTTGTCGATCTTGAGGTAGAGTGTGTCGATCGGATTCTTGAGAAGATTGATAGGGACCCACAGCCGTTCCATGTCAAGAAGATTGAGAGGGACCTTTGGGAAAAGATTCGCTCTGCGGGCCTCAATGGTCGAAGGACTGGCCTTGGTGTCACGGGTCTTGGTGATGCCCTGGCTGCAATGAACATCAAGTATGGAAGTGATTGCTCTGTCACTGTGACTGAGGAGATCTACAAGGCTCTTGCTGTGGGTGCTCACCGTTCTTCACTCATCATGGCCAAGGAGCGTGGTGCCTTCCCGGTCTTTGACTTCGAGAAGGAGAAGAACCACACATACCTGAAGAAGGTGATCAACGCATGCAATGGTCCATACCACGACATGTGGAAGAGCACTGGACGCCGAAATATCGCGCTCACTACAACTGCACCGGTCGGTTCTGTTTCATGTCTCACTCGCACGACATCCGGTATTGAGCCCGCCTTCCTTCTCTCGTACAAGCGCCGTCGTAAGATCACTCAGGGAGACCTCACATCCCGGGTCGATTTCGTGGATCCGATGGGCGACAAGTGGCAGGAGTACACTGTCTATCATCACTGGTTCAAGAAGTGGATGGACATCACCGGCAAGACTGATCCACAGGAGAGCCCATACTGGGGTGGCACTGCCAATGACATCGATTGGGAGAAGTCAGTCGACATCCAGGCTGCTGCACAGCAGTGGATCGACCACTCCATCTCCAAGACATGTAACCTTCCCAACTCTGCAACAAAGGAGACTGTCAACAACGTCTACCTGAAGGCCTGGAAGACAGGCTGCAAGGGATTCACAGTCTACCGTGACGGATGCAGGACAGGCGTACTTGTCTCCAACGATGAGCCGAAGAAGGAGAAGAAGGCAGACGACGGTCGTCTTACACCAAAGCGCCCCAAGTCTCTTCACTGTGACATACATCGTGCCAACGTCCGCAACGGTGAAAACACCGATTCCTGGCTCGTCCTTGTCGGTCTCAATGAAGGAAAGCCCTATGAGGTGTTCTGTGGAATTCCTGAGAACATTGAGATTCCCAAGCGATACAAGTCAGGCACGTTGGTTAAAAATGGTAAGCGTGATGGAGTTGCAACATACAATCTCCTCGTTCCGGTCGGTGACGATGAGAACCTCGTCTTCAAGGACGTCGTCAACCTCTTCGACAATCCCACACAGGGAGCCTTCTCGAGGACAGTATCGCTTGCGCTTCGTCACGAGGTCCCTCTCCACTACGTCGTAGAGCAACTACAGAAGGACAAGAACAGTGACATGTTCTCATTCGCCAGGGTAATCGCAAGAGTTCTCAAGGGGTACATCAAGGATGGTACAAAGTCAACCGAAAAGGGATGCCCTGAGTGTGGTAATTCCGAGCTCGTCTACCAGGAGGGCTGCCTCTCCTGCAAGGCGTGCGGCTTCTCCAAGTGCAAGTGAAGAAGAAGACTTCGAAAAGGCAATTCGCAATCTAACACAACCGGAGTATGCAATGAACTTCATCGCAGACGTTTCTCATCACATCAAGGCAGTCGAGCTCCGGGTCGACCCCATCATCATCCGTGTCAACAAGTTCGACGAGGAGTCGGCCAAGGAGTTCACGGATGCAATGAGCCGTGCACAGAACACCGGCCAGACGGTGATTCCCATCGTCATCGACTCATACGGTGGTCAGGTCTACTCTCTCATGGCAATGATCGCTGCGATCAAGGCCTCACGGGTTCCAGTCGCGACCATCATTGAGGGCAAGGCTATGAGCTGTGGGGCAATCCTCTTCAGCTTTGGTGCCGAGGGCAAGCGCTACATGGACCCAGATGCCACTCTCATGATCCACGACGTCTCCAGTGGAGCCTGGGGTAAGGTCGAGGAGATCAAGGCCGACGCGAAGGAGGTCGAGCGCCTCAACAAGAAGGTCTACGAGATGATGGCACGTAACTGTGGCAAGCCCTCGGACTACTTCCTGAAGATGGTTCATGAGCGTGGACATGCCGACTGGTACTTGGATGCCAACGATGCAAAGGGTCACAACCTTGCGAATGAGCTTCGTATCCCAACTCTCACCTGCAAGATCGACCTCAACTACATTCTGGACTAAGTGAAGCCTGCAAAGATAGAACTGCTAAGCAAGGTTGTAGCATGGAGGTTGTTCTCCATGTGCTACAGCTTTGCCGTAGCGTTCTTCTTCACAAGTAACGTTGCTGACTCTGCAGGTATAGTTCTTTTGACAGGTTCCACACTCACAATCCTCCAGTGGGGTTTCGAGATAGTTTGGGACAAACATGCTAGACACAGGATCAGAAATGCCCTGTCAGGACAACACGGTAGAATTAGTGGGTTGGTACGGTTCGGACGAGGTCCATGCTCTATCGGCGTGGACAAGCACGAGCCGGGACCTCACAGAGGAGAAGGCAATGAGAATTCCTTCCCTTCTGAGAATGCTAGCTGAACATGGACATGAGACATAACAACACACATTCACCTAATACCTATTAGAGGAGGTGATTGTGTGGTATGTCTACAGATACGTTGATCCTACAAATGAAAGGGTTTTCTACATCGGAAAGGGGCAAGGGAACAGATCAAAGGTTCACTTGTATCGTGCAAGAACATGGGTAAAAAGAGGCAAGCCGACAAATTGCGGTTCTCATAATTTTCACCTACTCAGATTGATCTCAAAGATCTGGGACTGTGGTCACGAACCTCTTGTAGAGATAGTAGAGAGATTCGAAGAAGAGAATGATGCATATGCACGTGAAAAGTCTCTAATAGCAGAGTTTCGTGAGTCTCTTTGTAATCTCACTGATGGTGGAGAAGGTTGGACTGGCACTGATGAAACTCGAAAGAAGATGGGTGAAAAACGCAAAGAGTGGCTTGCATCCGAGGCTGGAATGGCATGGAGAAGTATGATGTCAGAGTCCAGAAGAGGTGACAAAAATCCGAATTATGGGAAAGTCGAGGATGAAGAGCACAAAAGAGCAAGAATGAAAAACATGCTCGAAAAAGAAAGGTGGAACAAGGGCATGAGTGGAGATCCTCGATGCAAAGGACATGCCAAAGGGGAGATTACACACAATGCAAAATCTTGCATTGCAACCCATGAGGCAACCGGAGAAACCGTGACTGCTGAATCTGTGAATCGATTGTGCATGATTCTTGCAAATCACAGGTTCAAGATATCAGGTTCTTCAATCAAAAGAATTGTGAACAAAGACAGAACTATCAACGGGTGGAGGATAAAACATGTCGTGTCAGGAGAATAAAGTAGAGCTCATCGGATGGTATGGCTCAGATGAAACACACGCATTGTCAGCTTGGACATCGACCTCTCGTGATTTGAACGATGAAAAGAAAAATAGGATCTCGCAACTTCTCAAGATGCTTGCTGAACAGGGACATCACACCGTTTTTGAGAAGTCAAGCCTTCACTTTCTTGTAACTGTTGACACGAGTGTCCATATTCATCTCTTGAAACACCGTATTGGTGTCTCGATCAACGGTGAATCTGCACGCTATAAAGAACTTAAGGACGACAAATACTATGTCCCCCAGGACTGGCCCCTCACTGAGAAGGCAAAGTATGTTGCTTTCATGGAGGACGCACTCATGCGTTATCACGAAACCCTTCAACGGCTTGTCGACAGCGGAATGGATCGTAAGCGTGCCAAGGAGTCTGCCAGGTTCTACCTACCCTATGGGAATCAGATTACAATGGACGTCATGTTCAACTGGCGATCTTTCAATCACTTTCTCGGCCTGCGCATGAAGCCTGATGCCCAGACCGAAGTTAGGGAACTTGCAGAGAAGATGCTGGATCTCGTTAGGAACATTGACGGCAATCCTTTCAAACATACGATTGAGGCATTTGGATACTAATGCGAGACGTTGTACTCTTTGATCTTGATGGAACTTTGACACCACCGCGTCAGGGAATCACTCAAAAGAACTTACAGAAGCTTACTGAACTCTCTGCCTTTGCAAGGGTTGGAATTGTGACAGGTTCTGCACTCGACTATGTCAAGGAGCAGGTTCCGCTTGAGGCATTTGAGCATGGCGTGGAAGCATTGCCGTGCAATGGCACTGAACACTGGAAACTTGTCAATGGTCACTGGCAGGCCCAGGCGGTCCCCAAGTCTATGATGAATCACCTGGGACAGGAGTGGCGTGACCTTCACCTCATTCTCAATACCATGCAGCGTGAGGTCATGGAGAACGTTCGAGACCTTCCCCTGACTGGAAACTTTGTTTCCTCACGGAGCTCAATGGTCAACTGGTGTCCAATTGGCAGGGAAGCAGATCGCTCAAGCAGGACCTGGTTTGAGAGTTTCGATGCAAGAAATGACTTCAGACTTGGCATCCTTTCCCTGTTGAAGCTTCGTCTCATGACGATTAGAACTCCGCTTGTTGCAAAGCTTGGTGGATCTACCTCATTCGATATCTACCCGGTAGGCTGGGACAAGACATACGCTCTCAATCACTTTCCAGATGAAACAGTCTGGTTTGTGGGAGACAGGTGTCAGGCAAATGGAAACGACTATGAGATCTATGAAGCCCTCAAGAATCATGATCGTGCATACAGCGTAAGTGACCACGATGAGACTGCGGGAATCATTGACGAAATCATGGGACACGTGAGACACGGAACTCCTTACTGATTGTAAACTCATTGTTTGCTATTACCATTCCAATATGGAGGCAAACGTGTGGCATCCCCCCAAGTTCGGTCTCATCCAGGAAAAGTACTGGCCAGACGAGTGGAAGATACTCGTCTGTTGCCTGTGTCTTAATCTGACGACAAGGAAGCAGATGGAACCTGTCGTTGAAGTTCTGTTCCAGAAATGGCCTAACGCTCTTGCCCTATCACAGGCAAATGATGCCGACCTCGAGGAGACCATCAAGACTCTTGGGATGCAGAAGAAGCGAACTCAGACACTGAAGCGAATGTCTGCACAATTCCATTCCGCACAGTGGAAGGATGTGAATGAGCTTCATGGTGTCGGCAAGTATGCCTCGGACGCCTATCGAATCTTCATCCTTGGTGATTGGCGTAATGTTCACCCCAAGGACCATGCCTTGAACGCTTATCACGATCATCTGAAGAACCTGTATCGAGAGGAGACTGTACATGCCTGAGGGTCCGGAAGTCACTAACTTTGTTCGTTCCATCAACAACTTTCTTACCGAGGGTGACCTACTGCAATCAGTAACTCCGTTGTCCGGTCGCTACACTAAGAAGCCGATTGAGGGTCTTACAAGCACACAGTTTCCCCTAACTGTTGAGAGCGTTGGTTGCAAGGGCAAGTTCATCTACTGGACTTTCAAGAACGCTGATGTTGTCATCTTCAACACACTTGGAATGTCCGGAGCCTGGTCGAATGTTCCTCGTCATGCTAGAGTGAAGTTTGAGACATCTGTGGGTGACCTCTACTTCAATGATCCTCGCAACTTTGGAACTGTGAAGTTCTGTAATCGAAAGGACCTGAAGCTGAAGTTGGCATCCCTTGGTCCTGACATGCTCAACGAGAATGTGAAGCCCAGTACATTCATCGAGAGGCTTCGCAAGCATCCTGATGCAACCCTAGCAGAGGTTCTCATGAACCAGGGCGTTGTCTCCGGTGTCGGAAATTACCTGAAGGCTGACTCGCTTTGGTTGGCAAAGCTGAGCCCTTGGCGAAAGGTAGGGGATTCAACAGATGAGCAGCTTACGCTTCTTAGTGAATCCGTGAGTGATGTCATCCGAACTGCCTATCTCAACGGCGGTTCAACAATCCTCACATACAAGGGATTCGATGGCGAGGAGGGCAAGCACTCAATGCTGGTCTACGGTCGAAAGCGAGATCCAAATGGTGATGAGGTCGTCTGCCAGGAGACGAAGGACGGACGGACGACATGGTGGGTTCCACGAGTTCAGCTATAAACACGGATATTCACGGGTTACTATTCAAGAAGGAGAAGACATGCGACTTTCTGACAATTCAATTGCCTCAATTGCAAAGCTCATCCAGATGGCCATCCTGACTGGAACGGACGTGACCGACAATCTTCGTCTCATGCGTTTCACCTTGAACGGTGATGTGATCGATCCCGACCAGGATTTCCTAAAGGGTCTTGACGATAGCATTAATCGCATGCTGGAGACCGCAAATGAGCTCGGAAATCGATAAGCTCGAAGAGATGTTTGAATTGCGTGAGCAGTTTATGCTTGCTTTGCGTGAGAATGTGCCAGGCACGTACTGTGAGTGGCCTGTTGACCCAACAATAAAGTCAAACCAGGTCATGATTAAGGACGTTGCTCTACGTGGTGTTGAGGAAATGTTCGAGGCGATCCAGCATCTGAAGAACTCAAAGCCACACAGGCAGACTGACCTTCCTGACTTTGATCGTAATGCGTTCCTTGAAGAGACTGTAGACGCGATGAACTACTTTCTGTCAGTCCTTGTGCTACTTGGAATTGATGCCGATGAGTTTGTGAAAGCTTATCGATCAAAGCACAACAAGATCCTGCGTCGTATTCAAGAGGGCTACTGATCCTGAATACTTAGGGATGTGGCAAAAGCACCCCTCAGCGCTCCAGTAGAGCGTAAAGTACTCAACAGTGAAGGATTCCTGACGATCAGGAAGAAGTTGTCGTCTGA
>Ga0208784_1000145_pt1 | contig 35143 bp, 41 predicted proteins | sample DEB19_08_DNA_FD_184531 | JGI IMG/M metagenome (GOLD analysis project Ga0208784, IMG submission 184531) | Aqueous microbial communities from the Delaware River and Bay under freshwater to marine salinity gradient to study organic matter... | ecosystem: Environmental > Aquatic > Marine > Coastal ... | reverse complement strand
TGAGCCATCAGGATTATTCTTACGTTCTTTTAATATTTTAGCCCACTTACACAGACGTAATAATACCTGCTCCATTTCTTTGGGAGTTGGCTCAGGTATGGGTAATGTTGTTAAATATTTTTCAAGGCGTTCAGCCTCGGTGATAATTCGTCTTGTTGTCATCTTTCTTTGCAAATTGCTGCATTAAATCATCAACTTGCTCCAAAGATTCCAGGCGGCACAAGATGTCAGAGATGGTAGTAATCGTAATGGGATGCTCAGTACGTGCAGCAAACGCCAATGCATCACGCATGCAATTAGCCGCGTTCTCAATGGACTCCTTAACCTGAGTAGAAAGAGACATTTCGGAACTACGGGGTCCTCTTACTATAGTAAACATAACAGCTTCTAAGCTGTTTATATTATGGACTAAGTTGAAAGACTTGGAAAGTACGGATATCTAGTACCAGAGCCAGCCAATTTGGTATGAATCAAAGCAGGGGTCAATACCAATAGATTCCATAAGTTCGTAAACAAGCCGTCCCTTGCCATGGCGACGACCGTCAGGAGCTCTGATGTTGTCATCAATCACGATCAAGGTCCCAAGAGATAGCAAAGAATAAGCTGCAAATATCTCTTTGAGGTGATGGGCAGCCGGTGCCCAATCATTGTTCCAATCGGTGATGTTATAAGAGTCCAGGTAGAGCAGATCACATGCACCTGTAAAGGTGTCAAGAGCTTCTACGGAATCAGACTCAATGATCTCGGCATGCTTGGTTGCTTGTTTTGCTAGTGCACAGGCACCTGGATCAATGTCAATTGAAATCAGCTGCCCCTCTCCACGGATATCGATATAGTTATCGAACAGAAGGGTTGAGCAACCATCGCCCGTGTAGTTGTCTTTTTCTCGGTATGTACCAGTCTCAATGATGATTGGATTATGGCACTCATCTAAATGCTTAAAGATCTTTTGAAAGGTGTGCTGACGTGCGCCCAGCTTGTTTTTGATGGGGTTAAAGTAATCGTCCCAGGTACGTGTCATGTTACAGATCAACTCGAGTGTACGGAATCTCCTTGGATTGTAGCTCTATTTCATAAACGTCTGCCTCAATGGTTTCAATATCTTCAAAAGCCAAGCCTTCAAAACAACCTGTACGACAGTCGTCATCAAACTCAAAATAAAAGCGCGTTAAGTTTGATCCCATGGGTGGTGCACCAAATGAAAAGGAAGGTCAGTGCCAACATGGCAAGACGACCGTTGACACGTTCGGCATACCAAAGGTGATCGTCAAGGTTGTTATGCAACTTCCAAAAACGAAGATCAGGTAACATTTCCAGTACCCAGGTCCATAAAGCAAGAAGAGCCCAGCCTAAACACGACCAATAGCCCTGTATACCAAGAAAAAATTTGTTCATTGGCGAGATGCAACTTCCATAAAGAACAGGTAAGCATCCATGCTAATAACCACAAGCATAGCGCCAAGGATTGTGATAATTGCGTAATTAAAAGACTGCATGCTACACGGTTGGTTTGTATGTTAAGTTAGCATCAATATACAAAACCATCAATGGTTGCTAAACTGAATACATCAGATCCTTGGATCCACGCTAAGGACAAGCAACCAGAAATGATGCGGTCGCTGAATAAGACCGCAGCCAGAATTACGCTTAACGGAAAACGTCACTATACAACTCCGTTACCCACTGGGCCTGCGCCGTCTGTAACTACTATCATTGGCGAGACAGCTTCCGAAGCAAATAAACGGAAGCTTGAAATGTGGTCAAAAGCTAACCCAGGCGTTAAAGAAGCTGCTGCCGAAAGGGGTACTGCTATCCACTACGGCATGGAACAATACCTCAAGGGAAACAAAAATCCAGAAATCAAAGATGAATATGCAGACTTTTGGGCGGGTATGCCGCCAATCCTGGATCAATTTGAGGAGGTCCTTTGGGCCGAGTCCCCTGTTCTGGATAAGTTTAACTTCACTATTGGTGCTGATGACGTTGCTCGCGTTTGGGGTTGTGACTCAGAAGGTCGTGCTTGGGCTGGTGCCCCTGATATTATTGCCGTCGCTAATAACAAACTTACGCTCGCGGACCTAAAGACCAGCGTTAAACCATACAGCAGAAAATGGCCGAAAGATTTGGAGAAAGGCTCCCAGGAATGGAGGGATCTGCTCGGCGGTCACATGAAGTTCAAAAAGACGTGTAAGCAGTTGGCAGCATATGACATCGCCATCGAGCAAACCCTTGGCATGACTGTGCAGCAGGCAGCAATTCTAGTATCAACTCCTGTGCGTACCCAAATTTTTAAAATTTCTCGAAGGTTTTTAGATTCTCTTCGGGAAGATTGGTACAAGATTGTTGAAGAGTATTACACCCAGGTGGCCAACTGTAATGTCTATGATCCGGATCTTATTTGACGACATTATCCAGAGCGTCATCAAATGGTGGAAACGTGTCTGGTTTGAAGCCAAGCTCAAGGCTCGTCTCGATATGATAGAGCTTAAGAATCGGATTGAGTCCGAAATAGAACGGGAAGAACAAAACAAACCGCTCTATAGCGAACATCCGATTGATCCTGTGCTCCAAACCGGCGAATCCCAAAAGCTAGGTGGGGCAATGGAACTGCGTGCACCTTGGTACAATGACGGCATACAACCCGAACGGCAAGATGGAGTGCAGGAAGCGCCTGGCATGGACAATCGCCTGTGAGCGGGCTGTCGTCACAAAAGAAGACGCAGTTAAGATTTACAACAAGATGATGAAAGAATTTGAGTCAATGGATAAGCGTCAACAATACAAAGAACGTAAGTCTAATAAGACTCAACTAACTTAAGAATTTTTTGATGGGCTCCATGGATTGGGAGCCGTAGGATAAGAAAACACACAACAGCACCTTCCATGGACATCCACGTGATCAGCGTGGGTGAGTGGACAAATAGCCTCATGAATCGCATGATGAGTGCGATGGACGGGGATTGTTTTTGTCTGCCCACGCTTATGCACCTTCATGCCTACAGTATTTTAAAGGAGGGTTCTTTTCCTGATCGAGACTTTAAAGTAGAAATCAAGAACCCTTTAGAAGCATGACAAACCAGAACCAGAAGTCACTTAAGCCAGGTGAAATTCGGCTCGATTACATTCCTCTGGACTGGCCGTTAACTCCATTAGGAGCAAATAAAGACCCGTATATCCAGGGCTGGCAGAACAAACCATTTAGCGTCAAAGAAATTGAAGAAGAGCTTGCAACCGGTGACTGTAAAGCAATTGGTGTACTTGGCGGCCCTGCCTATAACCATCCTTATGGTTTGGTCTGGGTTGATGTTGATGGACCTAGTATCTATCCACTCATTGAGCAAATCTCCGGCCTTCCCCTCCAGGACGCGCTGCCTGCCACCCTTACCATCTTCAGTGGTAAAATTGGCCGAGAACGCAAACTCTACAAACTAAACCGCGATAAACACAAGCATTTTCTTCGTAATAAATACACCTGGCACGGAGAAGAAAATAAAGAGAAACTTGAAATTCTTTGGAAAAAGCACCAGGGGGTGCTGATGGGTACACATCCGGAAACAGATGGTTATTACACGGCTGAAGGTTTAGGCTTTGAGTGGTCTGATTCTCTGCCTGAACTACCGGACTGGATCCTTAATAACATCATCACCAAAAACGCCAAGCATGGTAAACCCGCAAAAGAAGTATCACGTGTGATCGGCGGTAACTTTGCTATCCAAAGTGTCATCGGTCTGGATCGTGATATCCAAGTTGCAACCGAAGCAATGTGGGGTATGCCTCCAGAAGCGACGGATGATTATGACATCTGGATCACGGTTGGTCAGTCGCTCCACAGCTTGGATGAGTCGCTGTTGGATCAATGGGATGAATGGTCCAAGCAAAGCGATAAGTACAAAGAAGGTGAATGCCATAGACGTTGGCTTTCTTTTAGTAAAGGCGGTGGTCGTGGTATCGGATCACTCGTTCATGTCGCCAAAGAAAACGGTTGGGTTCCTTCTCAAGACTATCGCGTACAAAGCGTTAATGACGCAACTTTAGAAGCAATTGCTTCAATACTGCCCAACCTTGAAGGTGACACTTTAGAGCACATGGAAAGAGTATTAGAGCAAAATTCAGAAACATTCCAAACATCTAAAAACCCTTTAAAGACAAAACCATTAACACGCAACAGGAAAAAAGAAACAGATAGTAAAGAACCTAAAGATGCCAGGGGGCACAACCGGCCTTCCCATGAAATTGCTGATCAACTTCTTGTTGCTTACGCAGGTAATCTGCTATTCAGCCAACCTCACAACCAGTTTTTTCTTTATGACCCAAGGAGGGGGCTATGGGAAAAACAAACCAAAGTTGAGATGTATGGCACCATCCGGGAAAATTTAAAAGATCTTACCGCAACTGATTGGTTACCCAGAGGGTTTAATCACAACCTAATGGAAGATATGTACAAGCAACTTCAAGCGTTAGTACCGTTTGATGATTGGTATGACGGCATGGACTACCTGTTGTTTACCAATGGGCTGCTTGAGGTTAGCGCCAGGGAATTGCATCCGTTTAAACGAGATTTATATATCACGCAACAAATGCCATATGAGTACGATCCATCGGCTACCTGTGAACAAATTATTAAATGGTTAAAACACACCCAACACAATTCCTGGAATCGTACGCAAGTGCTTAGGGCATGGCTGCGTGCAACACTCCTTGGTAACTACGAGATCCAGAAGTTTCTGGAGATTGTGGGTCCAGGTAAATCTGGTAAGTCCACTTACGCAAACCTTGCGGTAGCACTGGTTGGTCGGAGCAATACCTATTCCACGGACTTTGAGAACATGGAAAAAAACCGCTTTGAAGCAGCGGCTTACATGGGTAAAAAACTTTTGCTGTTCCAAGACGCTGATCGTTGGGGTGGCTCCGTATCAAGACTGAAAGCAATCACTGGTAACGATTGGATTCGTTCTGAACGTAAATACCAGGGAGAGGCATTAGATCCATTTCAATACCATGGGATGGTCATCATTACTGCTAATGAAGCTATTCAGTCCACTGATTACACGTCTGGCCTTGCTCGTCGGCGCCTTACCATTCCATTTGACCGTCCATTTACTGGCGGCCAAGCAGAACAAAAAGAACTGATTAAGTTTGATAACAAGGGTAATCCGCAGGGTGAGTTTGCTCCTTTGCTGCCAGGGCTTGTGAACTGGCTGCTAGATATGCCAGAAGCTGACATGCGTTCCTACCTTATGGAGACCGCACAACATGTCGATTTCTTCCAGAAGTATGAGAAGGAACAAAGCCTGCGTTCTAATCCTGTACTGGATTGGATGAGTCAACATGTTGTCTATGATCCAGGGGCTAAGTCTGTTGTAGGTACTTGTAAAAACGCGCAAGGTTCTAATAACTTCTATCAGAACTGGCAACAATGGCTTTATGCAAGTTACGCAGAATTTTGCCGCAGTTGCAACGTTGGTTTTGTGGGACGTGGTCGATTTGAAGTTCTATTCTTTGACATCTGTAAGCACCAGCTAAAACTTAATGTCTTTAGCAAGAAAACCAACAAGGGTTTGATGGTATTTAATGCAGTAACACGAGAGTCAAATCCCAAATACGAAACCTATCCTTCTATTGTTGAAGTGGCTGCTAATCCACAGAAGTACATGCCACTATATGGAATAGACATTACTACACCTACTAGTGCGACAATGGAGAATATTGCAATAGAAGTGTGAACAATGGTCGCCATTTAATCCTGGATCTTTATGAATGCGACCCAGGAATTCTTAATGACTATGAGGAGCTTCAACGATTGCTTGAGGCTTCTCTCGTCATGGCAAAAGCAAACGTCTTACGAATTTTTGGTGAAAAGTTTGAGCCGCAGGGAGTGACGTTGTTAGCATTACTGTCAGAATCACACGCATCAATACATACGTGGCCAGAGATTGGATATTGCGCTATTGATTTGTACACCTGTGGTGATACGACTCAAACGCATCGAGCGGCTAAGTTTTTAAAAACAAAACTTAAAGCAAAAACAGCAGAAGAGAAAGAGTTGGTACGGTCGATAACTCCTTCTGTTTCGGTATAGTAAATCAAGAGTAACTCGATTGCCTTGACAAAAAAAACTAAAGTGTTGTGGTGTGGCGATATCGTCGCCATGACTGGATTTGCACGTGTAACTGAAAACGTCATCTATCGCTTGAAGGATGACTTTGAAATCGTAGTCCTTGGTCACAACTGGTGGGGTGATCCATGTGAACAACAAAAGGATTTTAAAATTTATCCGTCATCTAATCGTTTTCAAACTGCACCCTTTGGTGAGCAACGCATCCGTGAAGTCGTTGAAAAAGAAACGCCTGACATTGTCTTCACAATCAATGACATGTGGATCATCAATGAGCAGTACCGTCAGATTGAAGACCTCCACAAGCAAGGTAAATTTAAATTCGTGGGGTATGCGCCCATGGATTCGTATGGCTGGATTGGTTGTCTTGCTGATACAGCCAACGACTGGGATGCCATCATTTCCTACACGGAATTTGGTGCGCACGAATTTGTGAAAGGCGGTATCCGTAAACCAATTGCTGTTATCCCCCATGGTGTAACACCAGGGCAGTTTTATCCCGTGGATCGGAATGAATGTCGTCGCAAGCTGGGTCTTAAGGAAGACATCTTTATTGTGTTTAACGGGAACAGGAATCAATTCCGTAAACGGATTGACATTACGATCCAGGCCTTTGCCCAATTTGCTGTAGGTAAACCAGAAGCACAGCTTTACCTCCACATGGGCTTGAAGGACCAAGGCTGGGATGTAATGGGTGTTTTTGCCAGGGAGATGTCCAAGGTTGGCCTGGACCCTAACGGTCGCATCATTATGACCACGCAGACGGAAGGACCGCCGAACGTATCAGTAGACACGCTCAACACCATCTATAACGCATGCGATGTGGGCGTCAACACTTGTAAAGGTGAGGGCTGGGGGCTTGTCAACTTTGAACACGCTGCCTGTGGTGTGCCGCAGGTGGTGCCCGACCACACGTCCTGCAAAGAGATCTTCGAGGGCTACGGCGAACTGATCCGTTGCGACCACATCGATGTGGACACCAACTACGCACGGGAGATGCCATGCCCGTCCTCTGACCACCTTGCTGAGATTTTGAATGACTTGTACCAAGGGAGGGGGTATCGGGAATTGGTGGGCCAACGCTGCCGTGAACGGGCACTGGATTCACAGTTCTCATGGGACACAGTTGCGTCTCAATTTGGTGGCATCTTTGAGGATGTCATGAAGCAGGTGGATCATTCAGTCCCAGCTGAGACGAAGAAGACACCACGGAATCGAAAAAAAAGCAGGAGTCTGCGGAAAGAAAAAACAGATGCAGTAACCTGAGCAGGCGTCAAGGGGAACCAGGCCTCTGCTTCGGCAGGGGCTTTTTTGTGCCCATAAGCAGGTATGCGCGGTAAGTGGGATAGTATTGAGGGTGTTTACCGTGTTGTGATGAGCGCGACTACATCCGTATTTACCATAAGGTAACTGTGCTCTGTTTTGAAATAAAAGTGTCGCTATTGAGAATGGTTTGCAATCTTATGTAAGACGCAAGTAAGACAAACCAGATTAATGCGACACTTTTAAATAAAAAGTAATCACGGCTTATATAAGATAAATAAGCATGTAGTCGCGCTCTTAAAACGGTGAATTAACGACACGTACACCGCACATACCGCTTTTGTGCCCTATACTTCTGTCTAGGTACATTCCCCTGGCACTAATGGCCCGTACTTATCACGAGATGCCACCCCTCTGGTGGACGCAAGAAAATCTGGAACTTACCTCCGATCACCCTTGCGGCCTTAAGTGGAGGACAGCCAATCGCCATCATGATGTCGGTGAACCAGCAGGGATCATGCGTACGGATGGCAGGTTTTATGTTGTATCTCTTCTTGGTATCCGCTATCCAGCTCACCGTGTCGTGTACTACTTGCGTACTGGTGATGACCCAGGGGATGCAGATGTGTTGCATGACAAAGACAACACGGCCCGCGATAACCGTTTAAACCTGGCGCTGTACAAACGACGTACGCGCCCAGCACCTAAGTACAGGCGTCGAGTCAGAGACGAAGAAGGTAATCTTGTTTTTCGCGATTCACACACCAATTACCGCTTCGTTCACAAGGAGTCTTCTGACCATGGCTGATATCACTAAACAAATCGTCAAAACCGCCAAAGCCATTTCTGCTGTACCTTTTATTCCTGGTATACATGACATGGATAATCAAGAATTAAAAACTCATGGTTTTTACCGTGGTTATTACTGCGCTCATGGACACCGCGTACGTGATTTAAAACAACATTGGTGTTACGAATGCGCGCGCAAAATACAAGGAAACAATTGTGGTTTTGACATCAATTACCTCAACAAAAACTACAAATCCAGGCTTTTTACACTTTGGAATCAAATCCCCGTTGGTGAATGGGATGAGTGCTGGGAAGTGCCTTGGCTGGCTTCCAGGCGAATGCGTTTTCCTTCCTATCGCACGCTTGATGAATCCAGAGCAAATGACAATGTCAATATCCACAAGGCAATCTATCAATGTGCTTGGGGAGACGTTGGCAAGATGTTTGTTACACGCACGTGCAAAAACAAAAACTGTCTTAACCCCTTACATTTAGTCTCAAGCTGGAACCGTACATTCCCACCAAAAATCATCCACCCATTTTGCATTGAGTTTGATCCGGTTAAATCAATGCACCATGCGCAAAATCAACTGAGAGATAAACCGGTGTTTATTGTTGAGCAACAGTATAAAAATACTATTCAACATCCGTTGATACACAAAAATACCCCGGATTATGATGAAGAACAGGAGTTGTATTACGGTTCATATGCCCAGGAGTTCGGTAAGTCAGCCACAAAGAACTCAGGATAATCCTTTAAATCTTGGTGCGTTTAGTCAAACTTCGCTGCGTTACCTAAAAGGAACTCTTGGAGCCCAATGGAAACCCATTGGTCGCGCTGATACTAATCAAACATCAAACGGTGGTATTGGTGGTGGAACATTCAACCATTGGTTTGCGGTTACTCTTCAAGAGCCCGGTTGGATTATTTTGTCTAAAGGGCCACCACGTCCTCAATACATTCAAATTTCCGCATACGATTTAAACAAGATTCCTCTGCAAGGTAATGGTATATTCGATGCTGATTCAATTTATAACAGTTCTAATGGAGAAGTGTACATTCCGTATTTAGATACGGTGTTAAGTAATCAGTCGGATTTGTACAACTCTTTTAATTATTTTCGATTAGACAAAGGAGATGATCGATACTATCCATTAGCTACTGGCAGTTATCTTATTTGTGTATCATCTACACGCAATGAAACACTTGCGTATAACGTAGGTGTTGTTATTGAGTTTCCTGTTAATGAAGCGTTTTTTGAATTAGAAGACTTTGATGGTGCTGTTTGTTTACAAGAAACCGAAATTGATGCTGCAGAAATTGTAGGCCCTATTTTAAGCAATCTTGTAATCAGCGTTAATTCGTTTTCTGAAACAAGCTGCGAGATTGCCTCGGGTGTAACAGTGACTGTTAATTCAGGAATAACCTGGTATATTGGTGAGCGTATTCCTGCTGCTGATTATGGTAATTATAAAATTATTCTTGATGTAGGGAATGATGAATACTACAATACAGTTCATGATCATTCATTGTCTGAATGGCAAGATGCTTGGGATAGAGAGCATCAAGACACAGAACGCTTTCCTGAACTTTTTGTGCCTTTAACCAATAGGCCCTAATTAAAAATTGTTACATCTTAAAAAACCAGTCTTACAATAAAAGAAACGGAAAATACTTATGGACTTTAACAAGTACATTGAGCTGGCATTAGCCATTCATGCAGTAGCGTCTATTATTACAGCAATGACACCAACACCTTCAGACGATAAAATTGTTGGAAAACTGTACAAACTAATTGAAACACTTGCTTTAGTAGTGGGTAAAGCTAAACAACGTTAATCTTCTAATGCTTGAAACCAAAAAATAGTTCCTCCTTGGCTTTCAACCCAATCTCTTGTTTCATATGCGTGCTCTTTTGGTAAAGTCACGCATTTTTTATTGTCTCCAATTTGCCAGCAAACATTAACGCGTATACGCGGCTCTTTATATTTTTTCACGTTAGTAGTCCCACCGTACATGTGGTTTTCCTTCTCTAATACCTAAATGTATAAATCCCTTGGGCGCACCATAGCCCAAGGAATACGGCCAAGTTTTATCACACCACTCTTGCACTGCATAGATATCAACTCCTTCTACATAAAAATCAATGGCTCCTTTAGATACTGCATTGTAAGTATGTTCACTATTTTTAGCGCCGCCCACAGACGAATTAATAGGTTCAGGACGAGAAGCGCTTGTAATAATTAGTGGTTTATTGCCAAACTGTTTACGTATTTTTTCAAGAAACAAACAAAGTTCTTTTGCTGTGTCGCATTGATATTGTTTGGTAAATCTTCTTCCTTCTTGATTTAAACAAAGTTCACCGTAAGTAATGTTAGGAGTAACTTTGTATGTGAAAGGGCTCCAAGGATTGAAGTTATTGTTGTGTGGGTTAGAATCTTTTTTCTCTCCAATATTTTGGAGCTGACGATCCATAATTTGAATTAATTTTGTTGCATAATCAGGATCTGTAGCGTAGCTTTCTTTTATCAAAAAACGAGCACATTCATTTCTGCTGGCAGCGTTGTTAACACCTTTATAATTTCCGAAGTCTTTATACCAACGCTCAACTAAATAACAAACGCAAGTTTGAAGATCGGGAAAATCAAGAAAACCTGCTTTAATAGTGATCCACTGGTTATTAATAAATTCTTGCGTACTGACTGTAGAACCAGGGCCTTTTAATCCAAAATAATTATTCTTGCCCGATGTATGTTGTCCCCAGCCCGACTCAAGTGCCCACTGTGCAGCAACACATTCGGGCCACTTAGCACCGGCTGTTTTAGCTGCGGCAAGGACACCATCCCAAGTGTTGCTGATCTCAACGACAGGCTTAGGTAGTGTACGGTATTTAGACGCAAATGACTCCAGAACATCAGGAGATACCTGAGCCTGGAGCCAATTCCAAGCATCAATTTGATGCTTTTCTTCCTTATAGAACTTTGCAGCGTCTGTAAGTTTAATTAACATATTGGCCTAGAGCAATACAAATACTCTAGGCCAGGTCAATAATCACACAAGTTTGGCTTCTTTTACCTCAGTGTCCTCTGCTGCTTCTTCCTCTGGAGCAAACTCAAGAGTATCGATCAGTTGACCAATGAGGTTGGCAGAGAAAGCAATTAGGTTGCCATCACCAGTGGCACGTGCAGAACCAAAGGAATTGATAGCGGAGACTAACTGAGACTTTGTGCAAGCCATAGCGAACAAATAACTTCAAAAAGTATAACAAAGATTACCAAGGTACGCCAGCTGCAGAAGTTGGGTTCAGCTTCTGTTCGATCTGTGCGACAAGACCGTCGTTAATGGCGGTCACTTGTTCATAGCCAAGCGCATCAAAGACCCACTGCAGAACTTCTGCTTCTGTCAGTTGATCGTAGGGAACGTAAGCAGAAGGATCTGGCTCACCAAAACCAACGGAACCATATGCACTTGCGGTTTCACCTTGATCTTCCAGGGTGACGGTCCAATGTGCAGTGGTGACCTGACCATTGGGAGGTGTAGCACCATCAGGAAGTTTGTGCTCCAGGTTCACAACGGACCAAATAGGGGTAGCCATAGCAAGATGTTTTTTCTTATTTTAATACCAGGGTAATTAATGAGTAGGTCTAGAAGGCTCAGTAGCGGATCATCAGCTGACCCGTACTGGTGCGATAGACATCACCCACAGCCAGGCCACCAGTGGTTGCTGCTGCGTTGTCGGCATAGGTAGCAACGTTCGAGAAGTTGATCGTGCCGTTGCTCTTGATCCTCATCCGCTCCGTCGGGCTGCTCGCACCCGATGCGGTTGTGCTCAGGACAATCCGGCCCGGCATGTTGTTAGCGCCGGGGGTGCCGTCTACAAAAACGCCAATGTGCGCGGCTACCGGATATGCGGTACTGGCACTGCCATCTGCGGCAAGAAACTCAATCCGACCAATAGCATCATCAGCCTGAACAATTGTATTAGTTCCAGATGAGCCTCTGGATTTAATAAATGTCAGCCTGCCACGGTCTGCATCATTGGAGAATCTGGAAATAGCAAGTTGCGCTGTTTCGTTGGTTGAACCCACCACCTGAACTTGAGCATTTCCCAGCGCAGTAGTGTTAACGCTCGAAGACGTGCCAACTAAAAAACGACCTGAGGTGTCAAATCTGCCATAGTCAGTAGCGCTAGAATTGCCCGTAAAACGAATAATTCCATTGCCATTGTTAAATTGTGCGTCAATTATGACTGTGCCGTTTGAGTTTGAGAACTTACCAGTCGTATTAGGTGTTCTTGTGTCTTCAAGCCCAATGGTAACAGCCGCATTAGATGTGATTTGAAGCTGAGATCCCGGCGCAGTAGTGCCAATCCCTACGTTGCCTGCAGATGTGATCCGAACTCGCTCTACTCCAGCACCAACGCTTTGGTTGTAAAAACGGAACGATCCATCGCCCTCTGCACCAATATGCCAGTTCTCTGTTGCGGTAGCAGATGTGCCAAATTGGTAAAAAGCGTAACCAGCCCCGCCTGCGCCGGTACCTGTTCCAATAGAGCTACGAACAATGCCTTTAACGTCCAGTGCTTGCCCAGGGCTACTAGTCCCCAGACCTAAGCGGCCTGCGTTTGTGATACGCATTGCCTCAAGCATTGTTGCAGCGGCTCCAGCGGTACCGGATGCTGACGAATACTCAAATACATGATCGCCGCTTGTGCTTTGGTAATAACTACTTGCATAGCTAGATCCAATGAACTTATTGCCCCCATCGTTGTACAGGTTCCGAGAAAAGAGCGTAAGTCCGTTGACTCCGCCAGCGAACCAGTTGCTAACAGCTCCATTTAGCTGAATTGCTGTACGTGTGCCAAATGCGCTTGGCGCTGAAACTAGTCCAACATTCCCACTGCTATCAATAAAGAGTCTCCCAACCCCGTTAGACGAGATGGCTACTTGGTCTGCGCCGGGGGAATAAATACCGGTATTTAAATCACCTGTAAATGTAATTGAAGGGCTTGCCGCACTGCCTGACGCAAATACACCCGATGTAATAGTATGAGTACCACCACTAATATTAGTAAAATTACCGCTCGTGAAGTTGGCAGTTGTACCGGTTACGGTAACACCAGAAAGAGTACCAGTAACGGTAACGTTACCACTAAAGGTAGGGTTCTGAACTAACCCAGAAAGCGTAACGCTTTTATCGACGCCAGCATTCGTAAAGGTAACTGTGTCGATCTTGATGGTTCCGTACGGCATTTTACTGTTACTTTTTTCTTATTTTAACTGAAGCAATTAAACTCAAGGAAGGATAATTAGAGGACCTTGAATTACAAATCCGCTTGTACCACCTGAAACAACACCAGAACAAACAATGGCAGGTGTTGCACCAGAAGGTGTTGTAATAGCAAGAGTGCTACCGGTGATATTGGTAAATGTACCGGTCGCACCAGTGACTGTGACGCCGGAAACAGTTGTAAACGTCGCAGTCACACCTGTGGTTGTTGTTCCCGTTAACGATGTGAATGTGCCGGTTGTTGCAGAAGTAGTTACAGCCTGAACCGTGGCACCTGTAAAAGTCGTTCCTGTTAACGAAGTAAAAGTACCAGTTGTAGCTGATATTGTTACAGCTTGAACTGTAGTACCTGTAATTGTCGTTCCTGTTAACGAGGTAAAGGTACCAGTCGTTGCAGAGGTCGTAATCGCTTGAACCGTAGTACCTGTAAAAGTTGTTCCCGTTAATGAAGTAAAAGTACCAGTTGTAGCTGATATTGTTACAGCCTGGACCGTGGCGCCTGTAATTGTCGTGCCACTAAGTGTGCCAGTGATTTGAACACCAGAAGCAAAAAAACCAGAACCTAAGACGTTTAAATCACCAGAAACTGTGGTATTCGTAAAAGAAAGATTGGTTGCTTGAAGAGTATTAAATACACCTGTTGTTGCGTTAACTGTCGTACCGGTTAACGTAACTCCGCTAAGATTGACAAAGACACCTGACGTACCTTGGACTGTATTACCAGTGATTGTGGTACCCGAAACACTGGTGGTAAATACGCCTGCAATACCAGTAAGGTTTGTGAAGCTACCCGTATCTCCGGTGACGAGAAGACCAGAAACACGTGTGGTAAATGTGCCGGTTGCTCCCGTCAGGGAAGTAAAGGCGCCAATGTTACCGGTAACGGTTGCACCTGAAACTTGAGTCGTGAACGTACCGGACGTACTGGTCAGGTTTGTAAAAATACCTGATGCTCCAGTAATTGTGGTAGCCGATAGCTGACTATTGAAAACACCCGATACACCAGAAACAATCGTTGCCGCAACTGTGTTACCAGTGACGGTTGCACCAGAAACTGTTGTAAATGTACCGGATACACCAGTCAGTGTGGTATAGCGTCCGGTGTCACCTGTAATTACAGCACCAGAAAGAAATTGTGTAAAGACACCAGAGATGCCTGATACGTTACCAAAAGCACCCGTATTACCGGTTACGGTTGCACCAGAAACCCTGGTTGTAAATGTACCTGAAACACCAGTTACGTTAGAAGCTTGTAACGTATCTCCAGTAATAGTGGCACCAGATAACTGTGTTGTAAAAACACCGGATACTCCAGTGACACTAGTAAAACGTGCCGTAGTTCCAGTAACTGTTGTTCCTGATAAGGTACCTGTGACTTGAAGACCATTACTAAATTGAGCGGTACCAGTAACCGTCAGGCCACTAGCAACGGAAAGATTTCCGTTTACGTCCAGGACTGGTGTGCCAAGAACCTGGAAAGTACCTGTGGTTGCTGCGACAGTCGTGCCAGTGATCGTGACACCGCTCAGATTGGTGAAGACACCAGATGGCGAGCGGACAATGCCACCCGTGATTGTGGCACCCGACAGGTTTTGGTAAACGCCGGACGTAAAAGCACTTGTTGTGCCGGTTGCAGTCGTAACCGTTGCGGTAACTGCATTGACGTTGGTGCCCTGAACATTGGTACCCGTAATGGTCAGCCCACTGACGGTACCGCTGACAACAGCATTGTTTTGAACAACAATCCCACTAAATGTACTGGAACCAGATGCCGTAATTGAGTTGAATGAGCTAGCACCAGAAACCGTTAAGTTCCCTGTGATTGTGACGTTACCACTAAAGGTTGCACCACTAGCAGGTGCGTAATATTCATTGAGATATTCTTTGAATTGAGTAAAGGTAATTTTTTTGTTGCGTAAAGTAGGGTCAACCTCAAAAACATGAACCAGCGTTAGCAGGTCCTGTTCATTAATTTCGCCCCCACTAATAGCGGGAAATTCGCTAATCCTACGGTTTGACACCTACTTATTTCTCAAGCTTTCTTTTAATTATAAAGGGGCTTATTTAACGCATTTTAATTTCAATACGAGGTAAAATGTTTGTCATAACATTCCATCCCCACTGAATTCCTGTTACAATTCCACAGGAAAGCAGGATAACCAGCAGTACTTCAGCAACCGTAAGGTTGCGTCTCACATAAACAATCTGGGGTTGTTGCTGTTGAATGGCTTGTTGTTGCGCGATGGTTTGTTGAACAGCAAGCTCACGTGCCCGAGCTTTCATCTGCGCCAGTTGCTCAGGTGTAATCTGACCTTCCAGGGGCATTTGTTGAGGCGGTTGGCTAGAGGGAATCTGTTCTTCCATGGTCGCATTTTGTTTTCTCAAAGACTAACATACAAAATAAAGGATGTGTTGGCATGCAGTACGGATTACGTAAAAGTTTAGAAGAAGTTGCGCACGAACTCAGGGGAATTAAAAACATTCTTGGTTCTATGTGGCATAGCCGTTATAAAAACGGTGAAACAGACGTTTTAAATCCAGAGGCTTTTGCTGATGAATACATCTCAACAGAAGAATGCGGAAAACGCCTAGGGGTTTCTGATCAAACCATCCGCAATTGGATTGCTATAGGTAGAAAAACACCTGACAAAGGCTGGGTTGAGGGCATCCATTATGTCAATGTTTCTCCTGACGTACATCGCAAAGCGGTTTTACGCATTCCTTGGAATGCTTTAATCCAATCTTTTTCAAAAAACGAAAATCTTGATTTGCGAAATCTGCGTCAAAGTTATAGCCAATATCAGAATAAAAAGGAGTTTTTACCATAATGGCTCATCGGTTCCAAGATATTGATATTAATGCTGTGACACTTAAAAACCATAAAGAGTTGTTGCCCGAGTCATTAATTAAACAAGTAGAAATGTTTTTGTTTCCTAGTGGTTCTTTTGATGACGGATGTCTTCGTAGGTACCTTGAAAATTTAAAAAACTATGAAGAAGAGGATGCTAATTCTGGTATGACACTTGCCAATCGTTTACGTCTTGCTTTTTATGATTTACAAGCAGACACAATCTGCGGAAAGTTTCCACAAGCAGAACTGCCTCTTAAACGCAGGCTTCGCTGTGTAGCTGAATATCTTATTCGATCTGGAGAATTTAATAAAGTAAAAGATGAAAATGGAAAACTTGTTAAAAAACGTGGTGTTTTGGGCAAATTGGTCGTACTATACCAACCAACGCCTAAGCTTCTGGAATCACTAAACCGCCAAGGATTACTAAAAAATGGATCGACGTGAAAAATTAATTGCTTCTGTGATTGGCTCAGAACTTGATGAAACAAAAGCCAAAATGCTTGACGCCACAATTAAGTTAATTCTTGGTGATATGGGTGCACAGTACTGCAAAATGTGGGAGGTAGAAGGTCCAGGAGTAATGGTATTCCAGCCAAAAAACAAAGCGCGGTCTATGTTTTTTTGGACTCTTAAAGAAATTCATGCAGCACAAGAAGAGTGTGAGCGTAGCAACGACGGAGACTTAGCGGAAACTTTCCGGCGAATTCTTGGAGCAGCACAAAAAATTAATCCGGTAGAAAAAGCTGGCTATATTATTAACGATGGCGAAGGCATTCGCTATTTAGAAATTAACTATAACAAAGAGACAGCATAATGGCAGAAAAAGGTGTTCGTGGTGTTGCTGCTCGTAATGAAGGCGCTGAACTGATCACTAACCAAGATTTGGTACTTGCTGCCAACGAACTGATGGGCGGCATTGATCTTGATGTTGCTAGTTCCAAGGTTGCTAATCAATATGTGCAAGCAACAGAGTATTACACACCTACGGATGATGGACTGAACAGCCAGCAGTGGTACGGAAGTTGTTATTTGTTTCCTCCAGCGGGGGCGTACTTTTGGGATCAGAAGAATGAAAAGTGGAAAATGACACGGGCTTCTTCACTGACTCTTACTTCGTCTCATGCTGTTTGGTTCCGACGTATGTACCATGCGTGGCTGGCAAACGAAATAAAACAAGGTCTTTATTTCAGCAACTGTCCTGACATGATTCGTTACGAGCCAAAAATCTTTAAGTTCCCAATGTGCGTTCTCAGAACTGTACCTTTTCTTTGGTGTAATAAAAATGGTGAGGTAAGCAAGAAGCAAACGTGTACTTCGTTTCTGGTTTACTTCCCTCCCCAAGATTCTTCGACTGATGCTGTGGAAACTTTCACCAAAATCTATGGTGAACGAGGGCATCTTTTAGTTTGAGCTCTGTATACTAAAAGACGATTACAGGGATTTATGAGCGTCTTAGCCGACTGGGAGATCAAGCAACTAGCTGAAGAAGAGCAGATGATTGCACCTTTTGTTGACCATTTAGTCAGCAAAGAAAAAGAACGCAAACTTCTGAGCTATGGCCTTAGTTCTTATGGTTATGACATCCGTCTTTCCCCTGCACAATGCTTGCTTTTTGGTAAAGTGCAAGCCGGGGATTGTGATCCAAAAAATTTTGATCCTGATATCTTAAAGCCTGCCGATCTCCAGGAGGATGAGCGGGGTCAATACTTCTTGCTTCCTCCGTATGGTTATTGCCTTGGCGTTGCGCAAGAACGCCTAAAGCTTCCTCGTGATGTTACTGTAGTTGCGGTAGGTAAATCTACTTACGCACGTTCAGGAATTTTGGTCAATATCACGCCAGCAGAAAGTGGTTGGGAAGGCTACTTAACATTGGAGATCAGCAATTGCACTGGTCTTTTCAACAGAATCTACGCCAATGAAGGAATCACGCAACTTCTCTTTTATCGTGGCAATCCATGTCATGTAACTTATCAAGACCGAAAGGGTAAGTACCAGGATCAGCCAAATAACGTGGTGTTTTCTCAGGTCTAAAACCCTTTGCCAAATTGAGCTGCCGGTTTACGGGCGTAACCAACAGCACCGGTACGCCCACCGGAATCACCCGTACTAGGAAGTTCCACGCCAGCAATTTCTGCTCTGGTACGGGGTACTTTTCCTCGAATCAAAGGTTCATCAATACTTGCGCGTTGTTTGTATGCGCCAGCAGTCTTTGCCGCCCGCATAAACTTAGCCACACGATTCTGCTCATTATTGACAGATTCAGCAGCTCCACGCTCGTCTTCTGCTAGACGACGCATGTCTGTGTCGTACGCTTGCTCCGGATTGAGATCTGTTACTTCAGCTCCAGAAGTACCAGAGTCAATACCTGGATCGTAAGTAGGTCTGAATCTGTTGGCCATATTATCATTGTAGAAGCAGTGAATCAATTAACTACCGTGATGCATTCTGCCGCAGGATTTTTAGATGCCTTTGTTCAAGATGAAGTGAAATGTCGTTGTCTTGATGAAGAAGATTTTGGTGCTCCTCTCGCCAATGAAGAAAATGATGTACCCTTATATGATATGTACAACCGAGGATTGGTTGCATGCGAGCAGGGGCTAGAAAGGAATCCGTTGAATCTCGAGGGGCAACGGCCTGGAATGACGGGTTATATCCCCTCAATGGAGCAGGGCTTGGCGATGGGAGCATCTCCGAAGCCAAAGACTCTGGTGTTGGAACTGGAGGGGCCGGAGGAGGAGGAGAAGATGCTGTCAGCCAAACGACGTGGTTTGCTCCGGTAGAAGAAATTAGCGATTGCCCTGGAGGTGTGTGCCCAGTTCCCTGGGCAAAAACTGTAGAAACACTCTCGGCTTCTGAGTTTTTGTCCAGCGATAGAAATTCAAACTTCCCTGGAGAGAACACGATTGAAACACCTCCTGTGATCCAGGGGGATGTGGTTAATCATCCTCCTCACTACACTGATGGCCCCATCGAAACAATTGAAGCCATCGAGGCAGCACTAACCATTGAAGAGTTCCGTGGTTACTGCAAAGGAAATTGCATCAAGTATATTTGGCGCGAACGTCACAAGGGCGGTACAGAATCACTGAAGAAAGCTCAGTGGTATTTGGACCGCCTCATTCAACTTGACGAAGCTCAGAAAGGCTGAAGCTCGTCGTCATCATCCTCGTCGTCGTCTCGATATCCACAGGCGGCGGCGAGTTTTGCTAATTCAAGATCGGTTGGATGATCCCAGTCGATCTCAATGTTTTCAGACGCCATGATGTCTTTGATAGCATGCCATTCCATCAGACGTTGATGGTAAAGACTTAACAGAGCAAAGCGGAGCTCTTCCCAAGTCATCTCTTCTGATTGAAGCTCAGCTTTGCGCATGGCAAACTGAAGTTCAAGAGGAAGTTCAAACTCTCGTGGTTCGACTGAACGCTCCATCCCACTCTGCATTTGCTAATTGCAATTATTCTAATGCTAGCTGTTAAATATCAGATCAACGCACTCGTTGGTGAAATCCCCCCATGGATCTTCATCAATGCGAAAACCATTGGCAAATTCAGAAAGAATATAAGGATTAATGCGTTCTTCTAGAGCGCGAATTGCACGAACCTCATGGGGAGCAGCACTGTAATTACGGAAAGCAGTCAACAAAACTTCGGTTGACGCCCAAGGGCTGGTGCCCACGTTACGAAGGAAAAGACCCGTTTCTTCTCTTCTGCGTTCCAAGAGACCACCAACAACCTTGTGGTTTTGATCAAAGATCCAGTGGCTCATTTCTGTGGTGGCACTGGCAAAATCTTCCACTTCCAGGTAATCAATGATGTGACTGTAGAGGAAAGATTCCCAGCCAACTGAGTGAATAAATGATATCAGGGCTTGGCGCATGTTGTCATCAAGCCCAAGGTTCTGACGCAGTAACTGGGACTCAATGACGTTGACCTCATGGAAGAGGTACTCTAGTGCTTTCTCTTGGCTGCAGCGTTGACCTTTTTTGACAGGGGAACCATCGGGGTAAAACTGGGTTCCAAACCCGATGGTGTAGGGCTCTGCGCCAGTGTGTGGATCTGCGTATGCTTTCTCGTTAAACCCTTCGTATTTACGAATTAGGTTAATAGCACGCGAAAGATCCGACATGGAGATAACTATTGTTATCCCCAATATACATAATTTTTATTTACCTTGACCCCTCATTTTTTTGCGCCCGTGATTAGCTAAAGAATTACGACCTTGACCTTGACGTGTTTTCTTGGGTTTGGACTCAAGACGGACTGTGGTTGACTTGGGTTTTGCCATTGTGTTGTGGTAGCAACCATGGGATCTTAGCTAGTGCTACCAGGCTTTGCAACTCCAGTAGCCAGCAGTCAACTTACTCTTTTTTTCATCACAGTTGTGCCTTGCACGAAAATTTCTGCGACGCTCTGGATCATCCCGTTTAATTTCCATGTTCGCATCTCCAAAACGTACAATTTTTTCTTGGCCGTTCTCGCACGCTTTTACAACTGATTTTTTACCTCCTTGGACATCACGACGAGGCTTATTACACTCCATCTTGTCTTTGGCAATCTTAGCCGCTTTTGCAGCTTTTTTACGTTGTTCAGCCATCAAGTAAACCCTTTAAACAGGGAAGTAAACTCACCAAGAATCTTTTGACCGGACTTGGATTTGTAATCCTCGTCTTCTTTATCGTCTCCAAATAGTTTAAAATAACTAGGCGCAGACGTATCTTTTGTTGTTGTACTAGTAGTCTTATTGTCTTCATCAAAGAGACTTTGAAGAGATACTAAACTTTCAAAAGGATCTTTGCTAGATAGACCAGAAAACAAGCTACTTGCCTGGAGACCTTTGCTTGCTTGTGTTACTAGTTCCATCTCACTGCGATCTATATCGGTCATAAACTGACCGTAGAACTCATCTTCATTACCTTGGTACCCAGCATTTTTAAAGATCTTGTAAAGAGCTGTGGCATTAGGGTCATCTGTCGCTTTAGCGTCTTCGGGACGCTCGATGTATTCAACACCAAGCCTCTCTTGTGTTGGTGTAAGTTTTTTCTCATTCAAATACTTAATCGATTCCCTAATTTCTTTGGCAGCACCTGTTCTAAAAGCTTCAACGATGTATTGTTTTACTTCGGCAATACCCATATCTTTCTCGCTTAATCCCAGGGTTTTTAACACTTTTTCCCATTCTTCTTTGTGTGATTCTGGACTAATACCCTCAAGTAATTTGTCGGCAAACTCTTCTGGCGTTACAAAATTAAGAAATGTAATGTCACCAATTTTTAATTTTTCATTAGTTATTTCAGGCAGTATTTTATTTTGGATATATTCGTCTGCATCTTTCAATGTAATTAAATCTTTTGCTGGGTCAAACCCGGCAGCAGCTCCTTTGACTTGATAGTGGAGTTTAGCAAATTGATCTTTATCGTTTGGATCTAAACCGTAGTAATAAGCCCATTGATTCCATGTCCAATCGGTGCCAGGGACTTTCTCTGTGCTACCTTTTGTTTTCGCAATTTCCCAATCAGTAGCAACTTCATCTTTTTGTTGTTGGTATGTTTGATATTTAGGGTCTGTTTGATCAAAATTGCCTTGGGGATTCCAGTAAAAATCAGCGTTAAAATTTAGTGGCGAGGCTGATTTAATGTTGTCAAGATACGCTTTAGAGCGCACATCAGCAATGTCACGCAAAGAATCCAAAGCGCTTTGTGTTTGAAAAATGTTTTGTTCATTCTGTTTCACGTCCATGTAGCTAACAAATTCGCTCATGGATTTTGAATTATCAAAACGTGGTTTTAGATAACGATCAATGTAATCTTTGGCAAATTCAGCATCAATGTCATAAGTGACAGAAGCATCCAAGGGATCTTCAACTGTAAGACCGGATTCATAACGCTTAACCAATTCATCATCAAACCATTTTTGCCAGTTATAAACAGCGTTACTTCTGCTGGGGACACCTGTTGCACTAAACAAACTTTTCTCTAAACTCTTCTGTGTTTTTTCACTATCTCCCATCCAGCCAAACACACCACCAATTCCAGTGTCACCAAGCAACGAATTAGCAATGGATTCATTGATTGTCATGACCTCGTTGAGCCCTGGCAACCCCTTGTAAAAATCAAATTGCTGCTCTTGTAGTTTTGCTTTTTGTAATTGAGCTGCTGCTTGCTTTAGCGAATCTTGAGTTAAAGCACTAAAAACTTGCTGTTGTTGTTTTTCTTTTTCACCAAGCACGGTAGACAAACGACCTTCAAGAATCGTGGCCTCTTTTGCCATCTTGATCTTGTCACGCAAACGATCTGGAATATAATCCAGTGTGGGTACGGGAAGTGTTCCTGCGTTATATTGATTTTTTTGATCAGATGGAAGTGATTTGTACCACTCACTTAACACTGTTGGATCTTGAGCGTCAGCCCAATCTTTGATGTTATCAAAGCGATCCGCAAGTCCCAAAACTTGATCTCGATACGTTTGGTAGTCAGAATCGGTTAAGTATTCAGTGTATTTTTCTGTAAGTTCTGGATTTTGTGCTGCATTTCCACGGTCGCCTGCAGCTTTACCTTGTGTTGTATAGTACCAGTGAAGATAAGAGTCCCTTGTGTAGCGCCCAGTTACATCAAGATCAGGTAAAAAATAACCTCCTACATTAACTGAAGACTGTGCATTATTCCATTGATTTAAAGCGTCACTGCCACCAGTAGTTTTTAATCTATAATACTCGGCATCAAAACCACCAACGGGTGGTTGAGCACCTTGCGTTAATCCATCCCAAACACTGACTTTATTTTTTTGGTAGTACGCGGAAAGAGAATCAAGATCTCCATTACTAACAAGATCATTAAAAGATTGTGTAGTAAGTGAAGCTTGTATTCCCTCCATTAAACCCTTGTAGTTTCCACCGTTAGAGTTCTGAAAAACACGGATTAAATCATTGTAGTTTCGTTTTAAACCCTCTCCAATAAGATCGGATCTAGCAATATAAATATTGTTGTTTTCATCAAGAGCAAATTTGGCACCTGGTACAACACGATCTTCTTTATGCCCAAACATTTGCCAATGTTTAGCACCCCACTGGTCTTTATTCCAAATTAAAGGTTTAGGGTCACTACTTGTTTGAAATGTGTAAGCAGTAAATGGAACTTGTCTGCCTTCATTGTGTCCATATTTTGTGTAATGTTCTGCGCCCCATAAAGCTTTACCACTTGAGAAAGTACCTTTATTAACTTCATAATTATTTTTTTGTGCACTGGTTAAATTAGTCCATGCTCTATCTAAATCGCTTATGCCTTGACTTGGCTGCCAGTTAATATTACCGCCTGTCCATACATAAGCTTCCCAATCTTGATTTTTTAAATCATTTGCATACGATTGATCAAGGTCTGAGTAGCTACTTACGTATTCTTCTAAAGCTGTTGCCATTACACTTCACCAAAAATAAAAACAGATTCCTGTTTAATCCAGGATTCAATCCTATCAAGCGTTTTAGTAGAAAAGAAAGTTTGCTTCTCAAACCATTTTCGCATATCTTCTGATCCTTTGTGCGCATTACAGCGCCGGCAACAAGGGATTAGATTATGGCGATTAGAAGAACCAGACTTAAACCTTGGTACGATGTGGTCCAGGCTTGTGGCAGTATCTCCACAATAACCACACTTGTAGCCCCAGGCTTGGTATATACTTTCTCTAAAACGTTTCTTGGCAAGTTTTGGTGTTAGTTCAACTAGCAGGGCGAGGGGCTCGTGCTCGTTGCAAAACATGCTCTTCGATTGCCGTTAATTTATTCTAATTTCCCATGCAATATCTATTACAAAATAAAGACATTAAACTTTGATTAAGAACGTTGATAAGGTTTTGACTCACGATAAGGTATATGAGTAACCACTGCCACATCAATGGCTAAACACCCTGGTTGGGTCTCTGCTCAGCAGATCGAAGACCTCCTTGGAATCGACCGTAAGACGCTCTTCAAGTACCGCGATGACGGTACCCTGAAGCTTGGCCCCCACTACGCTGCTTTTCCTGAGACTCGTTCCAGGGATAGTTATTGTTGGAATGTAGTAGCTGTTAAGAAACACTTGCAAAAACAAGGCTTGATATTAACTTAATACTAGCTGTTGCTTAAATAAACTAGAACAGCTCTGCAAATTGCCGGGCTGTTTTTTAATAAAACAGTTTATTCAAGGGGTATACTCTATTCCGTTTTTGTCAAACATTGTAAAATTTTTTATCTCAATACGATCTGTAGCAAAGTTAAACAAACGTTGAAGCATAGGAAAAATCATTGGAGATTGACAGTTATAGGGTGGAACATCCATTTTTGCAAGTGCGTTTTTAGTTTGCATAAACTCTTTAATACTCTGCTGTTCTTTTTCTGATTTTTCAACTAGTGTTTGTTCCCATTCCACCATACTTCCTGCTTCAACTGGAAAATCAGATGGCTCAGGTGGAAACAAATGATCTTTAAATTTAAGTGCGTAAATATGTTTGCAATAACGCAATTCATCTAAAAGAGGAGTCCATGCATCATCAACAGCCGTAATAGTAATCTGTTCGATGGAATTTTTATCAGTAAACACCGTAGACGAAGAATAGTCTTCAAAACTAGGAAGTCCTTCTGCCTGGGATCCAACAACAGCAATATCCGAGCTACTTCTTACGTAGGTGGCGCCAAAATCTCGATAGACACCAGGGTTGTCTCTGGCTGCTTTACGACTATTTTGCGCGTTATCTGTAACGCTGTAGTCAACTTCAAACCCATCTGGTGATATAACTTCTAATGAACGATTTTGATCTGGGCGTGTCATTGCACTGTTATCTAATATTCCATCTCGTTTTGTCAATTCAAAACGTCCAGGTTTAATATTTGAAAGAGTTGTGCGTGGAAATTGTTTTTTATTGCTGGCGCCTCCACCTGACATAAAAGAATAATCACGCCGCGTAAAATCTTGACACGTACAACTATATCTTGAGCCTGTAACTAAATAACGTCCGGGTGTAAACCCAAGGGGAGACGGTGTTACATAAGCTTGGTCAGGAGTTATATACACTGAACCAGCTTTTTTAAATGTAAGAATGCCTGTGTTTTGGTCAACTGCTGTTACAACAGCTTGTACATAACCGTATCTTGTTTGCGTAGCTGGATTTATTGTGTCTTTATCAATAATTGGTCCGTTAACGTCAAGTATCCTGTCTTCAAAAATTTCTGTGTTAGCGGGCTTTAAACCGTTAGGTTCACCTGGTACAGGAATATAAAAAGGTGACGGAAGCTGATTAGATGCGCTCCAAGTACCTGCAAGTTTTACATACCAATAATTGGTGTCCTCAGTAACCGATTCAACAAATAATTTTTGACTGCTTATTGGATCGGTTAACTGGTCGCAACGCACAGATCCAGCATAACGCCAAATAGCCCAATGCATTCCAAGCTCTTTACTTGTTGTTGGATAACCAACAAAAGCACCTGAGATTACAGGAGAGGGATTACCGCTCGATGTTGCGTTAGGTATATTGTATTTAAATTGATAAACGTAGTCGTTATTGTACGAAGTAGCAGTTGCTAACTCATAACCTCTGCGCCATCTAGACCATGCAGATTCACGGTTTACGGTATACAAAGAGTTTGGTACAGAACCACGGGAAAACTCCGTTGTTATTGGACGTACACCCCGTGGTTCAAAAACTTCTACACGAGTAAAGTTCCCAAAAGAACTTCCACTCTGCTTGGCCATGATTAGAAAAAGCCACCTTGAGCAACAACATGAGCACCTGGTGTATAGCCAGAAATATTCGGTCCATCTGGGAATACACCAACGTAAATGCGGTCACCTCGCTCCAGGTAAATTCCTTTGTTGCGTAGCGGTGCAGTGGAACCTAAACCAGTAGTGTTACCGGCTTGTGCAACAGGAGCCGCAAGTTGTGGCATCAAGTCAGAACAATCAACTGAGCCGCTGTTGGCGGGAAGAGTTTTTGCAAACAAAACACGGTAATCGCCCGAAGCTGGGATAGGGGTTGTTGTGCCACGGGTGTGATAAAACACAAAAGTCACCGCCGGTTGATAGCCATAAGCAACTCCGTTGTACGAAAAACCACTACTAGTTCCACCCGAATAAATTAAGGCAGTATTGACGCCTGTAAGAGTGGTTGCACCTGTGTATGTGTAATAACCGTAACCGCTTGCTGCAGCAGTTCCTAAGACTCCAGTGGAAGAAATAAATACAACCTGACCACTGACAAGAGATATAACAGTACCAGAAGTTGACGCGTTAACCGTGTAATCTGCACCACGATAAAAGTCATTGCGTGTGATGGCAATAGAGTCAACAACGCCGCCATTGTTGTTGTCTTCTTGCAGAGTTGCATCCATATCAACCAGGATTGATGGAGCCTGGCCGCCTTGAACAAAAAGCGTGTTGGCAGTAGAACTGCCAACAGTTTGGGTTGTTACTCGAACCGAATCAAATAACGGCCGATCAATCAACAGTGGTTGTTTGTTTGTTGAAGTTGATGACATTCATTTACTCTGTTTTATTTATTATAAATGTTATGCGCCAAGTGTTCCGAAAACCCGCATAAAATTAGCAAAAGAAGAAGTAGGAGTTTCACGTTTTGAGAGTAGCGGTTCATTCATTTCGGCAACAATTTTATTTTCTTTGTACCACTTTTGCCATGCGTCAATGGTTTCCATTTGTCCAGCCAATTCAATGTCGGCTTTGTTTAAAGCCATTGGGGACAATTCTTCTTCAAAAGTTTCACTGCGCGGTCCTAACCTTTGCCACCATTGTGTCTTAGTTGGCCCTGATTCACTAAAAAAAGTGTTCTCTCGTAAATAAGGTGATAGCCTCCGTTTTGTTAGTTCTGCAGGTGGCAAGTATTGAATGCGTCCGCCAACTTGAACAGGAATCAAGTTGTCAGAATATTTCATTAACAAACCTTGATCTTTTAGGTAAGATGTCGACCTAAAGTCAGTAGCGCCACGTAATTGTTGCGCAGTTTGCTGAAGAAGATTTAATCCTTCTGGTGAATTGTAAAACTGACGTGCTTGAGAACCGCTTTCGGTTTGTGGTTTCTTAAGAACAGCGTACTGGCTAGGATTTAGTAACCATTTCTGCCAATTACTACCATAACCAGGATGGTGGTAGCGGTTAAGAATAGACGTAATGGTACCTGGATTTGCCCCATATTTGGGATCTCTTGCTTCTTGGGTTCCAATACGAAAAGCTGCGTTTAAAAAAGCTTGAGGAAAAATTGCAGCAAGTCCTGAGGGTGCCGGCATTTTCTTTACATCTGTGGGGTTCTGTTTTGGAGTTTCAATAACTCCCGGTAAGCAAGGCCAGGGTTCTTTTGAGCCCAAGCCATCAAGGCTTGATCGCTCATCCCAGCAGCGCCACCAAGTTCTTTCAAGCGACGCTGAAGCTCTCCACCCTGTTCCATGCTCCTACCCAGTTGCTGCTGGCCCGCATAGAAGGAAGAAAGGGGGATACCTGCAGGAGCAGCGTACTGCTGAGCAGCGTTAAGTACGTCTTGAGAGAGTTGGCGTTCTTTGACATTTTGACGTTGTGCGGGAACACCGGCCCCGTTAGATAACACCGTAGGCCCACCAGGTGCAGCGGGGGCTGCAGGCGGAAGTGTGGGAGGTGTTATCAGTTGTCCGGCTTGCGACCCAGGATCCACAGAAGGCGGGAGGGTCGGTGGTGGCGGGGAAGCCCCACCAGCCGTAGTTTGTTGTGCTCCACTAAATAACTTATTAAATGACTCTGGTGACTGGAATCCATAATCTTTTCCTGCCCAAATACGTCCTTGTGCGTCACGAAGACTTGGGTCTCCACCAAAAGGCATGTAATTATTTCGATATGCGTCTTTTCCTTCTAACGTTCCATCGGCGGTGCCTTGTGGGAAAAGCATTTCAAGTGCACCATAACCAGCCAGGCCGCCTGCAACTGATGTGCCAAGTCCTGCAGCACCTGTCAAACCAAGGCTAGAGGCAAGTCTGGTTCCTACACTGATGCCAGGGACCGGATTAAGCGTATTGACAAGATTAAATGGTCCCCCTGGATTTAAAGGATTAAAGAACTTACCTGTTCTACCTAATAACGTTGTTGGATTCTGGGTTGCAAAAGGATTGAGTGCCGTAGGGATACGTCCCTGGAGATTTCTCAGTAGTCCTCCGACTTGCCCAACACCTGTCTGCAGAGCACTTTGAGGTGCCCTTGCAAACATTGATGTTTTTGCAGTGATTTGACCAAGAGGGCTGGACGGGCCAAGCATGCCCTCCATAGGCATTGAAAAAGATGTTGGCTTTGGTTTAGTAAGAGGAATGCCAAGTTTTTCTGCTATTTGCGCAGGAGAACCGGTAAACCCAGTGGCACGACGAAGTGCGTAATCAATATTAAAAGGACCACCGCCAGGTAGTGGTGTAGAAGGAGCCCTGGCTGTTACTGGAGGACGCACCACTGGTGTGCCAATAGGAGGCGCACTAGGCAAGCCACCGGGGCCAATGCGTACAGAAGAAGGTGATGGCGGAGAAACTGCGGCGCGAGTTAAAGTTGTTTTTGCATTTGTACGTGCAGCTTCTTTTGCTGCACCAGGAGCCATTCTGCTGATATCGTCAAGAGTATTTAAAAACTGGCCAGGTAACCCGCCCCAGTTTACGCCCTTTGGAATTACACGAGAGAGCACATCTCCTGCGGCTTCTTGCAAGAAACGATAATTTCTTGGGTCTTGTGCGGCACGGCCCAAAAAGTTATAAAGAAAAGCAGCGGGTGATTTAGGAGCCATTAGCGCCAAACCTCATGTAAATAAAGACGAGAGCCAACAGCAGTATCGGCGGGACCAGGTAATGCCTGAATAAATTCAGCACCAGAGCGTTCGTAACGGTATCTGGCTTGGAAGGGATCCTTGTAGTTGGGAACGTAAAGGATGCCGGCTAAACGGTTGGTTTCGTAAAGATAAATCTCATCCCAAACCTTAAGTGCCTCCTTAGCATTACTGGAACGAATCGTACGATCAACGTCACCAGCAATACTTTCAAGGCGAGTAGAAGGTGAAGTAGCAACCTCGGTTTTCTTTTCAGCTGTGTCGCAGCGACCAATCTGAATAACAATCTTATCGTAGAAATACGAATCGGGGACTGTATTCATTGCTTCTTCCAGACGGGCATAGTCGCCCGCTGGCACGGAAACCGTGAAGTAGCCTAGGTGATACCTGACTCTACTTTTATCAAAGTCGCTGAGCTGCACAGCTTATTTCCGTATGTTTTTCATTATAAATGCACTGAATTAACCCAGGGGATTTTGCATGACACCCATTGGGATGGCTTGCATTAATTCTTGAAATTCTGCAAAAGGATCTTTTTTTTCTCTGTTAAGCATTTCATTTAACGCCGCACGTTCAAACTGTTTCTCAATATAGTTTTTTAAAAACTTCTCTTTATCCGCTGCTTCTTTTGCTAAGTCTGCTTCTGAAGGCGGAAGGATAGGAGCTGGAGGAGGTGTTCCTGCAATTACTTCGGCAAAAGTACCAGGAGTTGTATGTAAGACTCGGAGATCATAAGGGTTGCCTTGAGCATCCGTAACACTAAAAGTACCATAACCTTCCCCTGGTCTATATGATCCATAACCTCGATACGCAATTAGAGTGCCGGCCCTCATTCCAGCAATATCAATACCCTTGTGATCAGTGCTAGCACCAGGGATGCCTGTGTTTCTTAATCCAAACTCACTGGTAATAGGAAAATTCCACTGCCAAGTTCCGTAGCGTTGTTCAACTACAGGTTTACCGCCAACAAGAAGATTTTGTAATAAAAATTTAGCGTTTCTTGGATTGATAGGTTTATCTTTATTGGGCCCAAAACGAGGGTACACTCGTGGATCTATATGGACGCCAGAAGTTGGATAGATATCTTTGCTGGGATCAACTACGTGTCCCCCTGGAATTAAACCAGCCATCTCTTTTTATTTTAATTGTAAGACTAAAAAACCCTTGGTTTCCCAAGGGTTTAGTAAGGAGATGGGTAATTAAACCCTAATAAGGTCAGCGGCAATAACGGCTTCCCAGTCAACTCGCCCAATTTGTTTTAACTGTTCGAGATTGTTAAACCTTTCACCCGATAAGGACATTTGAAGATCTTTAATCTCTCTGGCTGTTTTTAATCCAATACCCTTGATATGATCAGCGATCATTTGGGCGGTAGCTGAATTGATATTTAAACGGTTGTCCGGGGGGAAAGTCCTCGGCTCCTCTTTAGAAGCTTTATCTTTCACTTGAAGCGTTTTCACGGTCTTAGTGGCAGCTTCATCAGGTGTAAGCTCAGTCTTGTAAGCGGTATAAAGGCGACCGTCCTGATCTTCGACCATGAACCAATCGCCATTATCCCATTCGCTTACAATCTTGACTCTTGCACCTGTTTTTTTGTGCTGATAAAGCATTGCTGCTGTAGTTGACATAAGACCAGTTGTTCACTGGTCTTAGTTTAACCTAATCAGCTGACAGTGCGGCCCAGGAGGTAGCCATCGATGTCTTCGTAGCCAGGTGCAACATCAGGTTGGATGTAGCAGCACTCAACCACGAGATAACCGGTGCGGTTACCAGAAGCATCACCACTGGAGATGTAGAAACCGCCGGAAGTGGCAGTGCTATTAGCCGTCTCTTTTGCAAACACTTTCAAAGTGGTAGCAGCAGTAGCGGCATAGTTCACGTTACCAGCGGTCACGCCAGCGGCACCAGAAGCCGTTAAGAACGGATTGGAGCTGTAAGCAGCGGCGCCAGCAGCAAAGAAGATCTCTCCAGCCTGAGTACCAGAAGTGGTAGAAGCCAGGTTGGCCTGAATCACACCTTCGCCAACACCAGAAGCAGCGGTGGGGTTACCACTATTGCTGCGACCAAAGGAGATTACGTTACCGGTAGCGGCATAGATACCGGAAGCAACACGACCATCACCCCAGCCAGAAGCAACGGAAATGGTAGCGCGATACACATAAGCAGGCAGCGTGCTGCTGCCAGAGATCACCATACCGGTGATATTGGGCCGAGTGTCGTCTTGACGATAAGGAGAAGGGACGATCACATCGGCTGCAGCTACAGGGCCACTACCAGAGGTAGCGGTAACGGCCACGTAACCACGTTGCTGGAAATAACGATAGCCAGGAAGAGCCAGTACAGAAGTAGGCCCCCCCTTGGAACTATCATCACTACCATTGTCGTTGGTATCAATATTCTTGTACCAACCGTTCAGAGGTTCTGCCCAGTTACCTGGGTAGATTTTTTTTGCAGACAAATAGGTCATTTATTTTTCCTGTATTTTGAATTTATGGTTTGTTATCAAACAGTGCCGTCGTCAGCCACAAAGCTATACGAAGTGGTCACAAAATCCTTATTCAGAATTTCAAAACCAGCGTAAAGTTGCCAGATTAGGATGATAAAACGGCTGAAGTCATCGTTGTTGTTGATCAACACCTGAGCATTGGGGCCACCAATACCCACGCCGATAGCCTGAGGGCCAAAGAAGTAACCTTGAGCAGCTTCTTGAGAAGTATAAGTAGAACCACCGTCGAAGGAAGCGGTTACGTTCTTGGTTGGGAAGTTGGTCGACTCGAAGAACTTAACGCCTTCAAACTGAACACCAGTTGGCATCACGGGCTCACCAGCCAGGAAATAACCCTGACCAGCTTGGGGACCCATGTAGAAGCTGGCATTATTTGGCATCATGGGATTACCCATGTACATGCCTTGACCAGGATTGCCAGCGTAGCGTGCGATCTCACGGAAGTCCGCGTCACGACGCAGGTGCATCATGAAAGTAGGATCGCAGATGCAACGATACAGCCCATCCGAGAAAGTCGGAACGTTACGCTTACGCAGATCCTTAACAATGGTCAACAGGTCGGTTTTCACCTGGAACTGTTGAACTTCGTTGCTGTACTCGGTGCTAGTGTAGCTGATACGACCGGAAGAGTCTTTGGTTTTACCGCCAGCAAAGTAGTAACCACCTTGGGTGGTAGAGGCAGCACCGTTGGCTTCTGCTTTAGCGAGTTCGTCAATGAACACGCGGTCGCGCCAACGGCGATAGTCGTCCAGCAGCGTCAAGCTACCGATCGACTGGTGGAACATATTTAAGTTCCCGGAGTCCAGAAGCAGGCGCTGAGCCGTGATCAAGGTCTCGCGAGCAATCTTAAAGGTGCTAGGCTGAGTCGGATCACCCGGATCTGCAGGACCAGTGTACTCCTTAAGCACCACCAGGACTTTCTCCTTGGTGATGTTACGGCTGTTAGCGGTACCGATGGTTTGATCGGCAATGCGCTCACGGCTGTCCTTGGTACCAGGGGTTCCCCAGAACTTATACCTATCTAGCTGGACCGTTTGACCAGGCTGACGAGTGAAGTCGTGAACAACTACAGGCTCGACTGCCATTTCTGCGATATACGCAGGATGGGGCCGATAGAGTTCGGCACCCAGAATCTTTGGAAAGTCGTTATCAATGAACACTTTGTTTTATCCTCCAGTGTCGCAGGAAGTGTTTTATCGGGTGAAAGATTCAGACATAGATATGTCTTATCTAACACAAATTTTAGCAGCCGGTAATTTATTTATTACGCGTACTGCGTAGTTGGTGCTTTATAGCGAGCACCAAGGGAATTACTGGAACCATAGGCCTCAGGATCCAATGCTTGTTGCGCCACAGCTTGCATTGCTTCATCCTGATTTAAACCAGGGATACCAACAAACTGACCAAGATTAGCCACACCACCGCCAATCATGCCGCCTGCAGCGCCAGCAGCAGTCAAGCCGAGGGGAATTCCGGCCGTGTTAATCAAGGCCTGTCCAGCACGAAGACCACCTCTGAATTGATTAACAAGTTGTTCTGGATCCCCACCTTGCTTATAGGCTTCGCGCATAAAATTACGAAGTCCTTCTGCAGAAGCAATGTCTCTTTCTGACATTTTTGCGCGGTGAGCCGTGGCGGCTGGTGAAGTATTAACAACACTACGTAAATCACGAAGTGTCTTTGCAGCTACTCCACGCATTGCTGGGATCCTGGACCCCATCACACTACCAAGTCCTGCGGCACCTAGAGCTTCGAGTGCGACGCGACCAGGGCCTTCTTCCTGAGCTTCGCCAGAAATTACATTACCTAATGTAGCAAGGCCGGCGGCACCAAGACCGCCAGCCACTGCAGAAGCAACGGGATCCCTGCTGATTGCGTTTGCGTATTTACCAGCAAGTTTAAACATTACTTCACTCCATCACAAACAGTTTGTTTGCAACAACTTGAGGCTGAGCTTGGTTCAGGAGGCGCCAGGCATTGCTGGGATCCACATCCATCTGCTGCTTGAAGCTGCCCCAGAAATTCTCAGGTTGTTGAGGAGCAGAAGCAGAAGGAGGTGCAGGGAATTGGCCTAGCATGGGATTCACTGCTTCGGTGCGATAACCAGGGGTTTCAAGTTCAGCCTCGCTCTCGTACACAGGGTACGGACCTTCGGGACCAAAGAACTTCAGAGTGTAATCACTGAGAACATCAGGGTTCGTCAGAATTTCGTTGTAAGCCAGGTTCTCTTGGTGCTCGTTGACTGCGAACTCGGCGTAGCCTTCGATCAGACCTTTGGCTTGAGTGCCCCAGGCAACAGCACTATCCAGCATCCCTTCCAGTTGGAGGGCATAGTTGTTAAGGATGGCTGGTGCTTCAACGCCGTACGCGCTTACCACGTGGCGGGTTTCTGGGCTCCACTGGAGCAGATCCGCTACGTCCTCCAAGGATTGAACCGAGAAGGTTTGGGAAGAGTTGGGCGAGGATGTCGGGTTGGCTTGCCAGGTCTGCGGAGCCGATTGTGGCGTAACTTGGGGTGCTTGCTGGCCGTAATTGGCTGGAGCGTATTGAGTCGTCTGAGATGGTTGACCCTGGAACGGGGATTGAACTGGTGCGCTCAGCAGGTTCACCACCTTGTTGAACGCCGATTCCCATGGGTTGCTCTGAGCTTCCGATGGGGATTGGGGGGCGTACTGAGACGGGGCGAATTGGTAATTGGGGGCCGCCTGAGGTACCGCTTGGGGGTAGCTGGTACCCACCTGATACTGGACCGGTGCTGCCACTGGAGCCTGGGCTGCTGGGGCCGCTTGGTAACTGGGCACCACGTAGCTGCTGGGAGCCACCGCTGCCGGAGTTGGGCTCGTCTGTGGGATCGATTGGACGGTAGCGTCCTGCATAACTCATCTCCTTTTGTAAAGCTTCTAGAGTTCGATACAGATATGGAGTCAAGTCCAATCTTGGGTCCGCTGCCATCGGTAAATCCGGTGCTTGCGGGTGGGGAGTCTGCATCATTCCCCCCACTAACCTGGCAAATGCAGAGTATGCACCCTGTAGTTCATTCACCATCCTGAATGGGAACCCAGATAACATCTCGGCCCTTTCCTCATCCGTCTTAGACGGAAAGAGGTACTTCAATGCTTCAATGCTATCAACACCTAATTCTTGCAAATTTCTTACAACAATTGAGTTGTTAAGAATATCTTGGGTTGAATCCTCATAAACAGGACCCAGCCAACGCCATAGAACAGTGACATCTCCATCCGGAATAAGACCCATAACCCCTGGTGGAATCATTTGGGTCTCGATACAAGCCATCATAATCTTTTTGAGTTTGTCATCGTACATTTGCATTGCTTGCTTATACGCATTTTCTTCTTCTGGTGGTGCGCCAGGGGCAAGTGTCACGGGTTTTTCAAGGCCTGCAGCTGCTGCAAGTGTTGACTTAAACAACTGTTCTTCTTGGTAAATAATCAGTTCTAAACAACGACAAATACCATGAGTGTAAATGGCATTTGCTTTTTTCTTTGATGTTGCGGAAACACGGCCA
>Ga0208784_1000144_pt1 | contig 35148 bp, 49 predicted proteins | sample DEB19_08_DNA_FD_184531 | JGI IMG/M metagenome (GOLD analysis project Ga0208784, IMG submission 184531) | Aqueous microbial communities from the Delaware River and Bay under freshwater to marine salinity gradient to study organic matter... | ecosystem: Environmental > Aquatic > Marine > Coastal ... | reverse complement strand
GGAAGAAGTACAAGGTTGCTCTTAACGAACATCAATACTTCTTTGCTCCAGATGTTTGGACGGAATACATTAGCAGCGGTTACACCGATGTTAACATTTCCAGACCCAAATGCGCCTGTAGTTGTCATAGTATAGTTTTCCTTCTAATTGATTGTTAAATACCAGACATTGCTCGATTGATTTCGTCGTAGTGCTTTTGGAACCACGCTAGATCATTTCTTGCTACAAGTTGGTCTACATTCTCGGCGGTAATCTTGGTAGATTGAACGCCTGCGTTAGTAGCATTACCTGTAGGAACGCTGGCTTGTTGCTTTTGGGCTAGGCTTTCGAGTGTATCTCGGCGTGCCTGGGACTTAGCTTTCTCAGGATTCTTAGCAACTGCCATAGCGTATGCTGCTCTTAACATAGCTTCAGGTGTGCCATAAAGACCACTTTGTGTCATTTCCGTGATCATCTCTTGTTCGTACTGCTTTGCGTCAGGATTCTCAACGAAGAAATCGTTGATTGTGCTCTTGACCTCGAAGCGTTGTACTCGCTTAAGAAGTTCTGGGTCTTGACCAGTGCTTAGTGCTACCTGCTCGGCGCTCTCGTCTGACAATTCTGTCATCGAACGCTCAAGTTCCTTAGCCTTCTGAGCTTTGGCGTGCATAGCACGTTCTGCTTCTCGGGCTGATTTAGCTAATTTGTTAATTGCGTCAGGGTCGCTAGGGTCTATGCCTTTAGCGCTTAGCCATTTAGAGGTATCGTCCTCACTTGGTGCTTCTGTGGCCTGTGCAGTTTCCTGCGCTGGTTCGTCAGCTACTTCAGTTGGTGTCGGCTCTGTGGCTTCCTGTTGCGGTTGCTCTTCGGTGGTGCGTAATACCGCCTCTGGCTTCCAGTTTCCATCGTTGGGTTGTGTAGATTCTACGCCCTGATTGGAACTGACCTCGGTTGTGGTGTCGTCCATCGTATCTCCTTATTGTTAATGTCCCCTGCCCAGAGGGGCTGGCGAGTAACACAAGGCAGGGTGTTAATTTAATATCTCGCCAATCCCTCCGGACAAATGACTACTGCTTGTCTATTGCCCCCAGTACAGACTGAATGTGGTCTACAACCTCTCGAGCCCCTTTGGCTCTCTGCACATAATCCCGACTTAACTCAGGCTCGACCTCAGCTTTGAGGTGGTTGCTTGCTATTATTTCGGTGATTATCTTCATAAGGTGTTGTCCGCCTTTTGCCTTAAAGAAAGAGTGATACTGCCTTATCTCTTCTTGCATTACATTCCGCCTCCAAGCATATCAGTTGGTAGTTCTAGAGGTGGTTCAAGCGGCATACCCTCTGGCATCATAGGCATAGGGTTAATCATATCTGGTTGCATGCCCATGCCTTGCATTCCTTGCTGATCGTTAGACATCAACTCGTCTACTTCATCTGGGTCTAGGTCGAAGCCACGCTGTAGAACTAGCTTCTTAAGAGTATTCTGGTTGATTTCAGGGTCGTTCATGAATGCTGCGTACATTTCCTTAGCTTGGTTAGCCTGCTGTTGCTTCTGAGAGTTAACAGTAGTTTCAAGCTGTACTTCTACATCGTAGGTACCAGCGAAGTCTAATGGGTTGTATTCTTCCCAGCGTACGCCGTCTTTGCCGACTACTCTGACTACCATTGGCTCTGTAACGTAGAGCTGAATCATAGCTAAAACTAGGGTTGCTAACTGATGGAAGCCCTCATCCTCTATCTGTGTGATCTTGAGAGCTAATCTCTGACCTGAACCAGCAATTTGTGCCTGAATCTCGGTAGCTGTAGTGCTGCCGCCACCTGCTGGAGATACACCTTTGATGATTTCGTTTGATGCGGTCGTCTCACGCATCTCATTCTTGATGTTGCTTCTCTCTAAGAAAGCGTCCTGAGGTACTGGTCGCTGACCGATTGGCTGTAGTGCGCCTGCTTCTACCGGGTAGATAGCGCCAGGAATGTTCTCAATTTCCTCTAGCAAGTGTGCGTAGCGAGGGTCGAGGGTGTACATCTGGTTCAATGTGAATGTAATTGAGTCAATGTTCTGGTTGGTAAGGTCGTTGAGTAGTTCTTGCTGGTCGGCAATGAAGTCAATCTCACCCTTAGCGTAGAATAGTGAGCCGTCTACGTAGTCTCGGAGTACACAGAAAGGCATGAGTCCCTTAGCGTACTTCTCGCCGTTTTGCTTTGCCTTGAGCTTGTAATAGTTCTCGCTGTCCTCAATAACTGTAGAGCGGTTGGCAATAGAGATGACTCGGTCTTTTGTCCAGTATTCGATAACTTCTACTAGGCTATCTTCGTCAGATACAGTAGAGCCGTACCACATGTCCTTTTCTTCTTTGTCAGTGTTCTCGCCTGAACCGTTCTTAGTCTTAGACACTTGGTCTAGGTTCTGGTACTTAGGCTTCATTACTACGTCTACATCGTTAGACTTCTCTAGGTCTACAATTTCGAAGCTCTTGAGCTCTTCCATAGTAGTTAGATAGCGGCGACCCATAAAGGCTGCGTTCTCTAAGCTGTTTGTAGTTGGGTCAATGAAAAAGTCCCTGATAGGAACGTTAATCATCTTAGGACAGTTTCCGTCCCAGTGCATGTATACAACTGAAGTTCCGTAGCGAAGCATGTCACGTCCCCAGTTGATGACCTTGATGCTCCACTTGTCTTTGTCCCAATAGTAGTTAACGAGGTTGTTCAGGATGTCAGTGTTCTGTCCAAACTTATCTGCTGGCGCTGAGTAGTTGAATCGTGGCTTGCTGCCGAATAAAGCAGAAGTCATTGTTTCAATAGTAGAGAAAGTCATCGGCACAAATGTATCGGTGATACCGTTGTAGCCAACCTTAACTCGGTTGTTGTTATAAAGATAGTAGTTGTCGTTCCACCTTGAGTGCCAAGAGCCTGAGCAGTATTCCCAAGACTTGTCGAAGTCGTCTAATACTCTCTGTAATGAAGTCTGTTTTGCCACGTTATACCCTGAACCCCGCCTTTGATTGCATTATATCACAGTTAAGCACGTCCGTATTTCCTGCTCACCATCAGTTTAGGCTTGTATGCGTGCAGTTGTTCGCTTGGTTGGTCGCTGCTGATTGCGTATCTCATTGCGTCTAGGAAGTGATCTAAGCCACCTTCAGGCACTCCAACATTCTTACCATCTCTGTCTGTTTTCCACAGGTAACTGCGGTATTCCTTGATGCCGTTGATTGAGTTCTTGGTAATAGACATCGGCTTGTCCTGAATCATCTGGATGCCGTAGTTCACTGAGTCTTTGCCTTTCTCAGCTGGCAAGATATTCACGCCATATAGTTTCAGTTCGTCAATGCTCTTAGGTTCTGCGCTATCGGCTATCACTAAGGTTCTTGCTTCTTCTAGGTTAAGGATGAAGTCTGCTAGTTGCTTGTTACTTTGCCCCTTCTGATAAAGCCTCTCGTCCACGATGTAGCCACCGTTGTACTCATAGACATCTACTATAACGCTAGGATCAACCGAATAACCGAAGTCTAGTCCTCTTCGTATCAGTCTGGCTTCGTGCGGTATTGAGTCGATGATGTTCCAGCCAGTGTAGATTCTGCCCTCGACTTCACCGAGTTGCCCCTCTCCATATACTCGCCACCAGTTCTTGTTGGATTTACGGTGTTCTATTTCGCTAACAATCTCAGGTGCTAGGGCTTCGTTGTCCTTATAGGTTAAAGTAATAAACTCCACGTCATCACGCTTGCCTATGTAGTCTGTGTACATAAAGAACTCTGCTACTGGGTTCCAGTCTATATAAGCAAACTCCTTAGTACGCACTAGTAGCTGTTCAAAAGCTTCTTGAGGTATGTTGTTGCCCTCGTTTACAAATAATCTGTCACGCCTTGGACCACGAACTTTGCTTGGCTGATCTGCAGAAAAGAATTCTAGCTTGCTACCTGTTTCAAATGTGTAGGTATAATCTGTCTTGCTCCAAAGGTTGTCCTTAAAGTAGCCATGCTCTTGCATAATGTTAAGGAAGTCACGCATAGCACCACGCCTGAGGTGTGGAAAACTTTCACTCACAACTGAAGTAAGTGTTGGTTGTTTGTCTGACTGAGCCCTAGCGATTAGGTATAACAGAATAGATATTGTCTTAGACGCAGAAGTTCCCCCGGCTACTGCCCGGATTCGCTTCGACATTGCGATAATCTTATCGGTTGCTGTCGTCTGGAGATACATCTACTTTAATGATTGGCGTAGGAAGTTGTTGCCCGTCCTTACCAGTCATTTCCTGCCTTAAACTGAACTCATCTTTCTTCTTTCTCTCTAGGAATTTCATAGCCATATCAGGGTCTCTACGCACTGCTCTCGCCACTGTTGCTCGGCTATCCATAATAGGCGTATCCTTCAAAGCCTCTTTTCGTTCTATAAACTCAGGGTGCTTATCTTGATATAGATGTAACGTTGAAACAGCAATATCTGCCCATAAACAAGCCTCTCTGTCAGTACATCCCCATGCAAAGGCTTCTTCTAATTTAGCTATGACTTCTGGTGTCATTACAGTTGGTCTACCCATTTGTTGGTTTTACCTCCACTCTAACTAAAGTCTCTGGGCTCATTGCCGCTAAAGCTAGGACTGCTGGGTCACTGGTCTGAAGCACAACTCTATAACTTATATCTAAGCTGGCTGTTTTCTTTGATTTGACCTCTATGATTTCTGCATCGAAGTTCATGCGGTTGCCCTCTTCTTTCGTTTCAATTGTAACACAGGCACTTCAGGGAGTAATGGAAACTGTTTGTTGTTGGCTTCTAACCAAGGATTACTAATAACCTCGAACCTTTTATTCAGCAGCTCTTCCATCAGACATCTCCTTCACCAGTGCCTTGTATTTCTTTATCATAAGGTCTAAATCACTATCTGTCCATTTAGCTACGTTGCGGGATATGGAGTGCAGATACTCGACTCTCTCTTGTCCATACTTCTTAATCATAAATAGTGCGTAGCCGGCAGCATTTCCCTCATTGAATCTATTGCAGTAGCGGCATTGAATGTGGACATTCTGTTCGTGCCAGCGCACTGTTCTCCAGCGTCTATTAATAAAGTGGCCTGCATCTCCTTGACTGAGTGGCTTGCGCTCTCCACAGGAACAACAAAAAAAGACTCCGTTTGAGGAGTCTCTCAGTCGGATATACTTGGAGAAATATAAATCTAGTTTCTTTTCTAGTGTTCTACTAGCCATATCTCCTTTATATCACACTTAGTCGTTTGTGCTTAATTCTCTTCTTAGGATTCGGCGTTGCCTCTCAGACTTGCCTCCCCAGATTCCGTATTTGATGCCATTAGATAGTGCATAGTGCAAGCATTCCTTTACTACTACACACCCGACACATACTGCCATAGCTTCTCTTGTGCTCTCGCCACGCTCTGTGTGGAACATCTTTGGTTCTAGGCCACGACAGTTGGCTTCCTTAGCCCAGTCTAGTGGTAGGTTAGACCTGTCTGTGTATGCTTGTGATTCAAACTTATCCATTACATATTCTCCAATAGTTCTTTAGCTTTTTGGCGTTGTTTCTCAATGCAATCATTAAATCCAGACATATAAGTTTCTGCTAAATTTTTATTGTCTGTTCTAACTATTTTTACAAGTTCTGCGCCTATCACTTCATCTATTAACTCTTGGAATAGTTGTTTGATTTTATCTTTCATTTCAGCTTTTGTATATGCAGGTTCGTGAAGTATCCAATCGACTAAACTGTCTAATCTTTTATCTATGTTCATTACTTAGCCTTACCTCTGCGACTTAGCGCTCCACCTTTTTTGCCTGCTTCGCTTGCTTTACCACTGACCGCAAATCCTTTAAGCGCTTTACCTGTCTTAGGGTCAATGTTGTTAGAAGTCCTACCACCAATAGAACCGATATTCTTATAAAAATCTGCACCGTGTCGTTCATAGTTAGTGTTCCTTGTCTTTTCTCCACCTTGTCTTGTACCTGCCATTATTCGTTCTCCTCTATTATTTCTATTTCCTCGCACTTATCGCACTGATAATAAAACCCAGTTGAGTAGCCATCGAATGTAGATGATTCCTCTACTGTCTTACCTGCGTGGTTGCAGGACTCCATCTCAAAGCGATTCTCGTCCCAAAACCCTGTTTGCACAGTGATTGACCCATTGTTTGAGTCTATGTACTTAACTTCTATTGTCATCGTTTGTCCTTTCTTTTGATGATGTATATATTGTACTACATAAGCAAATACAATCAAGGGTATTTGTTGTGATTTATCCACAGGTTTGGTATAATCTCGGCATAGCAGCCCCAAAAAGTTTGTCCTTTCTTACACTCTTCCGGGGCTGTTTTTTATGGCTTGCAATAGTTGGTATAATTAAAGAGACTATCGTTCCTGTTTGCTCAGGATCAAGGCGATAGTAGAACCTAAGACACCCTAGCGTTACTTGTGAGTTTGTAACGCTCGAAAACAAACAGACAATATCCACTTACGGGAGGGTTTCCCTAGAGCCCTCCCACCAATTAACTAAAGGAGCACTATGTCAGCTGGTAAAATGCACGAGAAGAAAGAATCTAAGAAGATGATGATTAAGGAATACGGTAAGAAGATGGCAGCAAAGAAAATGGCTGCCCGCAAGAAAGGAAAGAAATAATGAAGAAGAAAGCAGCATCTAAGGGTAAGTTCGCTAAGATCATGAGAGAGTTTAAGGCTGGTACACTTCACTCAGGTATCAACCCTAAGGGTCCAAAGAAAGCTCCACTAGCTAAGTCACGCAAGCAAGCAATAGCAATAGCTCTCAGCGTTACTGGCAAAGCTAAGAAGAAGAAGTAGGTTCTACTAATAAAAGAAGAGGCTCTTGCGAGAAGCCTCTTTTTTGTTACCTCGTTTTACCCAACCTCAAACTATTGGATGCGTCTAATCTTGATGATTAGGAAGAACACGACTACGAAAGCGAAACCTGTCCTAAAGTCATCTACTAGCATTGGCGTAAAGGATATGATTCCTTGTGCTGCTAGAAAGCCTAGGATTACCAGCGACATCCAAGGTAATAGATTGTCGTCTGCCCAGTTAGAGAAGCGGTGGCTTCTTGTGCTTTTGATAGTTCTCGTTGCTGTCCCAATTTCTTTGGGGTTTAGTATGTCCATAATTTTTGTCCTTTCTTTTATGGTACCCACATACTAGCATAGAGCTTATGTTAAGTCAAGATGCTTGCGTATATTTCTGTGGATAACTTCATCTGCTGGGATGTTTATAACCTTAAAAGCCAGCTTAGGCTCTAAGTCTGGGTTGTATAGGACTAAGTCGCAGGACTCTAGCTCACAAATCATCATCTGCATTTGCACCTGCGCCATTACTTCGAAAGGTATGTTCCCTTTGCTGACATCAATGTGTTTCTTTTCGCCAAAGCATTTGACTTCGATTAGCTTATCTCCAACCACGCCGTCTGGACTCGCTCCAGCATTTGGGTATTTAGGATTAGTCACAAACCCGACAGTCAGTATGTCTACATCATCGTGCGTTCTGGAGTAAATCTCTAGAGCTTCAGGCTCTAAGTCCTTGCCACGCTGCATTGCTGCTGTCGTAGGGATTATCTTTTGCTCTACAGCCTCTTTATAGCCCTTTTCAAGCAGCTTCCATGCGTTGGACGCAGTAACACGCCCTTTGCGTAGTTCGAACCATTCTGGCGAATTCTGAGCGCAATTATGAATTGTAGGCGTCGACAATCTCCGTCTTCGTATCCTCTGCTGTGACATTTACCCCTCCTTGCATTTCTTCTAATGGTGTTGATTCAAAGCCAGCCATCTTCATTATCCACCCAAGATAGATTCTGTAGGCTTTTCCAATGGCTCTAGTTTGACACATAGAAGCTATGGCATACTCATCAAAGTATTGCTTGCCCTTTTCTTTGTTGGAGCAAATAGCCACACCTGAACTAACTAACTGATCGCCACGATACAGTTCTACGACTGCTCGGTACTTTACCTCTTTATCAGTGCTCTGGTTCTCTAGTTCTTTGACGTTGGCTGTGATTCCGAGCATGCCGCCCATAAACTGCCAGCCCTCTACGTTTACGTATGGCTTGCCCTGCACGCTAGTCCATAACTTATTCTCGTGTATGAACTTCTTAACCTCAGTTGAAAAGACCTGAATGTCTTTCAGTGTTCCGAGCTTTACTATTTCCATCTTACCCTCCTTGTGTTGTTACTTAACTAATTCTTGCTTGTTCTTCTCGATGCGTTCCTGAATGATTTCTTTTATCTTCTCTACATCGTGACTATATAAATCAGTCACTGCTAGTAGATACTCAAGCGTTATCTGCTCACGCTCTATACCGTATTTGCGAATTATTTCTTCTGGCATTACTCTGTTACCTTTCTAATTGCCTTAGCAATCGCTTTATTAGCTACTTCGTTGAATTTATCACGCTTCTCTTGGTAATACTGGCGCTTAAAATCTTGCTCCCAATCGTGCTGCTCTTTAAGGGTTTTACCATTGGCTTTAGCTTCAGATAAATCACTTAATGCAGCAATAAGCACTAATACGATACAAATTATTCCAACAATCATTACTTTGCTCTCCAAGAGATGTACTCAGTCTCAGACTTCTCAACTCCCATAGGAAGCTCGCCGTAAAGTTTTTCATACTGACCTATCTTAGTAGTGTCTAGTGCAGTTTTAAGCATAGTAGTAGGCACGCTGTTGATGTCACCCTTATAGCTGGCACGCTTAACTAGGCTAATTGAGTAGTTATCATTCTTGATTGAGATGACATTGTGCTCTTTCATAGCTTCTAGTAGCTCGGCTTTTAGATCAGCCTCAGCTTGTTCTAGTTGTTTCTGTAGCTCGATAGTAGCAAGTAGCTTGCGTTCTATCTGTGCAGGTAGTGAGTTTGTAGTAAGTGTCATTATTTACCTAACTTTTTTAATTCTTGAATAGTCCAATCGTCAACTTCATCTTCTATCGGAAGCAAGTTGTCTAAGAAATACTCCCATGCATCTTGTTCTTCATAAGCCTCTACTGTGTATTCAGGCTTATTAGGTTTATAACTTATTATCTTGAACTTCATATTTGCCCTTTCTTATTGTGGTACATCGGTAAGGCTCATTTAGATTCTACAGTTTCTGTCTATAAGCTATATGGGTTGCTATTATGCCTAGCCGACACCCGTTGCCTATATTCAGTAGTTGTCTGGAGCGGGGTTACACCGCAAGTTAAGCAAGTCTCGCACGAGCTCAACCATAATCTTTGATGCCCTACTGGCGTACCACAATGGTTTAATATGCTGTCAGGTAATGTCCTTTCTTACTTGACTGTATACAGTGTACACCATAAGCATGATAATGTCAATACCCTTTTGTTAATACCTGTGGATAACTATGCAATACCCTTGATTCTCTTATATGCCTCAAATGCTCGTAGGTATCCTGTTCCTTTTTCATCATTTTCTATATTCTCTGTAATTCTATTGTTATTCTTAGGTGCACTTTTTGCACCAGTTGAGTGCACTTTTTGCACCGAAATAGGAATTTTTTGCACCGTTTGGTCGTCTTTTGGCTTGTATCGGTGCACTTTTTGCACCGCTACCTCTGTATATTTGGTGGTAACTCGTAGGTATCCACGCCCATTTTTCTTTAATAAACCCTTTTCTAGCAAACGATTGCGCATGTTGACTATTGAACGCCTGGCTAAACCAAGATCAGTAGCTGTAGTTTCTAGCGATTTGTAGCACCAGCCCTCATAACTAAGTTTATAAACCATATCCAAGAACACGTATTCGTTCCAAGATATGTCCAACGCTTGCCTAATGTCGTAGTGCAGCGTTGCGTAGATAGGCACTTTACCCATAAAGAAAAACCCCCGCTTTTATGCGAGGGCTTGCCCTATAACCATGTACTATTATAGCACACAGCATAACTGCTATACCCTCGCTTTTATAGTTTGAGTATTGCCGCTTGGTTATAGGACAATACTTGCAAGCATTATACCATGCCAACAAAAAACCACCTATAACTAGCTATTAAGGTGGTCTTTGCTCGCAACGATTCTAGGCTCAAGTGCGAGTTAGCCTGACTGATAGTCATTACTATTATGTATTAAATACAATTAGCTAGTCAATACTGTTCTACCTCTTGCGTTATTAACATAAGACTGGTAGACTTAGTCAACTAATAAGAAAGGGCAATCTCTATTAGTTGTATTTTAATAATTTATACGCAGTCTATCACTCAAAGGAGCTTAATATGGCTAGCCCAGAAATATTGTCCACAAGAGACTATACTCTTTTCAAGACAATTAAAGGTAACCGTAAGGTGCGTGATGCGCACGTTAACAAACTGAGAGTATTGATAGATCAAGACCCTGAATCTATAAAGCTTTCACCAATATTAGTAAATGAGAGAATGGAAGTAATTGACGGACAGCATAGACTTGCTGCTATATCGCAGTTAGGCTTAGAAGTCTATTACATCAAACACAAAGGTCTAGATATCTCTAATGTAAGAGCATTGAACAGCAGCGCCAAACAATGGCAACCTGTTGACTATGCATACGCATTTGCTGAATCTGGAAATGTAAACTATCAGCTTTATCTCAAAGCAAAAGATAGTGATTACAAAGTAAACCACGACTGTTTGATTAGGTATCTATCACTAGATAACCCTGTTACTAACTCTTCATTCAAACTAGGTGCGCTTAAAGTAGATAACTTCCAGCGAACTATGGAATTACTAGAGATGCTTTATGCATTTGCTAGTTATCCAAGATTTAAGACTAGAAACTTTGCTTTAGCATTTCTAAGATTTGCTACAGATGAGCAATACGACCACGACAGAATGGTTAAACAAATCACCAATCATATTCATAGGTTAGAAGATAAAGCCACAGAGCGAGATTATTTTGAAGAAATAAATCGTATTTACAACTTTAGTCTAGCTGAAGATAAGAAAATAATATTTGGAACGGCTGAATATCTTAGCCGAGCCGCAAAATAACAATTTAATTTAATGGTGATAGGCTGCGTATAGATTACTAATCTGCCCCGAATATATCGTCAAGACGTTCTGCAACTGCGTCTAAATACATCTCGTGTTCTGACTCATATAAGAACTCACGCTCGACTATTGGAAGTAAAGCAAATCCTGCTACTTTGCGTGCGACTTCTTCGCTAACAACTGCCTGTATCATGCCTTGCTCATCATCAAGCATCTTCATAATCCAAATGCCTAAAGGTGCATAATGATCTATGCGATCGTACTTGGCGTTAACTAGAAAGCTGTGCTCTTCGTCTGAACCATCTGACATTGGTATCTCGTACAGTTTATCTTTACGAATATCAGGATGCGCCATAGTAATGATCCACTTGTCTTGAGAATCTTTTATAACATTTGTCGGCTTCGTCAACACTCAGTAAGTCTCGGTTAATTAAATCTATAAACCTGTGCATTGCTGCGAGTTTAATCTCAGCCACGCTCATCTTTGGATTGTGCATAATTTGCTGACCAACTTCGTACTGAATTTTATCTACCACTGTTTCTACTAGGTTCTGGTCGGCTATTTCGCCGTATGCCTCAAGCCTAATCTCGTCATCATGGTACTCGCCCATGTCACTAAATTTGTGTATTTCGCTCATATATCCATTATAACGCCATTAAATCGAATTGTAGTACCGACATCGGGTTTTAACTCAATCACTTCAACAAGAGCCTCTCTGAGCATTATAGAGCCTAATTTGATGCTGCGTTGCCAACGCTCAGGTATTTCGAATGGGTAATGTACAAGAGTCTTAATTCCCGACTGGATAATCCCTCTGGCGCAGTCGTGGCAGCAAGCATATGGAGCATACATCGTAGCCCCAAGAGTGGCGTGTCCTAATCGTGTGGCTTTGTAGATTGCGTTGCGCTCTGCGTGCTCGGTAAAGATATACTTGTCGTCCAGCCAGCGATGCTCAAAGTCGTTCACACCGTTAGGGAAACGGTTGTAGTCTGCCGCAAGTAGCTCATCGTCTTTATAAATCAACGCTGCGGTTTGTGTGTTCGGGTCGGGTGAGAACTTCGCTAGTCGTATCGCTTGAGCTAGATGGTGTTCGTGATTCATTGATTCTCCTTTTAACATATTCGCAAGCCATTAGATTATAAGCTACTGCCGCCATGTGGTCTTCGTCATCATCGCCTCTTAACCACTGAATGAAGTGTCTAAAGCCTGATGCTTGAAATCTCTTAAGCTCGGCTTCTGAATTAGCTAATCTCCAATTCTCCTCACCATATTTAATTGCGCCCCTAGCCATGAGCTGGGCTAGTCTTGTAAGGAAAGGCTCGTCTATAAGATCATAACGTGGCTTGCCCTCGTCTGTATCTCTTCGCATGCCACTAGGAAAGTCTATTCGTTTGCCACTATCTTTGGTCTCGAATTCCATCTCTCACTCCTATTATTGCTCTTGCTATTGATTCCACTACAAACTCTTCTAACTTGTGATGCTTGTTTGGTAAGTGGTCGCTCATCGGTGCCACTATTATGTGACCTAGTTCATGCACTGCTGCTGAGTCTAGTTCATCCTGCGTGAGGTCTTTGCAGTTGTTGGTGTACCAGACAATTGCAGCCTCTCGGTATTCCCAATTAGTGACTACTTCGGCTGTTTGCGGTACTTCCTCGTCACTAAAGTAATTGCTCACAGTAATAAATCCCAAATCCATTACTGCTTGCCATCTAGCTACTGTCTTTTCAATGTTTTTCTTGTAGCGTTCCATCGAATTCCTTGCCATTATAGTAAGCTATCCCATTGTTAATTGCTACATGGTCAAACTGATATTGGCCGTCTTGGTAGTCGGTGATTATTAATAAACCTTGCTGCCAGTTTTCCTGCTTAGGAACTGGTATTCCGTAGTCGTCTACAGCCGACCCGTAAGATGGAACAAAACCGTCGATGCGGCAAGTACAACCCACCATAATGCTAGCAAGATAAAGACCAGCTCTAGTAGTTCGGTAATGGGTCTCCATCCTATGCCCGTGACCTCTAACGATGTGTGTTTCGGGGTTTTCTTTGCTTTCCTTATTAGCTGTACTACCGTTACTAACAACAGTATTGCCATGCTTGAATACAATAGGGGGTGCTTGATAATTGTCTCCATATACATAATTTGCTGCTCCATATCCGCTGTGCCAGTTAACTCCCACCGCATCTAGGTTAGCGAAGAATGGATAAGTAAGAGCTGGGTAACTAGCATCATCGCTACCTGCCTGCCTTATGCCATAGAGTTCTGGAACTTTATTTAATATAAATTTACCTAGTCTAGTGTTGTGATTGGAATCCACCTCGTGAATCTCTGAGTGAGGTGACTCTGCTCTCAGGTCGGCGTACATTCTGTGCACACGATTAAAAGCTGGGTTAAGTGAATGTCGGAAATGGTCTGAGTCTGGTGCGAATCGGCTTAGTGCTGCAAGGTCAATAGTATCCCCAAGATTAACGATGACATCAGGTTGAAAGTCCTTGCACACTTGCCTGACAATATCTAAAGCTCGTTCATCGTGGATAGGTACCATCTCGCCGCCAATGCTTCTGTATTCGATTTGCGAATCGCCGAATACCACAATTTGTTTATAATCTCTGACTGGAGCTTTGCGTTTGCTCGGTTTGATAGCGACTGGGTCGGCTTGGCTTATAAAGTCCTCTATAGCCTTTGGCTTGCGTTTTCCGAACGAGACGTTAGGTAATGGCTTGGTGTACTCTATCTCGCCCTCAGCGTTGCGTATGAAGCCCACATGGAAACCTGCTCGGCTTGCACCCTCTAGGTCAGTAGCTTCAATGTTTAAGCCAGCATCTTGGAATATTTGCGCTAACTTATCTAACTCGGTTGGTTCTTGCTCCTGCCTATTCTTCGGTTTTTCCATCTGTATCTCCCTTATTTTCTGTCGATATTTCCGCCTTGTTCTCTTTAATGCTTCCCAGTCAATCCAGTAATAATATTGTCTCAGCTCGTCATCTGATGCTGTCAATAGCCTTTTCAAGTTGTCTGGCTCACGCCAGTTTACCGTTCCCACCTTGTGCCTCCCTTATTGCATTAAAAATAACCTCCCTACTTGGTTTTTCGGGAGGTCGTTCGTTTGCGTGCAAATCGTTGTGCTGTGCTCGGCAAATCCTCATAGTATTTCCAGCAAGAGTCCGAAAGCGCTTCTCTGCGTCTGTCTTGTACAAACTCTTTGGATAATAGATATGATGAATATCCGTAAAACAGTTGGGAAAGAACTTGCAGTCTTCTGACGGATTGCAAGCTCTCTCCTCCATAGTCTCAGCTTTTTACGATTTTGTGGCTTACGCCAACACCTGTTACTGCCATAATGACCCACTCTGCGGCTTCGCTGCGAGCGATAACGCCCTGTGCAACTAATCCTGAGTAGATTACTGCTAGAAGTACACCAATCCAAGTCTTGCGACCATTGAGCATACCCCACATTTTTTTAGGTAGATTCTTCATAAATCCTCCTTATTTTAATATTGCTGGGTTCACATCTAGCGACCCCAGTTACTGAGTTTGTAAAGCCAATGTGCTATGTAAAGTAAGCTACCTGCCGTTACTGTATATGTAACTACCATATATATTTCGTAAGCTAATTTCAAATACTTTTTCATTTCTTTGTCCCCAAAGTTTTAATGACGTTCCATAGTATCTGTCCGAAGAAGTTGAAGTTAATGACGATGTTACCACCATTAGCTATCTGTGCTTCAAGTTCTCTAATCTTCTTGTTGGCTGCGTCTAACTGAGCTTCTAGGTCTGCGTTCTTTGCCTGTAAATCAGCAACCTGAGCGTTTGCTTGGTCTAGTTCTGCTTGCTTAGTAGTAAGTTGTAGTTTGTATGAGTTGCACTCGTTAGTTAGGTTAGTGACCTGTGCGTTCAGTGCAGTGATTTGAGAGTTAGCTGCGTTGAGTTGAGCTTTAACATCTGCACAAGGGTCAACTGGTGCAGGCGCTGTGTAGCGTACCCATCCAATAACGCCGTTCCAATCGTGCCACTGTTCAGTTACTTTGTGATAAACGTAGTTCTGCTCAATAGAAGTGAAACTGTCTTTGCTGACAGTCTTAGCGCAAGCCACGTGTCCATAACCACCGCCCCAAGTAGAACCCCAGACAATCCAGTCGCCAACTTGAGGAAGTTGGTTTGGGTCATTTGGATTGTTCTTAATCTGCTGAAACAGGTCAGGACGAGTATTAGTACAGGTAATAAGGTCTTTAGCGCCCTGAGCGCCTTGTAGAGGGTACAGGATACCTGAAACATTAAGTACCACCTTGTTGTATAAACCTACGCACTCACCAGTATCTGAACTATTTGTGCCAATGTTGCTCTGTCCGAGATAACTCTGGGCATTTTCTAACATTATTTTGCTCCTATTATTTGACTTATTTTACTTCCAGCTAAACCTATCAATAAACTGGCGAATATAACAAAAAACCAAATCCTCTTTTTAAGTATAGAAAACGGAGCTACTGTATCTTTGATTTCGTCTACTTCTCTTTCAACTACTCCTAGTCGAGTATCGAGGTCTTTAATAACTTTGGTAAACGGAGCAAGCTCTTCTTTGAGAACTGCACGAAGATGGTCATTGTTTTTTAGAATTGCGTTCTCTACGAGTAATTCTTCCTTAGTCTTTTGAGAACGAGTAGGCATTACATAAACCCCATGAAGTTGTTTTGCGCTAAGGTTGTAACGTTTAGTGTTGAGGAAGTAGTCTTAAGACCGCTGTCTTTGCGCCTTACTCGCACCTGTGTCTGGTATGTTGTATCACTTGGCTTGTTTGTAATAACTATAGTCTTGGAAGTAAAGTCACCAGAAAATGATGTTGTCCAGTTAGAACCATTGTCCAGTGAATATTCTAGTAAATCGCAAGTTACGTCAGTACCTACATTAAATGTCCAGCCCTCATCTGTAATTGGAGTAGCTGTAAATGTAGTTAGCGTAGCGTTGCGAGCAATAGTTGGAAGCGTGTAGTTAAACGATACTGTAGCAGTCGTAACGTATGGGCTGTTACCTGCGTTGTGATAAGCCTGAAAGTTAGCAGTCTTTGTCCCGTCTGCGTTGTGGTTTATGTATACGTCTGTGTTTGTAGGAGAGAAGTAGTAAGGACCAGCTAATGAACCTCTGAAGTCGTATGATCCTAGAGATATTCCTGAGCTAGAACCGTCATAAGTAACTGTGCCTGAAGTAGTCGAGAAGTTATAAGCCTCGTATCCAGAAGTAGTTTCACGCATATCTGGAGTCAAGCGAACAAGTGAGCGGTTGTTAATAGTGTCCTGAGACAATACAGAAACAGTCAGCCTTAACTTGTAGGCGAAGCCGTAAGTACCGCCGTATGCAGCCTCACCGTTCATTTATTAAGCCTGTCTAGCTACAGCCAACACGTCCCACTTTGTAGCTGCTGCGTTATATTTGCATCCGACATAGATTAACTTACCAGCTGTTGTAGCTGTTGGGAGAGTTACACCTATGACCTGATATATAGCGTTCCAAGCGAGAGTTTTGCTTACTCCAGCATCTTTAATGCGAATGACAAGGTTCTGACCGTCTACAGGGCTTCCTGATGGTGCAGCGATAGTAGTGTTGTCTGCAAGCGCTGTGACTGTGTACATGTCCTTAGTAGCTTCTGGAGTGATTGTAGTGTTTGAAGCTGTTGTGCCAACTGTAGAGAAAGTAAACTTCTGTGTTGTGTCTACCTTGGCTGGTGTTATTGAACTGTCTGCAATGTTATCTGCGTTGATTGATCCGTTGATAGTGCTAACAATAGTGTTGATTGGCACGTTGTAATCTGCCGCATCTATAGTCTGACCATCTGACGGTAGTGAAACCGATATAGTACCCATTATTGTGCTCCTCCTGTTTGTGCTAATATTGCATCTTCTAATGTGCCAGCTCCACCTAGTTCAGCTGTTAGTTGTCCATAGGTTTGCGCTTCCTGAGTTATTAGTTTTCTTAAGCGGTTAATTTTATTTATAGCAACATCAGGTGTATCTGTAATGCTAGGTAATGCAGAACGATATCTTGCTATGTCGGCGTCTGTTAACTTACCACCCTCTAAAGCACGACCTATGTTTTGTGCTGCAATTAAAGTAGCTTGTTGTATAGCTTTAGCTGTTACGTCTTGAGGTATAGCACTTCTTATTAAACCTCTGGCTGGACCAAAAGCTCCTGATGAAGTTCTGACTAAGTTTTCTACTTCATCAAGGTTGGCTAATGATTTATTGTAATCTGACAATTGCTTGATTGCTGTGGTTGTTAACTTTTGAGTTTTAGGTTGTGCAGTTGCATATTTATCTTGGTATATCTTGTAAATTCTTTCGTATAATGCTGCGTTCTTAGGATCAGATGCTATAGCCATTATTAGTAGTTCTGGCGTAAATGGATTCTCAGTAATATTAGGCGTTGTTGCTTTTGTAGTTGTAGACTGCGTGCCACTTGTTCCAACACTGCCTGTTGTAGTAGCGCTAATTCCAGTATCAACATTTGGTTGCTGGCTTATGAAAGCTCCTTCTGGAGTAAACTGACCAGCTTGGGTATATGATGGTTGCAATTGAGTTAATGTATCTTCGAGAGTGGTTGGTTGATTAAATAACATTGACCCTATGCTTTCTAAGTTAGCACCCCTTCCACCTCTAATAGCGGCATTTAGAACTTGTCTTGGTACATTAGTAGCTAGCTTAGTGCCAGATTTTGTTAAAGCTTCGCCTGTTTTAGTGCCAGCTTGAGCTAACAATCTTCTACCAGTTGGGCTGTTAATAAACTCTGTACCTAAGAAGCCTAACGCTGCACCTACTGGTCCACCTAAAGCTGCGCCACCTACACCAGCAGCACCAGCACCAGTTACAACTCCACCAAGTCCACCTAATCCAGATATTATTCCTATTGGTAATGAACCTCGCCCAAGGTTTTCTTGTCTAGCAACAATATCGTCTAGTGTAAATAGTTTGCTAACTTCTCTACCAATATCTTTAAGGCTCTCGCCTCTAGGACCTTTCAAACCAGCGTCATCAGCAGCGTTTTGTATAGCTTTGCGAATAGAATCTGCCGCTTTCTTGGTTACATTTCTCTCTGGGCTTCCAAAAGTAGTGTAAGGTACAGCATCATCGAATGCTTGTCTTAATACTTTAGCCGCAGTACCAGATATTGTTTTGCCTTGAGTTTTTAATAAAGCATCTGCTTGTTCTTGTAATCTTGCGCCTAACTGCTGATTTACTAGAACTGGACTTTTGATTAAGGTATCTATATCTTTTTGCAAAGTAGCTTTGAATTTAGATTTAGGTATAGCTGGAATATTATCGCTTATATCATCAAACACAGACATTAAAGGGTTAATACCCTTGGATGCTATGTCGTCAGCATTGTTTATTTTGTACCTAGATATAACTTCTGTTACATCTTCGCCATGTTTTTTAGCAAAATTAGTTAATTGAGTTGGGTTAATTCTAAACTGTTTTATTGCCAAGTCTTTGGATGCTTGAGTTACTTTGCCACCCAATGCACCTCTAATGGTAAATTTAGTAGCTTCTTTTGCAGCTGTTTTAAACGCTTGTTGCGCACCTTTACCAGCAATTAAACCTTTTGCGCCAACTGTCGCATATTTACCTAGTTTTAATGGACCCGATAATACAGCTGAGATGGCTCCCTCTTTTAGAGCGTCTGTGACTCCAAGTCGGTCATCACGAACTTTGTTTTCGGCTAACCTACCACCAAAAGCTCCGAGTCCTGCGCCTATAACACCGCCTATGGCTGTACCTATTACGGGAACAAAAGAACCAGCTGCAGCACCTAATGCTGCTCCACCCAATGCACCGCCCTCAGAAATTAAGGAAGTAAGCGTCCCGCCACGACCACGAATCTGTGTAGGTGTTGTAGTTGTAGTAGTTGGAGCTGTTGCCATTCTAGGAGTAGAAACTCTTAGACCACCGCCTTGTGGTGCTGGAGGTTGAAAGCCTGCGCCTTGCAAATAGCCTTGGATTTCGGTATCTGAGTAACCTGCTGCTTTTGCTTGAGCTATTTTGTCATTAAGATTTGGTTGCATTATCTAACCCTCAATCCTGTAAATGAAGCTGGTATGCCACCTTGTAGTCTGACTCCAGTAGATTGTAGGGAAGTTTTGCCAGCCTGTAGTGGTGCTGAAACTGTTGGTTGTAGTCTTACGCTAGATGATGGCTGAACTATATTTTGTGGAGTTGGTGCTGTGACTCTTACTTGTGGTTGTGTTGCTTGAGGAGGAGTGCCAAATATTGAGCTTAGAGATGGTCTATTTGTTCCAGTTCCCGTGTTACCACCTGATAAATATGCTAATAAGTTACTAAGCACTGAGCTAGTATCGCTTGCCGCAGAACCACCACCGCCTCTGCTTGCGTTTGCCAACTCTGTAGCTATGTCCTGCTCTCTTTGTCTGCGTGCTATAGCTGCATTTCTCATTTCAGCTTGTAGGCCGAGTATTGTACCCTCAAGATCACGAGCGGCTTCTGTACCACGGGTTCGAGCCTGTAATACTGCTGGAGCATAAACAGTAGATGCGTATTGAGCCTGTTCTCCCAGTGGTATACCTGCGAATCCTAGACCACGTCGTCTAGCCCCAGTTAAGATATCTTCGTATGCTTTAGTTTGTGCTGCATTGGCTGCTGCAATATCTGATTCAACAGTCTTTGGTATCTCTGTTTGGCGTTGTCTTAGAAAGTCAATAGATGGCTGATAACTAGGTTGTAATTCTGCTAATATTTGGTCTAGTGTTCGGGGTTGCATGCTTTTACTCGACCCGCCTTGTTATCTGCATTATATCACAATTCATCAGAGACCTGATGGTAGAGCGAATATTTCTACATTAGCTCTATCACCTAGTTGATACAGAGCAGTTACTGAAGCTGCTGCTGTTTTTGTATTTAAGTAATAACTAGTTTGTGCAGATACAGAAAGTGGTTTTTGCATAGTAACAGAAGATGTTACATCGGTTGCTGGGTTAGACTGCCCGTTAGTTGTCCAGCTTCTATCAGATTCAGTGTTATTGGCCGTAGATAATGTGGAATAAATGTCGGCGCTACCTGATGCTCGGCTACAGTACATATTTGCATAATAGCCAACATCCCAGTTTCCTTTTGGTATAGACAAGACCATCCCTCCAGATGTTCCAGAAGTAGTACTCAAGTTATACCAAGTGTTTTGTACTGGTGAGCTTTGTATATATTGTGCACGATATATGTTATTAAGTATCCATCTACTTTTATCAGTTATCCAGTTAAAAGGACTTTGAGTTGTGGATATGTATGAGGCTGCTATTCCACCAGATGTAGGTATGGTGCATCCTGTTGGGACTTGTACTGTTGCAACTGTAGTGGATACCTTTTGAACTATTGCATAATCATCTGTTCCAGTAGGTGTTCCTGAGCCGTTCACAGAAAAAGGTGAGTCTGAATTAGTAGCGACTGCTGAACCACTTGCTGTAAGGTTATTGGCGTTTGTAGTGTTTAAGTCGTCAGCCGTACCATTAAATGAGTAGGCAGATACTAAAGTTGATTCTGTTCCAGTAAGACCTTGAGTCATGTATTGCTTGATTGTTGCTTCGCTTAATACTGATGAGAATATTGCTGCTTGAGCTATCTTTCCATTGAAGTAGGTCGTACCGCTTTGTCGTCTACCAACCCAAAGGTCTCCTGTATTTACAAATGCACTTGGCGTACCTGAGCTTCCGAGGTTACCTGGAACTTCTGTACCGTCTATATATAATTTATAAGCTCCTGCTGACATATTGAGCGTACCAGCTACATGAACCCATTTATTAAGAGGTATTGTCTGATAAGAAGTAAATATTCTATATGTTGGTCCAGCAGCAAAACCAAATACTTGTAATAGACCTGAAGAAGCTGCGAGATTTATACCACAACCGCTAGATACTATTGCTCCCCTACCTACAATATCTTGAGAGCTAGCAGAATAACTTGTTAGATATATCCAAGCCATAAAAGTTACATCATCTGTAGCTGTAAAACCGCTAACTGTAGAATCTGACCAGTATTGAGTAGAACCATTAAGCGATGTACATTGCGTAGGTGCTGCAACTTGCCTAACAGTCTTTAGTCGCATGCCTGGGCTAAGATAAGAGCTCACATCACCGCTAAAAGTAATGTCGTAGCTTCTATTGCCGTTTGCTGTAACTGATGAAACGCTAGGCAAAACTCCCGATATCCAGCCGTCTGCAAAATTTCCGTTGGCTGTTTTCTTGAAGCCCTGATAATCCAGCATCAAGCTGTTAACAGAGTTGTAGTTGGCTAAATCAGAGTTGTTGGTGTTAAGTGGAACAAATGCCATTACCTAATTCTCCTGGTTTGAACTACTAGAGTGTGTCCCAGGAAAGTATGAGGTTGTCTTGTGGCGTAGTGCTTGTACCTGAGAGCGATTCTTCGGTATTCGCCAGGGACATACATGTATGACTGTAGCTCGGAGGTTGTACCGTATGCTGCGCCTGAGCCGAATGTAGAGCCACCACCGTAAGTAGTACCCTCTCCCTGCACATCTTGAGAGTTATATAGTGCCCAGTTGTCTCGTAGGTCATAAGCGTACTCACAACTTATATCGTAAGCATCAGACTGTGCACCGAATCGTGCGTTCCAGTAGCGTATCTCTTTTAGAACTGCTGGGCTTGTAAATGGCATGTAAGGTGTAGAAAGCTCGAACTCTATTATGCCTCCGCCGTTTGTATAGTCGTTAGTTGGTAGTTCTTGCCACCAAACTTGACCTACAAGGCTAGAACCGACTAGAAGTGCGTTGTTATCATCAAAGGCTGCGTATGCTCTAGCACCGTAACTCTGTGTATCTCGGCTCTCGACTGTGTCAGATTTGCTTGAATAGTTAAGATTCCAGACTAGACATTCGTCATTTACTGAAGAACCTAGTGTCTGATACCACATATAGAGTCGGCCACCATTAACTTGCAGTGTGCACTCAGGCTTGTCAGCTAGATTAAACACTTCTTGGTAGACATTCTCGCTGAGTAGCTGTGCTTCTGAACCATTTGAGCGGTAAACGCCGTCATTAGATAGGTAATACATAAAGTTCTTGTCTTTTGTGACTGATTCTTGTGTAAATGTTCCCCTTTGGTCTGGTGCTTCGCCAAGTGAGAAGCTATCTCGGTCATCTCCAGCTAAGATGTACTTGTTATTAAGAGTGTAAACGAACAGGTAACCGTTCAAAGATACCAATGCGGACACAGGATCGCCAGTTTTAGGCGCTGGTATGTACAAGAAGTCAGTAGAAGTAAATGTTTCGTAAGCTGCAAAGTTAGAAAAGACTACTTTGCTAGGGTCAGTCTTGTCTGCAAGGAACATTATGCCCTTGTGTTCAGTCAAAGTTGTGTAGTTTGTAGCAGAAACCTGAGATTCTGAGCTGAAATCCCACTTGCGGTAGCCATCGTAGCCGTTAACGTAGTACACAATGTCGTTCACGAGTGCAAATCGGTAGTCAGTAGCGCTTGCATTGAGTCCTGTCTTGACGCTCGTAAGAGCCCCTGTAGAGTTGTTTACTGAATACAGCGTAGTTCCAGCCACAAAGAGTGTTACTTTTGTTCCATCGCTCTTATATGCCCTGAAAAGACCCTTTACGCCTGCGTTAGTGGCGTAGTATTGACGAAAGTTGATTGAGTAGCTTTGTGCAGTCCATGTAGTACCAATGTCTACTGATGTCTTAGCAAGAGTTGTGTTCGTAGTTGTGGATAAAGTGTAGTTACCAGTAGCGTCTGCTTGTGCATAAATGACTAGCCAGTAGCTAGATGCGCTTGTTACGGCTGGTGCTTCATTGTAATAAAAGGTTTTGTAAGCAAATGTACCGTTAGGAGATGACGCTGAGATTGAAGATGTGGCTAGTTTAGTGCCGGGAGAACCGCCAGTGTCTGACCATATCTCACACATTACTGCACCTGTACCACTCAGAGTGTTCTTAATGTTAACTTCTACCTTAGATAAACGGCCTGTTGCTGCAGCTGTAAACTTCTGAGCTACCCTCGCTGTGTAATTAAAGTTAACTGTGCTTGCGCCAGTAGTTGAGGTTTGCGCTTGGTCTTGAGTTTCTCCAACTGCTGCGCTGTGGAAGTCTACGCCTTGTCTAGTTCCATACTCCCCGAGGGTTGTGATGCGAGCGTTCTTAGCAACACGCCACATGTTTCCGCCGCCATTCTTGACTGGGAATGAGTCATTTCCTGTAAAAGAGTTGAAGCCCATAGAGTAATCGTTCATTTCTAGGGTTTGTCTTGGCGATCCCTGTGCTGGTATTCGCTTTGTTACTCTTCGTGCCCAAGGCATATATGAACCTCCTAGAAGTTTAGCTTGCCAGCAGCAAGACGGTTAATTCTCATACGAAGCGCTTTGCCTGTCTGAGGCACGCTGTACTTCACAACGAGTTTTTGTAATAGTTCGTCATATTTGTTTTGGAGAATGCCAGCTTGATCATAGTTGTCTTTGACCTGAAGCACTCGGTAAGCAGCGCCTACTACAAGCAGTTCAGCAAACTCAGATGGAATGCTTGGCACATCAGTGGCCTGCACTAGGTCTGTTGGCTTCTTCCAGTATCTAAGGCGAACTGTTAAGTCTACTGCTGATGTTGGGAATACGTTGATAGTTTCGTTATAGAAGTACCAGTACATTGGAGTAGTTGATGGATAGGCTGTCTGGTCGCTTGGGTCTGGGTATGTTGAAAACAATTCCTCGTAAGGCATGTAGATTAGCTGAGTTTCTTTGCCAGTAGTAGTCACTTGAAGATCAACAGCCTGCACATAGTCTGGAAGCAAACCAGAACTGTTTGTAATGTCTGCTGTGTTAGCGAACAGTGCGTAATCAACATAAGTCTGCATAAATGGCAGACGGTATTCGTTATAAATGTCGTTTTGTGTGTCGTTTAAGTAGTCAGTAATTTCAGAAGTAGAGTAACCAGTATCTCTAACTCTTCTCTGTACTTTGGTAATAAGATCGCTAAGTTGGTATGCCACGAGAGTCCCTCGCCCGCCTTGTTATCCTTATTATATCACTAAGTAACACCATAGATTGTTTCTATGCTGGTGTATTGAGTTCCCATTAGAGATTGTAGGTTGGCGGAACCAACACCATCCCAGCCACCGATATTAGTAGGACCAGACACGCTAGGGTTAGTTACGAATGGTTGTCCTCCATAACTCCAATCAGTAGTAGTCGTATCTACTGTTGAGTTAGATGGTACATCTACATAAGGTTTACCTGAATAGTACCAATCCATTGACGCAGTTTCTGTACTGGTAGGAAGCGCCATAATTTATGCTCCTATTTGTTTTAATTTATCTAATTCAGTCTGTACTTCTTGTTCAGTAGGTTCAGTATTAAATTCTAATATTACTGCGCTATTTTCGTCATATTCAACCCAGATTGCCCATTTTTCGTTTATTAGTTCTTTTCTCAAAATTATACTCATATTATGCCTGCGTTATTGTCATACTATCTATGTATGACGAGTTAGTTGTACTTCCAGTAGTAGACCAAGTCCAAAGTTCTATAGTCGCTACGCCAGTTACTGTAGGTGTGAATGTAACAGTCAATTCTTCCCAGTTAGTATCAGCAGTTTTGTTTGCAATAATATCAGAAGATACACCTTGTATATTTAATTTAGGTGCCACTAATGCTGCACTGATGTTACTTGCGTGAGATAGCTTTACCCACGCTTTTACGGTTACTAATTTATTAGCGTTAACAGCTATTTTAGATACAGTTAGTTTAGCTGGTACGGTTGCAGTATGTATTGTACTTAGGACATTGCATTGCCAAGCATACCCTGTACCAGTTTTAGTAGTTACGCTTTGTTGTATAGCAGAAAAAGAACTAGTTGAAGTACCAGTAGCATTTAAATATGTAGCTCCTATTGGAGAACCGTTAATGAAATCTAAACCCTGCTCTTTTAATGCAACACCTCCAGTTTGCCACAATATAGGTACTGATTCTCCATAAGTATAGTTGTTTATTATATTTGCATAACCACTAACTAAAATACTATTAGATGCGTTGCCAGTTGTAGATAAGTTGTAATAATAATTTTTAGTACCACCAATATTAACACCAGCAGTTACATTATTATTAGCTGTTATATTGTAATAAATATTATTGCCACCAGTAATTTGTAGTCCGTAGTTTCCACCATATTTTGCTGTTAGATTTGTAAATGTATTATAGTTAGAAGTAATAAGTACAATGCCTTGGTTAAATGTGTAATTACTAATTAAATTAGATAAATTACTGTAAATAGTACCGCAAGTTATTCCTGCACTAAAACTTCCGATAGCTGTTATGGTATCTATAGTAGAATATGTTAATCCAGAAATGTTCAATGCAGACCCCGATACACTATAAATATTATTTATGTTCGATGCAGTTGAAGCAATAGTATCCCTAATTATTGCGTCGTTAGCTACAACACCATGTAATTTTTGATAAATACTTCCTGTAGTGGCAACATTTGATTGTATGCCTGCCTGATATCTAGCAAAACCAAAATACTCTAGTTTTATATAATTTTTTCCATTATTTACTAAACAATAACCTAAGTTATTTACACCATCCATAAAAGTCATTGAAGTTCTTGTATTGCTTACTGTATCCCAGCCACCAGTAAAAGTAATATAATTACCTGCTGTTCCAGTATCTTGTATAGTTTCTACAGATGTATTAGAAGCAGCAGCCATAGAAGTTTTTATTGTAGACCTAATATATGTAGTGACAGTCTCAGGACTGGTGCCATCTGTATAATAACCTCGATAGGATGATGCTTCAGTAAAAGAGTTCTGTCCGCTTATTCTCAATGTAGTTCCAGATATGCTTTGTATATTCCACCAACCCTCGCTCATAGTAAAATCAGCAGTTGAGTTTTTACTTATAAGACTTTGAAGATTTAATCCGTTAGTAGTGCAAGCAGAAAAATTATCTAAATATATAAGCCTTGTGTTTCCAGGGCTAGTTGTTCCTGTATATAAAGCAATAGATTTTATTGCACTTCCTAAGTTTCCACCTCCAACTTTTGTTAATACTAAAGGAACCCAGTTAGCAATAGATGGTATAGCAATAACATTAAAAGTATCTACTGCCGTATCGCCAGTCGTATCTGAACAAAGTTTAATTTGATAAGAATTGGCATCTGCTATTGCTGTTCCAATATTTTGTATCCAAAAAGTAATCTGTTGGTACGCCGATAAATCTAATCCACTAGCTCCACCTACGGCAAAATATGCGTATTTAGTAGATGTTGTAGTAGCAGCTGGAGTAGTTATTGCAGCATAATATGTTCCCTGTTTTGGTCCGCCTGCTGTACTTCTAGTTACATTAGAACCATTTGCCGCTGTCCATGCAGTTTCGCAGTTATCTATAGTTGCAGTTTTAGCAGTTGCTAATGTAAGCGTAGCAGATTGACTGGTCCAAGTAGCGTTTCCAATAGATACTGGGTCAGAAGATTTAGCTACTCGTATTTCATCACCAGGAGCTATTCTTGCTGCAGTTGCGCCGTTAGTAAATGTTTTCCAAGCTGTTGCCCAAGATGTACCAGCACTTGCGTCATTTCCATTTACTAAATCAAGATAAAATGTAGCCATCGTTAAGCCTTATAGGTCGCCCAAGATACGCTCGGGTCGAACTCCAATGTTGTTGTTGTTGATGCTGTGCCTACTGGTCGAATAACATAGTCCTGAGTTGTCGGTGCTGCGGTAGATATTCCTCCACCAGTTGACATAAAGTACACAGAACCAGCAGTAAGACCAGCCATAGGTACTGTGCCGTAGGCTATGAACTGACCGATAGCGTTTGCGCTGATTGTAGCGTTAGCCATTAAAAGCTTTGCTGTGCCAGTAGTTGATGAAGATACAGAGGCTTTCCAATACTTGCCATCGCTTTTTAGGTAGGTTAAGTCGCCAGCCACAAGGTTTTCCCCTGCCGTTGCGTTTACCTTAATTGTTGAGGATGATGCTGGTGCGTAGTATGGCATTTAGTCCTCCTTTTATGTTAGTTCGCTTACTCTTAGTGTAGCAGTTCCTGATGCAGTGATGCCAGTTATGATGCCTGTGTAACCAAAAGGAACTTCATAATAGCCGTCTGTAATCATTTTAAGTGTGTAAGAAGTGGCAGATGCTGTTGATCCTAACTTCACATAGCAGTCTACTGAACCTTCGTTGTAGATAGTTGCGCCTCTGCGAGAATCGTTTGAAGCCAATACTGTCGTATTTGAGTTGGTAACTGAAGCTGTAGTTGTTGTACCAGTCGTTGCAGTTGCAGGAGTGTTTTCTACAGCCAATGCGCCTGATGGGTTTACCTTAACATTTACATAACCACCACCGCCACCTGTAGTCTTACCAACGATTACTGAACGGCCAAGTGTTGCTAAAGTGTTATCGGTGAGAGTGTCTGTAATCTTCTGGAAGTTAGAAGTCGTACCTGCTGCCCAGCAAGCTGTGTACATAATAATGTTAGTAGCACCTGAAGTCTTGCGAGCATCAAGTGTAACAGGTAGGTTTGGATTAGCAATTGACGGTACAGTTCCTTGGTTAACTGTTCTGTGAATGTGGAATGTAACCCAAGTTTGGTCTGGAGAAAGCACTTCGAAGTAAACTCCTGAAGCACCTAACCAGCCGTACCTGATTCGATATAGGTTGTCCTTAGTTGGGTCTAGAGCTTCTGGTACGCCGTTTCTTGTGTATTCAGAGTTAGAAGCACCTGTGAGTGTGTCTTGGTTAAATGAAGCACGAGGAACTGTTGTGTCCACAGCGCTTTGTCTTACTGTAATACCAAAAGAAGTGCCCTCGTAGCCAATAAAGAAGCCGTTGTTTGTGTCGTAGATACCGATTCTCTGGTATGAGTTAGCAACGCCAGCTGTGAAGATTGTCGAGAACGCTGCATAACTTTCTGTGTGCGGGCGATATTTAATAGACAGAACTGTAACTGCCTTAATGCCACCGGTTGTGCTTGAGCCGGTAGAGAATACTGCTTGGCCGTTGGCTGTTGTAGCGTCACCTGTGCCAGTCTTTGTGACTGTAATATCAGTAATAGCATCTGGGTCAACGCCAGCATAGTCTATTTCTACTTGGTTATACCTTGAACCTGTAACTGCTGAACCGAATAGGTCGATTGCAGGAGCTAAACCGTCTGAGCCTATTGTTATTGGTATAGAACCGTCTGGGTTGAGCTGAACCTGTGTTGCAGCGCCATCGTGGTCTTTATAAGGCAGTACATAGTTCGGTACTGGGAAGCGCAGATTCTCAATGCTGCTGCGTACTGCTTCTACAGCAAGCGTCATATCAGTCGTATCTAGCACTGGGGATGGGATAGCTTCTATTGCCTTGCGTAATGCGTCTAGTTTAGTTTCGAGTGGGCTGAGGTCAACTTCTGGATTAGCCTGAACATTTACTTTTGGTGCGGGAACATTGACTACTGGTCGTAAATCTAGGCTAGAAATAGCGTCTTGTATGTCTTGTGATGTTTTACGACTCTCATCTGTACCCTTAACCATGTATAGAGACATAGCCTTAGCGAAATCTTTGAATGACTTATCAAGGGCTTTGGCTACTTTTTCGTCTTTATTGTTGTTAGCCAATGTCTTTAGGGCTTCGTCAATCTTAGAAGCCAATGGAGCCATAATATCTTCAACGTCTGTGCCGTTCGCTAGGATCACTGCTGGTTTGCCTTGAGCTTTCTGGTTGCCCATAAGCTGTGCAAGCTGAACTTCTTTTAGCTGTTCGATGATATCTTGTATATCTTCTTTGCCTGCAATGTCGTTTGCAATCTTAACAGTACGAGTCTTGCTAGACTCTTCGTTTATAGCGTCAACAATCTCTTTAGCTGTTTCCTTGCTGACGGCAAGTTTTTGTTTGTGCAAGAACTCTTGAAGCTGTCGCTCCTGTAGTCCCTTGCGCTTATCGTTTACGGAGTCTAAATAATCCAAGTCGTTATCCTCCCCGCCTTTACCGATATTATATCACTTCTTGACTTAACCACGTTATTAGCTTCTTAAATCCCTCTTCAGGGCTTACTTTAGGCTGGAACCCATACTTCTCGTTCCATTTGTTATTAGATGTCCTACGGCTGAGAACTCCTACAGGCTTTGTTGTGTCGTAGACAATGTTCTGTGGGATGCCCACAATGTCGCAGCACATCTCAGCTATACCCTTTATAGTGACTTCCGTATCAGAGGCTACGTTCACTGGTCCATGGTAGTCGTCATTAGCCATTATTGAGTAAATCTTCTCAAGTGCGTCCTCAATGTAGAGGAATACACGCTGCTGTGAGCCATCGCCCCACACTTCCACAGGCTTGCCGTCACGCTTTGCTTTGATTACCTTAGTCGCAATCGAGGTAGGGAACTTCATGCGCTCACCGCTTTTCTCTTGGTAAACGCCGTAGATTGTATCAAAGATGCCCACTCTTGCGTCAAATGGTGCCCTCTCACATAGTCTAAGCATCATTAACTTCTCCCAACCATAGCTCATATCGCAGTTGGCTGGATAAATCATATCCTCAGTAAGTGCTGGGCTGTCGCTAGTCATATTCAAGTGAGTAGGATAAACACACGCTGAAGCAGAGAAGAACAGGCGCTCTACATCATTCTTCTCGCAGGCTTTTAGCACATTGAGGTTTATCTGATGGCTGTTTAAGTAAGGATAATAGTCGTGGCCACCATGGAAGAACCCTACGCCACCCATATCTGCTGCTAACTGGAACACCCAATCAACGTCCTGTACTGCTCGGTTAACGTTCTTGTATTCCCTAAGATCAGCGTCTACGACTTCGTCAGCCTTAGCCCACATTTCTTCTCGGTACTCTGGGTAGTCTAAGTCTACACTTCTGACCCAATAGCCTTTGTCTTTAAGATAAGAGACCAGATTACAGCCTATAAAGCCTCCTCCGCCTAACACTGCTACTCGTTTCATTGCATAACCTTTCTTAATTTATCTGCGTCCTGTGTGCGTTCGAAGTGCATGCTTGCGTACTTCTCGGCTACCTTATCTTCTTTCATACGCTCGTACTTCTCTTTGTAGGTTGCGTCTAGCTCGGTCTTGCCGAAGTCTGGGTGCAAGTGCTCGGTCATTATGTCTATGTGGAAATGCCTGCCAACCATCTTGGCTATGTCGTTAATCCATGTGTCTGAGTAATCTCCTGAGAAGTGTGGAGGGCAGATGTATCCTAAAGCCTCAAACCATTTGCGTGTGACAAATCCATGCGTGCCGTATCTACCATCGTGCACTTTAGAGCCATCGTTGCCAAACACGAATGCTATGCCGTCTGGTATATCCCTGAACTTGTTCCTAACAGTCGTGTCCCAGTTGCGTGTGCGGAAGATGATGTCATCAGCTGCGTACATTAAAATGTCCCCTGTGGCTTTCTCAGCAGCCTTGTTCCACATCTCGCTGAGTACAATGCGTGATCCATGCACAATAGTCACAGGAACGTGCAGGTTCTCGTAGCTATCGTCATCGTTATCCACATACAGAACCATCTCAATCTCCGTCGGTTCGGTGGCTGTTTCGGCTATACTTTTCCACAACCTTTCCACATTCTTAGGTCGCTGTCTTGTAGGCACCAACAAACTTATCATCACTGCTCCTTTAGTTTCTTAATAAACTCAACTTTATCATCATATCCCCGGTCATACATTGTCTTTTCGTAGTACTCAGGGTAGTCTTTCCAGTTGCTCTCGTCTGCGAATGTCCAGCTTAACTTGTCGCTCATGTGCCCGACTAAGTAGCCGTAGCTCTTTATATCTCTACTAAGCCTCGAATCTTCCTGTACTTTCTCTCTCGTTCCCTCCCATCGACTCTCGTCATATCTCACGCCACCATTCCAGATGGAGCGCTTAATGATGTTTGGTCCGCCCACTGCTCCAGGGAACTCATTTAAGCCAATCCCGTTGATATATATCGGTGGCTTCTCTTCTCCTCCCCAGTAATCCAAACCTAGTTGTCCAAGTCGGTCTATCTTCTCGAAGTATTCTTCTGCTTTAGTGTCCCAACCTTTCTCAAAGTGCATGTCATTGTCGCAACGCATTAGGTGTGTGGCTTCTGGGTACTCCTTGAGCCCCTCTGCCCACGCTATGTTAGTTGCTTTGCCAGGGTAATAGTTCTCTGGATTAAAAATAACTTTGTCGCATCTGCCACGAGTCTTAAGGTTCTTCAGGTATTCTTTCGTGCCGTCAGTGCTGTTGTTGTCTGCGACTACCAAATAGAACGGGACTTCTATCGTATCTAGTAAAGTCCTGAGCGTGCGCTTGGTGTAGTCCAATCGGTTGTAGGTGATCAACGCTATTAGTAGTTTCATATCTTAAAATCACCAAATTCTATTACTGTTTGCTTGCTCTGGATTGGTTTGGCTTTCTCCGCTGCGATTAGCTTGTCTGCGTGCTCTTTGCTGACGTTAATGAACCCGTCTAGCGTCTCGAGAGTGACAAGATTGCTCTTACTGCTTAGTGATTCAGGTAGTTTCATGTACTCCTTGAGCGAAAAGTCCTTGCGAACCTTAGTCCAGTCCTCAATATTGTGCGCTCCGTCGTTTGTTCCTGCTTTTCCGAGTGCGATTAGCTTGCGCTGACCTAGTGTTTTATCTAAAACGGTGATAGTTATACCAGCTTTTTGCAGTTTCATACCAAATGTGATGTCGTGTAGCCCATAACCATCGCCCTTGACCATCTTTCTAGCTACAAATCTGAGACTTTCGTTGTCCCGATAGACGTTCCAACCTATGTCCGAGCGGAAGTAAGGAGCCTTGAGCTTGTCGAATACCTCACGCTTGATGAGCATGAAGCCAGTTCCTGAATAAATAACACGCCCTGTGCCGTCAATAAAGACAGAACCACGCCCGTTCTTGGTAATTGGGTAATCATAGACCACAACGTCCTTATCTGCGTCCAGAGCCTCCCATATTGCGTTCTCGTGCAGTTTCATATCGTCCTCGATAATTAGGATATGTGTGTTATCAAAGTCGCATAGCGCACGATTTACGGGGCTCTCAAAGCATTTAGGAATAGGCTTGCCATGTGAGAAGTAGAACTTGCGCCTCATTCCTCTGGTTTCCCTCTCTATCTCCTCTGCTGTTCGGCTAAACATCAGCCCTCTGCTCGGGATTACGATTCCTATTTGCGTCTTAGACATACTGTGCGTTCCCCTCTGTGTAAGTTGCTTGACCATCTACGTACTTAATAAACGGTGGTATTTCTTCTAGTATCTGGACTTGCTTGACTCGGTTGAGCCCACGCTTGAATATCTCAATACTCTTAGCGTCTAGGGTCTTAATGACCATGTCCCTGCCCACCTTGTCGATGACTCTAATCTCGTGTCTGCCGTTGTTAACTCCAGCTTTACCTAAATGAACTAGCTTTCTCTGACCAGCGGTGCGTGCCATCATCTTGACTGGCATTCCCTGTGAATAAAGAACCATGCCGAAGTGCACATCGTGCAGGCCATAAGCTATCTTCTTGAGCTTTCTAGGCCAGAACAATAGAGCGTTGCCCTTGATCATAGTGTCGTAGGCTGTGTCAGTTCTCCATATTGGCTTAGGAAAAGCCTCGAGTACCTGTCTAGCGGCAAGCAAGAAGCCTGTGCCTGACCAATAAGCAAAGCCATTAGGGTCGTTTAATACTGTGGAATCGCCATTGTTCTTAAAAGGATAGTCCAGCGCCACTACTGGGTACTGCTGGTTAAACATCTGCTTTAGGATTCCCTTAGGGATAACCATGTCATCTTCACAAAAGAGCACCGCATAGACCTCGGGGTCTGCTAGTGCTCTCTCTGTTGGTTCGTTGAAGCATTCTGGCAACGGTCTCTCGTGTGCCCAGAAGATTTCATATCTAAAGTCCTGAAGTTCGTTTAGTAACTCCTCAAAGGTTTCCGAGAACATCAGCCCTCGGCTTGGCAAGACCACCGCCAATTTGTCCATGACTACGCCTCTAGTTCTGCTATAAACTCGTTGTAAGCCTTGAGCGCTCGTGCAAACTGCTTAATGTTTGAGCGCTTCTCAGTTTTCTTTGTATTTCCTGCTGTAGCGACAGTCTCGTCGTCACTTTCTGACATGTTCTGTGCAATGATGTAGTCTACTACTTCACGCCATAGGATCTTCTTAATCTCTTCTACTTGGTTCTTAACGAACATAGTTCTGAACTCGCCATCTAGCTCCATATCTGGTGTGATATTGAACTCTTCTACGAGCTGTTTGTATGTGTCTAAGTGTGCCATTGTTACCCTCCTTAATTTACAATCACAGTATACCAAATGTACTAATTTTTATTACAAATGAAAACCAGCCCAAAGGGGTTGAGCTGGCTAACGAAGAAGAATAACTTAATGTTATTCAACACTTAGTATACAAAAAGAGCCTGCCGAAGCAAGCTCTCTTGTAATTGGAAGAGTAATTAACCCTTGATAACCCAACCGAAGTTAGCACGTAGGTTTGCTGTACCGAATAGTACGTCAACTGTGACTAACCAACCTAGGTACTGCTGCTCGTAAGTAGCTTGAGTACGTGGTTCCATCTGCATAGCAACAGCAAATGCTTCCTTGTGGAAGAACAAGTGGTTGTGCTCGTCAGTAGCAGTGTCAAGAACTACTAAGTTTTGGCTCATGTAAACCTTAACTCCGTAGATTTCACCGATTTGACCGTTGCGGATAGAGTTTTCAGTACCGCCGACACCGATTGCGTCGTAACGGATGTACTTGTCGATAGCAAGCATTTCAGCCTTACCCTTAGGAGTAACAACAAGGCTTCTCTCAGTCTGAGGAGCTTTTGCGTCATCTAGGTAGCGGTTTACAGCTAGGATTTCGTCGTCAGTGATTGCAGAACCGTAAGTTCCAACAGTCTGTGAAGCAGTCTTCCAAGCAGATGTCATTTCGCTAGCAAGAGTGTAGTCTACTTTTTCAGCTATTGCGTATGCAGCAGCTTTTGTGTAGTCGCTTCGTAGGTCATAAGCTGACTGTACTTTAGCGATGTCTTCTACTAGGAATGAGCTTTCGTAGTGCTTGTTTAGTGTAAGTGTTGTCTTAGTTTCAGTGTTGTAGTTTAGGGTTACAACAGTGTTCTGAGCCTTTAGGTTAGCAGAAATTGTGCTAACGTTAGGGATTTCAAGTGTCTGACCGCCTGATTTTACATCAGCGTCGTAGTGTTTTACTAGAGGAAGAAGTACAAGGTTGCTCTTAACGAACATCAATACTTCTTTGCTCCAGATGTTTGGACGGAATACATTAGCAGCGGTTACACCGATGTTAACATTTCCAGACCCAAATGCGCCTGTAGTTGTCAAAATTTTATCCTCCTACACATACCGAGCGATTCTTCTATAGTCCAACCGTACTGATAATATCTCATTGCCACAGTGCTGTACTTTAAGTCGGTAGTTTCCCACCATTGTCTAAAAGTCTTTGTAACACCGTTTATCGTAATAAAACGATTACGACGAGTATTATTGTTCTGCTGTTTTCTAGTTGCCCATCTGCAGTTATTAGGACTGTAACCCTTGTTATTGTCTATTCGGTCTAGCGATAAGCCAGGCCTATAAGACTTCCCCATGTCAGCATAAAAGCCGTCAAAGGTTTTCCAATTATCACAGTACCTTATACCACGTTCGTAATAGTTAACCGCATCCTTACTATTAGGATTATCGCAACGTTCTTTCAAGTGTCGCCAAGTCCTGTAAATAGGATTGCTTCTTCTATTACCGTCAATGGGTGTCGCCATATGTGTAATATTTTACATTAGTTGTTAATAACCAGACATTGCTCTGTTGATTTCGTCGTAGTGCTTTTGGAACCACGCTAGATCATTTCTTGCTACAAGTTGGTCTACATTCTCGGCGGTAATCTTAGTAGATTGAACGCCTGCGTTTGTAGCATTACCTGTAGGAACGCTGGCTTGTTGCTTTTGGGCTAGGCTTTCGAGTGTATCTCGGCGTGCCTGAGACTTAGCTTTTTCAGGATTCTTAGCAACTGCCATAGCGTATGCTGCTTTTAACATAGCTTCAGGTGTGCCATAAAGACCGCTTTGTGTCATTTCCGAAATCATCTCTTGTTCGTACTGCTTTGCGTCAGGATTCTCAGCGAAGAAATCGTTGATTGTGCTCTTGACCTCGAAGCGTTGTACTCGCTTAAGAAGTTCTGGGTCTTGACCAGTGCTTAGTGCTACCTGCTCGGCGCTCTCGTCTGACAATTCAGTCATCGAACGCTCGAGT
>Ga0208784_1000136_pt1 | contig 36189 bp, 57 predicted proteins | sample DEB19_08_DNA_FD_184531 | JGI IMG/M metagenome (GOLD analysis project Ga0208784, IMG submission 184531) | Aqueous microbial communities from the Delaware River and Bay under freshwater to marine salinity gradient to study organic matter... | ecosystem: Environmental > Aquatic > Marine > Coastal ... | reverse complement strand
TCTTAATTGGGATATACCTGAAGTGCTTCAGAAAGTCAGTAAACTATTTTCTTTAGAAGATTGTATGAATCGTATTCATGTTCAAAAGCCAGGAGAAGTATGGAACTTACATTTAGATAAACTAGAAAAGTGGAACCCAACTAATCCTAATAGTGTTATTAGAATTCAAGTTGCACTAACAGATTGGCAACCCGGACAGTTTTGGAGTTATGGTAACTATCAACATAGTATGTGGAAAGTAGGAGAAGTCACTACATTTGATTGGCAGAATCTACCACATAGTACAGCAAATGCTAGTCATTATCCTAGAGTAACATTTCAAATAACCGGTGTAAAAACCCCTGCAACAGAGCAGTTTTTAGCAGAATTAGCAAGTGTAGATGAATACCAAATAAGATAAATACATAATAGGGGAACACTAACATGGCTATTAAACACATATATGAATCTGCTAAGGGTACTGAATTCTTATCCTTTGATGATTGGCTTAGAGTTACATTAATGGAAAATTATTCTAAATTTTTAGAAGTAACGTTTCCTAGCGAAGAATATGATCAGTACTATAACAAGTGGATCATAGAAGAACAAATAACTAAACACACAACTATGGATGATGATGCTGTAGTGTCTGTTACTAATCTTGGGTAATAATGAGGGCTACAGATTTTATCTCTGAAAATACGATTAGCGAGGGGCCTGCAATAGAACTCGCTAAACGCCTACCTAGCCTTGAAAAACATGATTATGATACTATCGATAAGTTAATGCGTGATATCAGTGCAAAGCATCATATTACGGGAAAAGCATTACATGACTTATTTGTAAGAAAGTATAAAAAGACGCCTGATAATTGGATAAAAAACAAACTAGACGAAGTTGATAATACTGATCCTGACTTACAAAGTGAGGTTGATAATTTCGTTCAGTGGGCCGCAAAGAAATTAAATCTACAAAAAATACCTAAAATTGAATTGAGTATGGATACTAAAGAAGCACAACAAGGGCATCATACAGGATCACATACAGAGGGTAGTGATAATGTTTGGGTATACGCCGCAAATAGAAATCTAGTAGATATACTTAGAACAGTATTCCATGAATTGGTTCACGTTAGACAAAGTGAATTGAACATGATAAAGCCGGGTGATAGTTATCCTGGCAGCCCAATTGAAGCAATGGCCGATATGCTTGCTGGTAAATATATTAAGATTTACGGCGAAAAGAATCGACACATATTCCAATAAAGTTGACATTAATCTAAATCTCTGTTAGACTACACAGATGATTAAGTTGCTATTTCCTTTGCCTAAAGAAATCACTATTGCATTTAGCGGTGGTGTAGATAGTGTTGCTATCACAGACTTTCTAAGTAGAAAACACAAGGTTACTTGTGCCTTTTTCCATCATGGTACAGAAAATAGTGAACGTGCATTTGAGTTTGTTACCAAATTCTGCACCAATAGAAATCTACCCTTATTTGTAGGAATGCTTACCAGTCAAAAACCCGATGACTTAAGCCCAGAAGAGTTTTGGCGAAACGAGAGATATAAGTTTTTAGAACCATTGGGTAATGTAGTAACTGGGCATCATTTGGATGATGTAGTTGAAACTTATCTTTGGGCATGTATGCATGGAACTCCCAAATTAATTCCCCGTTTTCGTAATAACGTCTTGCGCCCATTTCTCACAACGAGAAAGTCCGAATTTGTTGACTGGTGCAAGCGTAAGGGTGTATCATGGTGTGAAGATACTAGTAACACAGATACAAAGTATACCCGCAATCTTATTCGACATAATTTATTACCAACTGCATTACAAGTCAATCCTGGCTTGCATAGCATGGTGAAAAAATTAGTTGAGAAACAAGAGCAATCGCTATATAATAACACAGGAGAAAATTATGAGTGACGCACGTACATTTACAGGTGATGCAAAAATTAAGTTGACACAATTAGTCAACGAAGGTATGGCAGTAATGCATGAAATTGAAACGCTTCAGGGCGGTCTTACAGACACAATCAAGGCTGTAGCAGAAGAACTTGAAGTAAAGCCAAGTGTATTGAAGAAGGCAATTCGTATTGCGCACAAGGCAAGTCTTGGACAGACTAACAAAGAACACGAAGAACTTAATAACGTCCTTGAGGCAGTTGGCAAAACACTGTGACAAGTATACTACTTGGTATATTCGAATGGATTAAAGAGGATTGGGCATCAAACCGTATAAGGTTTGCGGTAGAGTTATTGGCTTGGGCTATCAGCGTTGGCTGTAGTTTGACATTAGCCATTACCGTACCCAATCCTCCGTTCTATATTTTATATCCAGTTTGGATAAGCGGATGCGCTATGTATGCATGGGCAGCTTGGACTAGAAAATCATTTGGTATGTTAGCAAACTATCTGCTATTGACTACCATTGACACTGTTGGCTTAATTAGACTATGGGTCGTTTGATTGCGTTTGGGTGTTCACTTACATTTGGTTTAGCCCTACCCGATGTTTGGCCTTATAAAGAAAAATATTATCCTAGTGATTTAGCATGGCCAAAATTATTAGGTTCTAAATTAAATTTAGAAGTTATAAACAGGGGTCACCCGGCGGCAGGTCAAACAGAAATATTTGCAAGAATATTAGATTTTGATTTTCAGCCCGGTGACATTGCTATAACGATGTGGAGTTATTTTGATAGGTTAGAATTTTGGAAATTTATGGAACCAACAGTTGGGACTAGAATTAACCAAGATCATAAATCTTACAGGAACTTTGTTTTATTAACTGAAAAATATCAAATTGATATCGCTAGAAGAAATTGGTTAATAATTCAACATGCACAGTTGTATTTAAAACACAAAAACATCAAATCTGTTTCATTAATGTGTTTGGAAGATAGAGAACGTCATCCAAATAGTCTTTACAAAATTGATGCATGTGATACAATACAAGATATATCGTGGAATTATTTAGACAAAGCGTTGGATAAAGTTCATCCGGGCGTTGAGTCACATAAAGACATGACAGAACAAATTTACAATAAGGTATTTAATGTCGTATATTGATGCTATACATGATAGAGATAGTGATAGGATTTTCGTTGTAGAACGAACTCCAGAGGGAAAGCGCACATATAAAGAATATCCTTGTAACTATACTCTTTACTATAGCGATCCTAAAGGCAAGTATCGCAGTTTATATGGTGATACTGTAAGCCGTTTTAGTACACGCAAGCGTGGTGAGTTCGAAAAAGAAAAACGAATTCATGCGAATAAGAAACTGTTTGAGTCTGATATCAATGTGGTATTCAGATGCCTCAGTGAAAATTATCTGAAGGTAGAGCCTCCAAAACTCCATACATGTTTCTTTGACATTGAGGTAGACTTTGATCCGGATAAAGGCTTTAGCCCAACGTCGGATCCGTTCAATCCGGTTACGGCTATTTCAATGTACTTGGATTGGCTTGATCAACTCATCACGCTTGTTATTCCCCCTAAACACATGAGCAATGAAACTGCGCAAGAGATTTGTAGTCAGTTTGAAAATTGCTTATTGTTCCGTAGTGAAATAGAAATGTTTGAAACCTTCTTTCAATTGATTGAAGATGCGGACATACTAACTGGTTGGAACTCAGAAGGATACGATATTCCATATATGGTTAATCGTGTTACTCGCATTATGAGTAAAGACGATACACGCAAGTTTTGTTTGCTTGGGCAGATGCCTAAGGCAAGAACATATGAACGTTTCGGCAAAGAAGAAACAACGTATGACTTAGTTGGTCGTGTTCATATGGACTATTTGCAGTTGTACAAGAAGTACAACTACGAGAGTCGCCACAGTTATAAACTTGACTTCATTGGTGAAATGGAAGTCGGTGAAAACAAGACACAATATGAAGGTACACTTGATCAATTGTACAATAAAGACTTCAAACGTTTTATTGAATACAATCGACAAGATACAATGTTGCTTGTTAAGATTCATAACAAATTAAAATTCTTAGATTTGGCAAATGCACTTGCACACGAAAACACAGTGCTGTTGCCCACAGTCATGGGGTCTGTTGCAATGATTGAAATGGCAATCATGAACGAGGCTCATGAAAGAGGTCTGGTAGTTCCAGACAAAAAACGAAAGGAAATGAATAGTGATGAACAACAAGCGGCAGGTGCCTATGTTGCTACGCCCAAAAGGGGCATACACGAATGGGTCGGTGCAGTGGATATCAACTCGCTCTACCCCAGTGCTATTAGAGCCCTCAACATGGCTCCCGAAACAATCGTTGCTCAAGTCAGACAGTCACTCACTAACCAGTACATGCACGAAAAAGGGAGACGGTTGGCTAGTGAAAAGAAACGAAGTAAAGACGATGACGAAGTAACTGGAAGCGTACTGTGGGAAGGATTGTTTGGTAGTTTAGAATACACAGCAATCATGAACCAAGAACGCGGTACAATGCTCACACTTGATTATGAAGATGGTCGTAGTGTAGAGATGAGTGCTGCCGAAGTATGGAAACTAATCTTTGACAGTCACAAACCATATATCTTAAGTGCTAATGGTACTATCTTTAGATATGACCAAGAAGGTGTAATTCCCGGTCTACTTACACGTTGGTATACAGAACGTAAATCTATTCAGAAACAAGCAAAAGAAGCCTATGGTACTGATATGTATGAGTACTATGATAAGCGACAACTTGTTCGTAAGATTTTGCTTAACTCAGCATATGGTGCATTGTTGAATGAGCATTGCCGTTTCTATGACAAGCGTATTGGTCAAAGTGTTACATTAAGTGGTCGTCAGATTGTTAAACACATGATGAGTACCATCAATGAAACAGTTGCAGGTGAATACAATCACGAAGGTCCTACTATCGTATATGGTGATACTGATAGTTGCTACTTTAGTGCGTATCCGACATTAAAAGAACAAATAGAAAAAGGACAATTAGAGTGGAATAAAGATGCATGTGTGCAACTTTATGATGCTATTGCTGAACAAGCAAACGAAAGTTTCCCTGCATTTATGGAACGTGCATTTCATGCTCCAAGAAAGAACGGCGAAATTATCAAAGCAGGTCGTGAACTTGTAGGTGATCGTAGTCTATTCATTACAAAGAAACGCTATGCTATTAACATCTATGACAAAGAAGGCAAGCGAAAAGATGTGAATGGTAAGATGGGTGATATCAAGGCTATGGGTCTTGACTTGAAACGTGCTGATACTCCCAAGTATGTTCAAGAGTTTTTGATGGAAGTATTATCAATGGTTCTCGCAGGTAAAACACGTGATGATGTTATTGAAAAAATTAAAGAATTTAAAGTAGAACTTGGTAAACAAGACAGTTGGACTAAGGGTAGTCCTAAATCTGCAAACAAGTTAACCTATTACGAAGAATTAGAAAAGAACAGTAAGACAGGTAAAGCGAATATGCCAGGGCATGTTCGTGCGGCATTGAATTGGAACTACTTGCGTAGAGTAAATGGTGACAATTATAGTATGAAAATGGTTGATGGTATGAAAGTCATTGTTTGTAAACTCAAGTCAAATGCTTTGGGTTTCACTAGTATTGCATACCCAACTGATGAACTACGCTTGCCTAAATGGTTTTGTGACTTACCATTTGATGATAGTGAAATGGAACGCACATTGGTTGACGAGAAGATTGAAAACTTACTAGGTGTATTGGGTTGGGACTTACGTAGCAATACTGATACAAACAGTACGTTTGATGATTTATTCTCATTTGGTTAAATTAGATATTGACAAGCGTAATAAAATCCATTATTATACACAATATTCTCGCCTAAATATTAAACACAAAGGAACACATATGAAAGACAATTTACAGGATTTGATTCAACATACACATGGTCTAGGAGTTATTGACTTAATCAGAGTCAATGGCACAGACAAAGAAACACAGATTATCGCAGTCAGTGAAGATAAGAGTGTTGTAGTTATGGGTACTACTAAAACCCCTATGCCAGATTTCATCGGCACATTCGGTATGCCTAACTTAGGTAAACTCAAAACTATCTTAGGCTTTGATGACTATGATGAGCATGCAGTAATTAACGTTACACGCAATAAGGATGATGTTCCTACTGCTGTACACTTTGAAACTAAGGTAGGAGACTTTGTTAATGACTATCGATTGATGAGTAAGTCAATTATCGAAGAAAAGGTAAAAGACGTTAAGTTTAAGGGTGCTAAGTGGGACGTTGAATTTGAGCCTACTGTTGCAGGTATTCAACGTTTTAAGAAACAAGCAAGTGCTAACAGTGAAGAAGATAAGTTCACATGTAAAACAGATAAGAATGATTTAAGAATTTACTTTGGTGAACCTTCAACACACAGCGGTAACTTTGTATTTCATCCTGGAGTCAGCGGTGCATTGAATCGCCCCTGGATGTGGCCTGTTAAGGTATTCCAAGCAATTATGGACTTGCCAGGTGACAAGACTGTGCGTATTAGTGATCAGGGTGCTGCCGAAGTTACTGTTGACAGTGGACTTGCAGTATATCGTTATCTTCTTCCAGCACAAGCAAAATGATTAAGAACATCACAGGCGGACAATATATCCAAGTCATGGGTGGTAGCACTAGTTACCCCTATGTCAACATGAGTAACCCTAGCGCAGGCATGATGCGTTACAACGGTCTAAATCAAAACATGGAAGTCTATGATGGTAGCAGTTGGATGACTATCTCTGGTAATTCAAGCATGGTTGATTTGAATAGTGATGCTAGAGATTTGCTTGAATGGGCTAGAATTAAACGAGCAGAAGAACAATACTTAGAGAAAGAAGCAGAACGTAATCCTACTATCAAAGACTTAGTGAATCAGCGTAAAGTCATTGATGATAAAATTACTATGGTAAAAACATTACTTAAAAGTTCTGGTAATGAAGCAGAGCAAGAACGAGTATATCCGCAGACAACTCCATGATAGATAAAGAAAATCTCACAAGTAATCATAATCCTGATTGGGCACTGTTCTTACCGGCAGTGTCTAGTTTCTTCATCACTGGCTTAGGCAAGCAACGTGAAGGAGAGAACTATTTTGATAGTGCAAGAATCCCTGCAGGCTTCAATGGTGACGTTGAATGTCTAAACTTCTTAAACAGTAAGCAGGGCTTATTCAAGTATAAGTGGGGTTTATATAGTGCTGGTCATGCTAACTTAGATACTACAGTTGATGACCATGCCGAAAGTATTATTCGTAAACGTGAAAGTGGAACGTTTATGCTAGGTGATAGTGGTGGATTTCAAATCATGAAAGGTCAGTGGCCTGCTGATTGGAAGAACCCTAATTGCCCTAAAGCATTGAAACAAAGAAAATTAGTGTTGACATGGATGGACACATACATGGATTACGGTATGTGTTTAGATGTGCCAACACAAACATTGCGTAATAAACATTTGTTAGATAAGCATGGTATCAGTACAATCGATGAGGCTGTACTTGCTACGCATATTAATAACGAATATTTTATTAAGCATAGAAACGGGAACTGTAAATTCTTAAACGTGTTACAGGGCTTGAATCACAAGCAAAGTGACGATTGGTACGCCGAAATGAAAAAGTACTGTGATCCAAAAATGTATCCAGACAATCATTTCAATGGTTGGGCGTTTGGGGGTCAAAATAAGATTGACATTCACCTTACGCTAAGACGAATCGTAAACATCATTCATGATGGCTTGCTTGAACCCGGCAAACATGATCTTATACATTGCTTGGGTACATCGATTCTTGAATATGCAGTATTGTTTACTGATATTCAACGTGCAGTCCGCAAGTACCATAATCCTAACTTGCAGATTACTTTTGACTGCGCAAGCCCTTTCTTTAGTGCTGCCAAAGGTCTAGCATACTATAACACTTCTATTGAGCATGATAAGAAGTGGACGTATAGTATGGAAAAAACTGCTGAAAAGAAATCATATCACAATGATACTCGCAAGTTTAGCGATGCTGTGTTGCAGGACAATATACATAAAATGTTTAGTGATAGTCCTATCACTGAACGTATGATGGTTCGTGACTTATGCTATCGTGGTCCAGGCTTCTTAGGCCAGCATGGTAAAGAGACAAAGACTAGTTGGGATACACTAAGTTATACATTGTTGCAAGCGCACAACGTATATCAACATATTTGGTCTGTACAAGAGGCAAATCGTAGATATGAGCAGGGAATTAAACCTGCTATGGTATTGGATCGCTTTGAAGATATTAGTTTTGGTGAAATTGTAGATGAAATATTTTCACTAAAGGATCGTCAAAAGAGTTTAGACCTTATAGAAGAACACAGTCGTTTTTGGACTCAAATGAAGGCTGGACAAGGATATAGTGGCAAGAAATCAGTCAATGCATTGACTATGTTTAACCAACTGTTTGAAGAGCAAGATTCTGATCCTGAGGTAGATGAGGATATTGAAGATAGCGATGACGCCATGATGAGTGCTTTGTCATAGAATGAATTTAGTATGTTTCCCCAACTACTGTGGTGGTGGTTTAGTCTGCGATTTGTTAAATAATAAAAAGAATAAAATAGTAAATGGGACGATAGCCGCTTCGCAAGAGCATAGTTTTTTAAAAGTTGGGAATAACGGAATACTAGTTCAACGTACCTTTGACAGAAAAGAATGGGATAGATTATTTTCTTACTATAGTGCAAAAGAATGGACTAAGAGTATATGGTACGGAACTCATATTCATCCTTCAGTAATACCAAATTTATCAGAGTTTGAGCGTGTAATTTGCATCACTGATGAAACTAGATTGAGCAAACTATATCGTATACTTAGAATATACAATATTGAATTAATTAAAGAACCCGATACTAATAAAAGAATAGGATCTTTAATTGGAAATATGAAACTATTAAAAGACACATTTACTAGCCATAAAGATTGTACGAATATCGAATTTTGTGATATAGTAGACGGAAAGTTTGTTAGAGATAATGATTTGGATGTATCATATTTTGAAGAATGGAAACAAGCAAATGCTTGGTTGTATGATTTGAAAGATGATTTGGTGATTGAACATTTCAATCAAATGTATAAGGAGACCTAATATGTCTTATCATGGTAGAATCAAAACGCTTGAAGAAGCATATAGAATAACTACACAGAAAATTGATAATCACGAAGGTGACAAAGAATCATTAAATGTGTTAAAAGAACAACAGTTAAAGTATTTTGACGAGTTGCGCAGGCTTAGAAAACTTCAATGGGAAGAGGATCATGAACGTGTTAACTTTGATGATGAAAGGTAATTATGGATGAGACTGTCACCAGTTGGAGTGCTATGAACATACCTCATAGTAATGAGCAAACATCAAATATTACATTAACTAGCGGTCAAAGTGAAATGTTACGTGTCGCACAAGATGGATTTTATGTGCGAGGCGTAAAAATTGAGCAGGACGAGAAAGAAGCAGAAAAGGTATATAATGCTTTTCATCAATGGTTAACATGGGCAACACTTAATAGGAATTATTAAAATGGATCAACGTGAACAGGCTTTAATAGAGAAAAATGGTAGAATTATGAAAAACGCAAAAAGAATGATATGGGTAACCTTTCGTAAAGAAGGTATACACCGATACCCGGCAGCATCAAGTGATCCTAAATTAGCAACGAATGATGAATATGACGTTAGTTTTTTAGGATATCCACATAGGCACATCTTTCATTTCAATGTAGCAATTCAAGTATTTCATGACGACCGTGATATTGAATTCATTCAGTTCAAGCGTTGGTTGGAAAAACTTTATAGTGAAGGTACACTTGAATTGAACCATAAGAGTTGCGAAATGATCTGTGATGATCTATACTTAGAAATAGCACTGAGATATCCCAACCGTGATGTTGAAATTACAGTATCGGAAGACGGAGAGAACGGTGCTACAATAGAGTACGATACACATAAACCATATCAATCACTAGCCATCTAAAGGAGAAATTATAATGGCAAAGCATGAAGTCAAGCATAACCCGCGTGTCAAACAGATTTTTGAGGACTTGGAAAAGTTCTTAGAGTTCTGTAAGGATCATGGATATGTATTTGATGAGAAGGACCTATATAGTAATAAGAGTCATACTTATAGGCAGTTCAACAAGTTTCTAACAGGAAAGCCTGTTAGAGATAATTGGGAAATGGATCGTAAACCATCATGAGTGAGAGGTGCAAGTATTGCGGGAAGCAAATGAACGATGATTTGCTTCCGTACTATTGCGATTTTCAACAAGGTAGGTGCCCACATCTTAAGAAGCCTCCCGCACCTACTTGGTTGACATGTGCAATATTCGCATTACTTGCACTTCTTTTACTTTATGTTGGATTAAGGAATTAATGGAAAAACAAATAAAAATAGTAGTATGTACTGGGGGTTTTGACCCAATACATAGCGGACATATAAAATATCTTAACGCCGCAAGACAATTAGGTGATCGCTTAATTGTAGGTGTTAATAGTGACGAATGGCTCACCCGTAAAAAAGGTAGAGCCTTTATGCCTATCGAAGAACGTAGAATGATAGTAGGATCACTTAAGGATGTAGATGCTACTATGTTGTTTGACGATAGCGATGGTAGCGCCGTGTCTTTATTAGAAGAAATAAAAAGATATTACCCATATGCTGAAATAATATTCGCTAACGGCGGGGACAGAAATGTGACTAACATTCCAGAAACAGTCGTTAAAGATGTTGTTTTTAGATTTGGTGTCGGTGGTGATAATAAAGCAAACAGTTCTAGTTGGATACTTGATGAATGGAAGGCACCCAAAACAAAAAGAGATTGGGGATACTATAGAATACTTCATCAAGATGGTCCAGGAGTAAAAGTGAAGGAATTGACTGTTGATCCAGGTAAACGTTTAAGCATGCAACGTCATGGACAACGTAGTGAGTTTTGGTTTGTGTCAAGTGGTGAGGCTACAGTTCAAACTATTAACACAGCAAAAACTGATGCAGAATTAATAGGTAATTTCAGTCAACATAAATATCTTCATATTGCACAAGATCAATGGCATCAATTGTGTAATGAAACAAATGAGCCACTAAAGGTTATTGAAATTCAATATGGACTCAATTGTATAGAAGAAGATATTGTACGAAAAAATGCGTCATAGTGTATGTGCATCAGTAGGTGGATTTGCTAATCATTATAGATGGCTACTATTACTTTCTGAAAAGTATAACGATTTAACATCATTAAACGCAAATAGTTTTATGCGTGTTAAAAAAGCCTTTCCATGGAAGGTAGAGGATAAGGTTAAATTTATTGAAGAGAATATTTACTGTAAGGAACGTAATCATAAAAATTGGATAGCATATGAATGGAAGTATAGGAAACCTCTTGACTATATAATATCAGTATCTCATAATATATACGGTGCTTCATATGCAGTGGCTCCTAAACATAGTCCTTCAGTCCCACATAAAATTTTAGTTTCATTATTGGATCCACAAGAATGTCTAAAGCACTATGTAAAATTCAATCCTACTCTTAATACGTTTTCACCCGTAAACTTTGTTGAAAGATGCGCAACTGATATTACAGATGCAAAAGATTATTTGTCACATCTCAGAGAACATGAAGAAGTATTCATAGTAGAAGGTGAAAAATTATATCAACCAGTATTAGATAAAACACTATATAAATCAATAATAGATTTTTTTGAGTTAGAAGATTTATATGAACATGCTAATAAAATTCATATGATGTGGTACAGGATACATAATGCATAGTGTTTGCGCAATACCCGGAGCATTTTCAAATCATGTTCGCTGGTTAATGCTATTGTCTAATGAATACAACAGTGATAGGCTTAATAGTAAAGGCTTTATTATAAGCGGTAAAACCTTTCCTTTAACCTCAAGTGAAAAGGTTGAGTTTATCCGTGAACATGTTTATCCTAGTAATAGAAAATTTTATAATTGGTTACGTTATGAATCATTACTGCGTGATAAGTTAGATACGAGTGTATTATGCACACACCATATGCATAAACACAATAATCCTAATTTACAAGTAAGTAAAACAATCTTATTACGTGCAGGTCATATGTTCTGTGTAGAGAAATACGTTAAGTTACATCCTTTCTTTATACTAGACAACAGAAAGCATAACATGTCCACAGACGAAACAATGTACAATTTTTTCAAGTCTGCGGATGAGAAAAACAGCGTCTATAGACCTAAAGATAATCATAGGATTTTTAGTTGTCGTAGTGAAGCATTTTACGATCCTATATTGAACAAAGAATATTATAATGATATTATTGAATTTTTAGAAATATCAGATGAGTATGATCAGGCGCAACAAATTCATACAATGTGGTATAACTTACACCAGCAAGCAAAATCCGATTGTATCGAATGGTTATTAAACTCAGAATACCCCGATTTCCCATGGGACAGTCATTATTTTAATTATGTATTACAGGGCAGAAATATGCCGTTAGAAGATTACAACATGATTAAGAAATATGCAAAGAAAATATACGGACTAGATGATGCATAGTGTATGTGCTATCAATGGTGGATTTAGCAACCACGTTCGTTGGCTAATGTTATTGTCTAATGAATATAATGGACGTATCAATACAAAAGGGTTTGTAGTACGAAACGATACATACCCAACTGACATTGCGGGTAAGGTAGAATTCATTAAAAAATTTGTATACCCAAATAATAGAAATTTTTATAATTGGATACGTTATGAATTGATGCTGAAGGATCAGTTAGAAACTATCATAATGGTTGCCCAAATTATGAATAAGCATAAAACTTATGATGTTGATAAGACAATATTACTAAGGTCCAATGGTGAATTCTGTACTGAAAAGTTTATGAAACTTCACCCACATTACATTTTAGAATTAAAACAAGAAAACAAATTTGACGGCCTAAATAGTGTTATCCAATTTTTGGATACTATGGATAGTAACAACGGCTCATTTATTCCAAAAGAGGGTCACAAAATATTGACTTGTTATAGTGAAACATTGTATAATGAACTGCTAGATAAAGAATTTTACGAAAATATGGTAAACTTTTTCAATATATCAAATGAGTATGAACATGCCAAGGCTGTGCATAGTGCTTGGTATAATTGCCATATTAGGGCAAAACAAGGATGTATTGACTGGATAACTAATTCAAGTTACCCAGATTATCCATGGGATAGTCACTACTTGAATCGTATCCTTAAAGGTAGTAAACTTTCAAATGAGGATTACACATTGATTAAAGACACATTAAAACAAACATACGGGGTAGCATAATGAGAAAATTATTTTATATGGGTCTAGAGCCCTACAAAGCACGATACACGTTACAACTTACTGACTGGAACACAGCAGTATTTGATCGCCGAAATATTAATTATATTGTTGTGCCAGGTGAAACACTATCTAGTGATCAACAGATTGTAACTGGTCAAGTATTAGATGCTCATGGTCGTACATATTACGGTATGAGTCAATTGATGAATCTTGTTAAAATGATGAAAGAAGGATTAGTAACAAATGAAGATGTTATCTACTTTGAGGACATGTTTCAGCCCGGTATCGAGAGCCTACCTTATATTCTTGATCAAGTCGATGATGCTCACCGTCCTCGCATTTTTGTCCGTTGTCTTGCTCAATCCATTGATCCTGATGATTTCGTACATGTATGGGGTATGTCGAAATGGATGCAGAAATATGAAAAGATGGTTAATGAATTTGTAGATGGTGTATTAGCCAGCAACGAAGAAATGGTTATGCATATGCGAGTTGCAGGCTGGACTGCACCCATCTATAATATCTCAGGTCTTGCATTCGGTAAAGAAGAAGTAAGACGCCGTGTATTAGATGCAGGTCAAAATCTCAAACCATTTGAAGAACGTCATATGCGTGTAGGTTTTGCCGCACGTTGGGATCAAGAAAAGCAACCTGATTTCTATTTGGACTTGATTGACGAGTGGCATAATCGTTATGGAAACAACGTAGAGTTTGCTGTGTTTAGTGGTAGTAAACTGCGCAGTAACAATTCTAGTTATATGCAACGCACTAATAAAATGCGTGAAGAAGGAAAATTGAAAGTCTATGAAGATTTAGATAAGACAATCTATTATTTGTTGCTTAACGATACACGTGTATTGTTTAACTGTGCCTTACAAGACTGGGTAAGCAACACAGTCAGCGAAGCAGATGCATTAGGATGTAATGTATTATATCCTGCATATCGTAGTTTTCCTGAGACATTTGCCAATGATCATGAACGTATGTATGTACCATGGTCTATGGACGATGCACTAGAAAAGTTGCATAAGTTACTGATTCAACCCCATCCTAAGCAAGGTAAGATTAGTGATTGGACTGACGGCACTATCGACAGAATTTGTGATATTCTTCAAGGTCGAGGTCAGCAATGGTTGCGTATGTCAAAAGACTATCGCAAATATACAAGAGAAAACAAATACGAGTAATCATGAGAATTGAAACAGAAGTCAAGTTAGATTTTAGTGATGTATTGATTCGCCCTAAGCGCAGTACAATTTCTAGCAGAAAAGAAGTAAACCTAGAACGTACATTCAAGTTCAAACATAGCGGCTTTGAGTGGACTGGCGTCCCTATCATGGCTGCTAACATGGATGGTGTTGGTACGTTACAAATGGCACATGCACTGTACAAACATAAAATGTTTACTTGCCTTGTAAAGAATATCAGTATGGAGTACATGGATACTACTGTACAAGATATCGGTGGTAACTATTTTGCTGTTAGTACAGGTACAAGTGATCGTGACTGGACTAACTTACAACAAACTTTAAACGTATATCCTGAAATACATTTCATTTGTATTGATATCGCTAATGGATACAGTGAACATTTTTGTGACTTTGTAAGTAAGGTTCGTGATAAATATCCTACGCATACTATTATAGCAGGCAATGTTGTTACTGCTGATATGACGCAAGAATTGATATTACGAGGAGCAGATATTGTTAAAGTGGGTATTGGGCCTGGCAGCGTTTGTACTACTCGCATTCAAACTGGTGTGGGGTACCCACAACTTAGTGCTATTATTGAATGCGCCGACGCCGCTCACGGTCTTGGTGGACATATTGTGGCTGACGGTGGATGTACTTGTCCTGGTGATGTTGCTAAGGCTTTTGGTGCTGGTGCGGACTATGTGATGTTAGGTGGCATGTTAGCCGGACACGCTGAAGGTGGAGGAGAAATCATTAAGAAGTATTTTGATGTTGGTCAATATTTTATTGCTGGACAAGATAGATTGGGTGTTTCAGAATATCAACCTGTTATTGAAGGTAGAGAATACGTTAAGTTCTATGGAATGAGTAGTGATACTGCTATGAACAAACATCATGGCGGTGTAGCAAACTATCGTAGTAGCGAAGGTAGAACTGTAGAAGTGCCTTTTAAAGGATCTGTTGAGCATACTGTGTTAGACTTGTTAGGTGGCATTCGTAGTACTTGCAGTTATGTAGGTGCAAACTCACTTAAACAGTTAAGCAAATGTACAACATTTGTAAGAGTCAATAAACAATACAATAACATATTTGCCAAATGACAAAACTGCTTATATCTGCTGGATGTAGTTTTACACAATTTCCAGGTCGTCATAAAACATGGCCCTATCATTTAAGTCAGGCTATGGGCGTTGAAGTTTTATACTTGGGACAAAGTGCCGGTAGTAATGGGATTATAAGTAAGAAAACAATTTTTCACACACTAGAAGCATTAAAGAATCACAATCCAAAAGATATATTAGTTGGTATTATGTGGTCAGGTAGCCATAGAAATGAATTTTATTTTCACGAGGGTAACTCAGAGAGTCACAAATTTGGATATGTTGACAATGATTGTAATCCTGTCAGAATTGTTAGTGACTCAGGTTATTACTTGATAAATGACCACTGGGATGATAGGTTATCAACCAATTATTATAAGCATTACTATGATGACGTAGGATCCGTAATATCAACCATAGAACATATATTGAATGTACAATGGTTTTTAAAAAGTCACGGAGTATCTTATTTCATGACTAAGTATTTTATGGATGTTTTTAATAGTCATCTTAAAATTAGATACCCTAATCCTAAAGCCATAGATGACCATATAGATATAATTGATCATCCTGATGTGAAATACCTATATGATTTAATTGATTTTGATAATTGGATAGACGCTGAAGATTGTCAATCATGGGTTATGAAATACTCAGGCTTACCGTTCCCTATAGAAGGTGATCCACATCCCGGTACAGCACAACACAAGATATATACTGAACAAGTTATTATACCATTTTTGAAAAGGAAAAACTTATGGCAACAAAACGAACTAAACAAGCAGTAGATGTATGGCCCAAAGTAACAATAGGTAGTCATAGCACACGAAAAGAGTATGAAGATGGTAGTGTAGAATTTTTTACTGATTGGGAAGCATTAAAGCGTGATGTTAGTCAAGCATTGCGTGAATACGAACAAAAGAAACTGGTCGATGAGGCACCGTATCATCCAGGTTATGAAGGTGCAGTTGTTGAAAAGGCCGTAAAGCCAAAAACTAAGCGTAAATCAAAGGAGAAAACATGAGCGCACATAATGATATCAATACACATTTGGAAGCATACCTAGTAGAACATGAGAAGTTCGAAAAGGGTAATAATGCCGCAGGCACACGTGCCCGTAAGGCATTGGGTGAATTAGCCAAGGCAGTTAAGGCTCGCCGTAACGAAATCACTGAAACAAAAAATGCACGTAAGGAAGCAAAGGCATAAATACATGTGCTACACAACGGTAGCACATTTTCAAAACTCATATCCGCGTAAGGAAGGATTCATATGTCATATAACAAAACAAAAACTGACCCTGAATTGGGTCGCTTAGTACACGAACACTTAGTAAAAGTAGGTGTTGAAACCCCAGTCAAAAAGCGTAACTTAGACCGCAAAGATCAAATCGATATCATCGAGGGTAATTTTGCTGAGATTATGCGAGCCTTAGGCTTAGACCTAAGTGATGACAGTCTTATGGAAACACCTAAACGTGTTGCCAAGATGTATGTCAACGAAATCTTTTGGGGTCTTGACTACGATGCATTTCCAAAATGTACTACAGTCAATAACAAAATGAACTACAACGAAATGGTTGTAGAACGTAATGTTAGTGTACAAAGTAATTGCGAACATCACTTTGTAGTTATCGATGGACATGCTACAGTTGCTTATGTTCCTAAAAGCAAAGTACTAGGACTCAGTAAAATCAATCGCATCGTAGAGTACTTTAGTAAGCGTCCTCAAATACAAGAACGATTAACTGAACAGATTTTTCACACATTGCAATTCATCTTAGATACTGAAGATGTTGCAGTTATGATTGACGCACAACATTATTGTGTAAAATCACGTGGCGTGGAAGATACTGGTAGCAGTACAGTTACTAGTAGACTTGGCGGAGGATTCAAAAATGATCCTGCTGTTCGTAATGAGTTCTATCATCTTGCAAGACAGGGTTGCAAGTGACTGCTCTGTTATTTCTGAAGATATCAGCAGGCATTTTAATTGCCTTGATCATATATTTGTTGATCAAGTATGCACCAAGGCATAAAGACTGTAATAATGACTGCAATATCACAGGAGTTTGTACTTGCGGATATATGGATAATAACTGGAGTGACTAATGGGATTTCGTAAACCAATGGATTATAATAGTGTTCATCATCAAATTTACATGGCTGGTGTAGAATTACACAGTCCCTATAATGATGGTTATGTACAATGGGCTATCAAACAAGACTTGTATAAGATTAAATGGCTTGTTGATGCTATACTTAAAGATAGTGGATCCTTTTCAGGAGAAGAGGAGTTCTTAAAAGAACATGAACAAACTGTCATGTGGAAAACGTTACAAAGATGATATTCAATAAGATTAAAGAACTAAAGGCTCAGGGTCTTAAAATTGGTATTACCTTTAGTACCTTTGACTTGTTGCATGCAGGTCACATTGCTATGCTTAGTGAAGCAAAAAATCATTGTGACTATCTGATTGCAGGATTACAAACTGATCCTACTATTGATAGACCCGACACAAAGAATCAACCAGTACAAAGTATTGTTGAACGTCAAATTCAACTTAGCGCATGTCGCTTTGTAGATGAAGTTGTTGTTTATCAAACTGAACAAGACTTGATTGACCTATTATTAATTCTACCAGTAGATGTGCGTATCTTAGGTATAGAATACCAAGACAAACATTTTACAGGCCGTGATGAATGCTGTGACAGAGGTATTGAAATAGTATTCAACGGTCGTGATCATAGTTTTAGTTCTAGTAGTTTACGTAAGCGTGTGGCAGAAGCACAAATTATTAATAAATTAAATCAATGAGTATATGATGATAAACAGTGAAGAAATTCAAAATCGTATGAGTGAGTTGATGGCTCCTATTGATCAACAGTTGTTTATGTGTAACGATAGACAAGATGAGTTGATGTTAGCCTGCGTTATGCTACAAAGAGTTAGGGAAATCTTTGATACTCAATTAGGTATTGAAGGTAGAAAAAAGATGTTTATGGATTTAGTATGACAAAAAATATTAATTTAAACGAATATAATCGTAATCATGAAATTAGAAATTTCCCTAACCTAGAAAAGGAACTTGAGGAACATTATGAGTTATTCGTCAAAGATGAAAATGCACAGAATAAGGTATCTCCTCGAGGGCACTATGAATATAAAATAGGCTTTAAAGAGATATTTTATTACATTAGTTGGCTATACGATAACAACCCACAAAGTGTTATTGATGTAGGTGCGGGTGAATGTTTTTGGAAACGTTGGTTTCCCAATATAACATCACTTGAACCGGGTGGTTACGCATCAGGTGAATATGCAGATTTACATATGGATTTCTCCGAAAAGTTTGCAGATGCACACGTGGAAGAGTATGATTGTGGTATGGCTATAAACAGTTTGCACTTCGGTAAATTAACTGAAGTAGAAAACAATATTGTTCAAGCCATGCGAATAATTAAACCGGGTGGTAGATTTTTATTTACGTTAAGTACGGGGATGATAGAATCACACTACATAACATCTAAACTTGCAAAGGCGCCGCCCCCAAGAAATTTAGTTGATCTTACAAAAGAGATGATTGTAAGATTACCTTATAAGTTAGTTTTATTTGATTGTCCATATGATAGACTAGGGTATGAATTTCCTATTCAAGGTCATATCAATGGAACAATCAGATTTATTTTAGAAAAATGATATCGGTCTTGGCGTCATCCCGATCAATAAATTCTGCCGCCATCAAACTTGCTACTTTTTAAAGGAGACTAGAGATGGCAAATCAAACAAGACAATACAAGTACACAAGTACAAAAGAGTGGGTAGATAACTTCCCCTGCGCATACCGCCAATGGCGAGCCGACAGTCATTGTAATCTGATTCATGGTTACAGTTTCAGCATCAAAGTATACTTTGGTACTGATCATCTTGATGTTCGTAACTGGGCAGCCGACTATGGTGGATTGAAAGAACTCAAGGGTCTATTAGAAGATCAGTTCGATCATACGTTGCTAGTGGCAGAAGATGATCCTGAACTAGAAACTTTCAAGTTACTAGAAAGTAAGAACATGGCTAAATTGACTGTGCTTCCACGATTAGGTTGTGAAGCATTGGCTGATCAGATTTACAGATATATCAATGGTGTCTATATTCCTGACTATTGGGGCCCAGGCGAAGCACAACGACTATGGTGCTATCGTGTTGAAGTACGTGAGACACAAAGCAACATGGCATATCGTGAAGGTCATCGTGAATGGAATGAGGATTTATTCGCTTGAATTCACTTGAAAAGATTTGGGCCCGGGCAACTGGGCACTTAATGGGACAGACAGACGAGGATAGGCCTAGAGTGCCTATTCTCACTGTGGGCGAAGCCAGAATCGCATTGTTCCTAAAAACTTTCTGGATTTTCCTACATGTGATAACATGTTGTTTTATTATTGCAAATGTAGTGCATCATTGGTAAAGGCATATTATGTTAGGTGAACATATAAAAGTAAGTGAATTATTTTATAGTATACAGGGCGAAGGCAGATTTATGGGTGTGCCCTCTGTCTTTTTGCGCACGTTTGGTTGCAATTTTACGTGTGATGGATTTGGAATGAAACGAGGTGAGAAGTCAAATGAGCGAAACATTATTGGTGGCAATGCTAGAGGGTATAAAGAGTATAGGGATCTTCCCCTTGTTAGTACCGGTTGTGATTCTTATGCTAGTTGGGATCCTAGGTTCAAACACCTTTCACCGGTACTTACAACGGAAAGCATTGCAGAGGCTATCGTCAACCTCTTACCACACAAAGAGTGGCGGGACGAACACCTAGTCATTACAGGTGGTGAGCCATTATTAGGATGGCAAAAGAGTTATCCTGCATTACTAGAGCATCCTAAGATGCAGGACTTAAAGCATATAACATTTGAAACTAACGGTACTCAAAAACTTACTAAAGAGTTTGCGAGATACTTAGAGAAGTGGATGAGGTATCATACGCATGATTTCTTCCGTAGTATCACGTTTAGTGTTAGTGCTAAACTCCCTGCAAGCGGAGAAGATTGGAAGGATGCTATACAGCCAAAGATTGTACGTGAATACGAAGAATATGGTGCTGCCTATTTAAAATTTGTAGTAGCAACTGAAGAGGATATACGTGATGCAGAAAGAGCCGAAGAAGAGTTTAGAAGAGCGGGGTTTAGGGGCTATACTTATATTATGCCTGTTGGTGGCGTTGATAGTGTTTATAATCTAAACGCAAAGAACGTAGCATTAGCAGCCATGCAACGTGGTTGGCGTTATAGTGATAGACTTCAAGTACCACTGTTTAAAAATGAATGGGGAACATAATGACAACAATAGTAATAACAAGAAATCAATACGAGAAAATTAAAGAAGCATTTGAAATGTATGACACAATTGACTATGTAAAATTACATTTTGATAATAGCAACGGCATCGGGTCAATAGTTACACTAGAATACAATCCTAGTTTTGTACGTGTAGATATTACTGATGTTGAAAGTTGGTAATAAAAACAAAGGAGAATATGAGTTATCTATTTACAAGCGAGAGTGTTTCAGAGGGACACCCCGATAAGATTGCAGATGCAATTAGCGATGCTATACTAGATTTAGTAATGGCACAAAAAAATTCTACATTGCGTTGTGCATGTGAAACATTAGTCACTACCAATCGTGTAGTTGTTGCAGGTGAATACAAGGGAGTATTACCTGAACAAGCGGTTGAAAGTGCAGTTCGCAGGGTTATCAGAGATGTTGGATATACACAACACGGATTTGATTGGCGAACAGTTGACATTACAAATTTACTGCACGGACAAAGTGCTGATATTGCACTAGGAACTGACACATTTGGTGCCGGTGACCAAGGATTAATGTTTGGTTATGCATGTAATGAGACTGACGTATTCATGCCAAGTGCTATATACTGGAGTCATAGAATTGTAGAAGAACTTGCTAAGATACGTAAAGCAGGCACTGTTACATGGCTAGAGCCAGATGCTAAAAGTCAAGTGACATTTGAATACAATGATGACGGTACTCCTAAGCGTATCGCTAAAGTTGTGTGTAGTACGCAACATAGTGAAACTGTTGATATTACCGCTGTAAGAATGGCAGTAGAAAATATCATTCGAGGTATCTTGCCAGAACAATACGTAGACAATGAAACTGAATTTTACATTAACCCAACTGGCAGATTTGTTATTGGTGGCCCTGATGGTGACACTGGGCTTACTGGCCGTAAGATTATTGTTGATACTTACGGTGGCTATAGTCCTCATGGTGGCGGAGCCTTCAGTGGCAAAGACCCTACTAAAGTGGATCGTAGTGCCTCTTATATGATGCGATATATCGCTAAGAATATCGTAGCAAGCGGTCGTGCAAATTGGGCTACATGTCAAATTAGTTATGCTATTGGTATGGCACAGCCTATGAGTTTCTATATAGAATGTGAAGATAAAGCATTAGCAAGAGATTTAACAATGCTCATTCCAAGAGTGGTAGACTTGACACCTAAAGGTATTATTGATCGTTTTGATTTGTTTAGACCAATCTATAGTAGCACAACTAACTACGGTCATTTTGGTAAACCCGATCTACCATGGGAACGTGTAGACTTATTCTAACATGCCTTTTTATAAAGATCATTTAAATTTTGATGGATTTAAAACTCATTGTATAGGTACAGAATACAAGTATATATTATGGCCAAGGCGTTGCCATATATCAGGTAAACTGATTTGGTTTGAACGTGCATTCAAGCAAACTGCTATGTGGACAGGGCCCGGTGACCCTATCTTTGAGCATCGATGGTATAATCGTGATGTATTTTTGGTAAATAGATTAAAGGATGAAGTGTGAGAACGTATGACAAACGTATAGGATTTATTGTTAGTTACCAAACATTAATTCCTCATGGCGGTATAGGTCAGTTCGCAAAAAGTTTTTGTGAACTCATGGACGAGCATAATATCAAAGTCGATATTATTTGCGATAAAGAGCCCAAGGACAACGAATTCATCAAGTCATTAAAGGCTAATATCATTGCGCCATTAGAATCATTACCATATACAGATCATAGTAATATCTTTATGTATGGTGATACATTCTGTTACGAACGTATGGCTAACTTCCGTAACGCTATTGTAGAGGCTATGGAACATAATCTCTACAATGCACTTATCTGTAATACCTACGAGAGTGTTCAAGTTGCTAGTGCTATGGGTCTTGAGGATGTAGTGCAAATCATAGCCTATACACACCTTGAGAGTCAGATATTTAAGGATACCAAAAATCCATTCCTCCATAATACCAATTTAATAATGCGTCAGCAATTAGAAACTGATGGGATTTATGTAGGAACTCAAAGCAAATTCAATCAACTGAATATTAGCGACAGTGTATATCATCTACCTATCCCTATAACTGAGCGCGGCTTGTTAGAGGAACATCACACACCACGTGAGGGTGTGTTATTCGTAGGTCGTTGGGAAGAAGGTAAGAATCCTGAACTGTTCATTGACTTGATTGAACAGACTAAACTACCTGCTAAGGTAATGACTAGTCCCAACGGCGTTAAGAAGTTTGAAGATAGACTAGCAAAGATCGGTGTGCCATATGATGTACGTGCTAGTATCGTTGGGCAAGAGAAAGTAGATTTCATTACTAGCGCAAGAGTAGCATTTAATCCTAGCACTGTAGAGAGTTATGGTATGGCTTTCTACGAACAACATATTCAATTGCCTACTGTAGTATTAGAAAATCAACGTTGGACAAAGAACTTTGATAGTCATCATTTCTTTACAGTCAATAAAAAGAACATGGCTAAGGTTGTTACTGACTTGTATAACAACGTACTTGATGCTAGAATATGGTATGCTAACGGTATATTAGAAATGCATCGTAGCAAAGAAAATGAAGTGTTTCATAAATGGAACGAATGCTTCAATGAGTTTGTAGGTAAGCAAAGCAATAGTAATACTGCACAAATTTGTAATTTTGGTACAGTAAGATACTTAGATTACATACAAGCATTAAACAGAAAAATAGTATGTATAGATGATATCCGTAGTGTTCTGACCAACAAACATAAATTCCGTGTTATCTATACTGACAATGATACCTGGTTAAGCAGGGATCCATCATTTGAACCAGAAGAAACAATAGAGGCAGCCGGCCTATTTCAAGGATTATAAATGCGTATAGGTATATTTGGTGATAGTTTTGCAGCCTATTACGGTATATACACTGAGAACAAACCATGGCCTATATTATTAAATGAATTGATAGGTGATGGTCAAGCAGGGCAGTGGGCTAGAGGTGGTACATCACATTGGTATTCATATGAACAATTCATTAAACGTCATCACGAATATGATTGTATTGTTTTTTGTCATACCTTCAGCCTGCGTTGGCCAGTAACACCTCCCGGACTAGAACATTACGCTTGGGAGATAGGATTTAGAAAGAATTCACCAATGGATACATATAACAAATTCAGAAAAGATATAATGTCTGAGGATTTGTTGAATTATATAAGTACCAACATCGTTAAGGATGTTAATAGAATTTGCCAAGAAAGTAATAAGTACCTTGTAAATATTTTTAGTTTTCCATTAGACTATGATATGCCTAAGATAAGTTATCCAGCATTATTAAATCTAAGTCAAATAACTAAATCAGAACAAATTTTTTACAAAGGAAAATATCAACTTATTGGAGATGTTAATACGGAACGCGGTGGAGATTTAAGAGATTGTCATCTTAACAGTTTGAACAATAAAAGATTATCAAATATTGTATACGACTTAATAAAAAATAAAACATTAGACACTACAATAGATTTAACAAAATTAGAATGGGATATTAAAGATCCAGTTATGGATATCATATATAAAAAGGATGATGTGAAAAGAATATGAAAAAAATATTAGTTACCGGCAGTTCAGGATACATAGGTTCGCATTTAGTTAAAATACTAACAGACAGTTTGAAGTACGAAGTTCATTGTTTGGATATAAATCCGCCTCAAGTACCTGCACATAAATTTTATAACGTAGACATAAATCGCCAGTTTGAAATAGAAGAAGAGTTTGATGCTGTCATACATTTGGCTGCTAAGGTAAATGTAGGTGAAAGTCAACGTATGCCTATTATGTATTATATAACTAATATTAATGGCACTATGAATGTTATCAACAAGATAAAAACTAAAAACTTTATCTTTGCTAGTACCGGCGCCGCAGAAGGATGTGCTAGTGCATATGGTATTAGTAAACGTGCGGCTGAGGATGTAGTAAAAGAATTTTGTACACAACATCGAGAAACACCATATACAATCTTTAGATTTTATAATGTTATTGGAAGCACCGTTGTGGCTCCCACTAACCCCGATGGATTGATGTACAATCTAATGAAGGCTAGCAAGACTGGTACATTCACAATACATGGTAAAGATTATGATGCAAGCGTTGATGGTACATGTGTGCGTGATTATGTACACGTATTAGAAATTTGTGAAGCACTAGTTACGGCTATAGAAAACCCTAGCAATAGTGTTGAATCTTTAGGTCACGGCGTTGGTTATACTGTTAAAGAAATTGTTGATTTGTTTCGTAAGGTCAATGATGTTGAGTTTGACGTTACATATGGACCTAGAAGAGAAGGTGATTTGCCTAGTAGTGTACTAGAAGATGTGTCGCCCTATATGAAGAACTTGTATTCGTTTGAAGAACTATTAAAAGTTACATAATGAATATCTTGCCGACGCTACTGCTTAGTACATCGTCAAACATCATTTCCATATCACGTGCTAGTATTTCGGCAGCATTCTTACGTTCGTTTTCATCACTAAACTCGGGCTTAATATTCATATAACGTGTAGGATTACCAAATACTTTACGACCATAAGTTAAATTAGTTGGAAATGGATTTAATGTTATTTTACCAGTACCTAAATATTGAGCAAATAATTCATAAAGAAATTCGTAAGGTCTTCTGATTTCATTACTACGACTGCTACGTTGTGTTCCAATAGCATTGAATAATGCATTGTATTCAGGAGTGAGTTCAAATTTTAGATTTCCACCGGGTTTACCTACCTTACCGTAGTACTCATTAAGTAAATTATTAACAGTACTAAAGAAATGATTCTCAGCCTCAGTCCATGCATGCCAGCCCTGTTTTCCCCTTCTACCTGCTTGTATAGCATGACCAAAACGATGTGCCATTAGCCAGGGTGTTAGCATAACTTTACGGTCACCGTAGTTACCTACATAAACTACAGTAATAGCATCTTCATGTCCGTCTATAATATCTTTGGCGGCATCACCGAATATGATTTCTACATTCTTTGGATCCATAGGACCATATTCACTATAGCGACTCGTGCCTGGTATATTACTAAAGAACAATCTAAAATCGTATGGAGTCTTTTCAAAGAACTTTTCTGCCTTCAACTGATTTTTAGGATGAGGTACTAACTTTTTATCTACCCCTCTAAATGGCCCTGGCTTTGTAAAGTCACCCAATGGTTGATATTTGGCTAATGCCATTTCATCAACTTCAGACTCCTTAAGAAATTCTATTGCTCTCATTAGTGTTTCAATAATAATGTGCTAAGTACACCGGCATCTTTAGCAGTTAAGTCAGGCTCACCGGGAGCAATGATAACATTGTATTTCAATGGTGACTTATCTTTGCCCTTTACTTTACTTTCCCACTCATCATAACTTAATATGCTATTACCGCTCAATCCATACTCTTTGGCTAGTCTTTGTTTTAGTTCAGGTAACTTGTCAGGTATCACTTGCCATTGGCCTTCTGGACCCTTAACTAAGTTCTTCTTTTCGTCCTTAACTAATAAATCATAGAACAATTCGCTAGGAACAATTCTACTGTTCTTTGTCTTTGATAAGTCACTATCAGCACCCTTTACTTTCTTCTCTTGTGAACTGCTTGCGCCTTCACTCCAGTTAATCATAAAGTTCTTTGGCTTATTACCTAATGCTACGTCAGCAACTTTAGTATATGCATAGAAGTCAACGTTTGGTAATGAGTCTGCTAACTTAAATGCCATACTTGCATATTCTGGGCTGAAGAAGTCACCAGCATCATGCCAGCGAATACTTACTTTATATTTGCCCTTGCTCTTAGAAACTTCTTTACTAATCTCTGCTTTCAGTTGGTTAAAGAATCCTTCAGGATCATTTAATAGATATGTAAGAATTCTACCATCGCTTAACCATGGACCTTGGAATTGTACCTTACCGCCCTTCATAGCAAAGCAATCTACCTTACAACTACCTGCACCTGGGCAAGTATTAACGATAATCAATTCGTTTGTATTCTCATCTAATGCTATACCAACTAATGCGGCAAAACCAACGTTGAAGAACTGTTCTTCTTCACCGTCACTATGCTTCATCTTCTCATTCTTTTTAAGAAGTGCTTTTGGTCTTTCTGCCAATGCTTGTTTGATAGCATCGGTATTGTACTTTTTACCCTCTTCGTTATAGTAACTTACCACGCTACTACGATGGATATATGGAAGTTTGTACTTGTCAGTTTTCTTTTTTTCTCTATTACGGATACGATCCAAATAGTCAGTCAATTCTGGGTCACCAATTGGTCTAGTAGGTGCAGCCAACTTAGTTGCCTCATCTACATTTTCATCACCTGCATCAGCAACAAACTGCTGAGGTGTCATAATTTTGATGCCTTTGGGTGCACCGGGTAATTTTGGCTCAACGCCTTCCATTAATTCTACTATATTCATGACTTTGGGTTCCAAATAGGTTGACAATAACTACATATATATTGTACACTTGATTATATATTTATCATCTTTGGTTTACTATGCACACTTTCGACATGTCTGTACAACGCATTGGTTTCGCTTGCAAATGGGCAGAAATCAACAAAAAGGGCGAGATTGCCAGTACTGAGGGCCTCAATACAGGTGGCACTACTCATGCATGGGCTAAACGTCAAAAGTCTCGACAAATCGTTGAGGACAAACTTATTGACGTAGCCAAGCGTAACATTCTTAATACTCATGCACTTGTTAAGCGTGTATCAGAACTGCCCAAACCTTTGCGTATGTTGCGTCTTACTAGCGATATGTTTTCGTTCTACACTATGGATGAATACAAAGACTTTTGGCACAGTCTATACATTCAAAATCTACTTGAACACTGGATGGCGCCTATCGGTGAAACTGCACGTGCCAACGATGTTCGTCTATCATTTCACCCCGATCAATTCGTTGTGCTTGCCAGCGACCGTGAAGAGGTAGTAAATAAGAGTATCGAGGAGTTTGAGTACCATGCAGATATGGCCCGTTTCATGGGATATGGTAAATCGTTTCAGGACATTAAAATCAATGTCCACATCTCGGGTCGAGCCGGCCCCGAAGGCATCAGGAAAGCCTACAACCGACTCAGCCCCGAAGCAAGAAATGGACTCACAATCGAAAACGAAGAAATCAGTTGGGGTCTCGATTCGTGCTTAGAATTGGCTGATCTGGTTCCTATCGTACTCGACATTCATCACAATTGGATTAAAACTGGAGAATACATTGAAGCAAATGACGACCGTGTTAAAATGGTTATTGACAGTTGGCGCGGTGTGCGTCCTACTATACACTATTCCGTATCTAGGGAAGATGTACTTGTTGGCCATACCCGACACGAACGCCCCTCTCTACTTCCGTTGATGGAAAGTGGTCACAACAAACAGAAACTACGTGCCCATAGTGACTACTACTGGAACGATGCAGTTAATGATTGGGCATTGACACACAACGCATGGGCTGATATAATGTGCGAGAGCAAGGCTAAAAATCTAGCCAGTTTTGCATTGTATGATAGATACAAGTTACGAGGATAAAATATGTTTGATAAATTAAAGAAATGGTTAAGTGGAGAGAATGACCCTGCTTTTGCTAAGCCGGTAGAACAACCTAAGGTTGAAAAGAAACCTAAGCAACCACGTAAGAAAAAGGAAGTAGTATTAACTAGCAAAGAGCAGGCTACTGCTAACAATGAACCTTATATTGCTATTCTTAAGGTTGATGTTGATCCTAATAATATTAATACCGGTTCATTTGAATTAGATTGGAATGACAAGTTTGTTATTAATTTAACTAAAGCAGGGTATAAGATTAAATCTACTGATACTGACGCAGAGATTGTAGATCGTTGGTTTCAAACTGTATGTCGCAATATTGCATTAGAGATTTATGAACAGGAAGATGCTGATCCTAGTAAACGTAACGATGTTAGAGTAATTCAAAGTAAAGATATTGGTAACGGCAGGTCAGAGGTAAGTTAAATGAAATTTCTACATGAATTGGTTGACTATATTCATCATGACAAAACGCATGATACTAGATCATATATTATGTCAACCATTGCCAAACAACCAGATACCAATAAGGGACTCTTTTGGGAAAAAGTTTTAGAAAAGGCAATGAAAAATCACACTAGATTACTTGAACATAATGCCAGATATAGAGACTTTGAAGATAACACGGATGCTAAATTTGCTACATACTATAGAAAAGTAGATGGCAAACTTGAGGCTTCAGTAAGTGGTATTAGAAACAAGATTGGTCCGTTAAGAATTTGTCTATGTGTTCCGGGTGAAAATTACCATAAAGTTCATTTTTTGTTTGTTCCTTATAAGGCTTATCAACCATTTAAAGATGGAAGCAATGCTTTAAAATTTGGGTTAAATCCTCGAGGAAGACCTACAGGTAGTCTAGCAAAATATATCTGTTCGTTTGAAAGTGTTATTCGCCCGAATTACGTTGACATTTAATGCAATATAGTAGTATACTTAGCATTAAATACACAACTATTTTACAGGATTTCAATGAACTACGCCCTTATCGATACTGCTAATACTTTCTTCCGTGCCCGTCATGTTGCATCACGCAACAGCGATACATGGGAAAAGATAGGTATGGCACTGCATCTGACATTGGCAAGTGTCAATCAGATTGTACGTACCCATAAAATTGACCACGTAGTGTTCTGTCTTGAGGGTCGCAGTTGGCGCAAAGATTACTACAAGCCTTATAAGGCTAATCGTAAACTTGATGAATCTGCTATGACTGAGGCAGAGATTGAAGAAAACAAAATGTTTTGGGAAACGTATGAAATGTTTACAACATTTTTGCGTGAGAAAACTAATGTGTCTGTATTACGTGAACCCAACGCTGAGGCAGACGATCTGATTGCACGTTTTATTCATCTACATCCAAATGACACGCATTACATTATTTCTTCTGATACTGATTACGTTCAGCTTATTGCTGAAAATGTGTTCCAATACAATGGTGTATCCAACGAACTCATCACCTTACAGGGATACTTCAAAGATAACGGTAAGCCTGTAGTTGACAAAAAGACTAAGGAACATAAGTTGCTTGAGGACCCACAATACTTGCTATTCAAAAAGTGCATGCGTGGTGACGCAACAGACAATGTGTTCAGTGCTTACCCGGGTGTGCGTGAGAAAGGCAGCAAGAACAAAGTTGGTCTTGTCGAAGCCTTTGCTGATCGTACCAAACAAGGCTTTAACTGGAACAACATGATGTTGCAACGTTGGGTAGATCACGAAGGTGTTGAACAGCGTGTGCGTGATTGCTATGAACGCAACCGTACATTGATTGACTTGACTGCTCAACCCGATGACGTTAAAGTTAAGGTCGATGATGCTATTCGTAATGGTGTGCGAGTTACTACTACGCCGCAAGTTGGTGTTCACTTCATGCGTTTTTGTGGAAAATATGAACTTAATAAAATATCTGAAAATGCTGAGGCTTATGCTAAATGGCTCAATAGCCCATATAAAGGTCAATTACATGAGCAAGTTACTGCCTAATCAAGTATATGCAGGATTATTTGAAATACTCAAAGATAAAACATTATATTACCAAAGTGGCATTGACAGTAAGTATGACCATTTCACCGAAAAAGGTGAAAAGGCTGCATTAGAATGGTTACAGTTTGTAGCACCTAAAATGCTAGAAGTTGAAAAGGCAGAATTAGATGCTAGAGCCAAACAACTTGTGGTTGAGGAACTCAAGCGATGACGTTTACAATTACGCAATCAAGTATCCGAACAATAAAACAAGGTGATCCAAAGTTTCATATTGTTGATGGATTAGTCATGGCACCTAGAGCAGGATTTGAGATTGGTTTGGGGTGTCCAAAAGAATATAAACAAATAATTTCAGAATGTATTGGTCATGGTTGGCTCAGACCTATTGCCAATGTTAAAGATACTGAACTATTTTGGGAAGAATTTCAGAAATGAAAAAGATTTATTACGAAAAAGTTGGGCGCAAGTATGTCCCTGTCAGTGAATATGACAGTGACTTCCTAGATTCCTTTACAAAGGGTACTCATCTTGTTATGAGTTATCCCGGTGGCAAGTCTATTCGCTATAATATTGACCCTAACTATGCGGCTATGATTGCCGCTGGACGTGTTGCTGAGGATGCGGTGTCTGATGCTATTAGAAAGGCACTAGACCTTAGACCGCAAAAACAACCTATCACCGAACATCAACAAAAACTATGGCGTGAACTTGCTGAAAGTTTCAAGCAAGATGATTATCCAATTATTCGTCCGGCTGCTAGGGATGCGGCTGAGGCTGCTATTAAGGCTATGACACAAGAGGCCGAAAAATTAATGGCTAATCCTGCTGTCAAAAAAGCATTTGACCATTTTCTATTGGTCGCCGAACTTACTAAAGAAAATGACACTAAATAAACAACGGAGGGCAAATGTCAACTACATTAATTGCTAAACCAATCATTAAAAATCAATATTGGGTCGTAACAGACGGAGACAGAAAAGTAGGTAATGTTATTGCAGATGGGTCAGGATACGAAGTTAAACTTAACGGAAACTTGACACATTTTAACAATACTCAGGATATTCAGCGTAGGGTAAACATACGTTTTCAGCCCATGAAGTCTAATAAGACTAAGGCCGAATTGCCCTACCCAGAGTTTCCTACTACTTCAAAGACATATAATAGCATTTTCGACATTAAGCGAAAACTGCATCTATTTACCAAGTCTAAAAAGAGTAAATGTTATCATGCAGCCGGATGGTACATTTTGAACCAAAATGGTACGGAACAAGTCAGTTTTTGTCCAAAATACATCTTTATCCAGCGTTACCCGTATAGAGGACCCTATAAAACTGAGGATGAAGCGAAAAATCAGATAAATATCTTATGATACATATAAGACGTTTCTTGGATAAAATGTCAGTAGCGGAGAGTAAAAAGACCAAAGACATTGTTATTCCAATAGATGAAGCAAGAGGTCTACGTGATGACATTGCTAAGTTACTGTCTGATTTGTATGAAAAGGAAAAATCTAAACCTGAACCAGTTATAGATATTCAAATTAAAGGCGGATCATTTAAGTGAGTAGAACACAACCAAAAATTATTTTAGAACATGTGGATAAAGCCACATACAAATGCGACCAGATCGTAGAGGCTAGTGGCATTTGGGCCGTGTTCTATGATGACCAGCCTATTAACTTGAAGAGCCAGCATTACCTAGCCAACGAAGCGGCACCTAAATATAAAAAGACTAGTTTCAGCAATCCGGGTCATGCAAGAAACCTTTGCCGTAAATTAAATGCTCAATTTAAAACAGACAAGTTTACGGTTGTCTTTATGAACTCGGGTAGAACTGTATACCCTGATGACCGTTCGTAAAACAATAAAACAAAAAATTACTGAAGCGGTACTGACCGAGATACCAAAGTCACATAGAATTTACCACGAACTACCCATCGATGACGTAATATTTAAATGGTGGTTCACAGGCAGACAAGATGGCCTTCGTTTAACAGACGAAGGCGTCACCGCATTTGAGTTGGCAGATATTGAATTCTATGATCATGAATTCAAACAAGAAGGTCAAAGTTATCACAACTTTGTACTTGAATTAAACAAAAAAATTAGTTGTCCTTATTACATTGGCGTAAATAAAAAGGACAAGTCAAAAACATTTTATATCAGATTGTATGATAGCAAAATTTCTATGTTGATGAACCTATATGGAAGTCTACAAGAATACTTAAATTCAATAAAGGTGAAAAAATGACTGAAGAAAAGAAAAGCAAAAATCCATTTATTAATATGGCTAACACAGCCAAAAAGAATAATAACCCATTTAATAACAACAAGCAAACCAAAGGACCTAAGCCAAATACTAAAGGCTTTGGTGGTGCTAGTGTAGTTCGCAGAAGTGGGCGAGGAGGCTAAAAATAGTTGTCAACGCATAGTTAGCCTCATGCGTTATTATATATACACAGCAACAATTTCGTTCTGTGTATTTTTAAAAAGGAAACTTTAACATGAAACTTATCGCAACATTGATCGCTGGTCTTTTCGCTACTACTGCTTTCGCCGCAGAACCTGCTAAGAAAGAAGAAAAGAAGGCTGAAGCCAAGCCTGCCGCAGCCGCTCCTGCACCCTCAGCACCTGCTGCACCAGCAGCCAAGCCTGCTGACAAAAAGGCAGAGCCTGCAAAAAGCGAAGCAGCCAAGCCTGCTACTAAAGCCGAAGATAAGAAAGCCGAAACTCCTAAGAAGTAATCCAACAAGGTTAAGTCTTTACCTTAGTCAAAGTCCAGTTTGGTACTATATCGATGACGAAGATATTCTAAGTGGTTATAGAACACCAAACGGACCAAGACGAGGACAAGATGAGCCTGAGGATGAGGAACTTAGTGAATATGTTAAATTCAGGCTTTGGCTTGCAAGGCAACTAGCACTAAGGAAATATCAGGAAAAGTGGGCGTAATAGCCCACTTTTTCTTTGATTGTTTCATATAGGCATAAATAAATTTGTAGAGCAATCTACGTACACACATACACAAGGAGAAAATTATGTTTAGTACATTCGCACACGCCGCTGTAGACGCGGTTCAAACAAGCAAAAAACAATTTGTAAATCTCGCAGTACCACACGATGGTATTCGCAACGCATTAAATTCTTTCGTTGACGCACAAGCAGACTATACTAAAAAAGCAATTGATGCAGGCATTATGGCATCTACATCAATTGGTATGATCGTATCTAGCAAAGAATTCTTTGACTATATGGCTAACTATGCAAAGTCCTCTGTTAAGGGGAAATAACATGGGCGTATTCTTATCTATAATTGCTGTAGCATTTATAGGATTACTGGGATATTTTTCTAAGTCTACAACCTATGGTAGTGATTTAGAACGATACATTGTAAACAGAAATCCGCAAAGTGCAGGTGACATTGACAGATTAACTTTTGAATACAATCAAAAATTATCTGATGAAAGGATCATATAATGCGTACATTCTTTAAAAGAGTATTTGATTTTTTAGAGATCATGGGTAGAGCAAGAACTGCCACTGCATTAACTAGAATGGGGAAATACAAAGATGCTCAAAAAGTTATGCACAAGTAATTGGTGGCCAGTTACTGACGAAGAGTGGGAAAGGTTAAACTATCCCGAAAAGTTCAACAAACCTGTTGACAAAGAAAACAAAACCAAGTAATATTAACACACAAGGAGACAGACAAATGAGTGAAGCAAAATTACCAAACGTACCTGAAGTAAAATTCAATAAAAACGGATACGAGATTCGTACCGACATTTTACATATGGCAAAGGACATGGTCCAAGCCGAATACACTTACAAGTGGCAAGGCTGGGAAATGAGTGCAAAACGTGACGAGAAAACTGGTCAGTTAGTTAGCACAGTCAATATGCCAGAGTTTCCCGGACTTGATAAAGTTTTGGAAACCGCAGAAAAGATGTACAGTTTTGTTAATGGTGTTAATAAAAAAGACAAGTAAATCAACAACTTACGTCTAATAAATGCCCGAACTAGTTTCGGGCATTTTTATTTTGCAATTTAAAACTGTATGTGTTAATATAGTCTATCTTTGGTAACATAGACAGACAGTTATGAAAAAGTTTTCAATTGCCCTACTGGCAGCAATCATTGCGGGCTGTGGGGGAGGTGGCAGTAACAGCCCAACTCCTACTGTTACAGTAGCATCAGTTACACCGACTGTACAAGCACAACAACCTGCTTGTGTCAACCCACATAAAGATAACACATATCCTGATTCCTTTAAAGGATCATATTCAGTACCTACCATTACTAATACATTACCGAACAATGTACAACGTAGCGTGGGTTTTAAAGATTATATTCCAACACCAGCGACTCATTGGGCAGTATTTGCTACTAGCAATGCTTGCACCGGTGAAGAATATACTAAGATTCTTTACAGAGAATCACTTGATCGTTTACAATCATTAGGTGTTGATAATGTTTGGTTGTATATAGGTGGACATGGCTGGACTGTAGATCCCAATCTTTCTTACTGGGTACAGAAACCCGAAAATCTTACTTACTCATATAAACTTATAGAATATGTTGTGACAGAGGCCAAGAAAAGAAATATCAAAGTATATTTGGCATGGCAATTTAACATCATTGACGATAAAAATAATTTCCTACTTCAGTTAGGCCAAATAGTTGATAAGAAACTATGGGCTACTATACTAGAATCACACCATAAAAATATTGTAAACATTGCTAAGTTTGGTGACTCTATTGGAGTGTCTGGAATATCAGCAGATTGGAACGCAATGAACATTGGTAACTTACATGATCCTGTCATGCAGGAAATGTATGTACAAGAAATTATAAGTATTATTGATGATATGCGTAAAGTGTTTTCAGGCAAGATTACATGGGGGCAAAGTACAATGCCATGGCATGACAATCGCATCATTGATAAAATCGATGCATTACATGTTTCAGTTATGCCCAAATTATCTGATACTGATATGATTAATTTTAATTCTGATACAGTTAGTAATGCAGTATCAAAAGAGATGTACAAATTATATCAAGACCTAAATTGTATTTGGCCCTCGCAAAACTATTGTACTAATACTAGATCAGGGAAAGATGTTCCTGTTATTTTTGAAATCGCAGTACAAAGCAGAGACAAATATTTTAAAGAGGGTTGGGTCGAAGATGGATTTTGTATTCCAGGCGTAACAACAGATAACAAGAAGGTTGATTGTATACAAACTACCTATACCACAGACTTTAGTGTGCAGGCTATAGGCATTGATGGAATGCTTAAAGCAATAAAGTCACAATCATTCTTTAAGGTTGATGGGGTAAACTTTCATAGTTCATATTGGCATACTGATACACTAAAGCCTAGTACAGGGTTTGTGCAGACACAATATGGAATGAAAGAGGATAGCGAGGGATTCCCTAATCTCAGTCAAAGCATACGTGGTAAGCCAGCAGAAACCGTTGTAAAACAATGGTTTAAAAGGTCTTGACAATTAATCCAAACTACTGTAATATATACATTATGGATACTATAGAACGTGATGCACACAACACCAAGTTTCTTATGACTACTCTTATTGAGACTGGTCCTGAGGGCTTGCGTAATTGGTTCCTCGAACAGAGCGACCATCGTAAGGCATATGTTGTAGAATTACTACAGGGGCTAGGTAAGGACCTGACTAA
>Ga0208784_1000129_pt1 | contig 36893 bp, 49 predicted proteins | sample DEB19_08_DNA_FD_184531 | JGI IMG/M metagenome (GOLD analysis project Ga0208784, IMG submission 184531) | Aqueous microbial communities from the Delaware River and Bay under freshwater to marine salinity gradient to study organic matter... | ecosystem: Environmental > Aquatic > Marine > Coastal ... | reverse complement strand
CCTTCTGATTGAAATCTTTCTAAGCCATTCAACTGCGGTTAGTTGCGCCATGGTTATTCTGATTTAAAATTTTGATTGTAATAGTCAAGGCTGCTTGTGCTTAGCCCTTGCTCGAAGTAACTGCATCCATCTTCAAATGCATCTTGAATCTGAGTCTGTTCTATCAGCTTGATGTTTGATATTAAAGTATTGAACTCCTGTAACTTATGTTCATTAAGAAGTGAGTTCAGTAAGAGTGCACCTCTTAGGTAGTCAACTGCTGTTTGTTTCATTGCTTATATGATTTAGGGTTAGAAGTAATGCCATGCGACCAGAAGGCATGAAGGATTTTAACTTCAAGTTCCTCGTTCAGTTGTTCTATTTGCTTGTCGGTAAGGCTATCAGCAAAATAAGATTCGATGAACTTCTGAACACTATCAATTACGGTGTCTTGAACTTGTTTCATGCTTCATCTTTTAGCTCAGGGAAATACACTGCATCGGGCAGCTTTTTCTCCAAGTGGTTTAAGAAATATTCAAGTCTTTTGTATAGCTTTTCATCGTACCAAATAGCATGATGCAGCTTGGCAATGAATATCATTCTATCGGGTTCAGATAGATGAGCGAATGATGAGATGTTACTTTCCATGTTGATTTTCGATTATTGTTATGTGAGGTTTTTTGATGTTCCAATAGTTCTTTTCGTGCTTTAAGGCTCCGCAAGAACATTCGTAAATGGCATGACTATACATGTTCCCCTTGTGGAGCTTCTTCAGATTCCACCTGTGATTTCTCGTAATCTTCGATAAGATTGGCAAAAACTCCGATAATAAATAGAGTAATTGGGAGGACGGATTTTTGGTCTTTGGGCATTCCATTGTAATCAGCCTTGAGGGATTCATAGTTGTCTCTTGTAAAATCATAAAGTGCTTTTAGTGTTTGTTGTGCGTTGTTCATTTTAAATATTTATCTATTTTTTTATTGATTGTGTCCATTATGTGAACAGCTATTATCAGTATTGCATAGCAGAAACATGCAAGAAACGCAAGACTGACGTAGATTGTAGCAGGTGCTGATAGTGTAATGAATAGTAGTAATTTCTTCATGTTGTAAATGCAAGTTAATGAATTGTGAATATCTACCAAATTTTATTTTTATGGTTATCTTCATCGTATTCTATAATCTGCTGAACAAATGTTGCTCTCATTATGCTATCTATTTCAATGTCAGTTTCCCTATCAGCGATAGTGATGTAAACTCTTTCTATGTCAACGAATACTGCATCCTGAACTGAGAATCCGTCGTCCCATCCATAATCATATTCAATCCAATAGTCGCAGTCAAGGGAGAATTTATCTCCCATTGCAAGAGTCATTGTCTTTTTCATAGTTCAATCTCTATTGTTTTGTAGTAATACTCCGATACCTTTCCAAATTCAACTGCTACTGCATAGAAGTCATACAGTTTCTCATCTACAAAATAGTCTACGTTGTCTTTAAAAATGTTGATGTACTTTTTCATGATAGTTCCTTTAGTTGTTTGTTGAAATAATTAATAGCGAATTTTAAATGTTTGTATGTGTTGAATATGAATCCATTAGTGTGAAATTTTCCGTCAATATATCTCACCTGATACCCACCAAGAATAAAAAAATTTCCTCTCTTATGTTCTTTCATGGTCAGTTCATTAAATAGTGTGGCAAATTTGTGTTATGTATGGTATATCCCTTGTGTTTGTATTCGTTGATGGCATTCTTTAAGACAAGTTCACCATCAGGTCTGCGTAATATATCAGATAGCTTGTGTCCTTTCCAAGATACAAGGGAATAGCTTTGAAGGTTGTTATTGCTGACTACAATACCTTTCTCCATGTCTTTATTCAGTTTCTTGCTGAACTTCTTATGCTCCATGTCTTTAACATAATCATCAATGAAGTCATCTACGAATGTTGTTAGTGTCTGCTTCTCCTCCCAAATATCATCCTTATAGCTATGAATTATAGGTTGTTGTTCAGATAGGTATTTCTCTGCTTGAATCATCAGCGATTTACCTACTGAATCATAGCACCATACTCCTGTGCATCCACCATGTCCCTCGTTGGATGCGTAACATGATTTAATTCCATTGATGTAAATGTCAGCTTTAAAGCAGATAGTTTCCTCAGAAAAGTCAAGGTTTACCTTGACGTTTTTTACTTGTAGTTTCATAGTTTGTTTATTTAGTGTTTGTTTGAATAATTGTTTCAGTTACATAGTCGAATCCTTGCCTTCTGCATTTTTCTTCAAGGTATTCTAGGCAATGAATATACACGTCCTCATCCTTGAATAGTGCAACAAATTCGCAATAGCCATTTTTAGTTTCAAAAAATACTTTTACCATAGTTTTTATTTTATATCATTGGTTGGTTTACAATATTGTCAATCAATAGCATAGAAGAATCTTCGCACCATAGTTCCCTAGTCGGTTGGTTATCATTCTCTTGTGGTGTCAGTTCCTCCCAAGTGTCATCAATTTTCTCTTGGTAGTTGAATGTGTCATCGGTGTTGCCATCAGCAAATTTGTCAATCATAATTTTTTGAGCTTGCTGCAAGGTTTCAGCATCAACATAATGTGTCTCCCGATACCATGACGTTACTTTTTTGTCTAAGTGAAATTCAAATGTTTGCATAATAGTGTGTTTTATAGTACATAAATAGTTTCGTAAATACATTGGTTAGGAATTACCCAACAATCCCATTCTCCCCAATCCATTTTCTCCTCTATATATTCGTCCACCTGATGGTCGGGTACGTCATCGTAAGGGCATCCGTTGTATATTTCGATTGTTTCGTTTGCATCGTCAATGTGCAACTTGTTGTAGTATATTCTTGTCATAGTTATTGTATTTGAGTTCCATTTTCAGTAAACATGTATTGATTATCTTCTAAATATTCCATGATAGCCTCATCTGAAGTTCGCCATTCATAGTCAGAAGTCAGAATAGATAAAAATTCCTCTCCAAGTTCATGCAAAAATTCCTTTTCGGCATCATCAATATCATCATCTTGTTCAGAATATCCATATTCATCAAAGGTTTGTTGTTCTTTCAGCTTTGTATAGTGCTGAATAAAATCATTTGCTAGTCTATTAAGTTCAGTTCCTTCTCCCCAATCTTTTAGTATATTTTGTGCAACAACATCAGCATTTTCGGTATATTCTATGCTGATTGTTCGGTAGTATATATCAAAAGATGAAATTTCTAGCCCTATTCTTTGTGCATCTTCATAAATGAAGTCCCACCATTGGTAGTCAGTCATTACGTCCCTGTATTTATCTAATACATAGCTTTGTATCTTACCTGATAATTCAGATACCTTGTAAAGGTTTAGTGTGATTGTTTCCATGTTAATTTGTTTTTGAATGTAAAAATTGCAGGTTTTTGGGTTATCCTGCATCCCTTCGGGTTAGTTAAAAAATAGAAATTCCGTACATTCTGCGTGTTCATCCATGCCCATGTCTTGGAAGGTAGAATAGCATCCATCAGCATCGAATAAATAAACTGCGTTCAATACTTCGCTGACTATATCAGCACTAAATAATTGTTTTGCTTCTGCGATTTTTTCTTTCATGTTGATTAATTTTAAGGCAAGTTAATAATAGATTGAATATCAAAGTGTTAAAGAGTTGTTAAGGTTTATCAAGCAAGTGTAGTTCATCAATGATAAAATAAGTTCCATATGGTTTGGCAAAGTGAACTAATTTTTTGACTAAGTTATTTTCGAGTTCCACTAAATCAATTTTGAATAGGTTGTTATCAAGTGCATAATTGATGGCATCCTGTACATTGCTGAATGTTAGTAATTTTTCCATGTTATTGATTTTGAAATAATTGAATATAGTTTGCGTTTATTTCGGTTTCTTCCCTGAAATACGATGCAGCATTCATCCAACTTTTATCCATCCAATTATCAACTTCCCTTTCGCTGTTTGTATCTTTTACCTTTACTGCATTAACAATGTAGCTTGATTCATGTTCTAATTTCCAAAGTGTATATTTTTTCATGTTGTAGGTTTTTAATCTTCTGAATAGTCGGAAAGTTCAAATTTTGGTTTCTTTCTCATGTTATTGGGTTAATGTATTTACAAAATTGGGTGCTATTGCAAGGTCAATAACTGAAATACGGAGTCGGTTGTAGTTGTTTTGTTCTGCCCATGCTTTGCCTTTCTCCATCAGTTCGGTTTGGTTTACATAACCTTTGCATTGGTAAAGTACTTCTTCCATATAGTCGGGTGCATCAGCTTTGCATCCCCAAAGAATAGTTTCCGTAAGTGCTGAAGGGTTGTAGTATTGTGCGTTCATGTTGTGGGTTTTAAAGGGGCATTTCTGCCCCAATTATTAATTGTTTTGCATTTTACTTAATACATAACTTTTTAACTTCGGTAGTTCATTTATGGCTAATTGTTCAGCCGTTTGCATTGCTTTATCGGATTTTCTTTTGGTTTCCAATAACAGGGTTTTAATTCCGCTGAAGGCTGAATATACCTCAGTAGTGTAACCGTTTCCCTGTTCTAATTTTACAGGAGTAACTGAGAGGTAGTAACCTCTTGCCTCCTGTTTGTAGGTAAAATAATTCATGCCCCCTAAATGATAGTATACATGAATTTTTAGGTAGTTGTTGTCGCTAATTGGTTCAAATTGTTTCATAATTGTATTTTTTTATTTATGTGCAAATTAGGGGATACGATTGGAACATACCCCCAATGAATTGTTAATATTCTGTCATCATCCATTTATCATATATTTCAGCATATGTATGTCCTGATATATTAGCGAATTTCTCAAAAATTCGTTCCCTTACAAGGGAGTCCCCTACGTTTATCAATTTGTAAAAATCTTCGTAATTATCTAGGCATCTGAAAACGTCCTCAAAGGTTATATCTTCGTTTATTTCTTGCCCTAGTTCATCGGTTGGGTATGTATGTAAATACCATGTTTTTACTTTCATGTTGTTTTGTTTTAAGGTGTAAGATAGGGGATATATTCAGCACATATCCCCAATGAATTGTTAAAGTATTCCGTAGGAAGTAACTTTGAAAGGTTGGTAGTCGGGAACTTTTGTAGCTTCCAATTTTTCAATATCTATGCAAATTTGGTTGAATAGGTTTTCTCCTGTTCTCATGCCTTTAATAGCTGCATCAACTGAAGGCTGCAAAATTGGTTTAACTTGCTCAAAATCTGCTCCGCAATAGATACAAAGTGCCTTTGCTTCGGTTTTCAGCTTCAAAAATACATGTGTGAAAATATCTTTGATTTGTTCGGTAGTGAATAGGTCAAAATTTTCAAACATTGTTTTGCAGTCAGCATTGATACCCTTTGCTCCGTAAAAATCAAGGTGCTTGTAATTTATGTGTCCGTTTTCTGCTTCGTACATGAATATGACAGGATAATATGTGGACTTTTTCGGGTTGTTTATTCTGCCTGTTTTCGGGTTGATAGTTTGAAAGGTAGTACGGAAGCCTTTTCCCTGTTTGAATTCAATTCCAAAGGTTGCTGATGTTTTCAGGCTGCCATAAGGGTAATTGTCAGCGGTTGCGGTTTCGGTTGTTTTGTACGTTTTCATGTGTTGATTTTTTAAGGTTTAAAATTTAATATCCGTATTTATTGTAGTGTGAATTTTGGCATTTTTCGGTGTGGCATTCGCTTACCCATTCTCCTGCAATTTGTCGCAATTCTTCGTATGTTTCATTGCCCTCAAAGCTGAAGTCTACCATATCGGCAAAGTCTAAAGGTTGAGTGTTAAATTCTTCTACTAAAATTTCGTTGAATAGTTGGTAAATGTTTTGCATGGCTGATTATTTAAGGTTTAAAAATAGGGGCATATTTCAGCCCCTGTATTGGTTTAATTGTTAGGGTTATAGTTAGGGTAAAGTTGTTCTCTTATCTTGTTTGTGAGTTTCTTAGTGTCCTCGATTGTAAATTTTATGAATAGGTGAAATTCTGGGTCTTTTCTAAGTTCCCCGCTTTTTATCTTGCCAAGGGTTATTTCACTGGTAGCTTGTTTAATTACCAAGGCATCGAAAATTAGAAAGAGTTCATTTTGTGTAAGCTGAGTTGTAAAGGTTGAATTTTTCATGTTGTTTAAATTTAGCACAAGGTAAGGGCTAACAATATCGAAACAATCAAAGCACCTGTTAAAGTTTTCTTAAAATGAATTGAGTTGTATTTTTACCTTATATGGTATGAAAATAATTGCATGCCTGAAATATAAAAAGTTCGCTTTGTCTTGATATGGTTAGATTGTTAGCCTTATGGATTTCAGGTTAGTAATTTGCAAATATGTGGTATGTAGTATCGGCTTTACATCGTGTTAGTATAGTAGTGGGGAATCAAGTAAGCAACCATATACAAACCTATTCCACAAGGGTACACGGATAAGGGGAAATGAGTTGCCACCCCACCCCTGTATGGATGGATGATAGTGAGAACCCCTATTACTACCACATCTCCTACACAATCAGCGTAGTTTCATGTCTTGTTAAATACTAAATACAGTATATATTGTTTTCACGCTGTAATGCAGTCTAGTACTGATTCACTGGTATACATTTCGTAAGCGATATTGTACTTTTTGTATACAAGTTTCACTAATCTTATTAGAATATGTTTTGTATTTGTAGTATATATTTTGTATGTTTGCATTATGAGTATCAGTAGAAGAGAGACATATTCAGCAAATCCTTTTAGGATAGAACACAAGCATATTGTGAGGATTCCAAGAAAGGATGGTGATGTAGTTGTTGAGATGAAGAATGCTGATATGCAAGACCATATACGCATATTCCCAGAGATGCATGATGACATGGAGCTTTTAAGCGCTATGGCGCTCAAGCTACTCGTATACATATTCAGCGAGATAAAGGAAGATGTAGATGAGGTGTATATAGACATAGAGTCTTTTGTAAGATTTACAAATAGGCGCAAGATAGGAGGAGATGACCAAAAACCTATCAGCAACAAGACAGGGATATATCGTGGGATAGATGACCTTATCGAGCGCAATATCATAGCTCGTAAGGCTAGTGATGCTAAGATATTCTATATCAACCCAGCTAAGTTCTTTTGTGGCAGCAGGGATAAGTGGTATGACAAGATGAAGACAATACCACCAGAGATGCGGAGCATACTTGTGGATAGGAGGATTAATGGACAAAAAGGAAATTGGTAAACTATGATATGTTACATCTGTGCTAATCCAGCTGAACATTCCATCAAGGTACACGATAAGATTACGTTTTCTTATTGTGATGAACACATCAGTGAAGTAGTACTAGGTATCAGCGAGTACGTTCTAAAAGGCTCGCTTGATAAACTAGAAAAGGCTAAGGCTGATTATCATGCAAAAGGTCCTGCTACTTCTGAATTTGCGAAATGCAAAAACATTGAACAGTACCTTGAGGGAGAAGATTTTGGATTAGAGCAAACATTATAGATATGGTGATATATGGACAAGTGCCATCTAAAAGCAATGGCTACAGGGTAACTTGTATTGCTGGTAGAGGTCAGCTATATAAGACAAAAGAGCTTAAGACATACGAGAAGAACTTTGGACTTCAGTACAAGAGACATCCAAAAATTTTAGGTAACTTCGAACTTGTAGTCAGCGTATACTTTCGTAGCAACAAGAGTGACTTGGATGGGATGTTTAAGGTGGTACTCGATTGTTTACAGAGCGTATGTGCGATTGATAACGACAGGTACTGTATGAGGATAGTAGCTAGTAAGTACGTTGACAAAGAAAACCCTAGAATAGAAATAACTTTAAATTCACTAGAGGATGAAAGTAAAACTAAAAGTAGCAGCTGACACGTCTAAGCCAAAGATGGACACGCTGATGTATTTTAAAAGAAAGATTGGAGACACAGCTGCTGTTAGAAAACTCGCAGAAGAAGCAGGAGTACAGTCAGCATCTGATGCACTCAAGAAGAGGATGGAAGAATTAAAAAAAGCTAAAAAGAAATAATATGCCAAAGCAAATTAGAATGCGCAAGCAAGAAAGAGTACACGCCAACGACAGAAGAATGGAAATGCAAGCCAAAGAACTTGGTAAAGGACGTAAAGACCTTCCACTCGTAGAGACTCGTGCTGAGCGTATGGCAGCAGAAGAAGGCAGAGCAATGAATAAGCCTACTGAATCTAAGCGTGTAGTAGCTGTTATAAAAGGTAAAGTTGTTGCTCCAAGAGCTACAAAGATGGTTATGAAGTCTATTGCTGAGAAGGTAGCTAAAGCAAGAGCAGCAAAAGGTATTCAATCTGAAAAGTACAGAAAGTGAAAATAAAAAGAAAAGGCGGTTACTATTCTGAACGTGGACTTTGGGATAATATCAGAAAGAAGGCTGCTGAGAACAAACGCTCAGGAGCTATTCCTAAAAAGCCTACAAAGGAGATGCTCAGACAAGAACGCAAAATAAAAAACAATGAATAAAAAACTTAGAGCAGCGTTATTGACTATGATTCTATGCGTAGTATCTCTTATCTCAATTATAGCAATTCCATTGTCTCTAATCATCATTTATCTTTATTATGCCTAAAAAAATAAAAATAAAAACTGTAGGATATCAAGGAGTTCCAACTGAGTCTGGAGTAGAAATGTTGAAAAAAATTGGACAGTTTGCCAGAACAAGACTTGCTGAAAATATAATGCCTTGGAATTATGATGATATAGCAGGTAAAAAGAGTTCCGTAAAAAGGGGTATTGAATCTGTGATTCTTGGTAAAAAAGAACAGGAAAGAGAAGAAAAAGAACAGTATATTGAAAAAGGATATGGTGCAGTTGCGACTGACGAAGACAAGCTCAGATTAGATTTGCTTTCTGAATATGGAGGGTTAAAACCAAAATACGGAACACTAAAACAATCAGCGTATAGGCCATCTATAGAAAGGGAGAAAGGTGTAAGGTATTTAGACTCGGATATAATCAGAAAAGAAATTATAAAAAATCTTCGCCCAATTAGAAATGCACAAGACTTTGAGAATTATGTAGAACAAATATATCGTGGAGATGTAGATATTAAAGATGGAAAAATAGTTAGAGGAGAAACAGGTGGAGTAAAAGCAAAAGTTACAGGTCTCGGAATGGCTAATATAGCTTATGGAGAAGATAAAAAAGGACCATATATTTCTTATTATGATGTATGGGATATAGACCCAACATCTGGTAAATATGCCCAAAGAGATGGAATGATTAAAGAGACGTTAAAAACTATGGGTAAAAATGTATTGGCTGCTGGTTCTAATCCTCCTGAGATTTACGGAAGGATTTATCTGGATAAGAAGACTGGTAAGCCGATTTTATAAAAGCTTTGTAAAATAGGTAAACTGTTAAAACAGGCCATAAAAAACAAAAAATGATTACATTTACTTCTTCGTATGTTAGACCAGTGATGTTGGCAATGTAGACAAGTATATCTACGCAGATGTTAAATATTTCGTTCATGTGATTGATTTTAGGCAAGATATATAAAAAAAATAAAATGGCAAAGGTTAAACTTAAAAAAGAAGTAGTGGAATACAACACGATTGTTCCACGTCCTGCTAACAGAACACCTAAAGGTCAGCTGATAGTAGGCAAGAAGTTTTTGCCTTCTCCGTCACCATCATTACAGATGGCAGCGCTGAAGAAAAAGAAATAACACACAAACACACAACCATGAAAGCTAAAAGGAAAGGCCTTATTGTAAAGGCATACCTAGAACAAAAGGAATCTCATTCTGTTCAAATGCCTGATGGCAGCGTAGTCAATCTTTATATCGGTAGAAAATACGGAGAGAACAACAGAGAAATTAATCCAACAGTTGCTGATGTTGTCAGCGTTGGAGAAGAAGTTGAAGACATAGAACTCGGAGATAAAGTAATACTACATCACAATCTTATTTCAAACGAAGCTTCTTATATCAGAAAAGAAGGTCAATATGTTTGGCTTGGTATACCATACAATGAATTGGTATACGCAAAGCTAAATGAAGACGGCTCACTCACTCCACTAAAAGGAACGCTGATTGGAGAGCGAGTAAAAAAACCAAAAGTTTCAGAACTAGAATACGAAGAAAAAACAGAGCAAATGAAGTTTAAAATACTTCAAGTGCCATCAGGATATGAAGATGTTAGAGCTGGTGATACAGTGCTTGCGTACAAGTTATCTGATTATGAAATGGTATATCATCATAAAAACAAAGAGTGTCGTGCTATAAGAATAGCAACTAAAGATGTGTTAGGCATATATAATTAATGTTATATTTGAGCATGAACACTACGCAAGAATATGAGATTATGCTAGTGAACATGCTGACTGGTGCTGTGGCAAAGTTGTATGTTTATAGGATTAACGACATTGTGTATGAGGATTATACGACTGGTGGGGTTTGCTTGTTTTTTGACAATCACAAAGAGCTGACAAGCGTTATATGCAGCTATGATGATATAACAACTGACGCAAGAGATTTCTTTGATGGAACGCATCACTACTACGCAATGCTGTGTGACACAGAAGATGAGCTTGATGAAAATGAGATAGATGAGTTGTTCTATGGAATCAAAGGAGGAACCATGAACCTTATTAGAATCGAACCATTTGATGAGATAAGGCTTGATATATGTTTAAACTAAATGGAAGAACGCATCAAACAACTGGAGGATGAACTTCTCCTGTACAAGCAAGATGGCATGTTTGCCTTATACTTTTCTCTTAACAGAAAGATGAATGAGCTTTCACGCTCTATGAACGACTTTACGCTAGACTTCAGAAGCGATGACAGGTCGTTTGACAGGTTCCAAAAGATTACAACTTCACTTCGTGAGATGGTAGAATCAGCTAACTGGCTGAGGAATAATTACATGAAGATGACTGAAGAAGAGGCTAAGGAAGCTGAGAAAAAGGGTATACCACTCATTGAGCAGCTCGCTAAACAAAATAAGAAGTGAAGAGCCGTACCATAAAATACAAGGGTCTGGATATCAAGATGGATATTGATATTGATAACATTATCAAAAAAGTATCTTCTAAATACAAGCCAGAAATAGAGAATTACCGTAAGCTACTAACCAAAAGACAAGAGTACATACATGAGCAGCATCATCTCTTAAAAGACAAGGATGCTTTTATGTACATGATGTACGATGCATGTAATATTTCAAAAAAAATTAAGAAGGTATACGGCATCAACAATAGGCAGATGATGGTGCTGACGTTTTTGTATAATCTAAGCATGGCTAAGGTTGAGCACATAAACGACTATCTTGCGTCTATAGCTTGTAACAATATTGGTAAAGTTGTAATAGACTATTTAATAGAGCTTGGTTATGTATTTAAAACACCTGTATTTGAGTATTTTGCTATTACAGACAAAGGGAAAAGAATTGTCGAAAGCGCATACACAGCACTCAGACAAGACTTCTCTTACTATGTCAAAAACAGAAAAAGCAAACGAGACTATATCAGAAAGAAATACGGAACAAAATATACAGACGAAGAAAGACAAAAAAGAAGTTTCCTTTACAGGAAAATGATGATGCCTTTCTGGGATGGAGGCTACAAAGTAATGCCAAAAGACGTTGCGCTGCGCATCAGCTATATGACTCAGTGGATTACCCAAAGAAAGTCAAAAGGGTTAGACGTAGACCCATACTACCATCAGCTCATCCAGAAGTGGAGCAAGTCTCCAGACCTGCAAAAGGTTTAGCAATAATATTCTATATTTGCTTAAAAGGAATAATATGCAATTCTCAAGTTTAGATGAATTGTTAAATCTCGCTTTAGACGCCCCTTCTAAGAAGAAGAAAAGGGAATATGGCCTAAAGGTAGCACAAGGGATTTTCAACTCTGCTGACAGAAATTCAGACGGTTACTACGGTAGACGCTATAGACAATGGAGAGCCAACAGGGATTTCTCTTATGGCGTTAACTCCATGAAAGAGTTCATGGACTTGCTTAGAATAGAAGGTAACCAATCATTTATAAACCTAGACTGGACTCCAATTAAGATTGCTCCAAAGTTTGTAGAGATACTGCTTGGGCAATTTATGAATAGACGTGAAGTTCCTATCGTGAAAGCTGTAGACGATATGTCTACTAACATGAAGGAAATGGAAAAGCAGGAAGCACGCTTCCGCATGCAGAACAAAGACAAGATACAAGAAATTGAGGCAGAGATGGGTGAGGTTATTGAATCAAACAAATTTATTCCAGAAGATGAAGACGATTTATCACTATACTTCGACCTTGAATTTAGACTTCCAGAAGAAATACTATTTGAGCAAAGAATCAAAAAAGTACTTGACGATAATGACTATCCAATTCTCAAAAGACAAGTTCTCAGAGACATCATCGACACTAACTTTGCCTGTACTAAACTTTATTACGACCCCAATGACAATATACGCATAAAGCGTTGTAAGCCAGAGAACATGATTTATAACGTGTTCGAGACTGATAACGGAAAAGATATTTCGTATATTGGTGAGGTATATCCAATGAAAATATCGTCTATTAGACGAAAATATAATGTAGATGAGGAAACTCTTTTCACGCTTGCTCAAAAGGCTTCTAGGGAGCTCAAAAGAACAGAAAACTTGTACTGGAAAGATTCCTATAAGTACACCGAAATTCGCCCATATGATGACTATGCAGTACTTGTCTTCGATTTTGAAGTAAAGACTGTAGACGTAGAATACTCAGTTAAGACAGAAAACAGGTTTGGAAATATGCTGGTGGTTCCTAAACAAGGTAAGCCAGTAGCTCCAGCCGGTCAAGAAATTAGCGGTGAAGTTATTGAGACTAAGCGAATGAATATCTACCAAGGTATCTGGGTGTGTGATACGCCTATCATGCTGAAGTGGGATATCAGTCCTAATCAAATTAGACCATACCAAAATGGTGTAGATGTATTTTTCTCCTACTCTGTCATATGCCCTAACGCAACTGGTAGCTTGATTCCTTCTATGATTGAGAAGGCTATGGGGCCTATCCGTCAAATGATTGTTATTCGACTCAAGATGCAGCAGCTGATTGCTACTATGCGTCCTGACGGATATATGATTGATATTTCAGGATTGCGTGACGTAGACTTAGGATTGGGTAACTCTGTAGAGCCACTCAAGCTGATGAAGATATGGGACCAAACAGGTCGTGTATACTGGGATTCAACAGGTGATGATGGAGAAAGAAAATCTGCTCCTATTCAGCCGTTGCCTTCTAATCAGAATGTATCTATGCTGAATACTTTGGTTCAGCAATACAATTTTGAGCTTGACAGACTTCGTGAAGAGATGGGTATTTCTGAATACAGAGACGGCTCTTCAGTTCCAGTTAAGACTGGTCTTGGTGTAATGCAGAACCAGATTCAATCTTCTAATAACGCTACAGAATACATCTATCAAGGTGCTATGCAGCTGATGGAAGATACATCTAGGAAGGTTTCTATGATGGTTTGGGATAGTGTTGTATTGAAAGCTAAGAAGTTTAAGGAGTTTGAAGGATACGAGATGAGTTTACTTGACATGACATTTGACGTGAAAGTAGACTTGATAAACGACCAGCAATCGAGAATGGAGCTTACACAGCTTCTAAATACTGCACTCCAAGCAGGTCTGGTTACATACGAACAAGCATTTAAAGTTAAACACATAGAAGATACAAAACTTGCAGAGCTCTACCTATCTCGTGTTGTTAAACGTGCTAAGAAAGAAGCCAATGAAGCTGCTCAACAGAACATGCAGTTAAACGCTCAAGTTCAAATGCAGTCAGCTCAGTCTAAAGCTCAGATGGATGCACAGCTTGAAGAAGTATCAGCACAAGCTAAAGTTGCTGTTAACAAGAGTAAAACAGAAGGTGATAAAGAAGTTGAGCTAATTAAGTTTGCATCTAATCTATATACATCAGCTCTTGCTAGTGGTCAACCACTTCCAGAAGATATCAAGCGTTATGCTGATACAATACTCGGTAATGCTATACAACCTCAAATGATGGAGCAGGCTATGTTGCAGCAAGCTGCCGCCCAAGAAATGGCAGCGCAACAAGGTGCTCCTGAACAAATGCCAGAAGAACAAATGCCAGAGCAAGGCGCTTAATAATGTTTGTGTGTGTTTTCATGGTTGCGAGCCAACGTTTCTACGTTTGGCTCTTTTTATTTGGTTACCAAAAATTTACATATATTTGTTTTGTAGTTTAAGGACAAGTTCATCCCTAAAACAATAATATGGAAACAAATGATATCGTACGAGAGTACGCACAAACACAACAACCAGTTGCTGAAACTCCAGCAGAAAACACTAACACAGAAAGTTCTTTAACAAATGAAACGCCAACTGAACAGGTTGCGTCTGTTGCTCCTGAAACACCTGCTGATAACAGCGCTTATGAAGCGTTATTGTCCGGCAAGTCAAACGTAAAAGAGCCAGAACCGCAACAAGAAATTGTACAAGAATCTGTACAACAGGATGTACAACAAGATGTACAGCCAACAGTAAACACTGAAATTGCTGAACCATTACAGCCAGAGCTTGATAAAACAGAAGCGACAGATGATGTGATTGATGAAGATGATTTTATCAAAGCTAAGACAGGTGGTCAGTTTGAATCTTGGGAACAAGTAATGCAAGCTCTTGAAGAGCAGGCTAAACCCAAGTTTGAAAACGAGTTGAGCGAACAAGTATACAACATGTTACTCCAAGGTCAGACCGAGGAGTTATTTGAAATATTGGGCACTAAGCAATTTGCTGAAGAGGTGAAGACAATGAGTGATGAAGAAGTGCTAAAAGCCTACATCAAAGCCAACAACCCAGAATTTGATGACGATGATGTAGATGCTGAATATAGTGAGTCTTATACGATTGATGAATATGCATTCGATGAGACAAAACTTAAAAGAGAACAAAAGAAATTGTCCCAACGCATAAAGTCTGATGTATCAGAAGCGAAGGAGTTCTTTGATAGTTTAGCTCAGGATATAAAACTTCCTGAGTTGTCTAAGCCTGAAGTAGTTGCTCAGCAACCAGAGGTAGACTTAGAAACGGAACAGTTGATTCAAGAACAAAGGTCAAAGTTCCTTAATGGTCTAAACGGAGTTGAGAGCAGAATTACAAATCTTCCATTCCAATGGAAAGATGAGAAGGCGAACGTAGCTGTTAACGGTAAATTCGACATCCCTGCGCAGGAATTATCTAAATACCGTCAAGCAGCAGAGAATCTTGAATCATATCAAGTCGAAAGGTACTACAAAGATGGTCAGTACTTTACAGACAAAATGGTGAGAGACCTTTACGTAGCAGACAACTTTGATAAAATCCTTACATCAGCCATCTCACAAGCTGTTAATCAAACAAGACTAGAGATGCTGAAACAGAGCAAAAACATTCAATCAGAACAAGAGCCTAGTGGTACATTTAAACCGAATGCCGCAGACGAAGAAAGAGCCATGTTTGATAAACTATTCATGGGTCATTTACAAAGACAACAATAAAATAAAAAACTAAAAAGATATGCCTACTAATTCATTTCCGGCTTATGCTCAAGGCGCCATTGCCTCACAAGCCGCCAATAGGGCGTTACTAAACGACCTTAACATTTTTGACCGTTCTTTCGAGAAAAACCTCGTTAGAAAATACGGTGCTGAAAACTATGCTATCGTTCAGATGGCTCTTGGTAACTCAGTAGTTGAAGCACGTTCTGACAACCGTCAGTTCTACCACTACGAAAAGCGCAGCTTGCATCAAGCAGTTTCTGTTAAAACAGCTGTTTCTGCTCCCGGTGCTGGTGACACTGTAACTGTAGAAATCGGTTCTGCTTCTGCATCTGGTTTCTCTAACGACCCTAACTACTACAATTCACAGGCTCCTGTGCGTGTAGGTGAAGTTGTAAGAATTATGACTTCAGGTATTGAAGGTCAGATTACCGCAGTTAACAAATCAACTTACCCATTCACTGCTGACATCACTCCACTTGTAGCTGCTGAAGCTTTTGTATCAGCTGGTTCTTCAGACTTGCTTGCTTCTGACTACTTGTTACTTCGTGGTGCAGTGAACGTAGGTGAGCAATCTACAGTTCTTGATGGTATGTCTCCAATCTTGGATAAGATTTACAACACTACCACTGAACACAGAGATGACTTCACTATCACTGATAGAGCTGACTTGGAAAAGAACGAAGTTGATTTCGGAAACGGAAACTACTACTACTATTACCTCGCCCAAGACGACATGAACAGACGCTACATGAACAACGCTTTCTTCAAAATTATGGAAGGTGTTGCTGTAGACAACTTGAGCAACGGTACTGTAGGTACAACTGGTGTTATTCCAAGAGTACAAGCTAACGGTACTACAATCCAGTACACTGCTGGTAGCGCTGATATTGCTGACTTGCATTCTGTAACTCGTGCTTTGAACTTCTACGGTGGTTCTGGTGAGTATCATTTCTTGCAAGACATCTATCAGCGTCAAGAAATCAACGACCTTTTGTTTGGTCAGTATGCTAACGGTGCTATCAGCTACGGTTCTGTAGGTGGTTCACAAGAAGCTGCTGTATCTTACGGTTTCTCTTCTTTCATGCTTGATGGTTACACTATGCACTTCTTCTTGAACAACATGTTCTCTCCAGAAGCTGTATACCACATCAATCCAGGTGCTTTGACTCCTGAGAAGCGTAACTATGGTCTTTTGATTCCTCAAAAGATTAACAGCGATGCTAAGACTGGTAAGCAGTTCCCAAGCTTCCAAATCGTTTTCCAAGAGGTTAACGGTCAGAGAATCTTGACTACTGAAACTGGTATGCTTGCTCCTCAGAACAAGACTACTACTGCAAACAAGACAATCACAATGTTGTCTTATCCCGGTGCTCGCACATTTGCAGCTAACCAGTACGTTATCTTCCAAGGCGTTTAATCCTAAAGAATATAACCCAAAAAGCCCCTCTTTTGAGGGGTTTTTTGTTTATATAGGATAAATATTATAACTTTATATAGATTTTTTCATACGACTGATTTTTTTACCGGGCACTCTTGCCCGGTTTTTTATTTTGGCACGTAGTTTGATATACATATATTTGTAATAGTTCTTTTAAACAAAAATTATAATTTATGGCAAAAGCAACATCTGAGTTGGCAAGTACACCAACTCAAACGCAGAGCTCTTCAAGTTTCAAGAGGCAACCTGCGAGAAAAGCAAAAGCTGCTCCATCAGTGTACATATTTAAGCTGATACAAGAGCATCCTAAGTATTATGAGGGAGCTAGTATATTCCCTCCAAGATTCACTGTTCCAAACAAGGATACGGTTCTATTTAATTACGGAACAGAGGAAGAACCAGATTTCAGACCTAGACAAATCAGATACCTTGACGGATATCCTACGATTTATGTAGATGAGCAGGAGAAGAACGGACCTATATCTGCAACTATTGTAAACGGTCAGCGTAATATAATAACATTTGAGAATGGGCATCTCATGTGCCCTGCATGGAACAAAACACTATACGAGTTCCTTATTTCTTGCAACCAGTGCGAACAACAAACAAACAAAGCTAAAGCAGTTAAGAACGCATATAAAATGCTTGATTTCTCTGGAAGAGACGTAAACATTGTAGAGCTCGGAAAGAAGAAAGATATGGCATACGACATGGCTCGCAACGCTTCTTTAGAAGACATGATACCACACGCAAAATATCTAGGCATTTCATTTGTTCACCCATCAACAGGAGTAGAAAGGGATTACGATGCAATCAGAGAGGATTACAAATCCAAAGCATTGCAAGACCCAGAAAACTTCCTATTGTTTGCAAATAACCCAAGAATCAAGACTTTGTACTTAATTGAGCAAGGATTGAAGAAAGGTGTTATAACAACAAAACTTGTTAAAGGACAATTACATTGGGCAGGTTCTAAGCAGCTTATCTCAGTAATTGACTCTAGCAAAAAAGAAACAGAAGCTATTGCTGATTTTGCTTCAACAGATGAAGGAGAATCATTTATTAAGACCCTAAGGGTTCAGCTATCTTTGTAGTATTTTTTCATAGTTATAAGGTGTGCCCCCCTGCCGTTCTCTACGGTGGGGGTTATTTTTTTTAACTATATTTGTGTAAATTAGGTTTGATGACAGTCGATACCGTTTATCGAATAATGCGGTTTATTGCTCGCAAGAATCAACTTGCAAGCTTATCGCCACAGGATTTTCAGGACAGTTTTAATTCTGCACAAAGAAATTACTATGATTTCTTAGTTGGAAGACTGGAACAGTACAGATACGATAGCCCAAAACCTAGGGTTGGTATAGCAATGACAGACAACGTCATGAGCAGGCTGACACCATTTCAACAATCAGCAACAGTTTCAGTTACATCTGGAGTTGCTACAAAACCTGTTGATTTTAATAAGCTTCTTAGTATGCTTACTCCATCTAACACAAGAGTTAGCAGATATGAAGAGAACAGAATTGCAGAAAGGCTTGCTGATTCTATAGACCCCGTAGATGAAGAAAATGCATTTTTTGTAGAAAAAAATGGAGAGTGGGCTGTATATCCAGATGATTTAGCATCTGTTACAGTAAGCTATTTAACACTACCTACAGATGTAGTTTGGGCTTATACTTTAGATGGAAATGGAAGACCAGTGTATACTCCTACAGGAAGCGTAAACCCATTGTGGTATGATAACGATATTGATGAATTGATAGGTAGAGCATGTAAGATACTTGGAATCAGCATTAAAGAAAACGCACTTGTGTCTTATGGACAAGGCGTATTACAAAACGGTGAATAATGGCATACACTACAAGACAACAGCTTATAGATAGAATACTTCGTTTTTATTATGACGGTGTTCCTGATGACCAAGCGGAAATCACACCAAACGAAGTTGATTTATATATTAACGATGCTATTGCTACCGTAATCAATAAACAAGCTATGGACGAATATAACATCACTGGAATCATGAGTGTTCCAGAGGGTTATATCACGACATATACAATCCCAACGCCATCATTGAGCGACCAAACAGGTTTCTACTCATCCACACTCCCACATCCTCCATTAGGGCTGCCCGGAGAATGCGGAGTGGTTGGCGTTTACTTTGGTGGCGGCTGGGGACAATCCAAGCCAGTATTACATGTAAAACCACAAGAGGTAGATTATTTTGCATTCATGCCAATGCCTCCTCAAGCTGCATATTATTGGGTAGAAAACAGTCAAATATATTTTTGGTGCAATACAGACCTTACACATATTTCAGATAGTATCTATATAAGGATGGCATCAAATGTTCAGTCAAACAATAGTGCTGTACTAAACGTGCCTCCAGATGCAGTAGAGCTGATATTTCAGGATGTAATAAGTAAGTTGTTACCAAGAAAGAATATTAAATCTGATAACATTATAGACGGTAAAGAAAATGCTTAAACATGAATCCAAATAATTTCATAGAAAGAGATGTCAAGTTATCAGCATGTGTAAACATGTATATTGACGAAAGCCGTCAAACATCTAAGGAATTTAGAAGACTATGGACTTTGGCTTTTCGTGGATTAACTGATATAGGATTAGATGTTTCATGGGCTCCGAAAACAACACTGATAAACGTAAATCCAAATCTAACAGCTACTATACCTGCTGATTTTTTAGATTGGGTTCGTGTTGGTGTGTTTAACTCTTTTGGTGAAATTGCAACACTTAGAGTAAATGAAGAGCTTACAACATATAAAGATAATAACCCTAACAGGCTTAGTGACATTCAATCAGAAATTGGTCAAGATGCTAACTATTTGCAGTATCCATACTGGTGGGGTGGATGGGATGATAACGGCTATGAACATTATTTTGGCGCTGGTAGCTCACTTATACAAGCAGGTGAATGTAAATTTGATAGAGCAAATAATATCATTGTTCTTGACCCATACTTTGCATATAGCCAAATAGTGCTACAGTATGTCAGCATGCCTATGATGGATGATGACTATACTATTGACTTTAAATGTCAAGAAGCGCTGATTGCTTGGTTACGTTGGAAAGATGTTCAGTCTTTGCCATCGAGCAGAATGGTAAACATCAGCGAAAAGCAAATGAGGCAAAGAGAGTATTATGCTCAGAAGAAATTAGCTCGTAAGAGGGTTAAACCATTTAGATTACAAGTATCAGAACAATATAGTAGAGAAGCTCAACGTCTCGCAGTAAAAGGATAACACATGCCAGTAAGCGAAAAGAGGTTTTCAGGTATAATGAACTTAGATGATGCAAATGACGTATTGCCGTCATCACATCATAATGATGCACATAATGTCGTATTCAGAGGGAATGGAAATAATCAGATAGTTCAAAACATAAATGGAACTAGGCTTGTAAATAATCCATTTTTACATTCTGGAACTAATATAGTTATTGGTACACATTATGATTCATTGAAGAATAGATTATTTTATTTTGTTCATAATATAGCTGACGATGATTTAAACTATGACGCTATATTTATGTATGATGTAAATGCTAATTCAGTTAGCAAGTTACTTATGTCATATGTAGATAGTTCAGAGCAGCTATTTAATTTTAATACACAATATCCAGTTGCATCAGTTAATATACTATACAGAACAGAAGAAGAAGGAGACATATTGTACTGGACTGATGGATTAAATAGACCTAAAAAACTAAATATACTTGAGGCTACATCTAGTCCTAAAAAATATGGAAGTAACTGGATGACTCAGTATTTAACAGTATCAAGATACGTTCCACAAAATTCTCCTATTTGTAAATATAATGATGATATATCTACTAATATAAATAACTTAAAAAATAAAATATTTCAGTTTGCATATAGGTGGATATACATGGACAATACAAAGTCTACATTTAGTCCTTGGTGTAGAATGTTTACGCCTGTTGATGTAGACAGTCTTGCTACAGAAATAGACCCAACTAAGAATAATGTAATTAATGTTGATTACGAAACTGGTGCAGCAGATGTAAAAGCAATAGAAATCATAGCAAGAAATAGTATCAGCGATACATATTCAGATGCATATTCTGTTATCATACTAGATAAATCTTCACTTGGTATATCAGATGATACTACAGGACAATATAATTTCTATAATTCTCAGGCTTACCAGTTTTTAGACCCAGTAGAAACTACTTTATTATATAGTTTAGTTCCAATTAAAGCAAATTCCCAAGAGTTATTAAACGGAAATCAGGTCATATATGGTGGTATTACAGAAGGTAAAACACTTGATACAGTACTCAATGTTACAACATCTGTTGACTTAATTCAAAATGTTTCAAGCGCAAATCTTGTCATTTCTGATTACGATAAGTATACGTTCTTTTCAGACCCTCCAAGAATACACAATGGATTCTACTACATAATAGTATCTGGAAATCCTCAAACAGGAGATGTATACAATTTTGATGTATCAATGATTCAGTATACAGATTACGATTATATTCAAAACGCAACTGGTATTACGATAACTGTTAGTGACTTAGCCCCAACATTGCAATCTGTACAAAATCAAATATTTGATGAGCTTACAGCAAATTCAGTAATGTTTGATTTTGGCCTTGATAATGCAGTATTTATTTTAGATGGAGGAGCAGACCCGTATTTTCCCGGAGCTTATGGTGTAAGAATTGCAGGAAATCTTTCTGTTAATTCTTGGATTACAGATGTATACAATTATCAATATACATATGCTCCATCTCCAACGCCAGCTGACCCAACAGGTATCAATACATCTTGCTACAAGCACAATGCTAGATATGGATTTGGATTAGTTTATTATGATGAGTATGGAGAAACAAATGGTGTTAATACCACGTCTTCAATGAACTTTATTACACCAGAAATTACAGTAGACCATTTAGGTATAGATGCAGCTGATATACCAGCGTTATCATTTTCTATTAATCATGCTCCTCCTACATGGGCTACATCATATACGTTTGTAAGGACTATAGATTTGACGTATGCTAATTTCTTTACAATATTCACAGATACAACAAGTAAGGATACAGATTATGGATATCTTGATATAACAAGTTTTCAAACAAATACAGACTCATATGTAAAATATGATTTTGCAAAAGGTGATAGAGTTAGACTTGTTGGTAAAAAAAATGCAGCATCAGCAACAATAGTTCCGGATTATCCAATACTAGATTTATTGACAAAAAATCCTGTAACAACAAATGATGGTCAATTCATTAAAGTTCAGTATGACTCTACAACAATGTCTACTTTTGGAACTGATAATGAGTGGTATTTAGAGGTTTATACTCCATCTATAAATACATCAACGAGTAATACGCAAGTGTATTATGAGTTTGGTGAGACTTATCAAATAGGCACTGATGTAAACGATAATAGAGTTCATTTGGGTCAAACTCAAGACCAGATAATAGGAGTAGGAGAACAACCTGCTACATTTACGTTTTTTAGAGGAGACAGATATGAGAGACAAAGAAATAACCTTTGGATTATAGACCCATCTTTATCTGATAAGTTTCTTTCTAAAATTATTGGCAACGGAAGACCTTTGGTTGTAGACCCATCAGCAAAAGAGACTTATTATCCAACACTTGTTAGATACTCTTTGACATACAGTCAAGGAACCGTAATTAATGAAACTAATATATTTTACCCAGCTAATTACGATGAATATGATAGGTCTAGGGGAGATATACGCAGGTTAAAGGTTCGTGGAGGAAGCATGAGAGTATACCAAAGCCGGGGCGTAGGAAATGTTGGAGTTCTTGAGAATTTAATATACAACGCTGATGGGAGTGATAATCTAATACAAACCAACAAGATAATTAACCAGATTCATTATTATCAGGGCAATTATGGAATGGGATGGATGAACACAAGCCTTGCGTCATCAGCAGGTGCTGACTACTTTGTAGACCCAGTTAGGGGATATCAGCTAAGGGTATCACAAGATGGAATTACACCAATATCCGAGCTGTATAAAGCACAATACTACATGACTAATCTGGCTACAAAATACAATAAACAAGTATCTGGAAATCTAGGTGGGTATGCAAAAGTCCTTGGGACATACGATTATTTTGAAGAGCAATACATAGCTGTATTTCAGGCTTCATACACTTTCCCAAACATTACACTTGCATTTGATGAGGCTAGAAATTGCTATACAACATTCTATGATTACGCTCCAGAAGCTATTTCGTCAATAGAGGGTAAAGTTGTGTCATTTAAAAGTGGTCAGATATACGTACATGATGATACAATAAATTACAATAGGTTTTATGGAACTCAATATGGTTCGTCAATAACATTTGTGTTTAACGACCAGAACATGATGAAAAAAGACTTCAATGCAATTACACAAGATTGCGATGAGGTATGGACTTCACCTAACGTAGGAGACGTAAATACATCAATAGGTCAGGAAAGCAACTTAATTTCATCAGACTACTTGGAATATGAAGGGTTATACAATGCAGCGTTTATGAGAGATTCAAATAGTCTTGGTGGGCTGATAGAGGGAGATTACCTTAAGGGAACATGGTTAGAAGCAAAACTAAGTAACACAAGCACTAATTTAGTATATTTGTCTGGATTGTATATAAACTATACATTATCACAGCGTAACGGATAAAACACAGTATTATGCCATTAGAACAGTCTACAGCATTAGGTCTTGCCCAAATGGGAATAGGAGGTATTGAAGCTCTTATTTCTGGTTTAGGTATGAAAAAAGCCACAACGGCAGCAGAAAAAGGAATTGAAGGTATTTCAACCTACAAAGCAGACCCAGAGTTGCTTAAAGCACTGCAAATGAGACAAGCAAGACTTGGAATGGGTCTAGGCGCTACTACACGTCAAATTGCTCAACAAGGTATTGGAACATCAGCTGCTGCTGCAACTAGAGCTGCTGGTTTACAAGGAAGGGGTTCTGCTCTTTCAACAATAGGAGCAATTCAAAAGCAATCTGAGCGTGGTTATCAGCAACTTGCATTACAAGAAGAATCTGCACAAGAAAGAAGTAGGCAAGCTTATGAAAGAGCTGCTAGTATTGCTGCATCTGAAAAGTATAGACAATTTGCATCTGAGCAAGAAAAACAGCAACTGAAAGCTAATATTGCTCTTGAAAAATTAGCTGCTAGAAGAGCTATGCTTGCACAAGGATTATCTGGACTTACTGGTGGAGCATCTGGTATGCTTGCGTCTGGTAATTATGGTGGGGGTAATAAACAAAATCCAAAACAAATGGATGTTTACGATTACAGAAGAGATTTTGAAAGTACATTTAAGTAAATATAAAATATTGATATGCCATTAGGTATTTCAGAATCAGCATTAAGAAGAGCATACGGTCCTTTAGACCTTAGTGGAATATATAGCAGTATTGACTACATTTCTAAACAAGCTGCATTAGAAAAAAAGCTTGCAAAACAAGCTCAGCAAAAAGAGTACTATACTTCTTTAGCTTCTTTAAATAAAGATATATCTGGAACTAGGGCTGTTGATAATCCAGAGATAATGCAGAACTATAATAAGTTCAAATCAGCGTATCAACAATTAATAGCAAATCCAAATTTGATAAATAGAAATCCAGAGTTGTATGGTCAGCTTATGTCTGAAGCAAATACTGGATATGAGAATGCGATAGAGCTTTCACAAAAGAGTAAAGCAAAAAAAGAATATCACAGAAAATTAGCTGCACAAGCAATAGCTAATCCTAATAAGTTTAAAGAAGATGCACTACAAGCAATGTCTAAATTTGAACAAATTACATCTAAAGATTTAGACGAGCAAGGAATTGATGACATGGATAAGCTGATATATCAAGGACCAGATTTTGTAAAGGTTTCTAAAGAGTTACAAGATGTATCTAAGATAAAAGGTATTATTGCAAAAGTTCCTATAGCGAGAGACGACAAATATGGAGCTTCCATATTTAGTAACTACGAAATACCAAATGTAGGTGCAATACAAAGTAATATTATAAACTTTTTATCTACTAAAACAAAAAGAGATAAAGACGCAATTCTTGAAAGACTAGGCCCTCAATTTGAAGTTGTCAGAAATGAATACAACAATTTAAGAGACAGCGAACTAGAAACATTTAAAACAGAAACTGGAGAAGATTTGTTTCCAGTTCACACATCTCCGTTTACTGGTCAGCAAACTAGAAAGATTGATTTGAACTTTGATGACCCAACTACAGATGGAAGGATTAATGCATTCTTACTTGCAAAAAATATATTGCCAATAAAAACAGCAGCTCCTATTAAAGGTCAACAGTATATGACCGTATTTGATAAAGGAGAAGTTGGTAAGAGACAAATGATTAATGACCTTGCCCTTAAGTTGCAAACTACTATGGAAGGATTCAGGCAAATAAATAGAGCTGCTTTGCTTGAAACTGGTCTTAAAAAGAAAATGGAGTATGGGTATTTAGACCCAACAAGTTTGCTTCAATTAAGAACTCTAGGTGGATTAATTGGTAAAAAAGCTTGGCAAGATGCTGAATATGGAGATATTAAATTAGATGAAGAGCAGCTTAAATTAATACAAGAAGAGTTGCAGAAGATTACACAAAAGGTTATGGGAACAAAACCTAAAACCCCAACACCTGCTGCAAAGAAAACAATCAAAGGTTTCTAATTATGCCTAATGGGGATGATAAAATAAAGGTATTGTTTGATGCGGTATCTAAGGATTACAACTTAGGCACAGAAAGTGAGTTTCGTACAAAACTTGCTGACCCCACAAAAAGAAAGGCATTCTTTGATGGAGTTGGAGCTGAATATGATTTAGGAACTTACGAAGACTTTCAAAAGAAAGTTGGCTACTTGGAAGAGCCTTGGATGTTTTCTGCTACTTACGGTAAAATGATGGGTCCTAAAAAGCCAAGCAAAGAAGAAGAAACTAAAATGGCTATTGACAGGTCTATGGACTTGTATACGAGAGCTAACAATATTAATCCTAATAGTCAGCAAGCAAAAGCTAAAAGAAAAGAATTTGAAGATGGCTTAGCTAAAGGAGATTTATTAATTACAGATGGGCCTTCAGGAAGGAAAAAATTAAGCAGAAGCACTGGATTTTTAGATAGTTTTATTGGACAATATAAGCAAGCAAAGACAGCAACTGAAGAAGGAGAGTCTTTGAAAGCGATGTCTGATGATGCAGCAATTAACTATATTGATAAAAAGTTTGCTAAAGAAGAAGTTATGCCGGACACTCCAACAGGAGTACTTGGTAAACTTGGTGGAATGCTTGGCGGATTCTCAAGATTATTTGTTAAGCAAGGAGTTGGTCAGCTGGTTGCAGAAAGCATAGCAGGTTTTTTAGCTCCTGAAACATTTGGTATGAGCTTGGGTGCATTGGCGTTACTAGGTGGTGCAGCAGGAGCAGCAACAGAAATTGCTCCACAAGAATATGGCTCAGCATTACAGAAATATTATTTGCAAGGAAAACAAGAAGGATTATCTTCTAAAGATGCAATTAAAAAAGCAAGAATACAAGCTGATAGAGCAGAGAAAATAGGATATGCAGAAGCTGTAGGATATGGTGTTGCTGGTAAAGCAGCAAGTAAAATACTTCCATCTAAATTTATAGGAGAAGGTGTTAAGTCGTCAGTTGGTAGAATGATTGGAAGAGCTGTTCCAGAAGTTGCAGGAACTACCGCTATTGCTTCTGGAGTTTCTACTGCAAAAGATGTATCAGCTAAGCAACTAGGATATGAAGTAAGTAACAAGGAAATTTTTGATAATGCATGGGATGCAGCATCAGAGAATTTAAAGTTCATTGGAACGCTTGGTGCATTACACGCTGCTGCAAATGGGATTAGTGCGCTACCAAAATACGTAAAGTCTCAAATGAAGAGTTACGTAGCATCAGCTCCGGAAGGATTTCCAGAAGCTGTGCTAGATAAACTTGGAGCAGAAGGGATATTTAACGTAGACGAAATAAACAAAACAAAGCAAGAAATACAAAATATCAAAAAGGCTAAAAAAGATATTGAGCCTTTAAATATACAAGACGAAACAATAGAAGGTGCTATAGCTGGTAAGCAAGAAAAAAAGAATCAGCTCAAGCAACAGATTGAAGAGTTACAGAAAAATGGACTCAAGGTTGGAATTGAGGAGAAGCAAAAGCAAATAGACAAACTAGACGATGACATAAAAGGGCTTTATGAAACTGGAGACTTAGAGAAGTATGATAGTGATAGAGAAGTACCAGAAGATGTAAAGATGCCAACCAAGTCAGAATTGGTTCCCACAATTAAGATTAAGGAAAAAGAATACAGTGGGGCTGACCATGGAGAAGCCATGATGAAAGCTATTGAAGCTGGAGAGAAGATACCAAATCCTAAAACAGAGAAAGGTGCTAAGTGGAGAGAGGAGAATGGATTATTCAAAGAAGCTGAAACTGGAAAGTTATTAACGAGAAACGAAACAGCAGAAAAATACGGAATCAGAAACTCAAATGAGTTGGAAACAGTTGAGCCTGTTCCTACAGAAGTAAAAGTTGCTGTAGAAGAAAAGCCAGTAAAACCTGCTAAGGAAGGAATGAGGATGGCTGATATTAGAAGACTCAGCACAATAGAAAAAAAGAAAGCTATTGAAGAGATAGGAACACCTATAGATGTTAGACAAGCTGTAATGTTTTCTTTAATTAATGGAAGAAAAATAAGCATTGAATCTTTTGAAAATGAAGTTGGAGGTAGAGGAAAAGTTACTATAGCTGGGAAAAAAATGAAAGAGTCCGAGGCTAGTCCATTTACAGATGAAAGAGGACAGTCGGTAGAAAATGCAGCGCATGATATATGGGAGGCATATGACCAGAAATTTGATACACAAGATATTAGAAATGCATTAAACGATGTTTTGTCTGAATATACAGACGTAAATAAATTAAAAGATGATTATATTACTCAATACTCTACAAAAGATGTAGATGCTGCATTTGAAGATTGGTATTCAAAGAACTACGAAGAGTTGTCTCCTATTGAAAAAGAATGGGAGTTATTTGCTGAACAAGAAGGACCGTTGGTAGAAGAACTAGAACTAAGCCCAGAATACATAGATAACTTAATCAAAAAATATGAACAAGAGCCTAAGCCAACGGATAAAGGACTTACCGCAGGAAAAGCGGAAGGAGCTCCTGAGGAGATTATCAGCCCTGACGTTGCTAAAGAGGAGGGGAGACTTATCGGAAAACCTGAAGGCGCAACCGAGCCCCCAAGAGAAGTCGCAGGAGAAACTCCAAACTGGAGAGATGCAGGGTACAGAACAGAGCAAGATGCAAGAGATGCCTATGAACGAGAGCGAGATGCAGAAACAGGAGAAACCTTCGATGAGTTCATTCATAACAAAAATTGCGGGGAAGTTTAAAATCAAAAGGAAAAAGTAACTTTGAGTATGAACAAGCTTAATCTAAAAGATATTGGTAGTTGCAAGGATAAAACATTGCTTGTTTGCGATAACGGCTTGTTCTTTGAATTTGCCCTAAAACTTGCTGACCACTTCAAAAAGGTATACTACTACACAGAGTGGAAGAATGCATACCCCGGTATGGCTGAAGCTGTAGTAGGCACAGAATGGAAAAACGGTAAGAAGCTGCCAACATTTGATGGAAAGAATCTTGAGCGTGTAGAAAATATGTTCAGCGTCTTAGATGAGGTTGACTGTTTTTTTACTCCTGATATATATGACGGAGACTTGCTTGAAACATTACAGCAGTCTGGCATACCTTCTTTTGGCTCTGGAAAAGCAGAAAGGCTTGAACTAAACAGATACGAAACAGCTCAGGAGATGAAGTCAGTAGGAATGGATGTAGCTCCAACTGTAAAAGTAGTTGGTATTCAAGCACTTAGACAACATTTAAACAAGGTTAAAGATAAATGGGTAAAGATTTCAAAGTACAGAAAGCACTTCGAGACTTTTCATCATATCAACTATCGGTTATCAGAACCGCTTTTAGACAACATAGAAAGCGATTTAGGGCCTTTAAAATATATTACCGAGTTTGTAGTCGTAGACAATATTGAGGCGATTGTAGAGGAGGGAATTGACGCATACGCTGTTGACGGAAAGCTGCCTAACAAAATGTTTACAGGGTGTGAGATTAAGGACGTGTCATACGCAGGCTCTGTGGTAGAGCAAAAAGACCTTTCACGTGGAAACAAAAGGGTAAACGAATCATTCCTGAAGCTGCTTAAAAAATACGACCATAATGGATTCTTTTCAACTGAAGTACGTACTACTAAGGATGGGAAGAACTACTTCATAGACCCATGCATGCGTTTAGGATTGCCCCCTAACGCTCTTTACCAAGAGATATACATGAACCTTGGTGAGATTATCTGGGCAGGAGCAAACAATATTCTCGTAGAACCTGATATTGAAAACAAGTACGGAATGGAAGTGCTGATAAGTTCTGGTTGGCATAGTGGTGGACACCAGACTGTTTACTTTCCCCCTGAAATCAGGCAGTGGGTAAAGTTGGTGAACCCGATTAAAATAGATAACACTTATCATGTGCTTAGGCTCAGCGATGCAAGTACCATTGGTAGCTTGGTTGCTGTAGGTAAAAGCCATGATGAGTGTGCTAAGAAGATTGAGAAGATGGCAGAAATGATTGAAGGTTATGACCTCAATATCAAAACAGAAGGACTTAATGAGGCAATAGAAGCTTTTGACACAATGATTAAGAACTCAAAAAAATAAAACTATGCCACTCAAAAAAGCAAAAGGAAAGAGTAAGGCTGCTATGCAAAAAGCAGTATCAGCAAATATTAGGGAACTTAAAGGGTCAGAAACTAAAAGACCACAAAAGCAGATAGTAGCTATAGCTCTTAGAGCAGCAGGTGCACCAATGCCTAAAAAGAAGAAGTAATGAAACTTTGCCCAGATAAAAATAATGATGATTATAAAAAGCTAGTAGATGCGTTTGGCTCTAAAAGGGCGAATACTGCATTTTACAGGAAAGGAGATGGAAGTATACCTTCTATTGCAGAAGCTGAAAAGATACTTGGCGTAAAAGCAGGTGAGCCTACAGCACAAGCAAAAAAGTATGACGAGTGGCTTAAAGAAGAGCCTATTACTAGAAAATCTGATTTAGATAAATTATCTGTTGGAGCTTCACAAGCTGTTGAAAGTGCAAAAGAGTTCACTAAAAAATCTTTACAAGAAATTGTTCCTACGTATCTGGAAACAGAAAACTTTGCAACACAGGCTGAAGTTATCTTGAGAGAGAACCTAGGAAAGACATACAGGATTAATGAAATTGCTGATAAAAACTCAGCAGAAATATTAAAGTACTGGAACAAGAAGTCTTTTAACGAACAGATGAGGTTTATTGATGTAGTTGAGAATCCTAAGCTATACGATTTGTCAGATAGACCAGACATTAAGAAGCTTGCTGACTTATACAGAAAAAGGCTTGATAAGGTATATGATGTAATATCTGGAATCAAAGACGTTCCATACTACGAAGACTATTTCCCACATTTGTGGAAACAACCAGAAAAAGCTAGAACGTTCTTCAGCACACTATCTAAAAGACCTTTTGAAGGCTCTAAGTCATTCTTAAAACAAAGATTTTACCAAGATATTAAAGAGGGGATGGCTGCTAAATTAGAGTTGATTACAACCAACCCAGAAGAACTTGTTCGCATATCAGAGATGAATGCAACTAAGTTTAAGATGGCACATGATGTGTTTAATACATTTAAGGATAGAGGAATGCTAAAGTACGTGAGGTCAGGAGATGAAATACCAGAAGGATGGGCTTTAGTAAAGGATAAGATGTTTGAAAGAATGGCTCCGTTTGCTGAAAAAGTATCAGCTGAAGAAGTTGCAATGGCAGCGGAAGAAGGTAAAGGAATTACTCCAGAGGCTGCAATAACTCGTGGTGGATGGTATATGCCAGAAGACGCTACAAGAATAGTAAACAACTATTTGAGTAGAGGATTAGCAGGAAACTATTGGACTAGACATGCATACAAATTAGCTACTTCGGTAAACAACTTGTTTAACATGGTGCAGCTTGGATTTAGCCAATTCCACTTGGTTACTACAAGCCTTGATGCATCTGTAACCACATCGGCTAATGGATTAGTAAAGTTGCTATCATTTAAAAAAGAATTAGTTCCTAGCGCATTATCAGATATTGCAAAAGGATTTTCAGTATTCCCAGCAGTTGCTGAAAACTATGCAAAGTCTAATGTTGTGAGAAGAGATTTTTACGATGGGAAAATGCCTGCTGAAGTACAGGCTATCATATCAGCAAATGGTAGAATGTCATCTGAAAAGCAGTGGCAAATAAATGCTGAATATTCATTTGATAAAGCGTTCAATAGGCTGAAGCAAGGAGAGTTATCTTACTTGCCAAGTGCAGTAGGAAACGGACTTGCGTCTATCATTGAAATTACAGCAAAGCCTGCAATGAAATATAACGTACCTGCTATGAAAATTGGTGGATTCCTAAGAACAGTAGAGACTGAACTTGCGATGAATCCAAACATGACTGAGTTTGAAAGAACTAAGCTATATCAGCGTACATGGGATATGATGGATGACAGGCTAGGTCAGGTTGTGTACGATAATTTATTCTGGGATAAAACGTTGAAAGATTTGTCGTTCATGACTATTCGTTCTTTTGGTTGGACTGGTGGTACAATACGGGCTATTGGAAAAGGAATTAGAGATATTCCAAAGTCAGCACAAAGAGCAATCAAAGGACAAGGTATTGAGCAGACTACAGCATGGCTTGCATCTCTTGGTGTGATGGTAGGAGCGTGGGGTGGTATATATCATTACCTAATGACTGGTAACAAACCAGAAGAGCTAAAAGATTACTTCTATCCAAAAGACGGAACTAAAAATCCAGATGGAACTGATAGAAGAGTAGCGTTACCTACTTACATAAAAGATATCGGAGCTTACTATAAAAAACCATACAATACATTATGGAATAAAACATCTCCATTTATTAATATATGGCATGATGTGTACGCAAATGCTGATTTCTACAAACAACCTATCAGAGATGAGGAAGACCCATTCTATAAGCAGGGATTAGACGTTGCAGCTTACGGATTTAAAACCATTCAGCCATTTGCATTCAAGCAGCAGCCCGGAGAAGAGCTTGGATTCTTTGAAAGACTTAAAACAAAAGAAGGTATCGAGTCTCAGTTTGGTATCATTAAGGCTCCTTCTGAGCTAACTAGAACTGACCTTGAAGAGAAGATAAATGAGCAGCTTATTAAGGAGATGGATAAGGCTAAGAGGACGGAAGGATATAAGCCAGAAGAAAGCGTATACAAAAAGATTATAGCAGCACAAATAAGAGAAGGCAAAAAGTTCAAGGAATTATCAGATGCTGAAAAAAGAAAAGCAGGACTTGTAGACGAAGAAGGCAAAATAATAAGCCCAGAAAAAGTTAAGAAACTTGTAGCTACGGCAAGACTTACTCCTGCCCAAAGGTCATTTAAGTTTTTAACACCAGAAGGTCAGCTGACGGTATTAAGCAAGCTTGATGATACACAAGTAAAAGAGCTTCTATCAAATAGAAGAGTATTGAATATAACTGGAATGCTCAGGATTGCAAAACAGAAACCAGAGTTTTTTAAGACTGAAGAGCTTAAAAAGGCATACAAAGTTGCAACAAAAAGAGATTACAGGGAAAGAGAAGAGATGGAATAATAGCCTTTCTAATATTCATTATATTTGTAAAAACATAGATTATGCCTTTTGTTGCAAACTTTACTGTGGCGCAAGGACTTGATTGCAGTCAAGTTGTAATCACAGACACATCAAATTATACAGCTGAAGCTAAAAACACCTTTACATACAGAAGGTTATATCTTTATAAAGCTGATGGAACAACCATTAAATATCCTGCAAATAGCCCAACAGACTATATAGATTTTAGTTTTGCTGGCTATCCAACAGACCAGATTACAATTACTGGCATAGACCAAGACTATGGTCTTAGGATTGAGATGGACTTAAACTCATCAGCACCTCAGCCCGGAAGCATATATTCAAAGTCTACTGTAGTAGCACTTACATGCTATACCAATACAGCGCTTTATAACGTAGCTCAGATTGCTGCTACTTCTCCTGCAAGACTAGACGACCCTGTTTTCTACTCAAGCTGGAGTGCCCTGCAAACAGAAAAAGATGCAGCTGTAACAGCAGCAACTTATGGAGACCAACTCAGTGCAGACGCTGCATTAAAAAGAGCTAAGAATATCATTAATCAATCAGCAATTAAGTTCTAATGCTATCTAATCAGCTTATATCAGATTACATACAGTGGGGTGATATATCAGTATATCTATCTGATAATCAATACCAAAAGGAGAGATATTACAAATGGGTTGACGAAACAAGAAAAACTCGTGTAATCTATATGGTTAACGAGGTTCTCAAATGGGGTCAGCCATACCTTGTAGGAAATCCAGATTATGATGAGGTTGCAATCTATTTATACTCGCTGATAGGTCAATGGCTTTTACAAGCAGCAAACATTGCTCAGACAGGAACAGGATTGGTTATTGGAACTCCAGTAATACCTACATCTACTCCCGGAGCAGCTGGTCAGATTACTATTCAGGTTGGTGCAGCAGGAAGTCCAATACCCGCAAATACAAATCAATATACAAATACAATACTGGCCAATAGGGTACTTATAGTTATTCTTGATAATGTGGTAATTCAACCAGAACCATTACCAAATTTCGATTACTCGTTCAATACGGTAACTGGTACTATTACATTCAGCTATAACTTGAGTGCAGGCCAAATATTAACGATTATATACATATAAGATGGTTGTTCAAAGCATATCGTTAGTTACCGAATTACGGACACAGAATAGAAATATAGGGGTACTATACATAGCATCAGGTCAAACTACTCCCGGTGATAGCTATGGTGGTATGTATTTGTGGGAACCAACAAGCACAACTCCAGATGATGGATTTTATTCATTACAGGTAACAGGAGTTTCTGTAGGACGTTGGATTAGAATTGGTGCTGCCTCAAATATTTATACAGCTGACGGTACTTTACTAAACACAAGAACATTAACGCTTGGCGGATATACACTTAGTATAGCTGGTAGTTTGTTTAGTACAATATTCAATGCTGATGGAACTGTATCTTTTGGAAGCCTAGTAGGTGTTGGTAGTAGATATGTTGTTGCAGGACCTACGGGTGTTTTAGGTACAGCAGGAACTATTCCAAGCCCCGGAACTCCAACAAGGTTTATTGAGACATTTACTGCATCAGCAGGTCAAACTACTTTTAATACAGCAAATACACTTTATGCATCATTCTTTGACGTATTTGTTAATGGTGTATTACTTGACTTGTCTTCGTACATAGCAACAGCAAACCAAGTAATTCTTAACGACCCATGTTTGCTAGATGATATTGTAGAGGTACTAGGATTTATAAATATCACTTACGTTGGAACTATTCCATCTCAACCGGGTAATGCAGGTAAATTCCTAAGTACTGACGGAACTAGCTTGTTCTGGGCTGTGAATCCGTTAGGTACTGTAACATCAGTCGGGTTAACAGCTCCTACTGGATTTATCGTGTCAAACTCTCCAATTACTTCATCTGGTAACTTGCAGCTTGGTTTTGCATCTGGATATTCTCTTCCTACAAATGCTAGTCAAGCTACTTGGGATACTGCATATAATAGGTCATTAACATCAGCAGCTGTATCTGGAACATCTACAAAGACTTTAACACTTAATAAGCAAGACGGAGGTACAATTACTGCTACTTGGTCTGATTACGATACTCAAGGTGTAACCAATGTTTCTGTAAACACAGGAACTACTGGTACTGATTTTAACGCATCAGTAATAAACCCTACAACCACACCTGTCATTACGCTAAACCTCCCAGATTCATCAGCAACAAGTCGTGGTGCTTTGACATCTACGGATTGGGTTACATTCAATGCTAAGCAAGCTGAAATAAGCCTGACTACTGTTGGTAGCTCAGGAGCCGCTACTTTTATCAGCAATGTATTGAATATACCAGACTATGGAGCTGCTATTTCTGGTTATGTGCCAACTTCAAGAACACTTACTATAAACGGCACTACATACGATTTAACGGCCAATAGAAGTTGGAGTGTAGGTACAGTTACCTCAGTAGACATGAGTGTTCCTACTGGGCTTGCAATAGCTAATAACCCTATTACAACTTCAGGTACACTAGCGCTTACTTTTGCTAGTGGTTATTCTATACCAACAAACGTAAAACAAAGTAACTGGGATGACGCATATACTTTTGTAGCTGCATTCCCAACACAAACAGGTAACGCAGGAAAGTGGCTTACTACCAACGGTAGTGTAATGTCATGGGCTGATATCACACTCAGCAACTATGTTCCTACTTCTAGAACACTTACGATTAACGGAACCACTTACGACCTTACAGCTGATAGAAGCTGGACTATTGTGGCAGGTGTATCATCTGTATCAGGTACTGCACCAATAAGTGCAACAAACGTATCAGGCGCTGTAACAATATCAATATCTCAGGCAAGTGCTTCTTCGGATGGCTATCTTTCTTCTACAGATTGGAGCACATTTAACGCAAAGCAACCTGCTGGAAACTATATTACTTCACTTACCGGTGAAGCAACTGCTTCAGGACCCGGAGCAGCATCTGTAACGCTTACTAACTCAGCAGTTATTGGAAAGGTGCTGACAGGGCTGAACGTAACAGGTGGTAGTATTTCTGCTACCGATTCTATCCTTGAGGCTTTTGGTAAAGTTCAAAATCAAATCAATGGTCTAGTTGGTGGATTGCAGTATCAAGGTACTTGGGATGCAAACACTAACACTCCTACTTTAACTTCTAGTGTTGGAACTAGCGGATACTTCTATATTGTAAATGTTGCAGGTTCTACTAACCTTAATGGTATTACAGATTGGAAGGTAGGTGACTGGGCAGTATTCCATGCATCAACATGGCAGAAGGTAGACAACACAGAATCTGTAGTTTCTGTAAACGGATTTACAGGAGCTGTATCACTTACTACTTCAAACATTCCAGAAGGAACTAACTTATACTATACAGACGCAAGAGCAAGGCTATCTATTAGCTTGACTACAACAGGTACAAGCGGTGCTGCTACTTACGACAATACAACCGGTGTACTTAATATCCCACAATATCAGGGAGGTGTTACTAGCTTCAATACAAGAACAGGAGCCATTACACTTCTTGATACAGACGTTACTGGAGCTTTAGGATATACTCCTGTGACAAATGCAAGAACGCTGACAATCAATGGTACTACATACGATTTATCAGCAAACAGAACATGGAGTGTTGGTACGGTTACTTCTGTTGGATTATCAATGCCAGCAGCATTTACCGTAACAAATAGTCCTGTAACAGGAAGCGGTACTTTAACTGTAACTGGAGCAGGTACATCAGCTCAGTACATTGATGGTACTGGTGCACTTCAAACATTCCCAAGCTTAATAGATTCTGATACCCTCATCACTGAGGTTTATAATAGTACAGGTGCTACCCTTACAAAAGGTACAATAGTTTATATCAATGGTGGTCAAGGTAACTTGCCAACAGTAACAAAGGCACTTGCAATTAATGATGCACAATCAGCACAAACATTTGGTTTTGTACAAAGCGACATTACCAACATGAGCAACGGATTTGTTGTTGTTGCTGGTAAGATTTATAACTTAGATACATTCGGATTAGGAACTGGTACTCAGCTTTATCTGAGTCCTACTACAGCAGGTCAGTGGACTACCACTAAGCCTCAGGCTCCTAATCATATAGTATATGTAGGTATTGTTGTAAGAGACCATCCTACTCAAGGTGTAATTGAGGTTGTTATCCAGAACGGATACGAGCTCTATG
>Ga0208784_1000124_pt1 | contig 37277 bp, 54 predicted proteins | sample DEB19_08_DNA_FD_184531 | JGI IMG/M metagenome (GOLD analysis project Ga0208784, IMG submission 184531) | Aqueous microbial communities from the Delaware River and Bay under freshwater to marine salinity gradient to study organic matter... | ecosystem: Environmental > Aquatic > Marine > Coastal ... | reverse complement strand
CGCGGGTGTTCAGTTCCCCAGTGCTCTCTCGCTTCAGGAATCGTAAAGTATCTACACCCCGCGATTACTCTATGGTTTCCATCCGAACATGGCACATAGCAAAAGCAAAAGCCATCGCTTCTCGTGATTCCAGAGACCCGCGCGTCTCCAGAGACCCGCGCGTCTCCAGAAACCTCCGCATTTCCGAAGACCCGCGCATCTCCACAGATCTGTGAATTTCCGCGGACCCGCGCATTTCCGAAGACCTGCGCATTTCCGAAGACCTGCGCATTTCCGAAGATCCACGCATTTCCAGAAACCTCCGCATTTCCAGAGACCTGCGCGTTTCCGAAGATCCACGCATTTCCAGAGACCTGCGCGTTTCCAGAGACCTGCGCGTTTCCAGAGACCTGCGCATCCCCGCAGATCTGTGCATTTTCATAGATCCACGCATCTCCGTAGATCCACGCATCTCCGTAGATCTGTGCATTTCCAGAGACCCAGCAATTGCCCTCATGGCTGAGATTCGTTTCTGATTCAACGAACCCGCCAACATCTCCAGCCTTTACGAAGCCAAAGTCACGCAGAGCAACTACACGTCCCCCTGCATTAATCTCGTATTTTTTGTTCGTCATTACTCTCCCCTTGCGCGGATGGCTCGAGTTAAAGCGTAGCCTTCGTCATCCCATGCTCCGCAGTAATTTTCTACCACCTTCGCACACGCCTCGCGCTCAGCGGCGGCGACAAGCTCGGCGAAGTATTCAACTTCTTTCTCGCTCAATCGCCAGTCGCCTTCGGCATCATATGAAAGCATGCCATTAGCAGCCTGCATGGCAAGTTCTCGAATTCGTTCGTTCATCATTTAACTCCGATCTGCTTTTTCAATCGTTTGTTTTCCGTTTTGAGTGTTCGGATTTTCATTTCAGCAAATCCAAGTTGTTCCTGCATATCTTTCATCTTTGTTGTAAAGTCTCGATCGGCAGGTGTTAGTTCTTCTTCCGTCCTAATGATGAACTTACCATTTTCCCAATCAAACCCTTTGTTGACAGATTTCACAGCAATCATTGGAATGGCACCCACAGTAGTATAGGGCAACTTGACAGCAACCACAACTTCATGGTCCTCATAGTCCCGTGAAGTTTTCACGGCTCGGTCTACCAATGCCTTTAGTTCACTTAGTTTCATAGTTCAACTCCGAAATACTGACAGATACATCTAGCAATCTGTTCTTGACTAGGTGGCGCAGCCCATCTTGTTTCTCTAGCAACTTCAGCGCATTCTCGCACAATCAACTCGGCGAACTTGTCTAGACTAGAATTATAGTTTCCTGCCCATCCAATGCCATCTTCTTTGATGTACTTAAATCCAGCCTGGACAGCAAGTTCTTCAATTCGTTTGTTCATTTTTTCTTACTCAAAGTCCATGTTCCATCCTGATTATCTTTGCAAGTAAATGTACTATTCGATTCCCAGCCTAGTTCTTTTAAAAGTTCGTTCGACAATGTTAGAATATGTTCTCCAGTCTCTGTATCTTCTTCGATCAAAGCGACATCGTATTCTTTCATAATATAACTAATCTTATCTTTATTGGTTTTGCTTTTCTTCGACCATCCGAGAGAGTTCGCATAACTTCATTTGAAAGCGCAGAAGTTTCTCCAAAAATATCAGTAGCAGTCATTGCAAAATACCAAGTACCTGCGTATCGAACCGTAATGTATGCAGATCGTTCAGTTCCTGGAATATCCATCGTATCTGTGTAAGATTGAGTAACAGGGCCGTAGTGTACTGTAAAGTGAGAGATATTTTCTGCGGAAAGTTCTGTGCCATCGACATAAAATGTCGGAGCTTGCCATTCTAGAAATGCAGCGGGTATTGTTCCAATATTGGAAGCCGTGCTTGCTACTAGCAAAAACCCAAGAGCTGCATATTTAAGTTTTTTCAAATTTTTCTCGAAGACTGAGAATTAAATCCTCTCGATAATCGTAAGCAAAGTCTCGAACATACTCTTCCGAAATAAAGTTTATTACATCAGTTACCGCTTGATGATATAAACTTTCGAGAATACCATAAGTGTCGCCACCCTTGCATAGAGCAACGAATGCTAGATTTATTTCATCCTTCGGTGAATAGTTTGGCATAAAGCATGTAGCCCAAAACAAAATACAGTATAAATAATTCTACAATAAGCACACCGAAAAAGAGTGTAACTAGTAGACGTTTAATCACAAATTAAACTCATTCAGTATTTCAATTTCAACTTTTTTATTGCAATGCATTCGACGAAGAGTATGAATAACTACTTCGCGAGTGTATCTTTGAAGTTCATCATCATAGTCTGATGACCAATCAATTCGACGATTTCTATGATTCCAAGATTCTTTTTCCCAGAACGTAAAACCTGCGCGACGTGCATAAAACCAAAATGTCTCAATCATGGTTATTTTTCCTTCGCTCGTAATACTCGAAAAGACTATCTTCGTCAATATCTCCCGCAAGCAGATAGTCAAGTGCATGAACTCGTGCTGCTACATCTCTCAGAAGATACAAAGTTTCTTTCATAAACTCTTTTGTTTCAATGGAAAGCTCTTCTCTTACATAGTCACTTTCAGTCAAATCAAGATCTAGAGTTTCTGCGATTTCTTGAATATGATACTGTCGATAGTCAAAATGTCCGCCACTCATTGTAGATACTTCCTTACTTCCGGGAAAATAATTTTTGCATTTACTCCACGACATTCCAGCCGCTCAATGTAATACTCACACGTTTCTCGTGAAGGAGCATGCCCGTCAAGAATAGAGTTTTCAATACCTGCAAGTTCATAGCACTCTTCGCAGAGCTTAACGTATACTGCGCTGAGGTCGCCGCCGTGCGGCCGAGTGCGCCGGTTGCAGGAAACACAAATATAAGTACCGACTCCGCGAATAAAACGATTATTCATGCTTACGCTCTTTCGACTTTACTTATATAGTATATAACTTCAAGGCAACTCAGTCAAGAAGTATTTTTTCAATCTTAAGTTGAAGCAAGAATAAAAGCTGCAGCTAATTGGGGTACAATTGCATTACCTATTCCGTGTAATTTAGCCATTCTAGAGGAAACCCCATCAACCAACAACTGAATTCCGGGTTTGGCTGGCCTGTATTTTCCGTCAAAGGCGCATTCGATGTATTCTTTATCTGCCCATGGAGCTTGTAGAACTTCTTTCCATTCGAGTAACTGTAATCGCTCCCTCTCGCGTCGTTCACTACCGGTGTCTGCCAGCCCGCGTGAATCATCTGTCTCGGTAGTTGATCTGCTCGCTTGCGATCCCCAGATTGAGCGCTCATACCGGCTGTATCCTTCCAGTCTCGCGCGCTCGGAGTAACCCACCCAGTAGAGTCTTTGTCGGATGTGCGGGGCGCTGACGCCCGCAGCGCAAAGATCGGCGGCCCCCACGGAATATCCCAGTGCTTCGAGCGAATTGCGTACATCTCCGAGCCACTCTCTCCCAGCAGGACTTGCAACCTGCTCTCCAAATATTGCTGGAGGCTCGCATGCGGCAATGAGGTCAGCCCAGATAGGCCAGAGGTGTCTTTCATCATTATATCCTTTTTGACTTCCTGCAACACTAAATGGCTGGCAGGGGCAGGATCCCGTCCATACCGGACGATCAGTAGGCCAATTTGCTAGCTGCAAAGCAAGAGGCCAACCTCCTATACCAGCAAAAAAGTGACATCTAGTGTATGCTGCTAAATCACTAGGCGCCACTTCTTCTATTGATCTAGTATCTACATCTCCGGGAGGAAGCAGATTAGCGGCTATAAGATTTTTTAGCCACTTTGCTATTTTTGGATCGTTTTCGTTATAATAATCCATTAAGCCATTAGCCCAGCAATCCAGTTCGCAAACAAAGCAAAAAAGAAAAGACCCCAACCATAGCTGAGATACATTAAAATTTCATCTTCGTCTTTCATAAATATAAATAAGCTCTGATTTTGATAGTGAAGGATTGCCTGCTGTATTTATAGCAGCTTCTCTAAACTGTGATTCGAGATCAATAAAAATATTTTTTACTGGTCCGCGAATAAAATAATTTGATGCTTCCGCATAATTATTGTGGTCATTTACTACACCAGCATTTACACCCACTCGTCGAATACTAAAGTCACATTCTGAAGGTTTAACGAAACTAAAGTCTGAATGCGATGTAGGTAGCACTACCTTTTCTCTTTTGAGAGATTTCCATACCCACACTTGAAATACGCAAGGAACTGCGTATGGTTTTCCATTGAGTGTAAAACTGTTGGGAGAAAGAAGCACATCTTCTACCAAATGAAAATTCATATTCAATGCATTTTGTATGGATACTTTGCGAAAAGTGCGTGGCAAAATAAATCCAATAACTCCCTGTCCCAAAGCAGCATGATTAAAAAACTTTTTAGCTAAAGAAGAATTTTTTCCAAATGGAGGATTTCCAAGATAGTTTTTATATTGTTTTGAGTTTACTGTTAAAAAGTTTGCTTGCGTAATATTTGGTCCTTCGGGCAGTAGATCGAACATTATATTTGACCACGGTGCGAAGGCACCTGACCCCGCTGAAGGTTCTACAGTTGGCCCGTCAAGTTTATATTTTGCAAATATATTAGCACAAAAAGCTGCTACATCTGAGTTGGTATAAAATTTATCTAGTTCTTTATTAAGCAAAATTTACTCCTACCAAAGACTCAAATCTTTTTGAAAGCTGAGCGTTTGGAAAAAGCTTTTTAAAGGCAGTATTGTTTATACCACATTGAACTCGTCGCTGATTTTTACTATCAATTTTAGGTTGAACAGTGAGTAATCCCATACGAAGTTTATTGGCAAGTTTCCACATCTTGGCATAAGCTCGAGCTTCTTTATGTTGTCCAACTACAAAAGATTTAACAGTATTATCAAATTCAGTGACCATCTCTAGAGTGAGATGACCCCGCAAAGCTTTGCACACTTCTTCTGTAAATGTCAGTTCGTAGACTGAATGACAGACTTTATTGCTATGACGACCGAGAATCATTGTCCAGCCAGGATTTTGAAGATGTGTAAATATACGAACAATTGAACCCATATCAATAGTTCCAGAGCCAATAAATTTTATGCTAATATTATTTTCTGCGTCCCATTCTGCGGTGTAAGAATTGTTCTGTGCTCCTAAAAAAGATTTAACCGCGGTTTCAAAATTGAATCCGTGTTGTTGCCTCTCTGCCATTATACGCCAATTCCGGAAAAATATTTATTTAAAATTTGAAGTTTTTCTTCCCATTCCGCAATTTTACTAAGCTCGGTGTCAATTGTATTCATTACATCTGGGTGCTCGGCAACGCCTACGGTATTGTCAAGTAAAATGTTTACATTTACTGTATGATACTCAATCGAACTTTCGTAGTGCTTTTTAAGTGCTTTCAATATTTGCGATCGATATAACAATTTATTCTCCGTACTTTTTAAGTATGATATCTCGTGCAGCACGCATACCAGCAGCTCGTTCTGATAGATCACCTTTGATATAAAGAGTATCGATCAGTTCGGCACAGTGTTTAGCTGTCGAGTTCATGTAGTCACTGGACTCGTAGGATCGACAAAAAGTTTCATTTTGGTAAACAGTAAATTCGCCTGTAACTTCTCGCACAATCCAGTCGCTTTCGCATACTTTCATGCGTCCTTCATGCTGGTAAAATACGATAAAACGTCTACTGCCTTCCCAGCCATGATCGTCAAAGTCAATTTCATGAACTCGAAGCCAGTCCATAATAAACTTATAAGACTCCCGTGAAAGCTGGTAGGCTTCCACGCTGACAGGCTTTTGCCTATAATACATCATTAGTTTCCGCGAAATCGAATAATAAACTTTTTCGCTTTTCCTTTCGAAAAACGAGCACTGATTTCGTTACTCGGCAATGACTCTTCCAGTTCTGTAGTTGTCGAAGTCATTACAAAGTAATACGTTCCGCTGAGATTTGACACTGTAACTTCTCGCTGGTTTGCACCAACTGATATGCTGTTATCATACGATCCACTTGTTTTACCGTAGTATAACGTATAACCACTAATTTCAGTGGTAGCATCGAGAGCACTTCCATCTTCGTATTCTATGGGAGCATCAAATTCTATGATCGCATCCCGTGCCGCTTGCGCTGAAAAAGAAGCTGTAAGAAGTGTTAGCAATAATAGTTTTTTCATTATCTTCTCATACGCGCAATATCGCGCGCCTGCTCATCCGAAGTAATCGGAATAGCATTTGACTTGTGCATAGTGCCAATGCCTTTAACATAGGTACCGGTATACTGCATACGGGGCTTGGCAGCCGTAGAAGCAGTACGAGGAGTTATACTCGGATAAAACTTGCGCTCTCTTTCGTAAAAAGGATTGGCTTTTGGTCGAGCAATTCGTTCTGCACGAGAAATAAGAGCACTTTCATCAATACTTTTCATGTATACTCCTGAACTGATTATATATTATACTGCAAATAGCACGCATAAGTCAAGGCAAAAATTTTGACTTCTTCGAAAATATATCTTGACATTTGTTGTATAGTGGTCTATAATGTATACACTATGCGGTGGTCTTACAAAGAAAATCTAATATTGCAACAAAACTACGGGCAAGTATCTTCAGCAAAACTGCTGGAAATGCTTCCAGGAAAAACTTGGGGTAGTATTCGTACTCAAGTTTCTCGATTAAGGAAAAAAGGATGGCGATTATAATACCGTTTCCGAATAAGCAATACGATTTGTTGCAGCGTCGCGAGGATATATTGCAGTATTTTTATTACACGTTCGCTTCCATGTTTGACGAATTACATATGAATTCTGATGAATTGGAAGAGGAAAGTGCAGAGTTATTAATTTCAATTGAAAATTTGGTAAATTCACATTTAGGACTCGAAGATTATGAGAATTGTAGTGAAGGATTTCGAGAGAGCGATGAAGAAGTTCAAGAGAATTTCCAGTGAAAAACTGTTGGACTATCGCAGCAAACTCGAGTATGAAAAACCCAGCGTGATTTCGCGCCGAAGGCGCGCAGCTGCGCGAAGGCGAGAGTATTTACGTGCAAACAATATTTCATGAAAATGGCGTAAAAATATTTGTTCGAGAGCTGGAGTGCAATACTGAAACTACACTAGAACGAAGGCCGAATGAAGCCAAATACATTTTTGTATTGAGTGGAGTATTGTCGGTACAACGAGAGCACAACAGTAGTTTTAAGTTATGTAAGCTCGAAAGCATGACAATTCCACCTCGAAACTGGCATAGTTATAAAACTTTCGATAAACCAGTCAAAATAATTGAAATGATATACGGGGAGCAGTAGCTCCCCTTTTTTATATTCACCTACTCAAAAATAATATATAAGTAAGTTAACTAAAACACTTGACTTGTTACAAAAGTTGTGGTATAATAATAGAAATTAATTCATTACAACTTACATAACAGTTTCGTGTTCGGGTCTGGGAATAGTTATATTGATTGTAAAATCTGTGTGCTCGAAAGGAAGCGTAAGCGGGGAACAGAGCTTCTAGACATATTTACAATCTTTATTATAAGTTTTTCCATGCCCGAACACGCTATTAAAACGAATTCAAACGAAGATTGTGCATTCGGTTTTTAACTAACCGTTTTACGGTTGTATGGGATCGCAAAGCGCAATAATACGGTTTAAGAATCATTTGTTTGTTTCAATCAATGTAATTACGTACGAAATATAAGACGGGGTTGCGACAATTCGCGATACTCGCAAGATACCGTCTTTTAAAAGTCTATATATTTTTTTTTAAGCAGGTGGTTATAAAATTAAGGGTTAATTTTGGGTAATTTCTACGGGATTTAGGGCGTCTGTAAGGGCTTGTTCTAGCAGTTTTAACTCATTTTTGGGCGATTTTTCCAGACCCTGTATTCTAGCGGGGTTTAAATTACATAGATTCGCGAGTCGAGCTATGATTTCTTTTTTCGTTTCTGGCACCTCTCCACGCTTATTTAAATAACGATTTTTTTCATACACACCTTCACGTGCTAGCTTACCGATAATGCTTTTTTCACTTCGAACGAGTGTTTCGCTCAGCTCGGCTATAGCTAATTTTTTATTTGTTGCGACTCGATACGTATTTATGATTTTTGCCGTTTCTTCGGCTGTATAATTGCTCATTCGAACTCCATTGATAATTGAAAGGATAGCGGAGTCGCCACTAGTCTTAATGAGTGGTTCGACCCTTCTTCTTTTAAAAATTTTCTTACATCCTCTTCGCTCAACTCGCTCATCATGCTGCTCAATACGCTCAAATAGTCGTGCATTAGCAAACTGAGTGTTTCATTCATTTCTTCCGTTTTTTCCAGTAACTCGGCGATAGTTTCGTTATATTCATTTAATCGAGCTACATAACTTTTATAAAGATTGTGAGAAGAAGGAAATTTTATTATATTCACTATAGACCCCGCTGTAGGCTTATTTTTCAGCCAATAAAAAACCCCAAGAAAGGTCCTGTTACAGACCCCGCTTAGGGTTTGGATGATTAAGTAGCCCCACTCTCGCTCTTAATCGGAGATTTATTAGATCTCTTCGCCTTTGCATTTTTGCTAAGAATGCCTAACTTCGTAAGACAGTCCAGTTCTTCGGTCATAAAGTATTGGATAAGGGGTTGAACTCCCTGCTTTTATTAGTCTTACGCAATACTTACCAGTCTCAGGTAAATTTTGCTTTTATTTAGCGACTTCATTTATTAATTTGCCGCTTGCGGGGTTGCTTGACCTTGCAAATTTAGGTTAATGGCATTAAACCTTTTACCACGTTGCCTACGCGTCCTCGCATATGTATAAACACTAACGCAGTTTACACAGTCTCGCTTTGTATCGGCAAGTACCGATGTTTTTCCGACTCACATCTGTCGCGTTGTTAGTGTCGGGTGATTATCGTTTCACCGCTAGTAGTGATAAGAACAAACTTGGCGACTTCGCCGCTCGCTTTCATCACTCTAGAAAGATATTATGAGGCATTTGACCATGAAAGTCAACAACTATTTTTCACCTCCTGCGACTTCCTGCGCGACTTTCATGGCCTGCATATATAACGGATGATTTCTGTGCTTGATTGCTTCATTACGCAAGAACCAACGAGCATTAAGCGGGGTTGCCTCTTGCCGAAGCTCCGGCATCCCTAGTTTTTTCATAATGCTCGAAAAGTTCATTACTTGTTCCTACTATTCAAAAGTGTGTCAATCGTGAGCTGAGTAACTTTAGCTTCAAGTTCATACAACTCATCTTCAAAACACTGCATAGCATCTTGCAATGCATTCAGAATTTGAGAGTCAGTATACTCACCAGAAAATGTTCTGTCCTTTCGAACAGAGTCAATATCAATCGTAGAGAATACGACACAATCGTATCGATCTTCCCATGATTGAAGCTCTAGCCACTTTTGTCGAATTTTATTCATTTCGGATTCCTGACAACGTAATAAGTCGTACCTTCTATATAAGAATCGTAGCCCCACCAAGCACGAAGATAGTAAATTGCATCGTCCTCTGCACTACCAGCTTTTGGAATTGAGCCTTTCCAGGCTTCTGCAAAAAATTTATTATTTTCTGCCGTAAATCCTCTTGCTTTAAGCACAGAGAGTGCTTGTCCTGCTGTTCGCCATCCATTTACCATAATATCTCCATTAGAAAGTCGCCCCTCTCCCGCGCTTTCATTGACTTCACACATGGGCTGAAGTCTTACCACCCTTCCTGCGAGATCAACATTGCGTTGCCCGTAAGAAGAGGAAGCATTGCACTTCCTCAGACCTGACCACCTGCCGCAACTTTAAGCTCGTTGAGCTTTCGAAACAAGCGAATCAGGTCGATCTTGCTCGCCTTTGTAAAAGATTCCACCGGAAAACCGAGTTCACTTTCAATCAAAGAGACAAGCATTTCTTTGCGTACAGGAGGTTCACCAGCCTTATTCAGGCGAGCCTTCCTAAGGTACACACCTTCACGAGAAAGTTTGGCAATGATCGATTTGGTCGGCTTGCCATACATTTCAGATAGCTCTTCCACAGTATCCATCGTAGGTTCGGCTTTGTATCGCTGAACCATAATCTCAACCATTTCTGGTGTATAGTTCGTTGCTTCTTTCATCTTTCATTCTCCGACTTTACGAAAGATATTATAAGGGAAAACATACCTAAAAATCAAGTGTTATTTTTTGTTATCTAAGCTTTTAGCTATTAGACCTACAACAATAAGTGCACAACAAGCAACCATTAACATTGCAAACTCAAACATGGTAATTTCTCAATTTTGGTAGGAGTAGAAGGAATCGAACCCTCATCGCCCGCTTAGAAGGCGGATGCTCTATCCGTTGAGCTATACTCCCAGTGGAATTTCTTTATCTACCTCGACAGTTTCAAAATAAGGCTCAAATACATCATAAAAGTGATCGTCATCTGGGTGATAAATTTCTTCTAAAAATTTAAGCCCAAATTTGTATCGCCAATACAAAAATCGATCCCCTGTCCATCTTGCAATATCAGAGTTTCGACAATGCCCAGTATAATATGCTCCAACTTTTAAATTTTGTTTGGGAATTACCGCCATGATTCTCTCAGACACTCTTCAAATAGACTAAAAGTTTTTTCAAAACGCATTTGATACAGGCATGCCATGGAGTTTAAAAGCTCTACAATTTTAGGTTCATTTGCAAATTCGGCGGCAAGCTTAAGATCCTCTACAACGCTCCAAGCATTCATGATTCCTTGCTCAAGATCAAACCTTACGCTGTGATCCATTTCATGTCTTCCTCTTTAATTACTGTCTCTACGCCATCATATTCGGCAATATAAAATCTACTACCAACAGGCACCCATGTTATACTTAAATCTGGAATTAAGTCAGTTCGAAGATTGTGCTCATTTAAAACTTTTTCCAATATAGGAAGAGTTCTAGTTTTATAAGTATCTGACCAAGGTTTTTCAAGGCTTTCCACAAGTTCAGGAAGATAAAGAAGCTCTTCCACACCGTGCCAACTATACCAGCCAGCTCCCCAGTCGAAACTATGAATAACTGCTACTTTACCATTTCGAACTACTTTTTTCATTATCACTCCTTGGTGCGGAAGGTGGGACTCGAACCCACACGCTTTGCAGCACAGAAACCTAAATCCTGCGTGTCTACCAATTTCACCACTTCCGCTTATCTTATGATGCTACTCGATTAAATACACGAGTTGCATCAATAAGTTTTTTACGCAAATCAAGATTGAGATCAACCATCAATGAAAGCTCCTGGCGTAGTTCCAGAATCTCACTCTTCAACTTTTGATTTTCTATCTCAAGCTTGAACATATATTCTCGAGTTTCATTCATTTTCTTCTGCCACCCACATACGCAACCATTTACATGCAAAAGGAATATCTTTTTCTGGGTATCCATTTTCTCGCAGAAAATCTTGAACATTTTCTACTTCGTTAGAATCCCACACTTTTGGGAATCCATAGCGCCAGCCGCTAGGCGGATCAATCCAAACGCGCATAATATTTGCTCCTTACCACTTTATGGAACCATTATACTATGGATACCGTTGCGTTGTCAAATATAAAATTTAGAATGGTTGAAAAAATACTTAAAAAATTTCCGGGGGCCGAGCAAGCCATGTCAACTGCTTTTTTTTAATTTCGACAAATTTTGCAAAAATTCCCACCCAATTGCACAAAATTTACAAACCCCGCTCCGGGGGCCGGAAAAAATTTGGGCGGGGTTCGCGCTTAATTTGCGTAAAATTAGTACTTGACACCCGCACTCAATTGCGGTATAATTTAAATAAGCGCACTTCAAACCCCGCGCGAGGCCTGGCGCGGCGAATTTATTACTTGCATTGAGTTTGCACTTTGGCGCAAACTTTCCCGATCGGTAAATTTCGACAAATTTTGCACAAATTTGAATTAAAATTTCCCGATCGGTAAATTTTGCACTTAGACACGTAAAAATAGCACTTGACATTGATTTCGCACTTTGGCGCACACGTAAAAATAGCACTTGACATTGATTTCGCACTTTGGCGCAGGACCGAGGCGGTCCTGCAAGCAGATTGACAGTCAAGCAACCTGCAGCGGGGTCGGCGGCAAATTGTGCAAAAACTTGACAAACCCCGCCCGAGCATCCAAAAAAAAGTTCTTGCAATTCAATAGCTTACCGGGCGATGCATCGCCCCGTAAGTCATTGATTTTATTGAAGTTTTTCTGTAACAAGCCAGCGCACGCTGCAACAAGCCAGCGCACGCTGCAACAAGCTCGTCCACGTTACGTTATAACATTGCAAAATAATATTATAAAAAAGCCGGGAAAACCCCGGCTTTTTAATTTACCCTAGTTTATATAAAAAGGCATTTGAAAATGCATACCCCAGGAATACTCCACCCATCGGCCAATTATTTAATCGCAGCCCATAATCTAGGGCAATTGCAGTATATATTACACCGACGACAATAGTTAATATTGGTCCCATTTAGAATCTCCGAAAAGGCGGGGTTTCCCCCGCCTGTATATATCATGCCGGTTTAAAGTGGTCGCGAACCTGATAATCGCGCCAATTATACGGTGGCGGGTTCATATAATTCTTCTTGGGAGTATTTTTAACCAGCGCCAGCAATATTGGCAACTCATAACCCATGATATCTTCCAGTGCAGTATGCGGCTCGGGCTGCAATTCTGGCCCGACAATATATCGTGCCATTGTGTCCGCATTAGTCTGGTATGACATATTGCCTTTTCCAGTTGGGATATTAAATGCCACGGAATCCAGAATAGCCTGCCGATATGCCTTCGACCGCCCCCATTTATTTGCAGCGGCGTGCCAAAGGCAGAATCGTTCCGAGAATATATTCAGGTCGATTCCGGTATTGGCACATTTACTAGCATCGAATGCCAGATTGTATGCGGTGAGAATAGGATTATATTCCCCGCGCACGCGTTCTAGCCAACGATTAACCGCCGCAGCGGATGCCAGCATACGCGTCCCGCTATTCACCATATTATCGTATGCGGAATAGCGCGATTCCAATCGGTCGGCATTCCAGAATGAGCTGCCTTTAAAATGAAATAGCGGATGCTGATTGCGGTCGGAATACACCTCGCCAATCAATACCGCCGCTTGAGTTTGAATGCGACCTTTTCGGTCGCATACAATCGCGCCAAAATCGGCTACTTTATCGGTCATCGTCGTTTCGGTGTCGATAATTAGATAATGCGTTTTCATGCTGCTTTTTCCATATTGCGCGCTTGAGATTTGGTCCAATACCAGCGAAAGTATTCCTCGTACCCTCGCGCTTCAATCTCCCACGGCGATAGCCAGTATTCAGTTTCATAGCGAAGCCTATATAGAGTGTTTTTATACCATCCCTGTTTTTCTTCCAAATCTAAACCACAATGCAGTGTTTGATAAACGTGCACCAATTCATGACCGACAACAGCGGCTAAATCAGGCTCATTCCATTTTATCTCAGAGTTTATTTGAATATGGGATTCAAATTCTGACGCAAAACATGCGCCATCATAATACCCCATTTCCTCGCCTACAATGGTAATATCATGTGTTTTCGGAATATCGAACAATTCCCGTGCGTGCGCTACAATATGTTTTGCCACGGAATTCAGATTGCGATTGCCGAGTTTGATTTTATCCATTATACGCCTACCTTATTAAAGGGAGCGGGATCGAGAGTATATACACCGAGTTTGGATACGCTGGCACGAATGTCCGGCATATCCTCCCACATTTGAGATTGCATTAGCAAACCCGCGCCGAATGACCATTGCAATTCGCGAGTTTTAAATTCCGCGTCTGGGGTAGTATCGCCCTCGACTCTGGAAATAATAATGCGCGGAAGTATTCCATGCATGGATAAGTATTCCCAATCTGCCTCGCCCAATACTCGGGAGGTACAAATTGCGACCATTTTCTTTTTCGCAATTAGTTGCCGCATAACACTAGCAAGCGGCAAAAGGCAATCCCGCATAATCATATCTCGCGTGCATTTTCTCCATGCTGATATATTCAGCGTACCGTCGGCATTATATTGCCGACGATGAGAGGAATCGATTACCGTCCCATCAAGATCGAATATATTAAGCTTATTTCGCATTTATATTACCTTAAAAAACGGGGCGCAATTGCGCCCCGAATATGCAAAAGGAGATGAATCGAAAAAGAATTACGCGCCGAGAGCGTCGCGCAGACGTTCCAGCGATGCCTTGCTTGCCTTTTCCAGACCGACAAGCGCATCGTCGGCCAGCCCGAGCTTTGCTTCGATTACGGAAACCGTTGCATCCTTCGATGCTACGGGCTTGCCATCCTTGCGGACCCGTTCCATTTTTTGGTATGGGATGCCCTCGCGAATTGCTTTCGCGATGATGGACTTGACTTTTGCGTCAAACTGGTCAGCCAGTTCCTCGCATTTGTCCAGATTCAACGGCGAAGCGGCGCGCATAGCGTCGAGCAGCCGAGCGTCGAAAGTAGCAGCGGGAGCTTTTGCAGTAGCAGTCATCTTGACATTCTCCACATCGCGGACGGAATGCCCGCGGTTCGAGAATGGTAGTCGTGTCAACCCGTGTGCGTCAACTTGTTAATTTCACGAGTGAGCTTGTTAGTGCGTGCGGGCGCTTGTCGATGCATATTTCATGCCAAAAATATTTTCGTCCAGGTATTGACAAGCATTCCCGCGCGCGGTATTCTATAATGGGAAATCCGCGTCCGCGTTTTCGGCGCAAATTGTCAATTTAATTGACAATTACCGCCCTTTCAAAAAAGCCAATAAAATCAATGACTTACGGGGCGGTGCACCGCCAGCTAAGTCATTGATTTAGCTGGCTTTTTTGCTGCTACCATTTTAAAAATATTTTTTAAAGCGTTTAATAATAGTTTTTCGAGTATTCCAGGCGTCCTCCAGTATTGCATAAATACAAAGCAATAATATCCAAAGCCCCAAAGCTTGAACCCAAAACCATGCGTCCATTAATCGTTCTCTCCATAATAACCATAATCTTCGTCAGTGCCAAATCCCGCAGATGTCATAGCGGAATCATGGTCGCCATCCATTGAATCGTCCGGCTCTTGATTGGATATCCAATCATTTGCGCGAAGCATTTCGCCAATTTCATCATCTGGAAGCCATTTAATAAAAGCTAGAATAACTTCTTGCTTACTTAGCAAACCGCAGTCAATATAATCTATAAGATTTTGAGCATTTGACATTTAGTTATTCTCCATGTCGGGGCCATTATATTCTGCGGAGTCAATTCGATCCTGTAAATCGATAAGAATATCTCGAAGAGTTTCCCTAGCATAATCCGCCATATCATGCCATACCAGAACATCGCGAATTTTATAAAACAATTCCTGTATATCGTTTCGATTCATGAATTAAATCTCCAGTTGAGACGTATATTATACCATAAGACGACAAAACAATTCAATTAGAATTTTTTAGAGTTCTCATTTAGAAACAGTATATGCTCTTTGTAACAGTTTACCGCATGTAAACATGCGAGTGACGAAATCAAAATACCAATTGCAACCTCAATCATTCGAAGTATGCCTCTCTCATGTTATTATATCGAGCGCAAACAAATTCGATATTCTGCACGCGATCTAAATATGCGTCCCAGTCAAAGTCTGGGTTTCGCATACTGTGGTATTCGTTTGGCAAACCTCGATGAAGTTTACCCATCTCAACGGCGATATAATATTTGCGCCAGATATTATTCAAGATAAAATTCCTCGTCATCTTCAAAACGATAAACGGCATTCGAGGATTCTTGAAACGCCGAATTAATCGGCGTTTCTTCAATGTCGATCCACGCATACGAATAACGCTCGGGAATAGCGGCGGCTTTTGCCGCTTCTAGCGTATTGTATACGCCGAGAATATCGTACACTCCCTGCCGGGTAGTGTATGCAAAGGGAATATAAACCATGCTCATATTTTTTTCCTCAGTAGTTGAATGACCGGCGACTAGTAGTTGCCGGGATAGCAGTAGGTGCGGAATTCTAGCACAGAATCGAGGCTGAAGGATCGCCACCCGCGATCCTCCATGCTCCACACCGGGAGCACCCGCTTGTTAGGAACAACGGGACCAAAGTGTCCTGTCACGCTTTCCGCAAGCGTGGCGAACATCGTGCGATGTTCGCCATTCTTCTTGACGAAGTCAACGATGCACACATGCTCTTCTAGTGCTTTCCGAATCGTTTCGAATTCCATGCTATGCGCTCCCTTCAATGTGAAGTCATTATAAGGTAGCGATTGCACAGTATGCAATAGAGCAATGATAAATTTTTTTCTTGCAATCACTACTCGAGTGTGGTATAGAGGCCTAGGGCCTGGGGGGTTATTAGACTGTCAAGTAGCTTGCCGGCTGCGCTCCCCCACACGCGCAACTTTAGGTAAATTTCAAAAAGTTCATTTTAAAGCAGTAAATTTCAAAAAGTGCAGTAATTTCAAAAAAACTTCAAAAAAGTCCAAAAAAGTATCAATACCCCTTCAAAAAAAGTTGTTGACAAAACTTTATGCACAAAGTATAATAGCTGTCATGAACTTGGTAAAAATTTCTCCAGAAAATCTTGAAGTTGCAAATGCTTATCTGCAAAACGGAAGCATACAGCAAGTTGCTCGTTCGCTTGCAATTTCTGAAAATGACGTAACCGAGATACTGGCACGTCGAGAAGTTCGCGCATATATAGATTCTATTTATTTAGATTATGGATATCGAAATCGTTTTAAGTTAGCGGAAACTTTGGATTTGCTGATTAACGAAAAATTACGTGAAGCAGAAAGCACAGAGATGTACACTAACAAGGACTTAGCCGATTTACTGCAACTAGCTCATAAAATGCGTATGGATGAAATTCGAGCAATGACTGAATACGAAAAAAGTCGTGAGACTCGCATTCAAAATCAAACCAACGTTCAGATAAATGAGACTCCATTTGGTGCTGGTAATTACGGTAAGTTGATGGAAAAGCTACTGCAATCATGAAAGAATTTCTAGCGGAGATCGGCATGAACGCCGGTCTTATCGTTGCAGGTTTATTTGGCTCATTACTTACACTCAAAAGCGGAGCTTCCAAAAGATTGGGAAGCGCATTGATTAGCATAGGCACCGGAGTAGGCTCAGCCAACTATCTTACACCGATAGTAGTGGATTTAATTCACGTACAAAGTCGAAATATGGAGTTTGGCATTGCGTTTATTCTCGGATATTTAGGACTTAACGGCATTGACTTTCTAGCTCGCCGTATTCTGGACACTAAAAAATGATAAACGCAATTGCAAATGGAGCACTATGTACAGCCATGGTGCTTTTTTATATTGTACTTTTTGGAAACGAAAACAATGTGATAAATAAATGGAAGTCTGTAAATCACTGGACACTACGCGTCGCAGTTTGTGGAGTGATTGCATCTTCCGCGTGGAACGCGGTAAACTTTACAGCAAACGTTCCACTCGGCGAAACGGTGTTAAACTTCTTTTTAGCTGGATTGTTTACATGGGCTTTTTACTTTCATCGGTATCATTTTAATGGAAATAAGTAGATCGGATATACAGTGTGAATTTGTAGAAGAATGTAAAACTTTTATTAAACTTCCGATAGCTCCCTATCTCGAACTTTTAAATGTAGATCCAATTCCGTCTCAGATTGCAATATTAAATGCAATTCAAAAATATCGCTTTGTCGTCGCTGCAGTTTCTCGACGGCAGGGTAAAACTTTTATTGCAAATATTATTGGTCAGTTAATTACTCTAGTTCCTAGCTGTAACGTGCTGATCATGGCCCCGAATTACAATCTCTCTCAAATCTCGTTCGATTTACAACGTAGTCTTATTGATCACTTTTCGCTTGAAGTGGAACGTGACAATGCGAAGGATCGTGTAATCGAGTTGAGCAACAAGTCTACGATTCGAATGGGTTCAGTGAACCAAGTGGACTCTGCCGTTGGACGCTCCTACGATCTTATCATCTTCGACGAAGCTGCACTAGCAGACGGTGAAAACGCTTTTAACGTGGCTTTAAGACCGACGCTGGACAAACCGAACGCACGAGCCATCTTCATCTCAACTCCTCGCGGTAAAAACAACTGGTTTAGCCGATTTTGGGCTCGTGGATTTTCTGACGAGTATCCTCAGTGGGCTTCGATTCGTGCAACTTGGAAAGACAATCCACGAGAAAACTCAGAAAACATTGCAGAAGCGCGTAAAACTATGTCAGCTGCGGAGTTTGCTCAGGAATACCTAGCAGACTTTAACGTGTTCGAAGGACAGGTGTGGAAGTTTGATGCTGCGGCTTGCGTATCAAATCTGGAAGAATTGAACGTAGAACGCATGGACATCATCGCGGGGTTGGACTGGGGCTTCAAAGATCCCACAGCTCTTTGCATGCTTGCCTACGATTGGGACTCGCAAAAGTATTATGTGCTTGACGAGTATCTACAAGCGGAGCGAACTACGGAACAACATGCGGAAGCGCTGAATGAAATGATAGCTCGCTGGAACCCCGATTTTATTTTCATCGATTCTGCGGCTCAGCAGGTTCGCTTCGATTTAGCACAAAACTTTGGAATTGCAACTACCAATGCAGAAAAAGATGTGTTAAGTGGAATTGGGCATGTTGCCAGTATCGTGGAAAATAACAATCTCATTGTATCTGGAAATTGTAAGCATACACTTGTCGCACTGGATGCATACCAGTGGGATGAAAACCCAAATTTGTTAAAAGAAAAGCCAAAACACAACTATGCTAGCCACATGGCGGACGCGTTACGATACGCACTTTATAGCTTTAAAACTTCGTCTACAATTTTTTAACACATAAAAAAATTTAGCAGTTGACAGTTTGTTGTTTTCGCTCTATAATGAAGTTCAAAATATGACAAAACTTGCACGCGATTTAGTAAAGTATGTGCGTGATAAAGCAAAAGGACGATATGCTAAAGGAAATGAGTGTTACGTCTGTGAATCGTCAGATAATTTAGATTTTCATCACTTCTATAGTTTAACCGAACTACTTAATGTGTGGATGAGAAAAAATCGACACAACCCTCAAAATGAAGAAGATATTCTAAATATTCGAGATAAATTCATAGAAACGCATACACGAGAGTTATACGATGAAGCAGTCACGCTTTGCCACACGCACCACTTACAATTACATTCTGTCTATGGAAAAAACCCTGGACTTGGAACCGCTGAAAAACAGAAGCGATGGTTGGAAAAACTAAGAAATGGCATGGTATAATTTCTGGACTACAACCAAAGAAAACCCCGCTCAGCCGAGTATAGCTCTGTCTGAAGGGTCGCTTATTGAATCGCGGGAAATTGTAAATAACTATCGCGTACAGTATGAAAATTTGGAAGTTGTCAATCGAGCGGTAAACATGCTCGTAGATGACATTGCTGAGATTCCAATTGCTGTTGGCAATAAACTGCCGGGTATTATTCCTGGAGCAAGACCTGCAACAGAAAATGGATCTATTGTTCCAGTGTTTCGGCAAAAGCAAGTTTACAGTTTGTTAAATTTACAGCCAAATCCTTATCAGGATATCAATAGTTTTCGAAGAAATCTTTTCGTTGACTACGTAATTGACGGAAACATATTTGTTTACTTTGACGGTTTGTATCTATATCATTTGCCTGCAAATCTCGTTGAAATTATACCAGATAAGAAAAACTATATTGCAGGATATGTCTATGATGGTCTGCTCGACTTTAAGCCGTGGGAAATCGTTCATATTAAGGAGAATTCGTTCTACTCAATTTATCGTGGAGTTTCTCGGCTGCGACCCGCTTATCGCACTATGCAGCTCCTTTCCAAGATGCGAAGATTTCAAGATAACTTCTTCGACAATGGAGCAGTGCCAGGACTTATCATTAAAAGTCCCAGCACGTTAAGCGATAAAGTAAAAGAGCGTATGTTACAAGCTTGGCAAACTCGTTACCGCCCAGATGGCGGTGGACGTAGACCAATTATTTTAGATGGCGGTCTTGAAATTGATACTATCAGTAATATCAACTTCAAAGAGATGGATTTTCAGTCGTCTGTAGTTGCTCTTGAAAATATTATTCTAAAATCAATTGGTGTGCCTCCGTTGCTGCTTGACTCTGGTAATAATGCAAACATTCGCCCAAATCATCGGCTTTACTATCTTGAGACGGTAATGCCGATTTTGCGTAAGTATATGTTTGCTTTTGAAAGATTCTTCGGATTTAATTTAACTGAGGATGTCACAAATATTCCAGCACTGCAGCCAGAGTTGAGCGATCAAGCAAGATACTACTCGACGCTTGTAAACGGTGGAATTTTAACTCCGAACGAAGCGCGAGTAAAGCTTGGTAAGGAGCCGATGGAAGGTTTAGATGCGATTCGAGTTCCTGCCAACATCGCTGGGTCTGCAGTAAATCCTGACATTGGTGGTCGCCCTAGCGACGAAGCGGAAAGCGCATAATGGAATACGGCGACGGAAGCTTTGAAGGAGCAATGCGTCGGCGTCGTAGACGTCCACGAGTAAAATTTGCTTATAAAGCAAACTCAGTTTTATCCCTGAGTTTGCCGCTTGTAGATAGAGGAACTACTGAATTTAACTTTGCTACTTATTTTACAGGAGCAAATTTAAGTTTTAGTACAAGTGGTAACACAGGTAATCTATCTTTGAATACAAGTACTGGAATCGCAAATACTTCTTCAGTATATGATGGAGCTACAACTTACGAATTTTATGTGATTGCTACCAGCACGCTAGGTATGGTAACTTCACCCAAATTCAATTTAACTACGGTATAACTATGACAAAAGGACAACTTTTAGAAATTGTTGCCAAATATTTCGCAGAAAAAAATAAATTTATGACAATGCGAGAGTATAAGCAACAGGCTGACTTTCCAGTTAGCCCAAATTTAATTATACGGTGCTTTGGGTCTTGGGGAAGAATTCCAGGTAAGATTCGTAAGTATCACCCTGAACTGGCTGCAAAAATTGATGGAATTCATGCTGTGGCAAGAGAAGCGGAAGAAGAGCCTGTAAAGCCTCGTCGAGCTTCTAAACCTGCCGAAGAATGAAAGTAGGAGATTATGTAAAGTGGAATTCTTCTGGAGGCACAGCCAAAGGAAGAATTGAACATATAATGACAGAAGGTGTTCTAGGAGTTCCTGGTAGTAGTTTTTCTATTAATGCTAGTAAAGATGATCCTGCTGCACTTATTCGTATTTATCGTGATGGAAAAGAAACTGAAACTCTTGTAGGGCACAAAGTTTCTACTCTTACTAAAATTAGTAAAGAAGAAGCTACGAAGGGAGTAGATATTGCTATGAATAAAAATTTCTTTTTAAGCACAGAATTTAAAGCTCTTGTTTCAGAAGATGGTGATACCTATATTACAGGTCTTGCCAGCACTCCAGATGTTGATCGCACTGGCGATATCATCGAAACAAATGCTTGGATGAAAGGAGGTCTGGATAACTATCGTAAAAATCCAGTAATTCTTTTCAATCACTCGTATGCAAAACCAATTGGAAAAGCGGTAGAAATTCACCCAGATCCAGATGGTTTACGAATCAAGGCTAAAATCTCAAAAGCCGCTGGCGAGATTTTAGACTTAATCAAAGACGGAGTCCTTGGCGCTTTTTCCGTAGGTTTTCGAATCAAGGATGCCGATTATATGCCGGAAACCGACGGATTTAGAGTTAAGGACGCAGAACTGTTTGAGATTTCGGTTGTTTCTGTACCGGCAAATCAATCTGCCGTCTTTTCATTGTCAAAGTCCTTTGATTCGTCCGAGGATTATCAATTATTTAAAAGAACGTTCATGAATGACGGCCTAGAAGGACTTGAAGAAAAAGTAAATGCTGAATCTTCGAGCGCCACTGCGCCGGGAGAAGCGACTAAAGTCGCAACTAAGGAGATTAAACACATGGATCCAAAAGATTTAGAAGCATTGGTAGCTTCTGTCGCAGAAAAGACTGCACAGACGTTAGCTGCTGCGCAAATTGAGCGTGAAGAAAAGGCTCGAGTTGCTGCAGAAGAAGCTGCTCGCAAGCAATCGGAAGAAAAGGCACTCTCCGATAAAATCTCGGTAGCAGTAACCACGGGTGCTGAGCGCCTTGTAGCTGACATTGAGAAGCGTTTTGCCGACAAGAACGCCGATCTGGAAAAGATCGTAAACGAACTGCGCGGTGAAATTTCGGAAAAGTCACAAGAAATCATGAAGATGCGCGAATCAAAGCGTATTTTCAATGATCGTACAGACTCAGACTGGAAGAAGGCATTTGCAAAAGATGCTGACGATGCATATGTACTAGGCCTGGTAACTCGTAAGGGCTGGCAGGACACGACTCTGGGACGTTCACTGATTCAGAAAGTAAACACTCAGGCAGGCGTAGAAGTTTCTTCGGCTGACTTCGAGCAGATCGTTTCTACAAGCATCGAGCGTGATATTCAAAATGCTCTGATTCTTGCTCCTCTGTTCCGTGAAATTCAGATGACCGCAGCAAGTCTGATTCTGCCAATTCTGCCAGACGCAGGTTATGCAGAATTTACTTCAAACCAGAGCGCAAGCGGATCGTCACCGAAAGGTAACTTAGATCCTCGTTCGAATGCATACGGTTCGCCTTACATTGGCGTATCGATGACCGAACGCGTGCTGACCACGAAGAAGCTGATTTCGAAGAGCTATCTTGGCAACGAAACTGAAGAAGATGCAATTCTGCCGATTCTTCCGTTGATTCGTGAGTCGATGATTCGTTCGCATGCTCGTGCAATCGAAGCTTCGCTGCTGGTAGGTAATCATGCTGATGGTCCTTTTAATACTTCAGGCGCTTCTTACGACGGTCTTATCAAGCTGGCAGATTTAGACAGCCACAAGACTCAAATCACTGGCGTAACGACTGCAAATGCAGCTGTTACAACTGCAAATCTGTTAACGCTGCGTAAGAACATGGGCAAGTATGGTGTTCGCCCGGAAGACGTTGTTTACATCGTTAACCAGCGCACCTATTTTGAACTGCTCGAAGACGCAGAATTCCAAGATATGAACCTAGTTGGAAACTTGGCTACAAAGGTTTCGGGTCAAGTAGGACAAGTGTATGGAAGCCGTGTACTGCTGTGCGATGAGTTTGCAACTCCTGCTGCTAACAAGTATGCTGCAGTGGCTGTTTACGCTCGTAACTTCGTTGTTCCTCGGCTTCGTGGGGTCACTGTTGAGTCAGATTATGATGTTGAAAATCAGCGTCGTGTTCTGGTTGCTTCACAGAGAATCGGCTTTATCGATCTTATCGATGGCGCCACTTCGAAGTGGGCACTTCAGTATCCTTCCTCGTAAGTTACATAGTAGCTTGCAACAAAAGGAGAGGGGCCTTCCCCTCTCCTTTTTCTAAATCGATTTACTCAGTCAAGTTTTTTATAAGTTGATTATATGGCAGACTTAATAACAATTGATGACTATAAAACTTTGATGGGAATTACAGGCGTAAAAGATGACGAAAAAATCAATATGCTTATCCCTAGTATTAGTCAACTTGTAAGAAACTATTGTGACAATCCTATAATCGATTATTACTCAACTCCTTTTGTTGAGTATTTTGATATACAATGGGATACTTATACTGCTCAGTTAAAGTATAGCCCAATTGTAAATATTTCTTCTGTTTATGAAAGAGAAACTCAATCTTCAGATTATGTTCTTTTAGTAGCAAATTCTGATTACTGGGTCGATATAGTATCCGACAGTGTATTTCGCACAACTTCAGAGGGTCGTTATCGTAATTATCCAAAAGGTACTGGTGCAGTAAAAGTTACTTATACTTGCGGCTACGCAAATACTCCAGTTGACTTAAAACTTGCTATTGCTGATTTAGTTACATATTACTTAAAAGACGAAAGAAAAGAGCGTAGAAGTCTTGGAGCAGCCACTATTTCTTATGCCAAGAACTCCGAAGATGGTAGTTTTCCGGACTACATTAAAAGAGTACTTGATATGTATAAAATATGACTATAAGAGCAACTTTACGTCAAATAAACGCAGCTATAGTCAAAGATATGGACGAAAAAAATAGGTCCAGAAGAGAAGAACTACAAAATAGACTTGGTACTATTTATATATTAGACATAGAAGAATTAAAATTTACTTTAGATTTGATGCTGAGAGGAAAAGGTGCTGCAAGAACGATTGGAACCACATCAAGTTATGGAATTTTTGGAACTGTACTTGAAAATTACGATAATCTAAAAACAAATACTTTTGTAGACTTAAAAACAAAGAATGAAGATAGTTTAAAGATTAATATATTCGATAGTTCTTTTAGTTATAAGACTCAGTTAAATGATCTTATAGTCGAGGCGAAAAGTTTAGCAAAAGATAGAGAACTAAAAGCATTAAGTATAATATCTGGCAATCTTAGTAATGAACAACTTGGGCCAATCACAAAAAGAGGAAGTGAATTAATAAGTCTTAAAGAAACATTAATAGCTAATTCATTATATAATTTAAAAGATTCAAACACTAAATTTTTGTTTATATTTAAAAATCATCAAGATTGCAGAGATTATCATAATTCTTTAGAAGCAAAAATTAAAGAAGTATTTATAAAACCAATTATTGACGATTTAAAAAAAATATTTAAATTAAGTGCTAATCAGGTAATAAAATTAAACGATTCAGAAAAAAAAGTTGATAGAAGTCTGGATGTTGCACATGGAGGTTCAATAGGTCTATCAGCCCAACTCTTCAATATCACTAGAAGTTTGGGGGAAGGTGCAGCTGCTCTAAGAGAGCAAGCCAAATCAATGAAAGGAGTAGCAAAATTATTATATAATGTAGCTGCTCAAAATCTTGAAGGTATGGCAATTCAAGCTATAAGAAAATTTGTTCCTTTAGGTTTTAATGAAATTCCTGTTAATATAAATGATATAGTTGAAAATAGAGTTGAAACTTTTTTAAAACATGATGTTAATATGAAAACAGGAAACCTTAGATCGGAAATGACTGTAATAGTGTCTACACAAGGCACAGCATTTAATGCTTCTCAGTCATCTTTAGAGCGAGATACTTCTTTATTTATTAAAAGCAAAATTACTAGTTTATACGCATATATCACGGGGTCTCCAAATTTAGTTCAAGTTATCGAGACTGCCTTATTTCAAAAAGTTACGCATAAACTTTTAAAAACAAAAGGAGTGAGAGTAAAAGGCCCTAAAAATAAAGCTATACAAGTTAAAGCAAGTGAAATTGTTGAATCTTCTACTAAAAATATTATAAAGTCTGGGCAAACTTCAAAAGCTAAAAAAGGCACGCCAATCAAAGCTAAGTCAGTTCGTGGAATAACTGCACCAATTGAGCCTCCAACTAAACTGTCAGCAAGTCCTTTAGAAATGATTACATATATTAATAAAGAATTGCCCGTAGAATTAGATAAATTAATGGTAGCTCCTAGACTTGAAACACGCACAGGAAGATTTGCTCAAAGTGTTCAAGTTAGAAATATTACACAAACCAAACAAGGATTTCCGAGCATAGATTATACTTATCAGCGAGATCCTTACCAAGTATTTGAGATGGGCATAGGAAGATTTCCCTGGGCTACTCGAGAGCGTGATCCTCGCCCACTAATTGATCGAGCTATACGTAATATTGCAGCAGAAATGCTAAAGGCTCGAATTTATACTCGGAGAATATAACTATGTCAGTCTCAAGAATATATACTACACGACGACTGGCTATAGTAGAAGCGATTGTAGAAGTATTAAAAACTATAAATGGTACAGGAACTTTTGTTAGTGATGTATCGCAAAATGTTCATCCACGATTAAAGTATTGGGATGAAATTGAAGAATTTCCAAGTTTATGTGTAAACGCAGGATTAGAAAATCGCACGTATCAAGGCGGTGGCTATAAAGATAGATTTTTAAGCATCAAAATCACTTGCTATGTAAACGAAGAAGATCCTGTAGAAGCACTAGAGGCTCTAATGGAAGACGTTGAAACGTCCTTGGAAAATAATAGTAGACTGAAGTATACCACTCGCTCAGGGCAGGAAGGGTATACTCAGGCAATAACAATATTAAGCCTAGATACCGATGAAGGAGTAATGGCTCCTTTAGGAATCGGCGAAATATTGTGCGAGGTTCGATATTAATTTTGAGCTTGCTTCAAGCTCAATGCTGAGAAATCAGTTTCGGAGACCAAAATGGCTGAAACATTACAACTTAGTAGAAATGCTAAAGTATATATTCGAGATTTCGACTCAACTTTGACCGGCAGTAATAACTCTAATACTTGGTGGGATATTCCAGTATTAGATGGCTATGCATTTAGTCAAGCAACAGAAAGTGTTGAAGTTACTCTTACAGAAGCCGCAGACTCGAATAATAGATCAAGAAGAGGCAAATTAGCCTTTAATACTGCGCTCGCACCAGTAGAGTGGAGCTTAACAACTTATGTTCGTCCTTTTAAGTCCGCGGGAGGAAGAACTACATCAGTTGGTGGGTACGTAGATAATGCCGTTGGGTATGTTCATGCCGTAGAAGAGCCTTTATGGGCTTATATGGTAATGGGAGCTGGCGAAACTTTTGCCGCTAACGTAGGAACAGCTAGAGCTGCTGGAAATAACTGGGGCTCTACTTCAACTGGAGTATACTCAACTACTTCAAACTTAACTATTGATTTTGCAAAATCAAACAAAACTGCATTGCGCACCTTTGAAATGTATTTTGCAATGAGTTCCACAGGTAACACTTCAGCTCCTGAAACCGTTTACAAGTTAACTGATGCAGTCGTTAATGCTGTTACAATTGATTTTGATATTGAAGGAATTGCTCAATTGCAATGGTCTGGCTTTGCAAAAAATATTTCGCATTCTAACACTTTCCCTGCAGTGCTAACAACTGCAAATAGTGTAAATGAAGCAATTAACTCAACTAATTCATTTATTCGAAATCGTTTAACCACTGCAAACGTAAGTACTACTATGGCAGAGTTCGGGGCCGTAGGAGGCAATCCTAAATACTACAATATAGTTCTTACGGGGGGTTCGATCACTGTTGAAAACAATATTACATATTTAACTCCAGAAGAACTTGCAAAAGTTAACATTCCTTTAGGACATGTAACTGGAACTCGTAGTGTTTCTGGAACTTTTACTGCTTACTTGGACGATGATACTTCGGCAAATAGTTCAGGTGCGCTATTCCGTAACATGGTTGCGAATACTACCAAAGATCGAAATGAGTTCCCGTTAGTGTTCTCTATTGGCGGAGCAAGCAGCCCGAAAGTAGAATTTAATATTCCAGACGCTCACTTAGAAATTCCAACTCATTCAATTGAAGATGTAATTTCTGTAGAAGTAAACTTTATGGGTCTACCGTCAGATATTACAAATACAAATGAGATGACGGTTAAATACTACGGACTGACACCTGCATAAAAAAAGTAGTTGACTTTTAAGTAGTAGTAATCTATAATAGGTTACAAAGTAGGGGAGTATATACTCCCCTACGTTTATAAGTATAATAATTGGAAAAGATATTATGGCAGATTCAATTTCTCTTTCTACTCTACTGACTCCAAGCAAAGTAGTCAGTTTTGAGTACCCAGGATTTCCTGGTTTTATGGTAGACTTGTGCTTTTTGTCACGGGAAGAAATGTTAAAACTTCGTAAGCGTTGTGTTACTACAAAGTTTAATCGACGCACTAGACAACCCGAAGAAGAGCTAGATGAAGATAGGTTCGCAGCTGAGTATACGGAAGCTGTAGTAAAAGGCTGGAAAGGTTTAAAAGTATCTTACTTAGAAGAGCTTCTGTTAGTGGATACATCAACACTTCCGGCAGATATGAAAGAACTTGTTTATACTAGCGATAATGCTGCAACACTTATGAAAAATAGCCCAGATTTTGATACTTGGGTAGTAGATACTGTAGGTGACTTAGCAAATTTTTCGAAGAACAAGTCGAAGAAGTAAGTAAACTAATTCGACGCCGTATAAAACAAGAAGGCGATATATCAGTTGAAAAATACTTAGCTATTTGCGAACAGCTAGGTCGTCTGCCTGATCCTGAAAAAATGCCACTGACCGATGCCGATTTTCCGGTAGAGGCTCAAGTGGCATTTTTTATTTATAGCTATTTACCAGATAAGTGGGACGGGGCTAGCGGAACTTATATGGGCAAAGATTGGTCCTCTTTGCAAATAATTTTTAATTTATTTCAGGTTGAAGACCAAGCATTTATTTTTCAACTATTAAAAATAATTGAATCAGTTACGGTTGACGTTACAAATGATAAAATTTCTCAAAAGCGAAAAGCTTCTGAGAGAGCAGCGAAAGCTAGATCTTAACCCCCATGGCAAGAAATACTATTTATATTGATCTTGTAGTAGACGATAATGGCACCACTCGCAGAGTTGCTGTTAATTCCGATAGACTTTCCGAGTCCTTAGCGCGGACTTCTATTGGAGCTGCTCAAGCCGATAGAAATATAAAAGGAGCTGCACAGGCTTCTTCTAACGCTACAAAAAACTTTTCCAAAATGTCTCAAGGGATGGGCGGTCTGGTTTCAGTCTATGCCACTTTGGCTGCACAAGTATTTGCACTTTCGGCAGCGTATCAATTTTTACTTCGAGCCGCAGACTTTCGTATTTTATTGGAAGGTCAAAAGGCACTCACTCAAGCTACTGGCACTGGGTATGCGTCAATTACAAAATCAATTCAAGCCGCAACGGGTGCTCAGCTAAGCTATACTCAAGCAGCTCAAGCTGCCGCAATTGGTACTGCGTCAGGTCTTGGTGCGGGAATGCTTCAAGACATTGCAAAATATTCTGCCACAATTTCGGCAGTATTAGGAAGAGATCTAGAAGACACATTCAATCGACTCGTTCGTGGTATAACAAAAGCAGAGCCAGAATTATTAGATGAACTTGGTATTGTATTAAGACTTGCAGATGCAAGTTCCGAATATGCTCGAACTTTAGGAAAAACCGCAAGCGAATTAACCGCATACGAACGTACTCAAGGTGTTGCTCTTTTTACCTTACGACAAGCTGAAGAAAAGTACGGAGATTTAGGTGACGCAACAGTAAATACTCAAAATGAAATTCGTAAGTTAGGAGTAGCGTTTTCCGAAGTAGCAAATACCATTTTACCTGTAGTCTCTTCTATAGCTGAAGGAATTGCGAAAGCAATTTCCGGCAGCCCCAGCTCTGCTATTTTAGCGTTTGGAGGATTAGTCGCATCTGTTATAGGTCAAACTTTGCCAAGCACAGATGAAATACGAAAGCGTGGCGAAGAAAATATTACAGCTCTTTCAGAAAAAATTGCTGATTTAAAAATACGTTCAGATGAGTATGCACGTTCACAAGATTTTTTAACTTCAAAATTAGCTGCTCCTATTGCAAAACTTCGAGAGTTTAGAACTGGATTGACCGATTTATTTACAGCAGGAGGTCTTCAGCAACCTAAATTTTTAGAAGATATTGCACGGTTAACAGCGGGGCCTATAGATCTTTCAAGTGTTCGTGGTCAATTACAAAACTTAGAACTTGAAAGAATGGGTAGAGCACAGGGTCTATTTGGAGTTGATTTTGGAGCACTGACAGATCAACAATTAGATCAAGCAAGAGATGCTTTAAATGAACTAGTTACTCAAGGGCAAGTTACAACTTCTAGAATTAATGAATCTTTTTTTCGTTCTTCTATTTTTGTTGGAGAAAGATTTAACTATATTCGATTACGATGGGCTCAAGCTGCAAAAGGAATTCAAACTATTGCTGTTTTTACAGGACAAGTAATAACGGGTGCATTTAAATTTTTAGCAATTATTGGAACTTTAGTAACAGTAGGCCAACTTTTAAACTCTATCTTCTCGACAATAGAAGAAAAAACAAAAATAAATCCAGAAGATAATTTTATTGTAAAAGTATTTAAATCAGCCTTAATGGCTTTAACTTCTTTATGGTCTCTAGGAAAAAGATTTTTTTCTTGGATGAATGATACATTTTTAGGTGGCTCTCAAGCAGAAGAACAAAAACTGTCGGATAGAATTGTAGGAACTGGAGAAGATATTGAAGTTGCTAAAAAACGAGTCGATGAGCTTGAAAGTTTACAAAAAAGAGTATCAAAAATTTTAGCCAAACCAGAATTTTCAAAGTCTGTTCCTATTTTAGGAAATGTTGCTAGTAATCTTCCATTAGCGGATTTGGAGGACTATATAACACAGCTACAAAATATTATTCCAGAACTTCAAAGACAATTTGAGGAAGAAAATAAAATTGCTGACGCTCGTAAAGCTCTTAGCTTTGAAGCTTTAAAAAGTGCTAATAGACAAAAAGAGATAGAAAAAACTTTATCAGAAGCAAGAAATGCAGGAATTGAAGGTACTTCAGATCGTATATTAAAATTACAGAAAGAGTCCAGAGATCTCGCGGATACTATTAAAAGAAACGAGGCAGCTATTAAAGCCCTTAATGAAGAAGCTCCGGATCTAAGACCAGCAGGAGAAGGCCCCGGTATTCCTGCCAGTTTGCAAAAACAAACAAAAATTATTGCTACACAATCCTTAGCGTATGCAAAATTAATTCCTACACTATCGAAATATGTGAGCATACTCGATAAAGCTAGTAAAGGACAAAAAGTTAATGCAAACGAAGTTTTACAGGCAATTAAAGCTGTAGACAGTAATGCGCTTGCGTTTAGTCAAGCCGCTGCTTCTTTAAAGCAGTACGAAGAAGGATACAAGACACTACAAAAAGAAATAATAGATTCTGCTGCTTTAACAGGAGCAGAAAAGCTTTTTTCAAACGTAGCGGGGTTAGTAATAAATTTAGCAGACGCATTTAAATTTGCAAGTCAAACAGGACAAGATTTGGGAGTAGACTCTAGTAACCTTAAAGCAGAGCTTGCTGATCTTACAAAAATTGCTGCAGAGTTAGAAAACCAGTTAAACACTGCTTTTCGAGTTAAAAATTTAGAAGTTCAACTATCAGGATTAAGCAGACAAATTGATGTATTTAGAGACACACAGGTAGGTGTAGAGTTAATCAATCAACAAGCACTCAAAGAAAATGAACTAGAAATTGCAAAAATAGACGAGCAATTATCTTTGTTAGGCTCTAAGAAAACTTTGTTTGACTTTTTTAATAGTAAAAGTCCTGAAATTCAAAAGTTCATAAAAGCTGCTTCCACCACAGTAGAAGGTACTGCTTTGGCTGCTGCAGGTGTATCTACAGCAAAAAGTATTTCTACTTCTTTTGACGAAGGCTCAAGTGCTGTAAAAACTGCAATAAAAGATGGTGCAGATTATCATGCTAATAGAATGAGAGAAGCTCTGGGCATGGAAGACTTACCCTCACGGACCCCCTCAAGAGCTGGTGCTCCTCCAGCCGCAACTACAACTGAAAATACAACTGAAAATACAACTTCATCTACAGTCGTTTCTTCAAAGGAGCTAGACACTCTTAAAGCTTCACAAGCTTCAATTCAAGAAAATGCTATGTTGAGAGAAGTAGCACTTCTTAAAGAACAAAAAATTTATGCACAAATTTTGGGTGGAGTTCAAGCTTCAAATAAAGCTCAACAGACAGGTATTCAATACTTAGATCAAGAAGAAAAAATAAATCTTGAAATTGCACAACTAAAAAATAGTATTGCCGGTATTGAAGGTACTGCATTAGATCAACTTTTTCTACAAATACAGGGTAGTAATAATTTATTAAAATCCCAAGAAAAATTAAATACAGCAAAAGATGAAGCAGGTAAAGTAGAGATAAAAGCTTTAGAAGAAGCATTAACAAAATATATTGAAATAGCAAATCAAGATGGAAAAATTATTGAATCTGAACAAACTTTAATTGATAGGCTTAGAGCTGGTTTAGCAGAAAGAACTCGAATAAATGATCGTCAAAGAGAATTAAATGATCTACAATATGATTATAACGCAGCTCTAGAAAAGCAAAAACTTTTAGAAGCAAGAAATAATTTTATAGAAGAAAGGTATAAGTTAATACAAAACAGTTTAGATATTGAAAAACAACTTGTAAGTTTAGCAAATCCTTTTTTACAAGACGAGTTAAGCGCTCGTATTGAAATTCGTTCAACTCAAGAAAAAATTAATGAATTACAAGAAAAGCTAATTGGAACACAAGGAACTCGTAGGCAAGAACTTTTAAATACAATTGAAAGTGAAAAAGCTCGTCTTTATGTGCTTCAACAACAAACGAGCGAAGTATTTAAAATGGGGCAAGCTCTTAAAAGTACATTCTCTGAAGGATTAAAAACAGAAATTGCAAACTTTTTAAAAGGGGGACAATTAGACGTTGAACAAAGCTTTTTAAATATATTAAAGTCGGTAGGAGAAGCGGCTGCGGACCAACTTGCTGATATTACTACAAAAAATATTTTATCAGTTATGGGATTAGGCGAAAAAGACGAAGCTGAAATTATGCGTTCTGCTATAGTTGAAGCTTCTATAGAAGGATCTTCTTATTTCGCTCAAGCCATAGCAGGTGCAAGTAGTGGAGTAGCTCCTTTAAGCCAACAAGGGTCGGGGCCAGGTGCACCTAGTGAAACTCCTACCGTAGGTTTCGGTGAACGAATGAAAGGTCTAGCAGGAGATGTCAAAGAGTATGGGCAAAATATAGTAAAAACTTTTAAAGACGAAAATACCCCTTTTCTTAACAAGTTAGGTAGTATTTTTATGGCGGATGCTCCTTGGATTCGTGGTTTAGTAGGAGGAATTACAACCGCTTTAGGAAGCTTAGCAATGTCTAGGCTTGGAGGAGGAGGAGGCGGTAACGTATGGATGAATGCCATAGTAGGAGGTCTGATAAGTGGAGCCAGTGCGGGGTTTTCCTCTTGGCTTGGCGGGCTAGGAAGTACGGCGGGAGGACTCAACTCAGCAGCTCTTAGTAGGGCCGCATCTGCGACCCCCGCTGCGTATAATAGCTGGGGTCTTAATACGTCATTACTACAAAGGTCTATAGGAATGGCCAACGGCGGGGTCTTAAAAGGTGGATTCCGAGAGTTCGCCAGCGGCGGGGTCGTAAACAAGCCAACTCTTGGTCTAGTAGGCGAAGGAATGTATAATGAAGCAGTAGTTCCTCTACCTGATGGCAAATCAATTCCAGTAATTATGAAGCAAGAAGCTCCAGAGTCTATCCCAACTATGATTCAGCAAAGCGGAGATAAAAACAATGTTTCAATTAACGTAACCGTAAATAGCAATGGACAGACAGAAGCTCAAAATCAAGGAACTGGCGACCGAGGCGTTGCAATGGCTCAAGCTATGTCAGCTGTAGTAATTCAAGAAATTAAACGACAAAAACGTCACGGCGGCTTATTGAGCCCTTACTCATAATATTATGGCAATTGGATTTAGTGATGGAGTTGCAACTCGAATACCTGATCGTGCTATGCAAAAACGTAGTAGTGCAAAAGTATTACTTGCACAATTTGGAGATGGATACGAACAAAGACTACCATTAGGAATTAATAATTTACAACAAGAATATGCTGTAACTTTTAAAACAAGACCTAAAGAAGAAATTGATGATATTGTTACATTTTTGCAAAATACAAAAGGAGCAAATAATTTTAACTTTACTGTTCCAGATACAAACGGAGTAAGTAACGAAACAACAGTTAAAGTAGTTTGTTCTGAATTTTCTATGATGTATGAGTACGATAATTTTTACACTTTAGAAGCAACCTTTAGACGAGTATATGAGCCATGACACAAGTAGTTCGTGATTTACAAAAACAAAATCCAGGATCATCTCTTGTAATTCTTTATGAATTAGAAATGCCCGACGGCACCACCTGGTACTTTCATGATGGTAAATCTGCAGCAATTGCAGATGTAACTTTTGATGGAAATACTTATGAAAGTATACCGGTACAGTTTGACGGAGTAGATACTTCTACAGACGGACCAGAAGGTCGTCCAACTTTAACAATCGGAAATGTACTTAGCGTATTTAAGGATGCTCTAGGCGCTACTTATACATACGAGGATCTTTTAGGAAAAAAGTTTACTCGACGACGAACTTTATCGGCATACTTAAATTCAAATCCAGCAGTTGAGCTTCCAAAAGATATTTTTTATGTAGATCGAATTGCAAGTAGTTCAATTATAAGTGTTTCTTTTGAACTTGCATCCCCCTACGACATCGAAGGAATCAAGCTACCTTCTCGTGTTATTTTAGCAGGAGGATGCAGTTGGCAGTATCAAGGCGCTTCTACAGATTTAGCTGAAAGTGCAAAGTATGGCGGATGTTCTTGGAATCGATTTAGTACTATTACAGTTCCAACTACAGGAATAACTTATACTCACTATGTAAACGTAAATGATGAGCCTGTAGTACCGCTTGCAGCAGTAATTGGAGCTTGGAGCGGCACTGGAGTTGTAAATGGTATATATTCTACTGCGCAAGCAGGTTTAGTGCGAATCAATAATGATAAAACTTTTACAACTGGAGTGAGCGGAACAAACTATTGGCAAATGGTTACTAGTACAACATCGACTCCTTCAGATGTAAATGTGGCGTGGAGACGAGTTCGTGTTTTTCAAACTTACAGTGCTTCCGGCACTTACACAGTATTTACAGATCCAAGCTACAGTAATTATGTTACAAGTACTTTAGCTGGAGAAACTTCTCCCCGTCTATTTAAGAAAATTTATGCTACTCAAGCAAGTACAGCGCAAGGCTCTGTACCAGGATATAACAAACATTGGGAAATTGGAGATGTCTGTGGAAAACGACTTAATTCTTGCACAAAACGATTTCAATATATTCGAACAACTTCCAATTCAATTTCAGTCCCAAGTACCGTCTATGATCAAACAGTTGTACTTCCCTTTGGAGGCTTTCCTGGATCACGAACATATTCTTAAAGTAATTCGTGATTGTTTTATGAACTGGAATGAAGAAATTTGTGGAGTCGTTGTAAATCGAAAGTGGTATAGAGCTAAAAATATTGCGCCAAACCCAACTGAAAATTTTATACTTGACGACAAGGTATGGATTGGTGTACAATTGTTAGGAAAACCAAGTGCAGTTATACATACACATCCTATTGGTTCAGCAAAAGCAAGTGAGCTAGACTTAGTTCAACAAAAGCACTTTAATATACCTTTTATAATTATCTCTTTAGAGAACTGCGATCTGGAAATTTATTCATGATAAGAAAAGTGCATTTACTTGGAAATCTAGGAGAAAAGTTTGGGCCAGTGTGGAATGTGCACTGTACAACTGTATCTGAGTGCTTGCGATTAATAGAATGCCAAGCAGATGGATTTAAAAAATATTTAGTTGATATTGCAAATCAAGGTACAAATTTTGCAGTTCGAACAGGCGAAGAACTGATAGGTACTGGCGAAGAACTTTATATGAATGTAAATGCAGAAGATGTTTACATTACTGAAGTTCCTGCGGGTGCTGGTGGGTGGGGTAAAATTATTGTTGGTGCATTAATTATAGTTGCTGCAATTGCGATTGTATTTGCAACGGGGGGCACAGCTTTATCTGCAGCTGCTGCTGCAGGTCAAATGGTGGGGACAGGATTTGCAGCAACTATGAGCGCAGGTTGGGCTACTTTAGGCAGTATGGCATTAGCTCAAATGGCGGTTATGACTCTTGCTTCAATTGGCTTAAATCTAATTATGGCAGGCGTAAATGAACTTATGATGCCTAAGCCAGATAAAGGAAAAAGTGCAGGCGCATTTTTTTCCGGTCCTGTAAATACCATTAAACAAGGGCAACCTGTTCCTCTTCTTTATGGCGAACTGATCGTAGGTGGAGCACCAATTTCTGTTTCATTTACTAAGTCAAAGATTACTTCTACAGGTTATGTATATAATTCTGTTGTAAGCGTACCAGATCAAACTCAGCTATACTCAGGTGGAAGTCCAGAAATGCCAGTTACTCCAGGATCTCCCTCTGGAAATACAGATCCTACGCAATTCACAGATATTGATAAATATTTAAGACAAGCTGGTCAGCTTTCTTTAAATGGGTCCGTTGTAGCCGGCCCACTACTATAGGAATAAATAATGGCAGTCCCATATGTACCCGTAGATACAGATCCTACCACCAGTGCGGCGACAACTGGCAACGATACGATGCAATCAGCGCAATATGCTGTTGTGTATGATTTAATATCTGAAGGCGAAATTCAAGGCTTAGTAGACGGAGCTGCAAGTATTTATTTAAATGGTACTCCATTAACTGCTCAAAGCACAAAGTCTAATATAACTCCTATTGCTGTTACGAATGGAGTTTTTACTGCGGGGTCTACAACGGTTACTCATGCCGCAGGAGGTCTTGCAAATACAGTAGGACGATTTGCAATTTTAGAGCGAGGTGCAAATACAAATTCTACTTTTGCAGGAACTTCTGGAAGTTCTCGGCTTACTACAACTTCAGCGTATTTTACTAGTACGATGGCTGTCAATAATCAACAGTTTCCTATTATAAACCCAAAAATTCGAATTGATGGATTGGGGCCAAATGGAACAGAATATATTGGTACTATTACTCAATTTATTAGTAACACAGCAGTTGTAGTTGAGCCTCCTATATCTACAACAGGAAGCGGCAAGACAGGTGCTCGAGATCATGTATCTTACGTTACTACTGCGTCTGCGACTTCGATTACAATTGCAGCAGCTCCTACTTTATCTGGAAAAAGATTTCAATTAGTTCCACTTACTTCTTCTGCTACTAGTTATACTTCTGATGATAGTTGGAATTTTAAAAATGTAACAATGAACTTTCGAGCAGGTACTCGAGAGCAAACTCCAATTATTTATCCAAATATACCTACTGCAAGTTTTTTAACGTCTGTAGAGGCTCCTTTCTTATGGACAAATGGCTGGGGTGGAAACGCTGGTGTTTTAAATTATGAAGCCATTGCAGCTTTGGGATTAGCTTCTCCAGGAGAAGTAGACAAACTTAAAATTGGCATAGAGTTTCCAGGAGGACTTTATAAGCATAACGGTGAGCAACAACAAATTCGAGATAGTTTTTTGGGGCTTCAGTTAAAATTTCAATATACACAAGGTGGTCAAGTAAAAACCGCTCTTATACTCGGCCCTGCAACTTCAGCAGGAGTTCCGGCTGGAGTACAACGTCATGCAGACTGGTTAAACTATTTAGAAAGATTTACAGGTCTTGTGCAAGCAAGAATTCAAACTCCTTTTGTTCATGATATTGAATTTTCGGTTGAGCAGTTTAAACCTTTTACAGATTTTACTATTTTAATTTCTCGTACAAGCCCAGACGATAATACGGAAGT